>Ga0137419_10001327_pt1 | contig 10505 bp, 8 predicted proteins | sample CZODoug3_1_2_16f_FD_108279 | JGI IMG/M metagenome (GOLD analysis project Ga0137419, IMG submission 108279) | Vadose zone soil fungal communities from Angelo Coast Range Reserve, California, USA - CZODoug3_1_2_16fungal (Illumina Assembly) | ecosystem: Environmental > Terrestrial > Soil > Vadose... | reverse complement strand
TGCTTGATCCACTTGAAGAACAACTCCACCTGCCAGCGGCATTTGTAAATTTGCGCGATCGTCAGTGCGGGCAGCGCAAAATTGTTGGTGAGGAACTTGAGCCGTTTTTCTTTCTCGGCATCGAAGTAGGTGACGCGCCGTAGCGGATCGGGATACGCCTTGGCCGAATCGATCGCGGTCAGGATGACGGTGTGGTCGGATCGCAGGCCGGTGGGTTTGTCGACCGGGCGCGAATAGCGGCGTTGAAGCAGCACGTTCTCTTTGGTGCGCACGACGAAGAAGGCGGAGCAGAGCGTGAAGATGAAGAGGCGCTCGAAATCAATGTAGCCGCGGTCCATCACATAGAATGCTCCGGCTTCGGGAAGGAACTCGTCGAGGATGTTCACATCGTGCATTTTGCCCTCTGTAACGCGGATAAAGGTGGGGATATTGCCGTGAAGGTCGAGCAGTGTGTGCATCTTGACGGCGGCCTTGTGCTTGCGGAATCGAGCCCACGGAAACAGCGAGAGGCAGAGATCGATCGTGGTGGAGTCCAAGGCGTAGAGACTTTGCTCGAGATCGACGCCCATCGGATCGTGAGCATACAACGGTCGCGCAATACCGATGAGCACTTGGGCAAAATCGGCGAAGATGCGCCAGTCGCGATTCTCGTTGGCATCGGCCAGCGTCGAGCGAGACACGTGACCGCGGAAGCCCAGGTGGTAAAGTTTCCCCTGCAGGGAGCGAAGGCACGCCTCGATATCGCGAAGGCTTTCGCGGTAAGTCAACTGAGCGAAGGCCATCGTCAGATACTGATCCCAGCAAGAGAACTCCCGCAGTCGGCGGTCCCCGCCGTAACGGGCGACACAACGACGAAACTCGCGATCGGGAAGGAAGCTGATCAGCTGTGAAAATACGGTTCGGCCAGAGTTCATGCGGCATTGTATTCCGCCTTCGAGATGGCTTTTTTGGCCTTTTGGCGTTCAAATCGCGGCAAGCTAAAATCGGCTGGAAGTCCTTATCGCAGAATCAATTGCCGTCCTCGAACCAGGAGTTAACCGGACAGCAGTGGAATATCTCAATTTAATAGGTGGAGCTGGTTGGTGGACGTGGCGGGACTCGAACCCGCGGCCCCCTGCTTGCAAAGCAGGCTGGAATTCAATCTAAGTCGTTGCTTCGGTTGCGCTTATCACTTTCAAGCCCTTCTTAGATTGCTCCAAAGTTGCTCCAAAAATGGTCATCGACAAGCGGCGACACGAGGCCGCGTGGGTTTCGCATCATTCCTATCGGTTTGGCCTCCCCGAACCGTCGGGAAGCGAAACACTCAGGTCTTTACCAGACCCAAATACCGTTAAAACCCCTATTGTGAAACCCCCTAGTCGACCCTATAGAGGTGCGGAGTAACCAAGGCCGCGCGTGTGCGCGCCTACTCGCCTGTTAGGAGGAGCAAGCATGCATGCAATCGCCAAGAAGACACTTAGGAGGCTTGGAGCATCGGGGCTTTTTTTCTTTTTGGTCCTGCTGGTTTCCGGTGTGATGCTGTGGCATCAAGTGTGGGCTGCTAATCCTAGTTCTGGTTCGATTGGCCCGACGAGTTCCGCGGTGATGTATTCCGGTACTGCGACCGGCACCGGTGCTGCCACTGAGAGCGTCTGCCAAGAGGGAATCACCTGCGACACCTTCAGTCTCACGGTGAACGGTGCCCAGACTGATTGGGCAGGCAAACTCATCGATGTGAAAATTACCTGGTCAATCTCGGCCAACGATTACGATCTTTACATTCACGCGGGTAATAACTCTGGTCCGATCGTCGGGTCATCTACCGGCGGCGCACCGGAAACGAGCGAGGAAGCCGTGATTGATCCAAGCTCGACAGGGGTTGGCCTGTATTCTATTCACACCACCTACTTTGCTACCTCGCCGGGGTTCGACCAATATCAAGGCACTATTAAGGTCATACCAAAGCCCGCGCCGGGCACGGCCATTTACCTCAAGGGCGGCATTCAATTCAGTCCGAATGTAACGGATAAAGCGCCGGTAGCGCCACGCGACGGTGAGCCGAGCAGTCGCACCGACAGTGAAGGTGACTTTTACGTGGCGGGTATCCGCGGCACCCCAGGTGGCATTGATCTGTGGTACAACGACCTGCAACCTGGCAGCCCCACTTATGACCCATTGTTGCGCAATCCGATTTACCGCTGCCAGCCTGATGCGATTACCGGCATAGTGCCGGCCCAGTGTTCCTTTCAATTGGGAGCGGCTGGTGGTGGCGATGTCGATCTGGCGGTTGGTCGGCCTGACCCGAATACTCATCTCAACAACAATCCAGCGACGCTCGCTTTCTCAAGTCTGGTTTTACCCAACATCTCAGTCGGGAGATCGACAGATCGCGGAAAAACCTTCATGCAGAACTTTGCGGGCAACACAACAGGCGGCGCGCCAGGGGACGACCGGCAATGGATGGAGTTCGATGGGACAGGGTCCGTCTATCTTTATTATCGGACGATCGCGCCGGCCGTCACCCAGGTTCAGCTCTCGAATGATGGCGGGCTCACCTATGGCCCTGCCACAACTGCCGGAACGATCGGTCAGACCGGAGGCATTGCCGTGGACCAGCAAGACGGCAGGATCTACCTTAGCGGAAGCACTGGCCAAGTTTGCGCCGGCACCCCTAGTTTCCGCCACATAGCGCCACCACTCACCTCAGACTTCACCTGCAAGATGGCGGCCAGCGATCCGAACGGAGTCGCACACATATTCTTTCCAGTGCGAGTGGGAGGTGATGGGACGGCCTATGTCGCCTATTCGAACGATCACGATATCTTCCTGGCGCACTCAACTGACAAGGGTAACTCCTGGAGCCCTCCAGTGCGAGTTAGCGACGGATCCAACACCAAGACAAGCGTCTTTCCGCATCTGGAAGCGGGGAAGAATCGTGGCTCTGTAGGAATCGTCTGGTACGGCACTTCAGATTCAACCAATGACGATAATGCGAACTGGAAGGTCTTTTACGCTCTAACTCTGAACGCATTGGATGCGACTCCCACCTTCCGCCAGGTGGAGGCCAGCGATCACTTCATCCACGCCAGCAACATCTCTGAGGGCGGACTGACGGGAACTGCCAATCGTAATCTGCTGGATTACTTCCAGATCTCGTTCGATACCCGCGGAGCTGCGGTGATCGGCTACACTGACGACCATAACGATTTCGACGGTCACACCTACGTAACCCATCAAATTAGCGGACCAGGTATCAACGGTTCGAGCGTATACGGGGCCACTCAAGGACCGCAAGTTCCCGAGCCGCCCGACGCTCCATCAGACGGCGCGCAGGTAGCAGATTTCCCGCATGACGTGGCGGATGCGCTGTTGATTATCGCTCCAACAAACGACCCGCTGGATATTCTCTCCATCAAGTACGCGTCGGCGGCAACCGCCAACGGCCCCAAGATAATTGCTACGATGAAGGTCTCCGATCTCTCCGTCGTGCCACCGGGCTCGACGTGGCGCATGAACTTCACCGCGAACGCGCCGTTTACAGGTTTGAGTCACACCGGAAGTCAAAGTGGGATCCCTGGCAACCCGTACAATGAATACAGCTTTGCGCTCTCGGATCGCGGGGATCAGTTCTACGTCAAAGCAACAACAACGGGCACGCCAGCGCCATCAACAAGCTTCATTTGGGGAACGGCGGTGAGGAACTCGGACGGGTCAATCACGTACACCGACCGCGGAACGGCCGATGAAGGATCGATGGACTCAACCTTGAACACGATCACGGTGGCAGTGGCAGCATCGAAACTGAATGCATTTGTCACGCATGGCCCGATTGGCTACGGCAGTGTTCTGGCGGGGCTGCGTGGGAGCACGTTCACAGTGAATGCCGACGCTAAGCGTGACATAGCGCGAGGCGGCACGGAGTTTACGATTCCGAGCCCGCATGGCGGTGGGTGCCCGGGCGGTGGTGCCGGGGACGATGCCGAAGGAGATGGTAGCGAGCATGGTGATGATGGGCACGACGGCAACTTCCATTTCCAGGCCACGGGAGGTTGCTCGCCTTCGGGGGAAATGGACTTTAGTGAACCTGACACCGGCAAAGGAATGCGAGGCAACGTGGACGCGGTTACCGCGTCAGGAAACACGGCCATTATCACCGGCACAGGTACTTTGCTCGACGGCACTGCGTGCCAATACACCGCAATTGTTCTAGGAAATGCAAGCCCGGCCATCGGCATGGACCGCTTCGCGATCGGCTGGATTACCTCCACTGGCGCGTTCTTCCACACGTCAGGAGCGCTTACGAGTGGAAATATTCTGGTGGTGGCCCATTGAGAGGAGGCGTTTTTCGGAGAACGGGGCGTCGAGCCCCGTTCTCCGCGGGCTGGTAATCGGATTTACTGACACTGACCAGAACGGTTTCGCCTGGCTTCTTGGTCGGGAAAATCAGCGTGAACTCGCCGTACTGGCCAGTCTGAGTAGGATTAGCCCCTAGCGCACTGATGGCCACATTTGCCATCGTAGACCCTCCCAGTTCGTTTTCCTTCACCACACCCTTCAACACGCCCTCGTTTGCAGGGAGCGTGGTCGCAAGCAGGAAAACCGCAATGGCTGCAGCCAAGCGCATCGTGCATCACTCCTTCGGTGAAGCAGCCGGCGACGGATGAAGCGTAGTCCTTATTTTATTTTGCTCAATTTGCTACCCAAAAAAGGTGTCGCAATTCAGAAGCCGGAGTCTTGGAGAGCGGGGTTCTGGATGGTCGGCTTAACCTGTCATCAAACTGTTTGATCGTAGGGCGTTTGCGCGCGAATCAAGGTCGAAGCAGACTTGTCCGATTATTTTTAATAATATGGAATTAACTTCCGAGGTTTTCCGAGGTATAAGATAAATCAGTTTAAGGGATTCACTCCGATATCTGAATCCCGGAGTGAGGGCCATGCAGAAGACGATCGAGTTTAACGCAGCAGGAGGCGGCGCAGTATCGCCGTCGCGGCCACGGCGGCCACCCAACGATTGAAATGCTGGAGCTTGGTGGTGGACGTGGCGGGACTTGAACCCGCGCCCCCCTGCTTGCGAGCCAATGGGCTGACCTCGAACCTCAGGTCAGACGATTTGCTTAAAGTGAGTGAGACAGCAGAGGCCCTCGGTCGTAAAACTCGAAGCGAAGCATTCCTAGATATTATCTAGATATGATGTAGATTGCAAGCGGGTCGTAGGGTCGAGGAATGGCGCCATACGAGGTGCAGACCGTGCCAGAGTTTCTGGAATTAACGTGCCAGAATTTCTGGAACCCACAGTTACGCGAGTTCTATTATAACGAAACAATACTTTCCCTATGTCCCTAGCGAGGTTTGATCCTGAACGTAACGGGCATGGAGTACGGCTAACTTCGCTGATGGTTGGCAGATGGAGTCTTTGGTAGGGACAACCAGCCCGTGATTTTGCGCCGACCCTGCTTCGGACAAATAACCGCAGTTGCCACTCCTTCCTCGAACTCGATAGCGTGTTCCTCGGTCTCTGAATCCAGCAGGTGCATCCGCTTGTGTCGGCGACGGCTGTCCGCTTCCATGTCACGCACCGTGCCCTCACAGAAATGCGACTGGTGACCACAGTCGCACTCAAACGAGGAAGGAACCATACGCCGAGCCATGCCGATTGCCTCCTCAAACCGCATTCGTAGGCCGATCTAACCAATGAGCGCGGCCTGCGCTATGTTGGAACTTTACCAGCGTTGGCGCGTTTCTTCAGCGCTTTCATCGTTCGTTGTCGGGACAGTCCCTCGCATTTGGAGCATCTTTCGCCTCTGAGACCGAGACCAATGTCAGCCCCATTTTACCATCCGCTCGCTTTGGCCAAGGTCTGGCAAAAAAAACCCCGATCGCTGCCAAGTGGAATCCCCACGAGGCCACGGACTTCTCGGTTTTTGCGACTTGTCAGTTGGCCGGTCGTTCGCGCTGGAGCGCAGCTATTACAAAGATTCCGTCAATATCAATCACTTAGTGCGCGAGGCTGTGCCTGCCTTTTGACGGCAATTCACTTGGGGTCGATTATGGTGGACGTGGGGGGACTCGAACCCCCGGCCCCCTGCTTGCAAAGCAGGCGTGAATTCAATCTAAGTCGTTGCTTCGGTTGCGCTTATCAGCCTCGAGCAGCCCTTAGGTTGCTCCAAAGATGCTCCAAAACGGGCAGTCTTACGGAGTAGCGCCTTCATCCGGGATGTCCATTACTTGCGAGTAGCCCGTCACCCGCCTAGAACCGCCGGCTGTTTATTTATGTCGGTTGCAATCGTCAGCGGAACAGGTAGGCGCGGGTCAAGTATTGGCACACTCGTCGCCGAGCAGCGATCTGGTCACTCCACTCGCAATGCATCTAACGGCGAAATCAAACTCGCCCGAAAGGCTGGAATCAGGGATGCCAACATCGCCGACAACCCGAGCGCCAGGACGGCCACTGACGTGACCACCGGATTGTATGTGTTCATTCCGTAGAGCTGGCTGCCGAGGACTTTTCCTGCCGCGAAAGTCAGCGGGAGGCCGATTAGTAGTCCCAAGACGATTAGCATCAAAGCCCCACGGAGCACCAGGGCAACAATGTCGCCGCGATCGGCGCCGAGCGCCATGCGCACACCAATTTCGCCGACACGGAGTCCGGCGTTGTAGGCGGTAACTCCATACAGCCCAATCGAAGCTAAGACAAGCGAAAGAACTCCGAAGAACGAAGTGAGTCGTGCGATCAGCCGCTGCTGGCTGAACTGGCCGGCCACTTGCTCTCTCAAAGTGCGAATCGAAATGATCGGCATATTGGGGTCTACCGAAGCCATGGCTTCGCGTACCCGCGCGGTGGACAGGCCAGGTCCGGGCCCGGTAAAAATGACAATGTCATGCAGGAAAAGCGAGCCCTGATTGCTCCGCGCGTATTCGGCTTGTGCTTCCGGTAAAAAGAAGAACGCACCAATAGGCTTGTCGAGATTGTGGGCCACATAGCGCGAATCTTTAGCGACGCCCACCACTTCGAATTGACGGCTGGCTCCCGGCTCGCGGCCGAAGTGCTTGCCAATCGGATCTTCATCCTTGAAAAACTTTCGTGCAAACGCCTCATTGATGACTGCTACGTTTCGCGAAGCCGATGTATCCTCTTCGGAGATGCCGCGCCCTCGGATGATCGGGTTTCCGATAACCGCGAAATATCCCGCCGTAACTCGATCCCACCAGGCGAAGTAGTCATCCGTAGGCCCGGGAGGGGGCTGTCCATCTACCCAAACGCCACTACCCCAAGCACCGCCGCTTAGCGGTGCGTATTGGCAGAGAGCGACCGAAGATACGCCGGGAACGCTTGCTATCGAATCGTGGATGCGCCGGTAAAGTAGCGAGAGTTGGTCGGTCCGGTATCCGGCAAGACGTGGATTCATGGTCGCCACTATGCGTCGATCCTGCTCGAATCCGAAATCTTGATTCTCCAGGTTGTGCAACGCGGCGGTGAGAAGTCCTGCCGCGGATAGCAAAACGAGCGAGAGCGCAGCCTGGAATACTACAAGTGTCTTCCTTGGAACGGATCCAGTGCGCTCGCTCGAGCGGCTCACACCACGAAGCGCCTCAATCGGATCTACTCGTGTGGCCATCCATGCGGGAGCGATGCCGAAGACAACCCCGGTCAATAGGGATGTGACGAACGCGAACAGCAGCACCGGCATGGAAGGCGACGCGCTGATGGGCACGCTAGCGAAACCCGCAAACGAGGGGAATGCGAAATGCAGGATCAGCCGTGTGCCCGCAAATGCGACCGCCAGACCTGCCGCGCCGCCAAACAACGAGAGCAAAATACTTTCCGTGAGGGGCTGCCTCACAACTCGCGAGGCTTGGGCACCCAGAGCCATGCTCAACGATACTTGTCGCCGCCGCTCCATGCCGCGAACAAGCATCAGGTTGGCCACGTTGGCGCACACGATCAGCAGCGCAAATCCGGAAACCATCATCAAGATCTGAAGCCAGTGCTCGTATTGCTCGCGCATGCTGGTGATTCCAGCGCCTCCAGGGCTCAGGTATAGGGTTTGCTTGGGAAACTTCGCGCGATCGTTGGCGCTCATCTCGCCCCAGTGCGAGCGTAGCCATTGCTTCAGTTCCACTCGCATTTCAGCCTCTATCGATGCGGGCTTCGCGCCCGGCTGGATGCGGCCGATCAAGTCCAGCCAGTGAGTGTCGTACTTGTTCAGGTCGGCATCCACCTCCACGAACGGTTCGGCGTTCAGCGGCAGAAAGAAATCCGGCGGAGTGTTGCGCAGCGCCTCGCCAAAGAAACTCGGTGGAGTGATTCCCACCACGGTAAATGGCTTATCATCCAGATTGAAGACGCTGCCGATAACGGAGGGATCCGATCCATACTGTTGCTGCCATAAGCGATAGCTCATGACGGCGGCTGGCGGAGCGCCGGGCCGATCGTCTTGCGCTGTAAGCGTACGCCCGGCATACGCTTGTATGCCGAACATGGTGAAGTAATTCCCTGAGACAAACTCGCCCGGATAGCTTTGCGCCGCCTCCGAGTTGCCCGCGCGCCGGACACCGAACAGCGGCTCGAATGCCGGGAAGGCCGCTAACTCCGCAAAACCTTTGGTATTGTCCCGGAGGTATTTGTACAAATCGTAGGAGACAAGCGAGAACTCTTTTTCTTGACTGTACCCGCCCTGGTAGCAGCAACGGGTTTCTTTCCCCAGACGGTACAATTCGTTTGGATTCGCTACCGGTAACGACTTCAGCAGAACGGCATGCACCAAAGTAAAAATCGAAGTGGTCGCGCCAATGCCCAACGCCAGGGTCAGCACCGTGGTGATCGTGAACGCCGGGGCCTTTCGCAAGCGCCGCAAGGTGTGGCGCGTATCTTGTGCCAGCGTTTCCAGAAACGGCAATCCTTTCTGAGCCCGATAGTCCTCCTTCATTGCTTCCACCCCTCCGAACTTCAGCACCGCCTGCCGTCGCGCTTCGGTGGGTGATAAACCCGACCGGAGATTTTCCGCAGTCTGCATCGCGAGATGTTCTTCGATCTCCGCCCGCAACCGCTCCTCGTCCTGCTGGGTTCTGGCCCAGGAGCTCAGCCGTTTCAAGAATCGCCGAAGAGGTCTCATTTTAGATCTTCCTCCTTCAGAACAAAGAATCGCCCCATGATGGCCGCCGTCTGTTCCCAACCTCGGAACTCGGCCTGCAATTGTTTGCGCCCGCCTCGTGTCAACCGATAGAATCGCGCCTTGCGGTTATTCTCAGAAGAGCCCCATTCGGAGGCGATGGAACCCTCCTGCTCCAGCTTCAGTAGAACGGGATATAGCGTGCCTTGATTTACGCTGAGAAGGTCTCCGCTAATCTGCTCGATACGCCGAGCGATGGCGTAGCCATGCAGGGGTCCCAGCACCTCCAGAGTTTTCAGCACCATCAATGCCAGAGTGCCTTGCAGGACGTCCATTTTCTCTTTCATTTGGCTCATTGGGTTTCCAACAGGAAGCCTAGCATGCTTCCATTGGGAAAACAACAGGGCCGCGAGAAGGCAGGAATGTCAAGGCGGAATAGGTTCTGGAGTGTACGGATGAGTTAGCAGCGCCAAAAATTAGGGCTGCATGATACTTCTGGATTATGTCGGCAATACGGAAGTAATTGCGCGGACAGCCTACGTCGCATCCAGTGTACTAAAGGCTGTCTCAGTTCACGGGCCACTCCAACTTGAGCTGGCACGAAATGTGACTGCACTCATGCCACCAGCAGGGCTTTAGGGTTTTTCCTAGCGATCGTCAAAAGTTTCAGCGCGGCCTGTCGCGGACGACGCGTGCCTTGCTCCCAGCTTCGCACCGCATTCGGGCTTACGTTCAAGTAGTTAGCAAAAAGCGGCTGACTGGCGTTGAGCGCCTGTCGGATGCGGCGAATTTCCCGAGGAGAAATTTGTCGCGGCCGCGCCGGAACACGCGTGACGCGCAGGTTCACAACCTCGCCGCGCTCGTAGGCCACTACGTCGTGAAGGGCTTCCCTCATATCGTTGAAGATGTTCACTTTGATTTTCTTAGCCATGTTTAGCCTCCCGATGCTTTCTTGATCTGTGTGACCCACTCCCGCATCTGCTTGCGCTGTTCTTCTGTGGCATCCTCCTGCTCGTTCTTATCGAGCAGAATCAGCAAGTGGATGTGCTGCCTCTTCTCCAGATACAAGTACAAATAGCGGTAGCCACCGTTTTCCCTTGCTACGGCCGGGATTCGCAATACGGGCTTTGCGCACACCACCGAGGCCGGGAACCATGTCGCCTCGGTCCGGCTTCTTCATGGGCTCTCCTTGAATCGCCCTCAGCAATTCGTCGGCAGCACCACCGAGCTGGTAGAGCCGTCGGGTAAAGGGTCGGGACTCAATGAATATCACCTTGTGATACTACCACAATGTGGTACGAGTGTCAACGTGAGAATATCTCAAATTTAATAGGTGAGCTGGTTGGGGGACGTGGCGGGACTCGAACCCGCGGCCCCCTGCTTGCAAAGCAGAGAGGGGAAAACACTAAAGTGCTT
>Ga0137419_10001324_pt1 | contig 10511 bp, 7 predicted proteins | sample CZODoug3_1_2_16f_FD_108279 | JGI IMG/M metagenome (GOLD analysis project Ga0137419, IMG submission 108279) | Vadose zone soil fungal communities from Angelo Coast Range Reserve, California, USA - CZODoug3_1_2_16fungal (Illumina Assembly) | ecosystem: Environmental > Terrestrial > Soil > Vadose... | reverse complement strand
CGCAGCCAGTTGCTCAGCGATCGATCTGCGGGAACCAGAATGACCACGGAATCCACGGCTACGGAGTGACGAACGACCGAGTAGGTAGCTTTCGACCACACGCCGATCCCGTAAATCTGCCGCTGCAATCCGGAAGCGGCCTTCACCTCTCGGCCGTTCACGGTGGAAAGCTGGTCGCCCTCACGGATCCCGGCCTTATCTCCCGGGCCGTTCGGCTCGACCCGGTCTGCGACCAGGCACCCGCCGCGCTCCACCCACCACACGCCGTCGGAGGGAATCTGGAACTCGTGCTCTTTTTGGAAGTTGATCCAGGCGAAAACGCACGCGGCCACGGTCAGCAGGAACAAAAGACCCGCAGTAAATCGAATTTGGAAGTCCTTGTTCATCGGCCCAAACGGGGACACCAAGGCGGCCGGACCCGACGGCTCCGAGACTCCCCGAGAAGACATTAGCAACTTCACTGCCACGTTCTCTCTCTTGCCTAAGGCCGCTAAATCACTTACTACAAGCGACTTCCATGATTATAGAGGCTGTAGGGAACGTCGAATACGACTTTTGGAAGGTTTCTCTGCGATTCCGTATCTCCCTGTCAGATTTAGTATTTACCTCGAAAACCGCAATCGCAATTCCGCGGTCCACAGGCTGCTCGGGTAATATTCTGTTTCCCATGACAAGCCTTGAACAAATCGCCGACCTCGAACGACGCTACCTTCTCCAAACTTACAACCGCTATCCTGTCGCCTTTGAGCGTGGCAAGGGTGTCTTCCTCTACGGCCTCGACGGCAAGAAGTACCTCGACTTGGTCTCCGGCCTCGGAGTGAACGCCCTCGGTCACGCGCACCCAAGAATCGTCAAGACGATTCGCGATCAGGCCGCGCGTCTGATCCACATTTCGAATCTCTACTACCACGAGTACCAGGGGCGGCTGGCCGAGAAGCTGTGCGCCCTGTCTGGACTCAAGCGCGCTTTCTTCTCCAACAGCGGTACGGAAGCGATCGAAGGTTCGATCAAGCTGGCGCGACTGGCCAGCCACCGCGTGGGAGGTCCCGAGAAGAGCCGTCTGATCGGCCTCGAGGGCTCCTACCACGGGCGCACCTTCGGCGCGCTGTCGCTCACCGGCCAGGACAAGCACCGCAAAGGCTTCGAGCCGTTGCTGGAAGAGGTCACCTTCGTGCCCCGCAACAATATCGAAGCTCTGCGCGCGGCCGTCAACGACCTCACTTGCGCCATCGTTCTGGAGCCCATTTTCGGAGAAGGCGGCATTCTCGAATGTTCGGTGGAATTTCTGAAAGAATGCCGCGCCTTGGCCGACCGACACCAGGCCGCGCTGGTCTTCGATGAAATCCAGTGCGGTCTTGGCCGCACCGGCAGTTTCTTTGCCTTCCAGGCGCTTGGAGTGACGCCCGATATCGTCGCCATTGCGAAACCCATTGCGGCCGGTCTTCCGCTCGGCGCCTTCCTGGCGAAGGAGGAATTTGCGTCGGCAATCTCGGCTGGGCAACATGGGACGACTTTCGGTGGAGGTCCGCTGGCCTGCCGCGTCGCACTCGAGTATCTGGCGATTGTGGAAGAGGAAAATCTGCTGGCGAATGTAACTAAAGTTGGCGCGTACCTGACGCAGCAGTTGCAGCAGCTAGTGGAAGACTATGCAGCCGCCAAGGAAGTCCGCGGTCGCGGATTCATCCAGGGCATCGATCTCGAAATCCCCAGCCGTCCGATCGTCGAGCAAGGCCTCGCCCAGGGTGTTCTATTCAATAGCACCCAGGACACCGTGGTGCGCTTCCTGCCGCCGTTCCTGCTAGAGGAACAACACGTGGACAAGGGTATCCGCGTGCTCCGCAAGTTCCTGGGCAAGAAGCGTCGACGGGCTGCCTAAAAAAAAACGGGGAGCCGAAGCTCCCCATCACAGAAGCGACAGAGGCGATATCACTCCAATAGACTCCGGCACGCCGGAAAGAGTTGTCCTCCCGCCGAAAGATAGCAGCGTGAATCAGAAGATCGCCGGACAAATCTTCCCGCAGGACGCTCCTCGCATCGAGGAGTTGTTCGCCGCGATCGATAGGGGCCGGATGCGTTACCTGCGGGCCGGCTCTGGTCCGTCCCTGATTCTTCTCCATGGCCTGATGGGTTATTCGTTCTCCTGGCGATTCACGATTCCCGCGCTTTCCCGCCAGGCCACGGTTTACGCCGTCGACAGTTTGGGGGCCGGCTACTCCGATCGTCCCGCTGGACTTGATTGCCGCCTCCGCTCCCAGGCTGCGCGATTGCTCGGCTTCCTGGACCGGGTGGGGATCAGTTCCTTCGATCTCGTGGGCACCTCCTACGGCGGGGCCGTGGCCATGATGGCGGCATCGATGTGTGCGCAGCGTCCCGCTCTCCAGTTGCGAAAGCTTGTCCTGGTGGCGCCCGTAAACCCCTGGTCCCCACACGGACGCCGGCTCGCCCCCTTCCTCGGAAGCAAGCTAGGCTCCACGCTGTTCGCGCGCAGCGTGGACCACATGCATTGGACCTTCCCGTACTGGCTGGCCCGTCTGTTCGGCGATCCAAAGCGCATCCCGCCGGGCACGCTCGAAGGCTATGTCGCCCCCGTATCCGTCCCGGGCAGCTTCGAGTACGCGCTTGGAGTCGTCCGGCACTGGACCGAGGGCCTGCGGGAACTGGAGTCCATCCTTCCGCGGATCGCTGACATACCCACGCTGCTGATCTGGGGCTCAGCGGATGCAGCCGTGTACGTCCAATCCGCTGAAAAACTGCGTCAGCATTTCAAGCAGTGTGATCTCGTGGTGTATCCGGGAGTCGGTCATCTCCCATACGAAGAAGTGCCCGACCAGTTCAACGCGACGCTGATCGATTTTCTCACGCGCAGCAACTCCGCGTGACCGCTCCGCACGATTCACTCCGCCGTGTGCAGCCCACGCGGCAGTCGCGGTAAGATCAGCTTGCGTTTCGAAGACAAACCTACATGGGGCAAGCATTTCTCGACACCCTTCGGGGTTACATCACGGACTATGGCTATTGGGCCGTGGGCATTTCTCTCCTGCTCGAAAACGCGGGTATTCCTTTGCCCGGCGAGACGATTCTGTTGCTGGCGAGCTTCCTCGCCTATTCCCAGAACGAGCTTCAACTTCCTTACATCATCCTGGTGGGAATATGCGCCGCGACCCTGGGGGATAATCTTGGATATGCCATTGGATATCGCGGCGGGCGCCCCCTGCTCGATCGTTACCGGCACACCTTCCGCATCGCTCCCGCCACCCTCGAGCGCGGCGAGCGCCTTTTCGAGCAATATGGAGCGGTCACGATTTTCTTCGCCCGCTTCGTCGTCGGCCTGCGCGTCATCGCCGGGCCGCTCGCAGGCGTGCTGCGCATGCAATGGAAGCGCTTCGCCCTGTTCAATTTCATGGGTGCTGTGTTGTGGGTGAGCGTGATCTCCGTGGTGGGATACAAATTCGGCAAGCACTGGGACCGGCTCGTTGCCTACATCAAGGACCTTAATATTGGCATCGCGATCCTCGCCGTGGTGGTGATTCTGTTCCTCTGGCTATGGCGCAAGAAGCGCAACCCGTAGACGGCTCGAAGCGAACCAGCCCGGTCGGACGGCGTCCCGCCCGTCGAGGCGGAGTCCGCCCGGCCTGTCATCCCGGCGGGCGCTGGTTACGAAAGGCCTAGCAACACCCCCACCTGATTGCTGCCGCTGCGCCGCGGTGCTAGGCTCAGGACCGACACCCGCATGAGTGCTTCCCACGAATCCAACAAGACGCCGCTCGGTGCGCGACTTGCGCATCTGGTCCACTTCGTTCGCTTCGAATCAGCCGACATCTGGGTCAAATTCCTGCTCGCACTGCTGGGCCTCGCGCTGGCTTTTGCGGCAGCTCTGTTTTCCACCGTTTCCCGTAATTCTGGCAACCTCTGGGCGACGTTGGTGCTGGCCTCAGCCGCGCTGATGCTCGCCACCCTGGTCGGGCTGACCACGGTTCCGCACCTTGCCCGCCGGGTTGCGATGGCCCGCCTTCGGGACGCAGTCGACTACGAAGTCACGCGCGCCGGGATCGTCTACGCGATCAGCGCGGTGCTCATCGGAATCGCCGCGCTGAACACCGGCAACAATCTGCTTTACATCGTGCTCGCGGCCATGCTGGCCGCCATCCTGGTCTCCGGCATCGCCTCCGCGCTTGTTCTACGGGACCTCGAACTCGACATCCGTTTGCCCGAGCACGTGTTCGCCGGTAAGCCCGTTCTCGGACGCATCCTGCTGCACAACCCGCGCCGCTGGCTGCCCTCGTTTTCGATTCATGTCGTTCCTTCCAAGAAGAAGAAGGCCGTGAAGAAATGGCTCTGGGAACCGGCCACCTTCGGTTTTCCGCCCAAACGTCCGCCCGATCAGCAGTGGGTTCGGCTGCCCGACCGCCGCGTCCGCCGCATTGTCAACGACGGCTCGATGCCTGGAATTTTCGAGGGCTTCGCCTACTTCCCGTATTTGGCGCCGCAAACAGAGCTGTCCGCCGATCTCGAATTGCGTTTTCAGCGCCGCGGACGCTATGCCGAAGACGGCTTCGGTCTAGCCACGCGCTTTCCTTTTGCCTTCCTGACCAAGACCCGCCGCGTGCCGCTCACGCGCACCGTGGTGGTCTATCCGGCGGTCGAGCCCACCGACGAGTTCCTCGATATCCTGCCCATGATCACCGGCGAATTCGAGACCTTCGTCCGCGGACGCGGTTACGATCTCTACCGCATCCGCGAATACGGGCCCGAGGACTCCGCCCGTCACGTCGACTGGAAAGCCACCGCCAAGTCCGGCTCCCTCAAGGTGCGCGAGTTCAGCCGCGAGGACGAGCGCAAGCTTCGCCTGGTTTTTGACAATCCCGCGCCCGCCACCCTCACCCCTGAGGCTTACGAAGGAGCCGTGACCATGGCTGCTTCTCTGGGCTGGCACTTCGCCAACGAAGACGCCGAAGTCTCCTTCGTCGCCCAGGGCTACGAAGGAGAGCCGGACATCTACCAGTTCCTCGCCTACCTCGCCCTGGTCGAACCGAAACCCGATGAGTCCGTGATCAACCAGCTGCCCGTATCGGACGTCTACAACATCGTGCTCACCACCCGGCCTCGAGGCAGCATTCCCACGGCGCTCTGGAACTGTTCCTACATGATCTTTCTCGGAGAGAGCGTGGCGATACAAAATGCACGCCAGCCGGGTGTCCCTGAAAAATTGCGGCGCGCCCGCTCTTAATCTTAAGTTTCTCCGATTTCAACCAAAGCGGTGGCTTCCGTCGGACCGGCTCTTGAGTGGCAAAGTCGGGTCCGGTAGCAATACCCTCTCCAGGCGTGTGACTCGGGTCTTTAGCCGATTGCCTCATGGCGTGTCCGCATGATTTCCTTGCATTTCGGGCTGGGTTTCGTCGTATACTCCGCCGAAAAGGGCTTTTCGACCCCGGGGGCGGGGTCTCATCAAATTCGAGTCGCAGGAGGTGCAACATGTCTTGCATCTACGATCTCGTCAAGAATCAGGACACCTACGGTGCCGACATCCAGCAGAGCGTGCTGGAGGTGGCCCGCTCCATGGTTGACCGTAACATTGGAGCCGTTCCCGTACTGCGCGAGGGAATGCTGGTGGGGGTGTTTTCCGAGCGCGACTTGATGCGTCGGGTGGTCGTCGAGGGCCACGACCCCGCCCGTACTCGCGTCGGCGATGTGATGACCGTAGATCCCCTCACCGTCAGTCCGCACGAGGACATGGAAACCTGCCGCTTCCTCATGCGTCGGCACGGCTTCCGGCATCTGCTCATCTGTGAAGCCGGTCAACTGAAGGGCATGGTCTCCATGCGCGACATCCTCCTGCATGACCTATCTGAAAAGGACGACGAAGTGCGCATGATGCGCGCCTACATCCACTCAGTTCCATAGCCGGGCGCCCTCGGTTTGACAGGTTACTTCCAGGGCCGCCTGCTCGAATTCCCCCTTCGACCAGATCTTTAAGTTATTTATTGACAATGTGTTGCCTCCAAGGTAAGTAACGGTTACCCTGGATTACTTTGGTACATTGATCCGTAGTGTAGAACTGCTTACTGTGTAAGGGACAGAAAGCTCCGTTGCACCCGGTCGTAGGGTAGTTCGTCGCTTTCCACTGGCCAGCGACTGGCGGGAAAAGCTGATGAGTCCGAACGCCAATTTCGCGTATGACGCGCTCTGGTTCGCGCACCCCGCGTTGCAGGCGGTGGTGGCGGCGATGATGCTGTGGCGCAAGCTGCATCGCACTTTTCCGATCTTTTTCACCTACGTGGTCTTCCAGATTGTCGCCTTTGCACTTACCTTCCCGTTCCGGGAGGAGCGCTTCTACACGATTCTGTTTTACTCCTACTGGGGCACGACCGCAGTCAGTGTGGTCCTCGGTTTCAAAGTGATTCACGAAGTGTTTCTGGACGTCTTCCGCCCCTATCACACCCTGCGCGATCTCGGCTCCGTGCTTTTCAAGTGGGCCGGGCTGGTGATGCTGATGGTGGCTTGCGTGGTCGCTGCCTCCACCCCCTCGGGGAGTGAGTTTCCCTTGGTGACCGGCATTCTGACCCTGCAGCGCAGCGTGCGGGTCGTGCAATGTGGACTGGTGCTTTTCCTGCTGGTGTTCTCGCGCTATCTGGGCACAAGCTGGCGGCAGAAGAGTTTCGGCATCGCTCTTGGCTTTGGCGCTTTCGCCGGCGTGGAACTTTCGCTGGTTGCGATGGGCACGGTTGTCAACAATCAGACCTTGAGCAGCTTCGTCAACATGGCCGCCTACAATCTCACCATCCTGATCTGGCTGGGGTACATGCTGGTCAAGAGTCCGGCGCGCGACCACGGATCGTACATGCTGCGGCCCCAGCGCTGGGAGCAGTCGCTCAACGACATCCAGCATCCCGTGGCTGCCGACTCGCTGATCCCCATGTTTGAGAACATGGTAGACCGTGCGTTGTCGCGCAACGCCGATCTCGTTCCTCCGGACTCCGACGAAATCAAGGTCGGAGAGAACCTCACCCGGCGCGCCAACTTCAGTTACCCGCCGTTCGAGCGCCGCGTCGCTTCGAAAACCTAAGCCACAGTTCCTGGCCTGGAACTTACTCAGAAACTCTCGGCGCCTCAAGCGCACACCCTGTCCAGTCGATCGACATTGCCCATGTCGGTGCGAGGGAGCCGCGTGGTGCCGGCCACTCCTGAGTCGAGTGTCTGTCCGAAAACCAGACTCGCGAAGCCGGCAGTTCGAAAACTGGAACACTCGACCCGGCGCGCCAATTTCAGTTACCCGCCGTTCGAGCGCCGCGTCGCTTCAGAAAACCTAGCCACAGTTCCTGGCCTGGAACTCACTCAGAAACTCTCGGCGAGCGCACAGCCTGTCCAGTCGATGCGCATCGCCCATGTGTGCGAGGGAAGCCGCAGCGGCGCCGACCACGCGTGAGTCGAGTGTCTGTCCGAAAACCAGACTCGCGAAGCCGGGAGTTCGAAAATTGGAACACTCCCGCTGCCCTCATCCGTCCAAGGAAACTCGAGCAATTCCCCAGGGAATTGCCCAAACCCTACTTTTGGTCGGCATGCGAGGAAACCAGGTGGAGCCGTTTTGGGACAGGCCGGAGGGTAACTGACGAATATTACCTAGGACACTTGACTTGCGCGTATAATTCGTGCGCGAGCTGGTCACCGGCAACTCAGGTGACTTGCGCGCAAGGAGAGAACCCAATGAAACGTATCAGGGCGTTATTCCTGATGCTTGCGTTTGTGAGCACATATGTAGCAGCCGCCGCCCCCAGAGTTCCCGCTCCGGACGGTGGACCGCTACCGATGTGCCCACCCGCTAAAGGACCACATTGCAGTTTGCGGTAAAAAACTGCAAGGTCACCGAAGTAACTGCTAGGTAACACGTACTATCGAACTATTGAGATCTATGGGCCGACGGGAGTTGATCACTCTCGTCGGCCCTCTTTTTGGCGCGCGGATTCACAACGATTGCCCGACGTCGAGAGAATAATTTTTTTCGCGTGGCGGTCGCCGAAGGGGTCCGGCATTTCGATGGAGCGGCGGGCGCAGCCGCCCGTCAAAGGCGTTTGATCCGATTCGTACGAGATTCGGATCCGAGCGCGGCCTTACGCCGCAGGCCTCGTCAGGGCATCGCGCAAAGTCCGGGTGAGCTGCTCCGGTTCCGACACTGGAGGCTGACAGCGGAAGCCGGAACACACCACCGCGGTAGCCGTTTTCCCTTGAATGGCGGGCAAGGGGGGAATGGTTACAGCCAGCGCCGGTGGAAGATTCTGCGCGACCGCCTCATTGGGTGTGAGCTTGAGCGCCGTCTTGTTAAATGCGAAGCCCGCGGCTGCCGCCGCCAACATCCGCTCCGCATCTTCTCCCGATCCGACAATCACCACCTGGGTGTGGGGCTGCGAAAAGTAAACGGATGCGATTCCGTAGGTGGCTCCGAAAATTCCGTGCTGCTCCGCCATTCCAGCAAAGACTTCCATGGTCTGCTCGGCCTTGTCGCGATAGCTTTCATCGTTGGTGTAGGCGTGCATGCGTAGCAACGCAATCGCCGCCATCGAATTGCCCGCCGGTGTCGGAGAGTCCTGGAAAGGCTTGCGCTGCGCCGACAGAACTCCCAAGGCCTGGGAAGAGTCGCTGGGCGCGACCTCGGTGTCGAAAAAACCGCCGGAGAGCGGATCCAAGAATTTCTCGACCATGTCGTCCGTGATGCTCTTCGCGAACTTGAAATAGCTGAGAGCCGCCGTCGCCTCGTACGCGTCCAGACAGGCAATCGCCGAGAAAGCATAGTCATCCAGTAGCCCGCGGACCTCTCGCCGCGCCACCTTCGGATCCGAGTACGCGATCACGTGCAGCAACCCCTGCCCGGGACGCCAGGCCTCGCCCAGGATCCGGTCGAGCGATCGCAACCCAAAGTGCCGGGCATACTGGAGTCGAAGCACCTTCGCCGCCTCGAGATAAGCAGACACGCACAGGCTGTTCCAGCCCACGTACACCGTCTTATCCACATAGGGCGTCGGCCGCTCGAGGCGTGCGGCGTACATTTTCTTCTTCGCCGATTCCAGCCGTTCGCGCACCGTCTCGGGTGAAGCCTTCAGACGGCCCGCGATCTCCTCGACCGACGCTCTCACAGAAAGCACATTCTTCGCCGGATTGTGGTGCATGTGCCCGATTTCGTTGATGTCGTAATACAGACGCGCAACTGCGCCTTCCTCCTTTGTGAGTACCGCAGTCGTTTCCGAGAGCGTCCAGGTGAAGAAATCGCCGTCGTCTTCCATGGAGTAGTCGGCATCCTGCGAAGCGTAGAAACCGCCGCGCTCCCGGTCGCTGAGCCACTCATCCATCCACCGAATGATGCCCCGCGCCACGTCCGCAAAAAACTCCGTCCCCGTAACCTGGTACCCGTGTACGTAGTTCTTGAGCAGTTCCGAGTTGTCGTAGCACATCTTCTCGAAGTGTGGGACCACCCAGCGCTCGTCGACCGAGTAGCGGTGAAACCCGCCCGCCAGCTGGTCGTACACGCCGCCCTTCGCCATGCGCTCGAGGGTGGTCACGAACGCGGTCTTCACCTGCTCGTCCCCGGTGCGCGCATAGTGTTCCATCAAGAGATCGAGTGCGGCCGGATGGGGAAATTTTGGCGCCTGTCCGAAGCCACCGTTCTTGGCATCAAACATCCCCACCGCCGACTTCACGATGGCCTCAATCACGCGCGGCGAGAACCGCCCGCTGCGCCCCGTGAACGACTCCGCATGGGAGATGGTCTGCTCCACCATCTTCGCCTGCTCGGTGACGTCCGCGTGCTTCTCGCGGTAAGCATTGGCAATCGACGTCAACACCCGTTTGAAGCTTGGCCGCCCCCCCTGGTCCTCCGGCGGAAAATACGTTCCGCCATAAAACGGCTTCCCGTCGGGGGTGAGAAACGCCGTCAGAGGCCACCCACCCTGCCCGCTGATGGCGCTCACCGCGGCCTGGTACCGGCTGTCGATATCCGGCCGCTCGTCGCGATCCACTTTCAGCGCGATGAAATTCTCATTCACGATCTGCGCCACTTCCGGATCGTCATACGACTCGCGGTCCATGACGTGACACCAGTGGCACCACACCGCGCCAATGTCGAGCAGCATCGGTTTGTTATCGCGCTTGGCCGCCGCAAAGGCCTCCTCGCCCCATTCGTGCCAGCGGATCGGCTGATGCATGGCGGAACGCAGATAGGCAGAGGAAGCTTGAACGAGGGAATTGGGCGAGTCAGAAGACATGGCGCCTACCAGTGTAATTCGTTTGGGCAGGGAGGGTCCGCGCCGGATGGTGGTACCCTGCTATCTTTGATTGTCCCACCTGTTTTGCGGGGGATCAGCCCTGAGAACGGATTGGGAAATGGCTTGGGGTCGGCCTTACCGCGCTGGCAGTTCTACTGGCGATTGCGTCACTGTGACCATCGGCTGGCGTCCATTCCTCGGCCCGAAGACGCGAGCGCTCTCCCACCGAACATTTGGGCGCACGCCCCAACGCCTGGAGGG
>Ga0137419_10001323_pt1 | contig 10515 bp, 9 predicted proteins | sample CZODoug3_1_2_16f_FD_108279 | JGI IMG/M metagenome (GOLD analysis project Ga0137419, IMG submission 108279) | Vadose zone soil fungal communities from Angelo Coast Range Reserve, California, USA - CZODoug3_1_2_16fungal (Illumina Assembly) | ecosystem: Environmental > Terrestrial > Soil > Vadose... | reverse complement strand
CTCGCCCGGCAGGTGAAGCAGAACTTCACCTTCATCACCAGCCACGTGGACGCGTACGGCACGCTCGTCGCCGAGCAGAGGGCGCTGCTCGAGCACGGTCCGGGGGCCCGGCTCTTCGACCCCCAGGGCGCCGCGCTCGCCGTGCTGAACCAGCGCATCGGCGCACAGGCGCTGCTCCGGGCCTTCAACAACACCTTTCTCTTGTTGGGCTTCGCCTTTCTCGCCGCGAGCTGGGTGATCGTGCTGATGCGCCGGCCACGGCGAGGAGCACCCGTGGATGCCGGGGCGCACTGAGTTCGAGTACACTCGACTATCGGATAGCCAGGAGCGCAGGCCTCGAATTGGGATGATTGTTGCTTCGGGCTGCCAGCAGGGAAGGCCATGCCGAAGCCGGACGCAACCGTATTCGTGGTGGACGACGATGCGTCGATTCGAGAGGCTCTCGCAGGCCTGATCCGGTCGGCGGGCCTGAACGCCGAGACCTTTGCTACAGCGCAAGGATTCCTGGCCCGCGCCCCCGCGGACGTTCCCAGCTGCCTGGTGCTCGACGTCCGGATGCCGGGCCTGAGCGGGCTGGATCTCCAATCCCGGATGCGCGAGCTCAACCTGGAAACTCCCGTCGTGTTCATCACGGGGCATGGCGATGTTCCCACGACGGTGCGGGCGATGAAAGCAGGGGCCCTGGAGTTCTTGACCAAGCCGGTCCTCGACCGGGATCTCCTGGATGCGATCGCACGGGCGATCGAGCGCGATCGGGGCATACGCCGGCGGCAAGCGGAGATGGGTGAGTTGAAAGTCCGGTATGGTTCGCTGACGCCGCGTGAGCGGGAAGTGATGGAGCGGGTAGTCTCGGGGCTGCTGAACAAGCAGGTCGCCGCCGAGTTGGGTACCAGCATCGTCACCGTCAAGGTCCATCGGGGACAGGTGATGCAGAAGATGCGCGCAGGATCGCTGGCGGACCTGGTCAGGATGGCCGAGAAGCTGGGGAGACGGCGCGACCAGAGGTAGGAGCCTATACCTTGGTGTAATTGATCTTCTCCCCAGGAGGTTGATCATTGGGGACTGAATGAATCGGTCCCGGATGGCAAACGGTCCTCTCATATCGGTCGTCGACGACGACAACTCCGTGCGCGACTCCGTCGGGTGCTTGCTCAGATCCGTCAGTTTCGGAGTGGTGGCGTTTGCCTCGGCCGAGGAGTTCTTGGGCTCGGATCGTCTCTCCGAAACGGATTGCGTGATCCTCGACGTGCGCATGCCTGGAATGAGCGGGTTCGAGTTGCAGAGCCGTCTCGTAGCCAGCCATCCGGAGATGCCGGTCATCTTCATCACCGCACACGGAGATGAACAACTGCGGTCGCGAGCTCTCAGGGGGGGCGCGGTGGATTTCTTGCTCAAACCATTCAGCGAGGAAGCGCTGCTGACAGCGGTCCAGGCAGCCCTGAGTCCGAAATGAACTGTTGCGATGGATGATCGGTAAAGTGGGTGGAGCCCGGCGATAGCCGCGCTCCGGTCGAGAAAAGGTGGGCCCCATGAGCGAGACATATCCTCCCGTCTACGTCGTGGATGACGATCTGGCGGTGCGCGAGTCCGTGGCTAGTCTGATCCGGTCGGTGGGGCTGAGGGTGGAAACGTTCAAGTCGGCGCACGAGTTCCTGGGCAGACCGCGGACCGAGGTGCCGAGCTGCCTGGTGCTGGATGTGAAGCTGCCGGGGCTGAGCGGGCTGGATCTGCAACAGGAGCTCGCCAAGGCCGATCTCCAGATTCCCATCATCTTTCTCACCGGTCACGGGGACATCCCCATGTCCGTGCGCGCGATGAAGTCGGGAGCGTTCGAGTTCTTCACCAAGCCTTTCGACGATGAGGCCCTGTTGGACGCGATCCGGCAGGCGATCGTCGTCCGCGACCAGGTCCCGAGCAAGGGAAAGAAAGCAGCGAAGAATGCTCCAGAGACCATCGTGGGCACCAGCGCCGGCCTGAAGACGGTGCTGAATCGGGTGGCGAGCGTCGCGCCGACGGAATCGACGGTGCTGATCCTGGGAGAGACGGGGACGGGGAAGGAACTGGTGGCGCATGCAATCCACAGCCGGTCGCAGCGGTCCTCGCGACCACTGATCAGCGTGAATTGCGCCGCCATCCAGCCCTCGCTGATCGCCTCTGAGTTGTTCGGTCACGAGAAGGGAGCGTTCACTGGAGCGCTGCAGCAGCGCCGAGGCCGTTTCGAGCTGGCGGAAGGAGGAACGATCTTCCTGGACGAGGTGGGCGACCTTCCCGCGGAGACCCAGATCGCTCTCTTGCGGGTCCTGCAAGAGCGCGAATTCGAGCGGGTCGGGGGGAATCAGCCGATCCGGGTCGACGTGCGGGTGATTGCGGCCACCAATCGTGACTTGCAGGCCGCCATTGCCGCCGGCACTTTTCGCAGCGACTTGTTCTACCGGCTCAACGTATTTCCCATCGAGGTCCCGCCCCTGCGGGAGCGACGAGAGGACATCGCCCCGCTGGTCGAGCACTTCGTTCGCCTCCACGCGTGTCGAGCGGGGAAGAAGGTGCGCGCCGTGGACGAGAAGACCCTGGAGATGCTGCGGAGCTACACCTGGCCAGGGAACATCCGAGAGCTTCAGAACGTGATCGAACGGTGGGTGATCGTCTCCGACACCGAGGTGCTCTCGGCGGACGAGAGCTGGCTCCCGCAGGAAAACGTTCAGACGGCCGGAACGCATATGGGGGCTCAGGTCGACCGCAAGCTCAGCCTCCGCGACCATGTCGAGGCGGTGGAGCGCACGCTGATCGGCCGGGTGATGACGGCGGTCGGCGGAAACCAGTCGGAGGCCGCGCGACGCCTCGGCCTGAGCCGCGGATCGCTCATCGAGCGGCTGAAGAAGTACGGCCCGACCCTCCCGGACTGAGGGCCCCCTCGCGGGAGCCGCGGGAACGAAGCCGCTCGCGGGAGCCGCGGGAAACGTCACGAACCCGGAACGCGTCTCCGCCGCGTCGACCCGGGCATCAAAGCTGATTGACGAATCCACAGAGCATCAGGCGAGCCCGATGCCCGTCTCGACGGACCGCCTGCGGCGACGTTTGCAGGATGGCGGCCACCTCGTCGACCGGTAGCAGGAGAAGGTCGCGCAGGACGAAGGCACCGCGAGTCTGGTCGTCGACGTACTCGAGCGCCTCGCGGAGGAGTCCCGTGACTTGGATCGGCCTCGCAGAGCTGCCGTCAAGCTCGGGCCGGCGACCCTTGCTCGGCTCGAGACGGCCTGCGCGGTCGAAACCAGGCAGGAATGGTTCCAGCGAGCCGGAAGGCCTGCGGGAATCGCGCTGCCGCTGTGCCAATGCGGTGTTCATGGCGATCCGATACAGCCAGGTCGTGAACTTTGCACCCGCTGGGAACGACGCGAGCTCGCGCCAGGCGGAAAGGAAAGCCTGCTTGAGCGCCTCTTCAGCATCGCCCGAGGTCGCGCACATGTTCCTGGTGATCGCGTAGACCGCCTGGCGGTGCCGCGTCACGAGCGCGGCGAATGCCGCCCCGCTCCCCCTCCGGGCGCGATCAGCGAGCAACTGGTCGGACGCTATGGAGTCGTCGAGCTGCTTGGGCGAGATCATCATTTCAGGGCAGGAGGGAAGCAGGATCCGGACCAACGACCCGGCGGTCACGAAGCCTTCAGAATTGGTAGAGAGCGCCTTTTCTGCTCGATTCAGCGACAGGGGGTGTCGGATCTCTGCGCAACGTCTCTCCGACACGCCCCGACAGGGGCGGCGAGGGTAACTCAGCGGAACGCCTGGCTCACGGCCCCGGTTGCCGCCATCAGATCATCGCGACGGTTCTGCCTCCAAGCATCCTCGTCGTCTCCGAGCGCGCGCGGCCGCTCCTTGCCGTAGCTGATGGTCGTGATGCGCGATGCGTCCAGGCCGAGGTTCACGAGGTAGCTTTTCGCGGCGTCGGCGCGCTTCTGCCCGAGCGCCAGGTTGTACTCGCGCGTGCCACGTTCGTCGCAATTCCCCTCGATGCGTAGGTCCTGGTCCGGGCGCTGCCGCGCCAGATCGAACAACGTCTGCAGCGTGGCTCGCGCTTCCGGGCTCAGCTCGGAGCTGTCGAACGCGAAGTAGACGCTGGTTGCGACGATCTCCACGGTGCGCGGAGCCGGCGCCGGTTCAACTGCCACGGCAGGAGCGGGCGGCGCGGGGAGCGGAGTTGCTTCCACGGCCGGCTCCGCTGAGGCGGAAGGAGGCGGTTGCGCATGCGAGCAGGCGGCGGCGGCCAGTATGGCGGCAGCGAGGATCTGGATCGATTTCATCGAACGCTCCTTGAGTCCACGGACGGCAGCCTTTGTGCGCCCGGTTGCAAGTGGGCTTAGCAATAGTGGTGCCTAAAGACCAAGGTCGGTCAATCCCGGATGGCCATCCGGACGTCGGCCTGGCGGCCAGCGATACTTCCGGTCCGATTCCCGAATGGGAAGGTCATTGATGCACGCCAACCGCAACCGCATCAGGCCGTTCTCGTCGAATTCCCAGTTCTCATTGCCGTACGAGCGGTACCAATTCCCGGAGTCATCGTGCCACTCATAAGCGAAGCGCACTGCAATCCGAGGTCCCCCGAAAGCCCAAAGCTCCTTGATCAGCCGATAGTCCAGCTCTTTGTTCCACTTGCGCGCAAGAAAGGCGGTGATCTCCTGCCTTCCATTGACGAACTCCGAGCGGTTCCTCCAGCGCGAATCCGGCGTATAGGCCAGGGCGACCTTCTCCGGATCGCGGGAATTCCAAGCATCTTCCGCCAAACGTGCTTTCTGGGCGGCTGACTCCTGAGTGAACGGAGGCAACGGAGGACGCGTCGTCATCACGACGAGCAATGCAAGGAGCGCGCCGCGTGGCAGGGTGTGGAGCCGGCCACTATGCTCGGGGCCGGTGACGGACGTGAGCAGCCCGCCAGCATCCCGACACTCCTCTTGGGCTGCCCGGATGAGCGTCGCCATTTGGAGTCGCCTTCGGGCGCCCGGCCGATGGGTCTCGTTGATCCTCAGATATGGCGTAGCGATCTCGAGCGTCGCTCTGGTGTTGGTCGCCACGCTGGCGTTGAGCCGGCCGGAGATTCGCGGCACCCCGTTCACTGCCGCGATCATCGTGAGCGCCTGGTACGGGGGCATGGGCCCCGGTCTATTGGCGGGCGGCCTCTCGCTCCTGGCCATGCATCAGTTCATCCTGGGTCCGCAACGGAGCTTCCGGGCCGTCACGATCGACGACGCATGGTACTTCCTCGTCTTCGCGCTGTCGGCTTTGCTGGTCGCCTGGATCACCGGGACACAGCGACGCACGAAAGTGGAGCTTCAAAAAGCGCACGACGACTTGACGGCCAGGATCCGTGACCTCGCCCTCGCAAACGAGAGGCTGCAGGCGGAGATTCTCGAGCGCCGGCGGGTGGAGGCCGAGGCCTACGAGCAGGCGAGCCTGCTCGATCTGACGCACGACTCTGTCTTCGTGCGCGACCTCAACGACGTCATCACCTACTGGAACCGGGGCGCCGCGGAGCGGTACGGGTGGTCGAGGGCGGAGGCAGTCGGACGGGTCTCCCATCAGCTCACGCAGACCACCTTCCCCGCCCCACTCCCGCAGATCGAATCCGAGCTGTACCGGACCGGTCAATGGGAAGGAGAGCTCGTCCATACCAAGCGCGACGGGACGCAGGTGGTGGTGGCGAGCCGCTGGTCGTTGCAGCGCGACCCGCAGGGGCGGCCGGCCGGGGTGCTGGAGACCAACAACGACATCACCGAGCGCAAACGCGCCGAAGAGACGCTGCTCGAGAGCGAGAGGAGGTACCGACACATCTTCCAGATGGTCAGCGTATCCATCTGGCAGGGAGATTTCTCTCGGATCAAGGCGGCCATCGACGAGTTGAAGGCAGGCGGCGTCGAGGATTTTCGCGAGTATCTCGCTGCCCACCCGGAATTCGCGCGCAAGGCGATCTCGATGGTGAAGATCGCCGACGTCAACGATGGTTCGCTCGAGTTGTTCGCGGCGGACAGCAAGGATGACCTCCTGGCGTCGCTGGACAGGATATTCGTGCCCGAGACGCGGAAGGTCCTCGAGGGCGCGCTGATCGCGATCGCCGAGGGCCGGACGTCCTTCGAGGCGGAGAGCGATCTCCGGACCCTCAAGGGGGAGAAGCTCACGGTCCTGATCACGACGACCTTCCCACCACCGCCCGCTCGTCTAGACAACGTGCTCTTGACGCTCACCGACATCACCGAGCGCAAACGGGCCCAGTATCTGACCACGCAGGTATTCGAGGCTTCACCGGATGGCATCTGCGTCTTCGGAAGGGATTACCGGTGTCGACGGGCCAACGACGGGGTGGCCCGGATCTGGGGAATGCCTGCCGAGAGGGCAGTCGGCGCGCACTTGTCGGAGCTGCTCGACACCGAGGGCTTCGCGCAAAGGGTCAAGCCGGCATTGGACCGTTGCTTCGCGGGTGAAGACGTCAGCTACGCTTCCTGGGTCAGCTCGAGGGGTCTCGGCCGGCGTTACCTCTCGGTCAGCTATTCGCCCCTGCGGCCGGCCTCGGATCGGGTGGAGGCGGCGCTCGTCGTCGCTCGCGACCTCACCGACCTCATGCAGGCATGGGATGCATTGCGCGAGGCGCAGGCGGAGCTCGCGCGGGTCACTCGCGTCACGATGCTGGGAGAGATTACCGCCTCGATCGCGCACGAGGTCAACCAGCCGCTTGCGGCAGTGGTGATGAACGGCAATGCATGCCGGCGCTGGCTGGCCACCGACCCGCCCAACCTGGACGAAGCCCGGGCGGCGGCGCAGCGCATGGTGAAGGACGGAGAGCGGGCCGGCCAGGTCCTCGCGCGCATTCGCGCCCTGGTGAAGAGAGGCACGACGGAGCGGAATGCGCTCGACGTCAACGACGTCATCCGTGAAGCGCTCGGGTTCACGCGCGCGGAGCTGGAACGGCAAAGAGTCGCGATCCGCACCGAGCTGAATGACGATCTTCCGGCCGTGGTGGGCGATCGCGTCCAGCTGCAGCAGGTGCTCGTCAACCTGATCCTCAATGCGCGTGATGCAATGGCCGACTTGACCGGAAGGCCACCCGAGTTGACCGTGGGATCGCGGCGCGAGACCTCGGGCGGCGTGCTGGTCGAGGTCAGGGATTGCGGCCGTGGGATCGACCAGGAGCAGGCGGGGCGGATCTTCGAAGCGTTCTTCTCGACGAAGCCCGCCGGCCTGGGCATGGGACTGTCTGTGAGCCGCTCGATCGTCGAGATGCACGGCGGGAAGATCTGGGCGGCGCCAAACGACGGTCCCGGCGCCACCATGCGGTTTACGCTGCCTGCCGCTCCGCGAGGCTCGTAGGTCTACGAACCACCCGCCGCCCGCGGGAACTTGTCGAGAATCGCCGTGACCGTCTTCCCCAGGTCTTGCTCGTACTGCGTCTCGTCATCCGACACCCGGGCCACTCCCTGTCCGCGCCAGAGCAGCTCCTTGGTGCTGGGATTGATCACGTCGACGATGACGGTCCCCTCGGTGTACATGACCGGCGGCTGGTAGAACTCCGGGCCGCCCCACCAGAACGGATCGTACCGGTAGCCATAATCCCACTGTGCGAGGTCCAGCTTTTCAGTCGCCGATGCATAGTACGCGACGGCGAAGTCCGGATGGTCGGAAAGGACGTAGCCGCGGTTCTGGAATCCCGTCACGAGGTCGGTGCGCAACGCGCGGTTGCTGATGGAATTCACGAGCATCGGGTCGTTCGTCGGGGGCGCCTCCGCGGATCGCCGGTCCGGTTGCTGCATGACGGAGAACGTGCGCAACGCGCCCAGGTCCACGTCCGGGCTCGTGGCTGTGCGCACGTTGACCGATGCGCAGGCGGTAAGCGCGACCACGGTCGTCGCCGTGGCGGCAAGGGAGTAACGGGTCGTCATGATTTCCTCCACTGGTTCGACATCGCCCGAGCGATGCAGGCGACGTGCCACCGCCGTTCCCGAAGAGAAGCGCCCCGTTCATTTCCTGAGCTGATCGATTCGCGACGTCCTGACGGTACAGCTGTCGGATGACTGAGCAGCGCGCCTCCGGGGCGTCACCGCGCGCGACCCGGCGGCCGAAGGGATGGGCCGCCGGGTCACGAAAGCGCTTGGTTGCTAGCGGACTTGTGCAGTCCCTCGTATCCGATCACTGCTCGTCGTGATCGTCCGACTGCTCGTCTCGTCGATCGGAACCAGCGACGGCAAACGCATAGACCTTGTTGTTTCCCGTTCCGGGGCGGATGTTTCGATACCCCGATCCCCAATAGACGGTGCCGTCCACGATGGATGGCCCGTCTACCACCGAGCCCCCGCTCGCAAAGCCCCAAAGGATGTCTCCAGTGATCGTGTTCAGCGCGTACATCTGCCCCGAATAGGAGCCCGCATACAGGACGCCATTTGCAACGCTCACCGAAGCCTGGTCCATGGTGCCTGGAGTGGGGTCTGCGGTTTGCCAGAGGATCGTCCCGGTGTCGACATCGAGAGCGCTCCATGAACCCCAGGTAATCTGCCGTCCCGAGGGCACCAACGTGTAAGGCAGCATGTTCCTGTTCGCGATGGCGACGTAGATGCGCCGGCCGTCGGTCGCGGTACCCCACTGGATCCCTCCGACCGAACCGCCTGGACCGACCGCCGCGCTCCACACGATGTCGCCGTCAACGGGGTTCAACGCCCAATAGATGCCGCTCTTCTGGCCAAAGCCGACGATGCCACCCACCAGGTTGGGGCCTGATCCTCCCAGGTCGAAATCCGGGCTGCTGGGTACGGGACAGTTCGCCTTCGGTCCCGTAGGGAGCAGACAGGCGACTGTCCAGGTATCGTTGCCTTGCAGCCTCTTCGCCCACTTGATCCGCCCGGTCTTGAGGTCCAACGCAAGCGCGGTGTCGAAGAAATCATCAGCCGCCGCGCAGTTCGCGGTGGGATCGGCATTCTGGCAAGCTTCCACCTCGGCCGGCGCGCTATAGTTGTTGCCGGTACCGATGAAGAGCGACCCGCGCTTTGGGTCAATCGCCGGTGGTTGCCACACTGCTCCGCCGCTATATCCGCCCTGCTGACCGTGGTTGTCAGGCATGTCGAAGGTCTGCCAGAGCATCGCACCGGACCTGGCGTCGAGCGCGACCACGCTGCCGCGAAAGGTGCAACACGGATAGGCTGGATTCGTAGCCAGGGCTTCTTCGATCGAGGAGACTCCCAGGTAGACGACCCCGTCGAAGACGACCGGAGATCCGGTGATGATCGCTGCCGGGTGACTGTCCACCTGCGTGATCCACCGGCGTTTTCCTGATTTCCGATCGACCGAGATCACGTTCGCGCCGTTGTGGACCTGATTGGAGCTGAGAATGTCCCCGATGATGACCTGGTCGCCATCCAAGGCAGGACTGACACGAGAGATGGAGCCGGCCACGCCGTCGTACTCGGAGATCTGATGCGACCAGATCAGACGGCCAGTGTTCTTCTCGACTGCGAACAGATTGCCGCCCCAATCGGGGAAGTAGACTGCGTCACCATCCACGGTGGGAGTAGCAGAGACATCTCCACCCGTCGTAAACACCCACTTTTCCCTCAGGCCGCTGACGTTCGCAGCGCTGATCGAATGCTCTTTCGGCTGACTCCGGCTGTTGTCCAGGTTCTGTCCCGCCACTCTCCATTGCCTGGATGGAGACTTGGGCGAGCGGCTTTCCGCGCTCAGCGCGGAGGCCAACAACAAGACGCTCATCAGGACGGCTCTTGACCAGGGCCCTTTGCGAATCTTCGTCATATACGTTGCTCTCCTTGACATCGGTTTTGCGCTCACGTGCGCGCAGGTTGGGGAGCAACTTCCGGACCACGTGCAGACATGCCCTGGACCAATCGGGCACGGCTCCGCTGGCGGCAATGCCGAGAACCGAGAAGTCTGATCAGAAGTCAGGCAAAGTCATCGAACCTGACACCGAGGTGACAGCCTCGTCGTACTTGCGAGTCGGCCGGTACTCATTCAAGAGCGCCTCGACTTCGGCGGCCGATCCGAGATCCAGAGCGATGCGCGCGAGTTGCCGCGCTTCGCCGAGGTGCGTTCTCCGGATTGCGTCCTTCACCTCGAGCATCTGGCGCGGCGCCACGCTGAACTCGCGCAGGCCCAGCCCGAGCAGCAGCGCGGTGTGCAGCGGGTCTCCTGCCATTTCACCGCAGATCGCGAGCTCCTTGCCGGCGCTCCTTGCGCCCTCGACCACCGAGTCGATGAGGCGAAGGACCGCGGGATGCAAGGGTTGGTAGTAGGCTGCCGTAGTCTCGTCCTCGCGGTCGGCGGCCAGCACGTACTGCACGAGGTCATTGGTCCCGAGGCTGAGGAAGTCGGCCTCCTTCGCCAATGTCCGAGCCATCAGCGCGGCCGATGGCACCTCGATCATGGCGCCGATGGGGATGGCGGGATTGAAGCGCTTTCCTTCCGCGGAGAGCTCGTCCTGCACTTGCCGCACGACTTCGCGCACCTGCCGGACGTCCTCGACCCCGATCACCACCG
>Ga0137419_10001321_pt1 | contig 10522 bp, 8 predicted proteins | sample CZODoug3_1_2_16f_FD_108279 | JGI IMG/M metagenome (GOLD analysis project Ga0137419, IMG submission 108279) | Vadose zone soil fungal communities from Angelo Coast Range Reserve, California, USA - CZODoug3_1_2_16fungal (Illumina Assembly) | ecosystem: Environmental > Terrestrial > Soil > Vadose... | reverse complement strand
GGCAGGAGCGAAGTTGCGGCTTGCCGCCGCACAGTGCGGAATGCCTATGGCTTTCCGCTTAGTTCTTCTTAATGACTTTTTCCTGAGGCTTAGCCTCAGGAAAAGAGGCGAGAGATCGCTTCCGGAAAGGCCGAGCCTTTCCGCACTGTGCGGCGGCAAGCCGCAATCCGTGTCGCTAAGGTTCTGAACAATCAAGTACTTTTTGTGCAAAGCCCACTGCACCGGCTTTGCACAGAAAGTCGGGTTTTGAGGTGACCTTTTGTGCAGGTTGATTAGTTTTTGTGCAGGTTAGCGGTCAACTGTGGGCTTGAACGGCTTTGTTAGCAGAGAAATGGCGCTTGTAAGCCGGAAGACTAAAAATACCTACTGAACGGATTTCATCGACGGGGATTACGGTTCCTAAATCCAATCTATCCTGGTCTGTGACGTTGGGATCTTGATCGTGTATTTGCGTCAAAAGGCTGAAGTAATCTGTAGTGAAAGTAACCGTCTGATCCTTAGGATCTCGGTATCCACTTAGGATGGGCATGATTTCGATGGACTGAACCTCATAAGCAGGGTTGAAATTAGCTGTCACGGAGCCTACGTACACCTTGCCGCTTTTGATCGTTAGCAATACTGGCCGGGTGTCGCGCATGGCATTTTTTAGCAATACCTCAAGTGGATCTCCTTTTTCTCTTATTGACTTATCAACCTCTTCGTCGCTGCTTAGTTTGCGGTTAAAGTACTTCCAAGAGGTAGCCCCGAGGAGCAGCGCGAGAATGGCGGTTCCGGAATAATCGAAAGGGAAGATTACGTGCCAGATGTCATTCACAACGACTACTGTGGGGAAGAAGTGTCGCAGAAGCGTCCAGAGCGCCCTGACAGTCGCGGCAACTGCGAGGAATAACAAGCCGTACTGAGCGGCCAAGAATAAGAGACTGTAATTTTCTGAGCGGAGGGCACTGTATCGCGTTCGATAGTACTTACGCGCGAATATGTACCCGCCCAGCAGAGGAAGCAGGAGCAGGTTAAAAGGCATTTGAGAATTAGCCTAAGTCATTTATTGTCATTCGATTGTTGCGAAGAACTATTGCCATTTGTCGGGGTCGCCGGACGGACAAGGTTCGCTTCCCGCAGGCGCTGAATTTCGGCCCAGCCCGCTTTGCTGCGGACTACGTCCACGGCGCGAACGGACTGAGTGCCCGATTCGGTAGTGTGAATTTGAGGCTTTTCCATCGGATTTTCTTTGGTCTCTGCTGAGGAGGAGGAGACCTTCTCCTGTCTGTCCCTAAAGTATTCCATGTCAACTCCTTCCAGTCGGGGGATCGGAACTGCTAGATCCGCCCATTTATCAACTGGACTGGAAACCAACATGGCGGCCAAGATGGCTAGCGGAAGCCGGAATGTCTGTCGGATTCGTCCGTCGAATTGAGTGTATCAGCAACTAAAAGGTGCCCCCTTATATCACAGGGAGACGTTGAAATTCTACCAGTTTCCGCGTGTTTTTTCCTAATTGATACCCTCGGCCCCACCTCAAGGGAGTACGCTCATGGCACCATCCTCTGCCCAAAACTCAGGTTTGATGTTCAATTCAAACATGGACTGAATCAAACAACAAAGATTGTGACAGAGAATCTTGCAGAGGGCTTCGTTGATCTGCGCTGTCTTGGTTTTACTTCTCAAGCTATCGCCAAACTTCGCTTTGATCATGCTGAATGTAGATTCGACGTTTGAGCGTTTGTGGTATTGCTGCAAAAACCATTTTTGATTGAAAGAAAAGTAGTGATACATCCGACGCCAGACCGCGTTACTACTTTTCTTCGCAGGTGCGCTGTTGCTCTTGAACGGAATATAAGGCATGGCCGCATGGTCTATCACCGTTTGCAGGTTATCGGCTGACAGATAGGCTTTGTCTGCCGAGACTTCTTGCATCACAAAATTCTTTGCCGTTTCATCTACTAGCCGCTTAAAGAACGGGCTATCGTTAGCGTAACGGTCACTGATTTGAACCGCTGTAACTACATTCGTTTTCACACCGCACATTAGATGAACCTTGATCCATTCGCGCTTAGTCATTAGCTGCGGATTCGTATACTTCGCGTCAACCCACTGGAAGAATCGGCAAGTTGAAAAGCCGGATGAATCCACGGCAAAGTCGGACTCAATCGCTTGAAGCGGCAAACTGCTTTCCTCGATCAGCATTTCAAGATAGGGCGTCAATACTTCGCTTTCGAGGTAATTGGAGATGCTGTTGAAGTGCGGAACTCTTGAGATATGGCCCTTCGCGTGAGCGTCGCGTAGGTCGCTCATAAACCTTCTCTGAGACACTGTGCTATAGACCTTGAAGGTTGCCGCGAAAATCATTTCCTCAAACGGCAACCTAGGGCGTCCGATCTTTTGCGACGGTTCGCCCACACCTTTGCATAGTTCGCGCAAGAGAGTTTGAAACTGATCCTTTTCGTTCACCTGAGCCGCGTTGTACGCCGACCATTCTTGACTATAGGTTTTCTTAACTGTGACAGTCTCGCTCACGGTCTGCGTTTGTCCATCATCTGTGAACTCGCGCTGAATCGTGAACTCAACCGCGAAGATATGTTTGCACTTTACGTTGCGAGTTTCGTGGTCTGGACAGGTGCAATGAGGATTCGAAACGTCCGGCTTGACCGTGTAGTAGTAAGCGTTTCTGTGTTCTGATTGCGAGGGAACAAACCATCGATCACCGCTTCGTTGAATTTTGGCCTTTGCCGCTATCTCAAGACCGCGTTGTTCTCTGCCGTTATCTTCCATTGTGTGACCTTGCCTTTCGTTAGGCGACTGGCTCACAATGGCTTTACCGGAGACTCAAAGCGAGCAATCGCGCTGGGTTTTCAAAAGGGCCTTAGTGGTTAGCGCCGCCAGGGCCTTTATATTTACAGAGAGTATATTACTCATAGGTACATAGGCTGTCAAGTAAAATGGGGCTTGCGCTCATATACTATTAGGTATATAGTCGCGTCATGGCTTCAAAGCAAATTAAAGTTACTCAGTATGAGTGTGAGCGATGCGAGCACAAGTGGATACCACGTGATTCCGAAAGCGAGCCTCGCGTATGTCCGAAATGCAAAAGTCCCTATTGGAACCGACCGCGCCAAAAAAGAACAAAGAAGTAAAGCTAACTCACGATTCTTAGCTTCATAGGTTCTGCGGGAAGAAATGTTGCGCGGAACTCATCAGGATACGAACTAACAAGTTGAGCCATGTCCATAACGCTATAACCATGATCTGTTCTATGGACATCAATGATGTCGTTTAGCACTGTTGGTTCTTCCGGCGAGATGCTTACAGGTTCGTGGAGTCGGTAGCCTTGCTTGGACATCTTTGTCCAGAGATATTTGTACTGTCGAACGGTAATCTTATTTAGGTCAGAGGACCGCTTTAGCAACGCAGCCATTGAAACCTTCCAATAGGGCTTCAATACGGCAAGTCGTGGCAACGTAATCCCTTTTAAGTAGGGAGCAATGTCCCTTTCGGGCATCAAAAATTCGGCAGCAAAACGATCAGCCTCGCCTTCCATATCAGGCGACGGAATTTGGTGCATGACTATATGACCGATCTCGTGCGCCAACGTGTACCGACAGCGATCCGCTGATATTTCGGAATTGATAAAAAACAACGGCGGTTCACAGGGAGCCCACTGGCTCATCGCGTCAATCTTATTTGTGCCGAAAGAGCAGCGAAGCACAACACCGCCCGCTGCTTCAATAGCAGTCGTTAGATTTTCGATTGGACCACTTGGAAGCCCCCAACTGCGGCGAAGCAGTCTTGCTATTGCGGGCGCATCATGGCTGTAATCTTCCGCGTCCATTCTATGGAAACGGTTTTCAGCTTCTATCTCCGCACCACGTAACAGTCGAGAAATTTGAATACGCCGGACGTTAAGCGACGCAATTAAGCGACGCAATTCTAACGACGGTAGACTTTGGCGCTTACGATGGTAGATGCAGGTCGTACCGTACCCGTAGACGCGATCCGTTTGATAAAAAAATTCACTGGGATAGTGCAGAGCGTCAGCGAGCGTATCGAGAAAATCATCAGTGACTTGAAGTAAACCGCTTTCGAGTTTTGAAATCTTTCCCTGCGTCACCGACAGACGTTTTTCTAGCTCGCTCTGCCTGATTCCCCTGGACTCTCTGGCGAGCACAAGCATTTCCGGGTTGATCGTCTTGCTCATTTTTCGTCATTCTTTTTCTTCTTCTTGACATTCTTTGCACGAACGCGAGGTTTAGTGAGTGTTCTTGTTGGGTATGGAACTATGTTGACCTGAGCAATCGGTTCGTCAATGTCAATGGTCCATACGATTCTTTTACCAACACAATAGGTCACAAGAATGGCGTTTATCTCAGTCTGAGTTTTGTTGAGGATGTATCCGACCGTTACCCTTGCGGCTGGCTCAATACCGGGGAGGTTTAATTGCGCGGCAAAATCAACGGCGTGAGGCGTCGGATAATTTGAAGACATCCGATTCTTTTTTAGCTTCTTGAAGCGGATCAAGATTTCCCCGTTGATGCCGAACAAAATTTGACCGAAAGAAGTCGTTTCATACGCCTTTGGAATACGCATGAAATAGGCTCGCGCGCGAAAGACCATAAAGCTGTGGACACAGTTGGCGCGAGCGGTAGGGCTGAATTGAGCACGGTCTTTGGCGGGCAGATTTAAGTAATCAACCCAAGCGCCTTGAACAATGGATTGGAATCCTTCATAGTGCGGCTGGAGAATCCCATCAGCGAGATTCCATCGAAAGAGCGGCAATTGCCGTGGCCGTAAGTTGCTCATGGCCGGGGAGTATACCACCACATTGTCTTTTCGCAAGCATTTTTTGCTAAAAAATATTCCAAAATATTTGGAGTTCTCAGGATGAACTACGGGGTTGAGCGGCGAGGAATTATCTTCTTAGGGCAGAAGGGATGAGATCGCCGTTTTCGGGGTTCGTTATGAAAGCGTGGTATTCGGCTTCGGCCTCTGGACCAGCGTGGTAGATGACTGTCCACTTGTTAATGTCGGGCGTAGAGGACGGATAGATACCTAGAAACTCCGTTGCCTCATCTGGCGCATCCTCGTCTAAGAAATACGGATACTTGTCGTTGTCTTTTGTTATAACGCCGCTTCTAGAGTTGTCGATCTCGGGGTCGCTCAATAGTGCGTGAAAACATTCTTCAAACGAATCATACACGGCGGTAATCCTCCCGTATTCATTATCCTTCCATTTCAAGGAAATTAACAAACACAAGTTGGCAGACTTTTTGTGCAGCCTGCCGACTTTTTGTGCAGGAGCGACTTTCTGTGCAAAGCCCACTGCACCACTGCACTGCCTCACTGCCTCACCGCCGCATTGTCCCCACCTTGACTACTGCAAGGCAGCGTTAACTCTTAAAAACTAACGGCGCAATGCCGGAGGGGATCACCCTGCAGCACTACGCCGCCGTTTTTAACTCGATGCCTCACGTTGGTACCCACGCGCAACACTCAAGTCTATGGAATGCATTCTAGCGACGGAAAGATCTACGTCAACTAAACGATAGAAAATAAAACAAAAGGGCGTTGCTGGTGTGAGGACGGTGACGCCCATCTTTTTGTTTACGCCGCGCAACTGTTTCCAATCTTGAGGCATCCTATTCGGTCTCAAAATTCTCACTCTCCCCGCATTAATCAGATGACTCTATATACCGGAGGACCGGCGAATCGCGTGTATCACATTGTTCTGGAGCGAGGCCGGGCCTATACGCTTTGCGGCTTAAAGGTGAGCGCCTCACAAGTCATTCGCTCGGAGAAACCGCAGAACGGCGTGCTCTGCAAGCATTGTGAGAGATTAAGCAAAAGCGAACCGCCCAGCTCTGTTTGCGGCTGATGGTCAGCGCGAAGGACGCAAGTAACGCGCAGAACCGCAAAGTAAAACCGCACGACTATTAGGCTGGATGATTGAAGGTTGAGCCGTTAGGCGCTGGCGCTGAGTTGATAGCGTTCTAGTTTGAGGTAGAGGCCGCGACGAGTGAGGCCGAGTTCGCGTGCGGCGCGCGAGATGTTGCCGCCATGCTTGCGTAGGGCGTCAGAGATCATGCGCCGTTCAACTTCTGCTAAGGCATCGGCAAGCGTCACGTTTTGCAAACTCGCGCCCGGCATTGAGCTAAACGTTGAAACAGGAGCGCTGGGCGTGGTTGGAGAAGAGGTGCGCTTTAGCTCGGGAGAAAGTTGCTCGGGAGTAATTACCGCTGCGTCTTCGGCGCGGGCGACTACCCGCTGTATCTCGTTACAAAGTTGCCGAACATTTCCTGGCCAATCGCTGACCATGAGAAGGTCGACGGCCTGTGGAGTCATTTGAATATTCTTGCGGCCAAATCTGGCCGAATAGTGATTGATGTAGTAGTTGACGATGGTGGGAATTTCAGAACGCCGCTCGCGCAACGGCGGCACGCGCAACCTGATTACATTAAGCCGGTAGTAAAGGTCCTCGCGAAACTTACTTTGCGCGACCATCTCCTCCAGATCAGTATTGGTTGCGGCGATGATGCGCACATCCACTTTGATCGGACGCTGTTCGCCTAAGGGTTGAATCTCGCCTTCCTGCAAAAAGCGCAGCAGTTTCGGCTGGACGTCAAGCGGCAGGTCGCCAATCTCATCGAGGAAAAGCGTGCCGCCTCCAGCCGTACGAATGACACCAGCCGAGTCAGTTACGGCGCCGGTGAACGCGCCGCGCCGATAGCCGAAAAGATATCCTTCCGAGAGTTCCTTCGGCACCGCCGTGCAGTTGAAGGGGACAAAGACTCTTGAACGACGCGACGAAAGCGCATGAATCGCGCGCGCCACCAGTTCTTTGCCGGTGCCGGATTCGCCTGTGACCAGCACGGTCACATCCGATGATCGGATCTTGTGAACTTCCTCGACAAGCTTCGTCATTGCCGGACTCGAATGAATGAAGCCTGGCATGAGACTAGTGCCGGTGAGCTCTGCCGGCTGCTGTACGCGTGCACCTTTTTGCGATCCGCCGCGCAGAGCGCAAACGTCCATACCAAGTTCAGCCACGCGCATTAGTGGATCGAGCGACAGGCCGCCGGGAAGTTTTGCCCGGCTGCGCGGCGAGAGATAGAGCGTGGCAGGCTGCGCATGGGAGGGCCGAAGATGTAACAGCACAGCGTCGTTCTTTTTTGCAAAAGCGGCTTGCGATTCTTCATCAACACTTTGGTCCATCTGGCTCGCAAGCTTTGCACTCTCGGCCGGCGTACAACCCTGGGCAATCACTACTCGTTGCTGATTGTGCTCACCGGGCTCAGTGACCATTACGCACTTGGCGCTCGTTTCCTGGCGCATGATCGCCGCTAGTTCGCGCAGTAAAAGCTCGCGCGACGTCACTGCCTCAGCGAGACGCAGCGTGAGCAATTGAGTTAATGCCGACTGTTCGTCGCTTCTTTCCGGGGTGCTGCGATCAAGGTTTACCAGCACTGCCTCCGCGCGCGTTTGATCGAGTCTTGCTCCCAGTTCGCGAAAAGCGTTAACTGCGCGCGACAAATGTTCAATAGCGCGGCTGGGCTGGCTCACTGCGTAAGCGCGTCCCAGTTCGCTGTGCGCGCGCGCTGCGCGATAGCGGTCACCCAGCATGTCAAAGATGGAAACACTGCTGCCAAAATGTTGGGCCGCCGAGGAGTAGTCCGCTTGCATCATCGCCAACATACCCAACAATCTTTGCGACTCTCCGGCAAATCCCAAATCGGTTGCGGATTCGGTTGTTTCTTCGTCCAGCTTCGCGAGTTGTTGGGAACACTTATCAGGTTCGCCGTTACGAAGATGCGCTTCAGCCACGATCAAGCGCGAATCGGAAACTCCTTGTCGATCGCCGATGCTCTCGGCCAACAGCAGGGCATCCTGAGCTTTTGCCAGGGCCTTTGCATGATCTTCCATCGCAAGGTAACAACGCGCCAGAGTTCTAAAGGCCTGGCACGCATACCACTTGTTCCCATCTTCGGTGGCGAGCGCAACAGCCCGCTGTAAATAGTCCTTGGCTTCGTCAAGCTCACCGCGCAGCATTAGCAATTCGCCGAGCGAATCCAAAATCATCGGTACTTTTTCGGCGCGCTCATCAGCTTCAGTTGCCAACTCAAGCGCGCGCTGCAATGCCTCCTGCGCTTTTGCCCATTGCCCGATCAAGATCAAGTTGATGCCAAGATTGTTGTAACCATCTGCGGCGGTGGCTTTGTGGTCCGTGCGCTCGTAATAAGCGATTCCCTTTTCGAGGTAGCGAATTCCTTCCTGAGGTCGCTTCAGAAACCAGCAAACGCCGGCCATGTTCGAGTAGATCCGGCCGAGGGTATAGCTTGCCGAATGATCGCCCACGAGCTTTAGCGCTTGCTGCAAATTCTCGAGCGCGCCTTCATAATCGCCTTCCTGAACCTGCGCTAGCGCAATGCCGAAATATGCTTCCGCCAGGCCGCGCCATTCGCCTGATTGTCGAAAGTGCTCCAGAGCCCGTTGCGCATAATCAAGCGCGATGGGGTGTTCACTAATGCTGCGATACACGCGCGCGAGTGCCGAGTAAATTGGACCAAGGTTCTGGTCAGGGTTGATCTCAAACTCGCGCAGCGCGCCTTTCAGAATAGAGATTGCTTTTGGATGATCGCCGTTGTAGTTGTAGGCGAGACCAATTTGCACCTTGAGCGATTGCACCGCTTGTTGATCGAGTTTCTCTCTCGATTCCGGAGACTCGTACATCGCAACCGCGGCTAACGATTCGCGATACTGTCCCTGCATTTCCAGGGCGGTCGACAAGGCACATCGTGCCAGAGCCAGGATTGACGGGCTGTTGCGAGCGGCTGTTATTAGAGATGCGAGACGTGTTTTTGCTTCGGCTGACAATCCCTGATCCAATAGCGACCTAATATGGTCTAACTCTTCCATCAGGTTTTGGCTTGGTTTGTCGGGTGAACGTGAGTTAATACGCACTCGTGCGTCGGCGAGATCGACCACACCTTTTCTGCTTGAGGATTGTTTTGCCGCCGAATCCCCGATTGCGGCGCCTGCTTTTTTGGCCATTCAGTTCTTCTAAGACGCTCAATTCATAGAGCTTTTCATGCCGAACAGCGATTTAGCGGCGGAAGGTTTTTAACGTGACCGCAATTCCCCACAAAACCGCGTTCACGATCGCTTACAAACACGTAGAATTTAGCACATGCAATCATAAGCGTCCATCGTCTTTCCCTCAGTTTACTTCGCAAAACGCCCGAAATCGCACTAATGATGCACGCATCCTCCAACTTTGGACCAAGGGTCCGGTTGATGGCCAATCGCACTCTTAGGGACTGTCCGGGTTGTGTAGTGGCGATTATTTTCTTTGTTCTGACAACGTCGAACGCGAGCCACAGGTCTCTTGGGCCATAGACCGTGCGGCAATTTTCGATTGCCTGCGTCCAAACATGGCAAAGTGTCGATATCACAGTGCATTAAGGCCGCTTTCCTTGACACTCTTTCGGGCTGGCCGCTATCATCTCCGTTTCCGTCGTGGGCACGAAACTTCGCCCGAGTGATCTATGTTTGAGTCCTTATCGGACAAGCTAAAAAGGACACTCAAGAATCTGCGCGGCGAAGGCGTGCTGACGAAAGAGCATGTTGACGCGGCATTGCGCGAGATTCGGTTGGCGCTGCTTGAAGCCGACGTTAACTATAAAGTCGCCAAAGACTTTATGGCTTCGGTCAAGGAAAAGGCCGAAGGACAACAGGTTTGGCAGGAACTCAAACCTTCCGAACAAGTTGTCAAAATAGTTTACGACGAACTGGTCGACCTGCTGGGCGGCCAGTCTTCGCGACTGGTCTTTACAAAACAGATCCCAAACGTCGTCATGATCGTGGGCCTGCAAGGTTCCGGTAAGACGACTTCGACAGGGAAAATTGCTCGCTGGCTTGCCGCCAATCAGGACCGCAAACCACTGCTGCTGTCAGTTGACGTTTACCGTCCGGCCGCGCGTGAGCAACTTAAGGTTATCGCCAGGGCCACTGGCCAACAGATCTTTGAACAGACCGAGACGAACGATCCGCTGACACTGGTGCGCGGAGCTGTAAAGCACGCACAACAAACCGGGTTCGATACGTTGCTCATCGATACGGCGGGACGCCTGCATATCGATGAAGAGTTGATGACTGAACTCGTCAACATCAAGAGCGAAACGCATCCGGTTGAAATTCTGTTTGTGGCGGACGCGATGACGGGCCAGGATGCGGTTCGTTCTGCCGAAGAGTTTCACCGTCGCATCGGCATCACCGGCGTGGTGCTGACAAAGATGGATGGCGATGCCCGCGGCGGCGCAGCGCTTTCCATCAAGCAGGTGATTGGCCAGCCCGTCAAATTTGTGGGCGTCGGTGAGAAGTACGATGCGCTGGAGCCGTTTTATCCCGATCGAGTAGCGCAGCGAATTCTCGGTATGGGCGATGTGCTGTCGCTCATCGAAGAAGTCCAATCAAAAGTCGATCAGTCTGAAGCAGAAGAGCAGTTAAAGAAGCTTCAGAAAAACGAGTTCACGCT
>Ga0137419_10001320_pt1 | contig 10531 bp, 4 predicted proteins | sample CZODoug3_1_2_16f_FD_108279 | JGI IMG/M metagenome (GOLD analysis project Ga0137419, IMG submission 108279) | Vadose zone soil fungal communities from Angelo Coast Range Reserve, California, USA - CZODoug3_1_2_16fungal (Illumina Assembly) | ecosystem: Environmental > Terrestrial > Soil > Vadose... | reverse complement strand
TGTACCGGATGTGAGACATCAGCGCTCCGTGGGGCGCGTCAACAGCGCCGGAAGCGCCCGCCGGACCAGCCGCGTGTGAAGCCGATCCAGGTCGGCGTCGTGCAGGTACCGGACGGGCCAGGCATACGGGTAGTGCGGCATCGCGCGGAAGGGAATCGGGGCGACGGCATCGGGGCTCGCGGAGTGGAGGGCCATCTCCTTGCTGTAGCCCGACGCGTAGAGGAAAAACGTCCGGCGCATCCCGGCCGCGAGCGGCGGCAGCGCGGACTGATCGAACGACAGGCCGATCTCGTCGCCGGGCCGCGAGATCACGAACCGATCGTCCACCGCCTCCAGCAGGCCGCGCACGTCGCCCTCCCGGGTGTAGCGTCCCGGCATCAGCTTCCAGGGACTGTCCGCGCTCACGCGCGCGTAATCGTAGCCGTACGGCTCGCGTCCATCGGGTGATACTTCCGCGGAGAAGCCGCGCCACCGGAGCTCCACCTGTCGTGGAGCGAGCACCACCGGGCGAGGCTGTACCTCGTCGAGGTCGGCTACCGCGATTCGATCCCAGTAGACGCGCATCGACGTGACGAGACGCAACGGCCGCCTCGCGTAGCCTGTGACATCGAGCACGAGCGTCTGCGGCCGGCCGACCGGGATGCCGACATCGGCGTTGACCGTCCGCCACGTGCCGTCCACATCCTGCGCCTCGAGCGTTGGCGGCGTGAGCGCGAGCGCGGACTGCGTCGCCGCGACGTTGTCCGTCGAGAACGCGTAATCGGTCCAACCGGTCAGGAGGAGGACCGTTCGCGCGCCCCGGATCCCGGATCCCGGATCCCCGATCCCGGCCCGGATCCGTGGCGGCAGCCGCAGCGTGATGCGGTGTGGTTTCGCGTAGCCCCTGACCGCTTCGAGCGGAAAGCCGCCCGCGAATCGCCGATCGAGCGCGGCGAGGTCGGGCAGCAGGTCGCGACCCTCCTCGTCAGTCGCGGACGCGAGCGGCCGCAGGTTGCGCACCGCGTTCAGGCGGAAGCCGGCCGGGCGCACGCGCATGCCTTCGTCGGGGAACACCTCGACGTCGGCGTAGTGCGTCACGGCCATCAATTTCAGGTGATCGAGGTACAGCACTTCCTCCAGCTCGTTGGTCACGCGCAGCTCGTACCGGCCGTTGCGCTCGCGCAGCTGCCGATCGGTGATGCGCACGTACTCGTCCGGGTCGGGGACGTTGTAGACGCCGGGTGATTCGAGATAGCCCATCTCGCCGCCGCCCATGAAGTCGGTGACGAACGTGAAGCGCTCGCCGTCCCACGTGTAGAGGAACGGGCACGAGGACGGCTTGCGATCGAGCTCGGCAATCGCCAGGCGGGAGGCGCCGGCGGCCGGCGTTTCTGTCTGAAGGATTCCAGAGGGCCAGAGGACGCGTACGGCGTCCACGTCTCCGCGAGCGCCGAGTCCCACGAGCAGATCGGCCGGCCCGGCAGCGGGAGCCGTGGCCGCCGTCTCGAGGCGCGTGTACAGGCTTCCCGCGCGGACCTCGACCTTCGCGCCGACGCCGTTGCGATTCGACGCGCGGCCGGTGAGCGCGACCCGCATGGCGCGGTGGGCGTTGCCGCCATCGTTGCGCCACACGCGAAGGCCGCCGTCTTCCACGACGAGGTCGATGTCACCGTCTCCGTCGAGATCTCCGGACGCGATCGATGGCACGACGCCGTCGGCGACGGGAGCATGCCGGGACGCGGCGACCGCGTTGTCCGCCGGCTGCCAGTCTCGACCGGTATTCCGAAAGAGATGCAGGCCGTCGCGCGAGGCGGTGATCAGATCGAGGAGACCATCGTTGTCGTAGTCGAGGACCTGCGCGGCCAGCGCGGCGCGGGTGCCGGCGGGGGCGTCGCGCGTCTGGAACCGGCCGCGGCTGTCGCTGAGTGCCCACATGCCGGGCGAATCCCACCGGCCGAAGAACAGGTCCGTGAATCCGTCCTTGTTCACATCCCCCGCGGCAATCGCGTAGACATCGGTCATCGCGGGCAGCCCCGTCATCGCCGCGACGTCCTCGAAGGATCCCGTCCGGAGATTCCTGAAGAGCGCCGGACGGGCGCCGTAGGCGGCCGTGAGGACATCGACGTCGCGGCGATTGTCGAAATCCGTGGGCAGAATGGCCGTCGCATCGGCGGGAAGCCGCAGGTTCGCGGCCGCCGTGATGTCGGCGAATGTGCCGTTGCCGTTGTTGCGCAGCAGCCGGCCGCCCGCGAGCACGTCGAGATCTCCGTCGTGATCCACGTCCGCGAGCGCCGAGGCCCACGGTTTCGGCGTTCGGGCGACGGAGAAGACTGCGGGCGTGGCGTCGCGAAACGTGCGGTCCTGCTGCTGCGTGAGGAGTCGCGGGCCCGAGGCGGTCAGCAGGAGCAGATCTGTCCGGCCGTCGTTGTTCACATCGCCAGGAACGATTCGTGTTGCGGAGGGAGCGTTCGAGAGCCCGAGCGTCGCCGTCACGTCCACGAGACGCGCGCCGTCATTGTGAAACGCCTGCATCGATCTGTCGCCGCCCGCCAGGAGATCGAGCCTGCCGTCGCCATCGATGTCGGCCAGCGCGGGCCAACCCCGGGGAGTCCCGCCTGGGAGCCAGGCGGCGGTCGCGTCGGTGAAGGTCACCGCCGGCGCCGCTGTGTCCACCAGGTCCGCTTCCGCGCCGCTCGACGCGATCGCCTCCGCGTAGCGCCCCTGTTCGAGATACGCCTGCGAGTACGTCACGGCGTACGGCGCGTTGCGAAGCTGCTCGAACTGCCGCATCGCCTGCGCGGAGCCGCCGTCGTCGCCCGCGCGGGCGAGCGCCAGCGCGAGGTTGTATGCCGCGGTCGCGTTGTACGGCTCGTCGGCCAGCACGGCGCGGCACAGCGCGACGGCCTCCTGATACCGACCCTGCCCGAGCCGGATCATCGCGAGGTTCACCTTCGATCCGATATCGGACGGATCGATCGCGAGCACGCGCATGAACGCATCCACCGCCGCCTGCGGCTGGCCCTGCGCGCGCGCGATGAGGCCGAGGGCGTAGGCCGGCTGCGGCGCGTCGGGCGACTCCCGCCGGGCGTCGTTGGCCGCCTGCAGCGCCTCGGGCAGCTGTCCCGCGTGGTAGAGCGCAATCGCGAGGTTGATCCGCGCGAGCCGCAGTCCCGCATCGGCAGTCAACGCCTCGCGAAACGCGCGCGCGGCGTCGGCGTACGCGTCCTGTTCCATCTGCGCCACGCCGCGGTTGTTCGCGCGGTACGCGGCCTCGCGCTGCTGTGCCGCGATCGCCTGACTCGTCGGGGAGGGCGGCGCGTTCCGGCACGCTGTGCACAACGCGGCCAGGACAACGGCCGCCGCGAGGCTCCGGCGTGCGGGCTTCATTTGGAGGCCCCGGCCGTGCGGATCACCCCGCGCCCTTCCTGAACCGTGATCGCCTGGTTCGCGTCGATCGTGGGAACGGTCTCGACGCGGCCATCCGGCCACGTCACCTTCAGTGCCGACACCTTCGTCGCGCGTCCCAGGCCGAAGGTCAGCGGCAGCTCGCTCTGCGAGCCGTAGCTCGATCCGCTCTTGATCCTCGCCGACGGCCCCGGCGTTCCGTCGATGAAGACCTGCAGCCTCGCGCCGATGGCGTCGCGGTTCGCGGGCCCGCCAATCGCCGAGACGCGAAGCCAGTTGTTGCGGTTGCCTTCGTCGTTGCGCAGCAGCCGCGCCGATCCGTTGTTGGCCGTGATGACGACATCGAGATCGCCGTCGGCGTCGTAGTCGGCGTACGCCGCGCCGCGCGCGACCATGGGACGCTGAAAACCGGCGCCTGCCACGCGTCCCGCGTCCTCGAAACGCCGCATGCCCGCGTTCCAGTACAGGTCCGGCGGCTGCGCATAGGTCACGTTCCGCTGGACGCTCGCGATGTCGTCCACGACGTGGCCGTTTGCCGCGAAGAGGTCCGGCCGTCCGTCGAGGTCGTAGTCGAAGAAGAACACCCCGAACGTGAGCTTCAGCAGCGAGCTCCGCCCGATCGCGGTCGCCGGCGCCCTGTCGATGAACAACCCGTGCGCTTCGCTCGTGTAGAGCGACATCATCTCGTTCGAGAAGTTTCCGATCGCGAGGCTGTCGCGCCCGGAGCCGTCGTAGTCTGCGGCATCGACGCCCATGCCGGCGCGCGCCGTGCCGGTCTCGTCGAACGCGACACCGGCCGTCAGGCCGACGTCGCTGAACGTGCCGTTGCGCGCGTTGCGATAGAGGCGGTTCGGCTGCCGGTCGTTGGCGACGAACAGATCGATCCATCCGTCGTTGTCGTAGTCGAGCAGCGCCACGCCGAGCGCCTTGGCGTTCGGGTCGTAGACGCCCGCGGCGCGGGTCACGTTGTCGAACGTGCCGCGCCCCGTGTTGTGGAACAGCGTCGGGCTCTGGCCGTGGTACGACTCGGGCGTGCAGTACGACTTCCTCGTCCCGTCGAGCGTGCAGAACAGGTCCTTGTCGATCGACCACTCGACGTAGTGCGCAACGAACAGATCGAGGAAGCCGTCGCGGTCGTAATCGAGCCAGGCGGCGCTCGTCGAGAAGCCGGGATCGGCGACGCCCGCCCGATCGGTGACGTCCACGAACCGCCCGCCGCCCGCGTTGCGAAACAGGTGGTTGCGTCCGAGCGCCGTGACGTAGAGGTCGGCGCGGCCGTCGTTGTCGAAGTCGGCGCTCGCCACGCCCATCCCGTACATCTCGATCTGAAGGCCGGCGGCGCGTGTCTCGTCCACGAACGTGCCGTCGCCCCGATTGCGATAGAGCGCGGGGTAGGATGCAGGACCCTGGCGTCCTGGCCACTTCATCGAGTTGACGAGAAAGAGGTCCTGCCGTCCGTCACCGTCGGCGTCGAGAAACGCCACACCGGATCCCATCGTCTCGGGCAGGTACTTCCGTCCGAACGCGCCGCTGGTGTGCTGGAAATGGATCCCCGCCGCCGCGGTGACGTCGGTGAACGTCACGCGCGGAAGCGTCACCGCCTGCTGGGCGACGGCTGCCGTCACGACCGCGATGCCCAGTCGCAGTGGCGTCATTGCCCGTGCTCGTGGATCTGCTGGCGTTCGTTGTTGTCGTCCGGGTTCAGCAGCCGGTATCCACCGGTAATCGCCTGCGATGCCTCGTCTGCCTTGAGCCGCTCGTACAACCGCTGCTCGCGCGTGCGCGCGGCCTCGTCGCCGAGGCCCTGGTAGCAGAGCATCAGGTTGTAGTGCGCCTGCAGGTCCTCCGGATCGATCGCCAGCACCTTGCGAAATTCGGACGCGGCTTCGCGGAGCCGGCCCTGGAGGAACAGGACGCGCCCGGCCTGGTTCATCACCACGCGGTCGCGCGGGTACGCCTCGGCCGCGCGATGCAGGTGTGTCAGCGCCTCGTCATATCGCCCCAGCGATTTCAGCGCCGTGCCGAGGAACACGTGTGTCTTCGCCAGCGCGGGATCGATCGCGAGCGCCTTTCGCAGCATCGCGTCCGCGCCCTGCATGTCCCCCTCCTGGATTCGCGCGCGCGCGATGTTGACCCACCCGTCCGCGTACCCCGGCTCGATCTCGGTGACCTTCGTGAACGCCGCTTCCGCGCCGCGGATGTCCCCCTGCAGCAGCAGGCCGATCCCGTAATCGTTCCAGCGCTCGCGCGTGCCCGGCGCCGGCGAACCGGGGGGCATCGGCATCGCGACGCGCGGGCCGAGCACCGTGATCGTCGCGGTCGCGGTGGCCATGTCGATGACGGGGACCTGCGGAATCGCCTTCATCGCACCCGACACGTTCGACGTGTCTCCCGAGAACACCCACCCTCCATCGTCGTAGGCCGCGTCACGCGGCGCGGCGGCCTCCGATGGGTCGCGAACGCCCGCGTACGCCCACTGGGTGTTCCACCACGAGAATTTCCGGTAGCGCAGACGCGCGGTCACCGTGATGGTCTCACCCGCGTCGGGAGGGATATGAAGGCGATAGTGAATCGTGTCGGCTGCGCCCGGCGGGATCAGGCGGACGTAGGCGAGCGAACGCGTCGCCCACGCGTTGCGCTTGTTGATGCGGTTCCCGTGACCGTCGAGCTGCAGGCTGCGATAGAAGTGCGCTGCCGGATCGACGGCGCCCGTGCCGTTTTCCAGCGCGCCGCTGCGAAGGAACACGCGTCCGCGGTCGTCGGCCGCCTCGACATCGACCCACACGTCGAACGCGTCGACCGTGCCACCCGGGAAGAAGTGACCGACCTTGCGCGTCCGGGCGACGATCTCGAGGCGCACCGACTCGCCGCGGCGGGCCGCGGCGACGCCGTCCGCGAACGGCGTGACCGTCAGCGCCGCCGGCGCGATCATCGCGCGCGGCGCACCGAACGCGGCGGATTCCTCGCCGAGCGCAAACGTGCTCGCCGCGGTCGGCTCGTTGTCGGCGCGCTGACGAGTCTGCGCGTTTGCCCCGAGCGAGGTCGAGGGGCCTGCCCCGAGCGAAGTCGAGGGGCCGCGAGCGAGGCCGAACAGGTCGAGCGTCACCTGGCCGTCCTGCAGGAATGCCTTCACCGCCTCGAGCTGCGCGGTGTCGTGGTTGACGAACGGCACCGCCGTATTCGCCGCCGCGAAGCGATGCGAATGGACCCGCCCGTCCCGCGCGGCGGGATCCCTCGAGGCGACGAGCGGCATGTGGCAGTCCGCGCATCCCTGCGGCGCCGGCGGATAGTAGAACGATCGCGCTCCTTCGCCGGACACGCCGGAACCCTGCCAGTTGTCGTACTCGTTGAAGCCGCGCAGCCAACGGTACGCGTTCACCGGCTCGTCCAGGTGCACCTTGTGGCACGCCGAGCAGAACTGCGACGTCTGCTCGCGGTGGAACGGCTTCAGGAACGTCTCGCGATGCGGCCGCGGCGCCAGGTCGGTGAGCGTGTCGTGCAGCGTCCGGAGCATCGGGTTGTCGCTCGCGGCAAGGTCGTGGAGCGGCGGATATTCGATCTCGAAGCCGCCCTGTCCCATCGTCCCGTGCACGCGCGTGATCGAGTGGCACGACGTGCACGCGAGGCCGGCCTGCGCCTCGGGCGTCGAGATCTGCTCGCGGATGGGCCGATCGAAGCGGCCGTTGAAGAACACCGCGTGGTCGTGGCAGCCCGCGCACCACTTCGAGGGCCGCGTCCCGACCATGTCCTGCATGTACTCGATCGACTTGCGATACCACTGGTTGTTGAACGAGGAGAAGTGGTGCATCGAGGAGCGCCACTGCTCGTAGATGTCCGCGTGGCAGCGGCCGCAGGTGGCGCTCGTCAGGAAGAAATTCGCCGGGATCGTCACCTTGACGTTCGTGTCCGCGGATGAGGGGTAGAAGGGACTCGCCGGCCCGCGGCTCTCCTCGTCCATCGAGGCGGGCACGACATCCGGGTTGACGACTTGAAACCGTTCGCGCCGCGCTTCATCGTGCCTGGCGTGGAGGAACGCCGCGCCGGCGACGATCACGAACAGTCCCGCGGCGCCGGCCATGGCGATGTTGCGGCTGAATCGCGGCCCCTCGACTCCGCTCGGGGCAAGCCGGAGCGCGAGGACCACCAGGATCACGCCCGCTGTGGAGGCGGCGACGTGGACGCTGACGAGCGTGTAATACGGACGCGTGGCGCCGAGGAAGAAGATCGCGACGCCCGTGATGGTCGCTGCTGCGAGTAACGCGGCAGTCGCCGCGTGGAGCGGTGATGTCAACGCGACGCGAGGCACGCGGTTCAGCAGGGCAACGGCCAGTCCCATGCCGAGCAGCGGATGGAGCGCGACATTGGCGTAGTACCAGAACGACGCGTCGGCAAACGCCCACAGCCACGCCGAGTTGAGGAGCAGGGCGGCGAAGGCGATCGCGATCGGGTTCATTGCGCGCGTGCCGCGGCGCGGATGGCGTCAGGCGCATCCGCCCTCACATCGCCCACGTCCTCGTCGCGCCACGGCGCCCGGCACGCGTGGTTGCTCTGGTACAGCCTGAGGTTGTCCTCGAGGCGCGCGGCAAGGTCGGAGCGTCCCGCGCCTCGCGCCGCCGCGATGAGGTCGCGCTGCAGCGCCGCGGCTTCGCCGAATCGGCCCGTTTCCGCGAGCGCCATGGCCAGCGTCTCTCCCACTTCGGTGTTCTGGTCGGTCCGCAGCAGATCGTTGGCCAGCGCGAGCGCGCGCCGGCCGTCCCTGACGCGGTCGTCGGGCGCCGCGGCGAGCAGGCGGGCCAGCGCGCGTGGAAACCCCGGGTGATCGGGAAACGCGCGCATGCCGGCGGTCAGCCGGTCGCGCGCCTCCGCGTACCGCTGCAGCCGCACGAGCGTGATCGCCAGCTCGAGCGGCGCCTCAGCCAGCCGTGGATCGATGCGCGCGCCCGCCTCGTATTGCTCGAGGGCGTCGTTCGCGCGGCCCGAGCGGCGCAACACGCCCGCCAGCCTCAACCGCGCCTGCACGTACGAGGGCTGGTATTTCACCGCGGCGGCATAACCGTCGATGGCCTCGGCGTCGCGGCCGCGGCTCTCGAGCAGCACCGCACGGCTGTAGTGCGCCGGCGCGTAGTCCGGCGATCGGCGCAGCGTTTCCGCGAATTGCCGCTCGGCCTCTTCGACCCCGCCGGTCATGAACAGCGCGGTTGCGAGCCGATGGCGGAGCAGCGGGTTGCCGGGCGCCACCTCGACACCCCGCCGGAAGCTCTCGACCGCCTTCGTCCATTCGCCGCGGTTGAGCGCTTCGGTTCCGCGGACCTCGAACGCCTGCGGCCCTTCGAGCAGGTCCGCGACGCGCTCCATCAGCGGATCGGGCGGCGCGATCTCGGCGTTGCGCAGATCGCGCAGCCGGAGCTGCGCCTCCGCATCCGCCTGGCGGCCGACGCCGCGATACGCCATGGCCAGCGGATAGTGGAGCGCGGCTGCTGCCGGATCCTGCCGCGCCGCGGTTTCCAGGAGCGAGACGGCGCGAGGAAAGTCACGACGAGCCAGCGCGAGCCGGCCGAGATGGAAGAGCGCGGCGGTCGACTGCGGATCGCGCCGCAGTACGGCCTCGAGCAGCGGCGCAGCCTCGTCCGGGCGTCCCCGATCGATGGCGATGCTCGCCAGCCAGATGCGCGCCGCCGTGTCGTCGGGCTGCAGCGTCAACACCTCGCGGAACGACGCAGCCGCCTCGTCGAGCGCGCCGCGCATGCGGTAGAGATGCGCGAGATAGTACGGCCACCGCGGATCGCGCGGCGCCAGCTCGCGGGCGTTCAGGAGCGCCGGCTCGGCGGCCTCGAGATACCGCGCGGCCAGCAGCAGCTCGCCGACGGCGCCGTAGGCGTCCGCGCGTTCAGTGGTGTGACGTTCGGCGGCATCCGTCAACGCTGCGAAGCGAGCTCGCATCTGCGACTGGACCGGCCCGCTCATCTTCGACAGGTCCGGCTCCTGAACGGGCCGAAGCTGCGGCGCGCGCTCGCGGCCGGAATCGCCCGTGCGGCCGCACGCGCTCAGCGTGAGCAGGACGATCATCGGGATCGCGGCGGGGCCCAGTCGCCGCTTCACCGCGCGCTCCCCTCGACCAGCGTCTGCCATCGATCGATGTCGACGCTGTGCCATTCCTCCGTGCGGCCATCGGGCCACCGCACCCGCACGCGCGGCGTCGCGGCGGATTCGCCGAGCCCGACGAGCACCCGCGGATCGCTCGCCGACGCGTAGCTGCCGTCGGCGCGCACGCGCCGCCACAGCGACGGCTGCCCGCTGCGGACGATCTCGACGCGCGCACCCGGCATGTCGCGATGCGCGGGCGTCCCCGTGAGCCGCAGCCCGATCCAGTGCGGCCGCGGCCCGCCTCGCTCGCCGAGCGTGTTCACCAGCAGCTGCGCCGGACCGGTGTCGTTGGCGACGAGCACGTCTTCGTCGCCGTCGTTGTCGATGTCGCCAAACGCCGCGCCGCGTCCCACCTGCGGCTGCAGGAAGACCGGACCCGCCTGCGGGGTGACGTCCTCGAAGCGGCCGTCGCGCAGGTTGCGGAAGAGCAGCTTGCGCTGGTGCATCGGAAACGCGTCCGCCGTCGTGCCTTCAGCCGCCTGGACGCGGCCGTTGACCGAGAGCAGGTCGAGCCACCCGTCGTTGTCGAAATCGAACCAGCCGGTGCCGAACCCGGTGTACTGGAGGCTCGCGGCTCCCAATCCGGACGAGGCGCTTCGATCCTCGAACAGCGCCTTGCCGTCGTTCACGTAGAGGTTGCTGCCCTCGCCGTTCAACTCCGTCATGAAGAGGTCCTCGTCGCCGTCGTTGTCGAAATCGCCGGCATCGACCCCCATGCTTGCTTCGGCATGACCCTCACCGGTGACCGCGACGCCAGCGGTGAGCGCCTCATCTCGAAACGTCCCGTTGCGCAGGTTGATCCAGAGCAGGTTCTCGCCGCCGTCGTTGGCGACGTAGATATCGGGCCATCCATCGTCGTTGACGTCGGCGGTCACGACCCCGAGGCCGCGGCCGAAGCCGTGGCCGAGCAGCGCGCGGCCGGTCACGTCGGCAAACGTACCGTCGCCGCGGTTCCGATAGAGACGATCGGGCGCGGCCGTGTACACCTGCGGCGGACAATAGC
>Ga0137419_10001317_pt1 | contig 10535 bp, 9 predicted proteins | sample CZODoug3_1_2_16f_FD_108279 | JGI IMG/M metagenome (GOLD analysis project Ga0137419, IMG submission 108279) | Vadose zone soil fungal communities from Angelo Coast Range Reserve, California, USA - CZODoug3_1_2_16fungal (Illumina Assembly) | ecosystem: Environmental > Terrestrial > Soil > Vadose... | reverse complement strand
CGCCGGTGTTTCGGATTGAGCGATGGCTGCTCCGTGCTCTCGTGCGCGCACCGTCGAGCGATGACGACGCGCGTGGGCTCGCGGACGGATCGGCGGCTTCCTTTGCGGTGTGGTACGTCGGAGAACGCACGGCAACGCAGTTGCTGATGTGTGACCGATATGAGCGCACGCGATCGTGGTTTCGGGTTGTCGCGCTAGACGGCGGCAGAACGCTATTGCAGTTCGGATCGGCGATCGCCGCCCCACACGCCGATCGCGCCGGAGGCAGGGCGCCCGGCGGAAGGTTCCGGCTGCTGCTGCGGTTTCACGTGGTCTATTCGCAGCTGCTGCTGCATGCGGCCAAGATCGGGGTCACGAAAACGCCCAAGGCCGCTTCATAGGAAGGCGGCCGCGCCGCAGTCTCGTCGACTGCGGCGCGGCCCTGTTCCTCAGTGATGCACCTTCAAGAGATTAGCCTCGCTGGCACCCGACAGATTGTCTTCCGTCACGACCATGAAGCCGAGTGCCGGGGTCTTCTTGAACTCGACCGGATCGACGGCGACGGGTACCTCCAGGGTCGTATTGGGCGCCACCGATACGAAGATGGCGTTCGAAATCGCCGGTGCGAAGGCGTTGAACGAGCCGGCGCCCGGCAAGGACTCGCCTGCTCCGGTGTCGTCGAAGGCGTTCACGGAGTAGGTGAATCGCGGATTCTTCGGCGAAATTCCGAGATCCGACGCGAGTACCGGCATGAGGACGATGGAACCGTCCGTCGGTGCGTCCGCGGGGAACTCCGAGAACACGTCGAGGGTCGCCAGATTGACGAGGAAGGTTCCGATCTTACCGTTCGCGCTGCCCGTCTCAACGGCTCCGACATCTCCTGAGAACAGGATGAAGTCAGGGGTTCCATCGCCGTTGACATCGATATAGATGTCGTACTCGCCCGACGCGGGATTCGAGAAACGTCCATAGGTGTTCACGGCGAACACCAGGATGCTGTCGGTGGCGGAAATCGGATTTGTCTGCACCCCAACCGCACGCGGTTCGAAGGCCGCGTCGATGGTCCCCGTCTTGGGATTCTTGAGGCCCCAGGCGTAGAAATCGCCGTTGCCCGCGATCACGCCGTTGCGATTCGAGAGACGGATACTCGGCTTCTTGCCGTCGCGCAAATCTGCGTCAACGCTGGAGCGTGCCCGCGTCACGAGATAGTACGGCAGATTGAGGCTTACCCCGTTATTCGCCGATGACTCCGGTTTGAGGGTGATGACGCCGGATGCATCCTCAAAGAGCACGTTGAACGCGTCATCGTGAGTGGCGCCGGCGGTCTTTGCCGGCACTGCCAGCGACATGCGCAGAACGTTCTCTTCATGTCCGCGGACCGACACGGTCGAGCTCGACAACTTGACCGTGTGCGGAACGCCGCCCGCGGAGGTTGCCGTCGCCGTGAACGTGGCGGGCAAAGGTCCGTGATTGCGGACGATCAGATCCCGCTCCTCGCGGTAGTCGCGCGTCAATTCGGCGACGCCAAAGGACATGAGCCCCAATTGGCCATCTTCGTCGCCGTCCACCGTCACATTGGTGGCAGTGGCGCCCACCGCTTGCACTAGGCCCGCACCCTCGATTCGCGGTGCGTAGTCGGGAAGGGCGGTCGGAGAGGCGGTCTCGACGACGGCCGCCCGTAGACCAGGTTCTTTCCAGTGCTTGTGCGCCTGTACCGCGAGTGCCGCGACGCCGGCGACATGCGGGGTCGCCATCGAGGTGCCCGACTCATACGTGCCGCCGGTGCCGGTGCCGATGTTGGTCGAGAACACGTTCACGCCCGGCGCGGACACATTCGGCTTCAAAGCACCGTCGCCGCTGCGCGGACCGCCGGAACTGAAAGAGGCGGCCAGCTTGAAGCCGGCGTCGGGCACATTCGCCGGCGCGACCGAGGCGCTGACCGGCGAGGGCGCCGCCAGGAAAGTGGCGGTATCGCTCCGCTGCAGTTCAATGAACGGAATCGTCGCGACGTCGATGATGGGGCTAAAGAATCCCGCGGCGTTATTCACCACGCCGATCGCGGCGGCGCCGGCGGCCTGGGCATTGGTGAGCTTCTGGTCGAACGAGCAGGTACCGCGCGAGACGATGACCAGAGCGCCCGCGGCGCCGCTCGCCGGGTAGTCCGTGGCATTGCAGCCCAAGCTCAGGGCACTGCCGTTCTTCAGAATGACCGCCGGCACATTACCGGTCGGCAACTTGAGGTCGTTGGCCTCGACGCCGTTGGCGCCGCCGCCCGAGGACAGCGCGATGTGCACGCCGTTCACCAGAAATGCGCGCGCGTCCATCGCCGCGACGCTGATGGCATGGGTCGACGCAGCCGGGTCGCCGTTGATGTACGGTGCCGGCCCTGCATTGCCCGCGGCGGCGACCACGATGATGCCGGCTTTCGCGGCATTGTCGGAGGCTATCGCGTCCGCACTGGTGCGCGATCCGTAGTCTCCGCCCAGCGACATGCTGATCACGTCCATGTCGTTATCCACGGCCCATTCGATCGCATCGGTGACGACATCGCTCGACCCCGTGCAACCGAAAATACGCACCATATAAAGGTCGGCGAGCGGCGCGACGCCGGGGCCGATGCCAAAACCGGCAGCGTAGGCGGCCTCGTTGTAGGGGCCGTGATAGGTCGCGCCGTCATTGGTGACGCCAAACCCGGCAGCGGTGCCCGACACATGGCTTCCGTGACCATTGCAGTCCAGAGGATTCGGATCCGGCACGGGCACGCTGCCGGTAATGTCGGCGTCGTAATCATCGCCGACCAGATCAGTCCCACCTTTCACCTTGGGGGCGTTGGGACCAAACAATTTTGGATCCGCCGGGGCAGCGCTGGTCGCCGCGGCCGCGGCAAATGCCGCCACCGTTCCAGGGCCGCCGAAGTTCGCATGGGTGTAGTCGATGCCGGTATCGATGATCGCGATCTTGACGTGCTCGCCGCGGAATCCAGGGATTCCTTGCCATACCTCGGGCGCGCCGATGAACGGCACGCTGACGACATTCTTGATGTTGTACTTGGGGACCCCGACGACTTGGACGACTCCAGGCAGGTTCGACAGGCCTGAGATCTCGCCGCGCGCGATCTCGACCTTCATGCCGTTCATGGCGTCTCGGTAGTGCGCGAGCACTCGACCGCCGCGCGCGGCGATCATCGGCTCAACAGCTGCGTGCTGCCGGGCCACCTGCGTGTGGACGGCGTCATGATCCTGCCTGCTGATCACGTGTCCAGGGGTACGCGCGCGGACCTGCGCGACCGATTCGACGTCCATCGTGACCACCACTTTGACGCGCTCTTTCGCGAGCAGCGACAAGGGCTGCCGATGCGCAGTAATCGGCCCGCTTCGGCTATAGGCTTTAAAGCGGCTCGCACCGCCTTGTTGGGCTACCGCAGCGGGCGGAATCGCTGCCAGGGTAGTCATCAGCGCCGTGAGCGCGGCCATGTGCGCGTATCGCGTCCACGTATGTGCCGCCGTCGCTTTGACGACCCTTCCTTCGTGTCTCTGCATGTTGATACCCCTTGAAAATTTTTATAGACCTGAGGAGCAGTACTCCTGCGATTCACCGATGAGATGCACCGGCTCCTCACTGGCTTATGTCATTAGAGTACTGCCGCCCAAACCGCAGGGCCAATCCTTTTTTCAAGTCGCTCGGTCCGTGCAATTGACATAACCCGTATCCACCCGAGTCCGGTCGAGGGGACTTGCCCTTACGACCACGGTGTGGTTGGGCCGAAAGCGGCGTCATGGCAAAGCCATGGCGGCCATCGGCCGCAGTCGCGGTGAAACTTGCCTCGTACAGTGTCTTCATGATCCCAGTACTGGATGGACGCGCCACCGCAGTCTCGTGACAATCCGCGGCATGCCGTCCGGATTTCACATCGACAAGTTGAGCGATGAGTTTGGTCAATACACGTTGGTGCTCAAGTGCACTGCGTGCGGCCACGAGCGCGCCTCGGAACCGCGCACGTTGGGGAGACTTTGCGGCTGGGACGCTCGGCTCGAGGACGTGGCGAAACGCCTCCGCTGCTCGAAATGCGGGATGAAGAAGTGTGGGCTTCGGGCTTTCCGACCGCAAAAGCCGCGCGGATACACGTCCTTGCCGAAGTGAGCGGCATTCTGTCTTCGATACGGTTTTTACACCGCGAGCGCCGATTTGCTGCAGCAAATTTATGGTCGGCAGATATACCGTAGCCGCCATGAACAACATGATACTTCGAGCCCGTCAGATGAGCCTGGCGCTGCTCGTCATCGCGGTCGTCGACCATGGCCACCTGCAGGCAGATTATTCCGGCGCCACACCCGGTTCATCGGGACTCATGCGATTGGGCCGCGACTTGATGCGGCGCGCGGGCGGTGAAATCACGGCGGAGATCGCCGCCTCGGACCGGGCCACCTCACGCAATCGCCGAGCACGTCCGGCAACCGCCTAGGGCAACGGCCGCTAAGGCTGCACGCGCGTGCCATCCTCGGCCAGGGTCACGGGGCCGGTGTAGTTTTCGCGAATCGACTTCAATACCGCGTCGTGCATCTCTTCGGTGGCGGGCGACAAATGACTCAACAAGAGCTTGCGCACCTCGGCCTCTTTGGCAAGCTCGCCGATGGCGCGCGGCGGGGTGTGCAAGGTGTAGAGCACGCACCACCCAGTGAACGTACCCCGAAAGTCCAGCGGGTTTTGAGGATGATTTGCTTGCGTACCGCGCAATATTCTTCCATGCCAGTTAAATCTATGGTAACAAGGGATGGCCGACCGATGGTCGTTGGGCAAGGGTGAAAACGGGATCTCCAACGGTCAATCGCAAAAAAAGCATTGAGACGATGCTTCGGGGGAGCGCGCACCATGAATCCACACTCGAAGTTGTCTTACGCGATCGCCGCTATTCTGGGCGGGGGTGCGTTCGGTCACGCGGTTTCGGCCCATGCGGCGGACGTGAATTCGGCCGGTGATCAAATTCAGGAAATCACGGTTACCGCGCAGCGGCGCAGCGAAAACGTCCAGAACGTGCCCATCGCAATTCAGGCGCTCACGGCTGAAACGCTGACGCAGCTGAACGTCCAGACATTCGATGATTTCATCAAGTATCTGCCCAATGTAACGGCGCCCACCGCCGGCCCCGGTAAGGCCGAAATTTTCATGCGCGGCCTGAGTGCCGGAAGCAACGGCACCCAATCCGGGGGTTCAATCAGCGGGTTTCCGAACGTCGCCATCTATCTGGATGACCAGTCGGGCCAACTGCCGGGCCGCAATCTCGATATTTATGCGGCAGACCTGGAACGCGTCGAAGTCCTCGAGGGTCCGCAGGGAACCTTGTTCGGAGCCGGCGCTCAGGCGGGCGTCATTCGCTACATCACCAACAAGCCGAAGATGAACGTGACCGAAGGCAGCGTGTCCGCCGGTTACGGCACCACCGCGGGAGGCGACCCGAATACCGACCTGACCGCGGTCATCAATCTGCCGCTGATTGCGGATACGCTCGCGGTGCGCGGCGTCATCTACAATGACCGGCGCGGCGGTTACATCAACAACGTACCGGCCACCTTCACTCGCAAGGCGAGCGATCTTGGCATCAAATACGGCAATTATCCCGCCGGCTGCGGACCCAACAGCACGCCGCCCAGCGCCACGCCGTGTCAGGTGCCGCCCGACAGCGCCCCCATCAATAACTACGCCATCGCCGCCCGGGCGATCAATCCGGCGACCTATCAGGGGCTGCGAGTGTCGGCTCTGTGGGATATCAATGCGGATTGGAATGCCCTCGTCACCCAGAGCTATCAGAGCATTGACGCCGAAGGGGTGTTCTATCAGATGCCCAATAGCTCCGACGGCGAGCCGCTGCCCAAGCAGTCGGTCACGCTGTTCAACAATTCTTTCAACAAGGACAAATTCGAAAATACCGCGCTGACGATCAATGGGCGAATCGGTGAACTGAAAGCGGTCTACACGGGGGCCTATCTGGTGCGCAACGTGAGCCAGATACAGGACTACACGAATTATGCGCGCGGCGTGTATGCGGACTATTACCAGTGCCACGGCGCCGAGCCGGCGAACGGCCTCGCGTCCAAGTGCTATTCGCCCAGCACCACCTGGAACGAGACGGAACACAATTCCCATCAGAGTCATGAGTTTCGGCTCAGCACTCCCGACGATTGGCGGTTTCGCGGCATCGTCGGCGCTTTCTGGGAGCAGTTGAAGATTGAAGACCAGCTGAACTGGCTGTACAAGACCCTGCCGGCTTGCACCACGACCGTGACGGTCGGATGTTTGACCGACCCCGCGCCCGCGCCGGGTTCGAGCGCGTCCGATCCCAACACGCGCAATGACAATATTGCTTTCTTCAACGACGTGCATCGCGGATACAAGCAGTATGCGTTTTTCACCTCGCTGGATTTCGACATCATTCCCAAAGTGCTGACGGTGACCGGCGGAACTCGCTACTACAATTTTGACAATACCGAAAAGGGCGCCGTCACGGGCAGCTTCGGCTGCTACGAGGCGGGCCTTCCCCCCTGCCTGAAGTCCGCCACCAACATCGACGCTGAAAACCTGCATACGAAATACAAGGGCTTCAAGAGTCGCGCGAATGTGACGTGGCACATCCTGCCGGATGTACTGGTTTACTACACTTGGTCCCAGGGTTTCCGCCCCGGCGCATTCAATCGGAATTCCGCCTGCTACATTCAGGACCCCAAAGGTACGCCCCTGTACTGTTCGCCGCTGGCGTTCACCTCCGACAATCTGACCAACAACGAGATCGGCTGGAAAACCGAATTCTTCGATCACCGCCTGCAATGGAACGGCGCCGCCTATCAAGAAGACTGGAACAACGTGCAGGTCAACTTTTTTGACCCGGGCGTGCTCGGCAACGTCGGCTTCGGCGCGAATGGACCGAACTACCGGGTTCGCGGTCTGGAGACTTCCATCATCGCCGTGCTCGCTCCGGGGCTGACGGCGCAGGGAGGTGCCTCCTGGAATAGCAGCAAGCAGACCAACTCTCCCTCCCTCATTGCGAACAATCCGGCTCTGCTCTTGGATCCGGCGACCAAGGCGGAATTCGGACAGCCCATCCTCAGCGTGCAGAATCCGTATGGTCCGCCCGGCAGTCCCGCGGCCAATTCGCCGCCGCTGCAGTTCAATTTGCGTTTGCGCTACGAATGGAAATTCAACGACTACAATACCTTCGTGCAAGCCGGCGGCACGCATACCGGCCATTCATTCACACAGTCCGGAAGCAACCCGCCGCTCTCGGCGGGTTCGAACGTGAGCACCACTCAGCTGCGATTTGAAAATCCCGCGTATTCACAATATGACGCCTCAATCGGCGTTGCGAAGGACGCGTGGGCCGCGGAGTTCTACGCTCAAAACATGACCAATAAGATTGTCAGCGTATTCACCTCGACCACGCAGTTCGTTCCGGCGGAGACCATTACGAGGCCGCGGGTGCTTGGGGTGAAGTTCACCTATAAATTTTAATGCTTTTCGACGAATACTTTGTCCATTGCGCGGCGCTCTGCGCCGGTGAGTTCGAATTCGAATATCGATAGGTCCTCGCGCATATGCGTTTCGGACCGGGTTCCGGTCAATGGTACGACGCCCGATTGCGTGAGATAACGAAGTAGAATCTGCGCCGGAGTCCGTTGATGTATCGAGGCCAACGCGCCAATCGTGGCGTGAGCGAGGACGTGCGGATTGGCGGTCAGCGTCCAAAAGCTCTGGTAGACGATCCGCTGTCGAGCGCAGATCGCACGAATCGCGCGATCGTATCCAGTCTCGGCGTAGAACCGATTCTGCACGACGGCCGGCTTGATCCGCGAGTCATGGCAGAGGCGCTCGAGATCCCCGGGCGTGTAGCAGTTGCTGATGCCCAGCTGACGGGCGCCGCCGGCATCGACGAGCGATTCGAACGCGCGCCAGACTTCCAGCGTCTGCTGCGGCGCCGGCAGGGGCGAATGCAGGATGAGGCAGTCCAGATAATCGGTTTGCAGGTTCCGTAGTGAGGCGGCGAATGACTGCGCGACTTGCTCCGCCAGGGACGCCCGCGGGTCATAGGGAATCTGGCGAGGATCTTGACCGGGCACGGGCGTGAATTTCGTCTGCAAATAGAGGTCGCCGCGGACCAGCCCCGACTTCACGCAGGCCGTGACGGCGGCGCCTACGGCAGCTTCATCGTAGTGCTTGGGCTGGCAAGCCGTGTCGATGCCGCGAAATCCCTTCCGGACGGCAAGCTCGACCAGGCGTTGAGTGTCCGCTTTCTTCCAGGCCGTCCCATAGAGGACCTGGGGAATGGGGACACCGGCGACTGAGTCGACGAAATGCTTCATGGCACATCCAAGCCAAGTAAGGGGCGAACCGTCGCGCGCCCGACGACGATCACCGCGATCAAGTCGTCAGACACTGCGGATCGAATTCGTAGTCGCCTCGTACCCAAGCGGCGATCTCCTGCGCGAAAGGGTTGGATTCTTCCGAGTCATACCGAGCGAGAAGCTCGCGACGTGTCTCGGCATCGAGGTGATCGAGCCCTGCCTCTTGCAGCAGCGCGACATCCGCCATCAGTCGCTCCGCGAACGATGCCCTGAGGAGCTTGCGGCAAATGTCGGGCAAAGCCTCCTCCGTTCCGTGCCCTGGATGTTCCCGCAACAGACGTTGATACACGCACAGGGCAATTCGCGACAGATACGGCTGGTTCATCGGATTGATCGCGAGGCCCGCCACCCGATGGGCGGGCAACTCCCACGCGCCGGCCGAGGGATCGAGAAATAGATAGTTCGTACGAATTTTTGAATCATTGGAGATGTGGTTATCCCAAATGAAAGGCTTTCGGCCCAGATCGGCGGCAACCTCCTGTAAATGCCGGTCCGAATATCCGTCGGAAATGACCTTCTCGCCGGTCCAAAAAACATCGATGCTGGGATCGACGATTCGACCGAAATCGCGCAAATAGGTCTTGGGCGGAGGTCCGAATTCGCGCGCGAGCCGCGAATCGTACGAATAGTACGTGGGACACACGATAAAATGCGGGGCGTTGCTCCAGGCGCAAACGTCCGCGATCACTTTTGCCTGAAGGTCGGGAAGCCCGGCGACGTCGCCCCGCATGTCGTCGAACAGGATACAGAGCATGTCCACACCGATTTCGTCGATTTGCTGTACCTTCGAGCGCAGCAATTGCCGAGCGTTCGCGTCGTAATTTAGGTAAATTTCAAAGGGCGTCAACCCGATTCCGAAGGACAGACCACGCGTTTGGCACCGCCGGCTGAGTTCCGATAAATGCTGCTGCGTCTCGGCAGGGATCGCCTCCCGCCAGCGCCGGCGCAGGAAGGGGTCGGCCTTCGGCGCGTAGATATAGAACTGGTATCCGCAGTCGCGCAGAAAATCGACTCCGCTCAGCCGCGCCGACCAATCCCAAGGCTTGCCGAAGAAGCCTTCGATGACGCCTGCGTTGAATTCAATGTCGGTCCGCATCAGTACCCGCCGGGTGCATAGTCCAATTTTGACCCAAACGCCGTCACTTGCGCCATAGAGTATTCAGCGATCTTTGCTGCTGATGCGATATGATTGTGCCATGTACAAGTCAATTCTGTGCGCGCTCGGCATGGGCTTCGCCGCGCTGACTCATGGCGCGGAGCCGATCATCGACAACGAGCATGCCACGGTCTGGGACACGACAGTTCCGCTGCCTCCGTCATCGCACGACTTCGTCGCGATTTCGTTGTCGACAAAAGGGAAGGCGACCTTCGGTCGTCAGGGCGATGTACCCGGAAAGATCGGTTCGCGGACCATCGTCATTGAGCTGAAAGACCTCCCCGTGCCCCCGCTCGCCAACGTAAGCGGCTATCCGCTGGCATTTCCCCGCAAGCACGTGAAGAAATTGCTGGAAAACACGCAAGTCGTCGTTTGGGACTATGTTTGGCACCCGGGCGAGCCCACGCCGATGCACTTTCACGACAAGGATGCCGTGGTGGTCTTCGAGGCAACCGGCGCTCTGAAAGCGACCACGCCGGACGGCAACAGTGCAATTACGGAAATCAAGTTCGGCGGCGTGCGATTCAATCCGCGCGGCCGCACACACACTGAAGTCCTTGCCGGCGGCGAGGCGCGCGCCGTCATCGCCGAATTGAAGTAATCAGCGCTGCGTCTTTGGTGCGGGTTGGCTCGTTAAGGTTTACTTAACGGAGGGTGAGGTATTGCGTTTGTTGTGCACTGGCGGGCGGTGCAATCTGTTCACTGTTCGATCGATCAGTCAACGGAGAACGCACATGACAACCGAAATCCTCGCCGTCCGGATCGCGCAGGCGCTGCTTGCCGTCGCCGCCACCGTCGCTTCAGTTCTTGCCTTGCAGATTGCGATGCTGGCAGGGTAGTTCGAGATGGCGCTCTTGATCTCAATGGCCTTCCACAATCGACGGGATCAGGGATGATCCCGCTTCCCGGCAGCATCCGCGCGTTGTGGAATGATGCTTTACATCGGCGGGTGCTTCCTGCAGTTGCTCGAAGGCGAAGCAACCAAGGTCGACATCGTTTGCCGGACGATT
>Ga0137419_10001315_pt1 | contig 10538 bp, 10 predicted proteins | sample CZODoug3_1_2_16f_FD_108279 | JGI IMG/M metagenome (GOLD analysis project Ga0137419, IMG submission 108279) | Vadose zone soil fungal communities from Angelo Coast Range Reserve, California, USA - CZODoug3_1_2_16fungal (Illumina Assembly) | ecosystem: Environmental > Terrestrial > Soil > Vadose... | reverse complement strand
GCCGCCATCATGACGGGCGCGCCCACGCCTGATGGAGCGGACGCGGTTGTCATGGTTGAGTACACATCGCTGAGCCGAAGTCGGGTCACGATCACCCGAGCAGTCGAAAGCGGAGACAACGTCGCCTCCATCGGCTCGGAGGGCCGGCAAGGCGACGTGCTGCTGTCGGCTGGCGCGCGCATTGACTACACCGCTATCGCGGCTGCGGCTGCGGTTGGGCAGAATTCGCTCTCGGTGTTCCCACGACCGGAGGTTGCCATCCTGTCAACCGGCGATGAGGTCGTCGAAGTGAGCGAACGCCCAGGCCCTTACCAGATCCGCAATTCCAATAGCTACTCGCTAGCCGCGCAAGTGAAAGAGGCGGGCGGCGAACCAAGAATGTTGGGAATTGCCCGCGACGAGTCCCAGCATCTCCGAAGGCTGGTTCAACAAGGGCTCGAGCATGATCTGTTGCTGCTGGCTGGGGGCGTTTCCATGGGCAAGTACGATTTAGTGGAGCAGGTGCTGGCCGAATTGAGCGCCGAGTTCTTTTTCACGGGTGCGCAGATCCAGCCCGGACGCCCGATCGTCTTCGGCCGCGCACGCGAGAAATATTTTTTTGGACTGCCTGGAAATCCCGTCTCTACGATGGTGACCTTCGAACTGTTCGCTCGACCCATGCTCGAGGCGTTGTCTGGGTTAACCCCACGAAAGCTCACGTTCCTATGTGCCCGGCTCAAGTCAGAGATCAAGACAAAGACGGGCTTGAGACGATTTCTGCCTGGACTGTTGTCAGGCGAGTTTGAGCGAGCCGAAGTGGAACTCGCACGCTGGCACGGATCCGGCGACGTCGCGTCCACGGCCCGCGCTAACTGCTACATCGTGATCCCGCCGGACCGTGAGCGAATCGCCGCCGGGGAGTGGGTGGCAGTGATGAGGAGATAAGGGTTTCAAGGATCCGAGGATCAGAGGGCAGGATGTGTCGGGCTGGGTTTCGCCGCTGCGGCGTACATTTCCTTCCCGCAACCCGAGAATCGAAAGCCTAAAAACCTTGCAGCATTGAAACTTTCAAACCTTGCTTTCTGTAAGATAGCCTTCACGTGCCGAAGCTCTCTCACTACGACCGTTCCGGCAAGGCGCGCATGGTAGACGTCGGCGCCAAGCCCGCGACCCGGCGCGAGGCTGAGGCCAGCGCATTCGTCGCAATGAAGCCCGCTGTGCTCAAGGCACTGCCGAAGAACCCCAAAGGGGATCCGCTCGAGGTGGCGCGGTTGGCCGGCATCATGGCCGCCAAGCAAACGTCCAGCCTGATTCCGATGTGCCATCCTTTGCCCTTGGCGCACGTTGCTGTGGATATGCGCCTGTGCGAGAATGGCGTCTCTGTTACCTCAAAAGTTACGACCACAGCCTCGACCGGGGTGGAGATGGAAGCGCTGGTCGCGGCCAGCATCGCGGCCCTGACCGTCTACGATATGTGCAAGGCTCTCGACAAGGGCATCGAAATCCGCGAAATTGTTCTGGAGCGTAAGTCGGGCGGCAAGAGTGGTGATTACGCACGCCCGCGCGGGAAGCCCTGACCACCATGTCGAGCAATATTAAAATCTTGCTGGTGGACGACAATCCCATGGTGCTTGGGATGTTGAAGCAGTCGCTGGCAACGTTGGGTCAGGTGAGTGCGGCCGGGGATGCCGCTGACGCGTTGTTGAAGGCGGTCGACGATCCGCCCGACCTGCTCGTCACCGACTACCGCATGCCGGGGATGGACGGCCGTCAGCTCATCGAGAAACTGCGCAGCCGCCCCGCAACTGCGAATTTCGCCGCCATCATTCTTGCTACGAAAACCGACATCAACGAACGCCTGGGGCAACAGGATCCCGTCGATGATTTCGTGGAAAAACCGTTCTTCCTGAAAGAAGCGACAAGGCGCATCAAGCGCGTGATCGACAAGATCGCTCTCGAAAAGATGGCGAAGGCTGTGCCCTCGGATGGCGTTCTGCGCGGTAGTCTCTCGCAGATGAATGTCATCGATCTGATGCAATCGCTCGAAATGGGCCGCAAGAGCTGTCTCCTGACTCTCACCAACGACGACGAGAAGTGCGACGTCTATTTCAACGAAGGCCAAGTGGTCCATGCGGTGTACGGCACGTTGCAGGGCGACGCCGCGGTTTTCAAGGTCCTGCGCTGGACGGGCGGCAACTTCCAACTTAACTTCGAGGGCAAGACCACCGAAACCAGCACGCAACTGAATACGCAGGGCCTGCTGATGGAAGGTCTTCGCTTGCTCGACGAATCCAACCGCGACTCCGGAGAAAAGGCCGAGGAAGAAGATGTCCTCCTCGACACCTGAGCTCACGGCAGCGGTAGTCACGGTCAGCGATTCATCTTCCCGCCGAGAACGTGTCGATCTTGGCGGCCCCGCCGTGGCTGCCGTTCTCGAAAAGAGAAAATTCAAAATCGTCGCTTGTGAAATTGTCGCGGATGACGAAGCCGCGATCCGCGACGTCCTCCTTCGCCTGACCACTCAAGCCAGGTTTGTCGTCACGACCGGAGGAACGGGAATCGCTCAACGCGATGTGACGCCGGAGGCCACCCGGGCAGTCTGTGATCGCCTGCTAGAGGGCGTATCCGAGCGCATGCGCGCAGAAGGCGTGAAGACTACAAAATTCGCCGCTTTAAGTCGTGCTGTGTGCGGTGTACGCGGCCAGTCGGTCATTCTCAATCTTCCCGGCAAGCCTGCCGGTGCAGTTGAGTCGCTCGAGGCAGTTGTGGACCTCATCCCCCACGCGCTGCAGCTTTTGGGGGGAAACACGGAGCACGAGTAAAGGCGCAGTGAGTCGATTCATCGACAATCTTCTCGATCGCCTTCAGGTACCCACCCGCGGCCGCCAGTCGTGTAGGATGGCGGACGCTCGATGGTTTGAGTATCCAGCGATGATGCAGCGTCTAAAGAGAAGTTCACAAACGTGGAATAAAACCTGTCGGCGCGATTTTGCCGGCACAGGAGATTTCGATGCGAAATTTCGTGAAGCAGAGCTTCGCCCTCATGCTGGTGCTGGTGTGCGCAGGAGCGCTGGCACATGCCCAGTCGCTCAGCCAGGCTAACCGCGATAAGGCACTCAGCTACCTGGAAAGCACGCGGCAGGGCGTAATTGACGCAACCAAGGACCTTTCGCCGGCCCAGTGGAATTTCAAGGCTGGCCCTAATCGTTGGTCGGTGGCGCAGGTCACCGAGCATATAGCCGCGGCCGAGGACTTTATTCGTGGAATGGTCACGGAGAAGGTCATGAGCGCGCCGGCACGGCCCGCGGGTGAGGACGTTGCCGCCATCGATGAGATGGTGGTGAAAATGATCCCCGACCGCAGCACCAAACGGCAGGCTCCGGAACCTTTGCTGCCGAGCAATCGTTTCGCTTCGCCGGAAGGATCGCTGAAGCACTTCCTGGAGGCGCGGACGACCACGGAGGATTCCCTGAAGAAGACGCCGGATTTGCGAGAACACGCGGTCGACAGTCCGCTGGGCAAGAAGCTGGACGCTTATGAATGGATCTTATACATCGGTGCACATAGCGAGCGCCACACCAAGCAGATTCTGGAAGTGAAAGCGGATCCGAATTTTCCGAAGCAGTAGCATTGCTCTTTTTCACTGGTCATTCCGATCCGGCGCCAGCCGGTGAGGAAGCTGCTGTGTCTGCGGCACGGAAAGCAGGTCCCTCCTCCCCGCGCTTCGGTCGGCGTCGGAACGACAAGTTTTGTAAATTCAGTTGAAGACGGCGAATCTGCGGACGATAGTTCCCGACTTCGTTATCCGTTCTTTCCTCGCTTCGCGTAAACTCGTGGTTCCCGCTTGCATACACTCAAGAACATTCTGAAGCGCTACACCGCATGGATTGCGAAGGTGCTTGCGCCGCTGGGACCGTGGGGTGTGTTCGCGATTGCCGCAGTCGATGGCTCACTGTTTGGCATGCCCGTCGATGCCGTGGTCGCTGGCTATGTTTATCACGACCGGTCCCGTTTTCTGCTCTATGTCTTCCTGGCTTCGGCAGGATCGGCGATGGGGAGCCTGGTGATTTATGGCATCGGCTACTTTGGCGGCGAGACCGTGTTGCGAAAGCGCATCCCGCCTGAACGATTTGCCAAAATTCACGCGTCCTTCGAACGGCATGAATTCTGGGCGTTGATGTTTCCAGCGATGCTTCCTCCTCCGACGCCCTTCAAAATGTTCGTGCTGGCAGCCTCCGCATTCGAAATGCGCCTCACGCATTTCCTGGCGGCGGTGTTTGCCGGACGTTTTGTGCGCTTCCTCGTACTCGCCCTGCTCACCATCCAGTTCGGACCGCAGTTCGTCCAGTTCGTCGCGGATTCGCTCCATCAACGCTCGAGCTGGGTCTGGTTAGGCGTGATCCTGGTATTAGTCACTTTGCTGATCCTGTGGTGGAAAAAGAGCAGGCAGGCGTCGCAGAACAACCCAAGCGTTGCGAGAGATATTGATCCAGACAAGTCGGCTTAGCTATGCGGAACGCAGACTGTCGTGACGCTGGCTGCTGTCGGAGCAGATCAGAGTGAAGCTCTCCCCCGCCCGGGCAACTGAACACTACGAGAACTGCCCGTTCGAAAAACCAAAGGGCCGGTCTTTCGACCGGCCCTAGCAAAGCTCCGTTACCCGCTGAATCTTAGGCAGCCGCGGTGTGATCGCCAGCCTTCCCGGACGCTCCCGAAAGCGCGTGCAAAAGTACTGGAATCCCGAACATCACGCACGTGAAAAGCAGATCCCCCTCGATACCGCGACGGAAGAACGGAACGCCTGCCGCGTAGCACGCGAACAACCCACTCATGGTCCTAGGATACATATCGGTCCACGCCGCCCAGACGGCAAAATTGCTGATGACGAAAAACGAAACGGATCCCGACAATGATGCCGCCAGAACCGGCAGAGGGCGTGCATGCTCGCGCAGCTTTGATCCGAGCCACAGCATGGCGCCGTACCACGCCCAGGTCACGAAATGGTCCCAGGAGAAGGCGTAGGCGTAGACCACCTTGGTGAGAATTACATCCGAGGCCGCCAACAGCGCCAGCGGAACCCACCACTGCCGCCTCGGCCCGCGCGCTCCGAAGAACAGCAGCGAGGCACCCACCGGCGTGAACGCAAGGGGATGGGGCATGAACCGGACAGCGATCGCGACCAGAACAAACAAGTAAGCCAGCATGATTCCCTCACAAATTCCAAGCCATAATTGTTGCGCGCTAGGACGATGGCGTCAAGTTCCGAATATTTCCTGGAGCTTCCTGCAGTTGTAATAGCGGAACTTCTTCTGACAACGGACGTTCATTCCCGTCACAACGGGGCCGCTCAAAAAGATCCGGACTAATCCGGTGGCTGGGGGACCTGTCCGAAGAACTCCCGGACAAGGTTGAGGTTTCGATCCAGCACGACCCCCGCGCTTAGCGGCTTGCCGTTCGTGCGTCGCCATGTACCTGAAAAGCGCAAATCTTCGAAGTGGACCACGAACCCTCCATCGGGGAGTGGCTCCGTCTCCGTGATCGGAAATTTTGCCCAGTCCAGATACACGCGGCCGAGGTAGGAGTTCTTGGCCGCGAGCGTGACCGGCGTTTCTTCCGGCTTGTAGCGGATCTCCATGTTTTCGCCGGGGTCCACTTCCGGCGTGGAAGAATCAACCTGGGCCAGCGCAAAAAAAACTTTCGTTTCCACCACGCCACGCCACTGGAAGGGATTCACCCAAGTCTGATAGGCGCCTACTCGCATCGGATCCGCATTCTGATAGGTGCGCGCCTCGAGCGCATTCAGGGCGCGGCGGTGCTCATAATCGCGCACTAGCCACACTAAGACAACCGCTACGAGTGCGACTCTGGCCGCCCATCGACCCTTCGGACCCTTCTGACGCGCGCCAATCTCTTCGTTGATCAGGAAAACAAGACTGGGCACAACCAGGCCGAGCACGAGCGCAATCAGCAGAACAGGCTCGACGATGAAGACGATGTCCCAGGAATACCACTTCTCCCACAACGGCCAGAAGGGTCGGACGCCATAGTTGTTGGTGAAATCGAGCAGGATGTGGCTGAGGCCTGCAACATATGCGAATACGAACAGCAATCCCCAGCGCGGTGGAAGACTTGGGTCGCGAGTCTTGCGACCTCGCAATCTCCATACTCCATACATGAGCCCGACCACCGCCGCCGAGACGAGAAACAATCCGAGAAAGGAGTGCGTGAAACCGCGGTGGTGTGCAAAGCCGAATACAGGTCCGCGAAATCTGCCCAGCACGTCAAGATCGGGCGCTTCGGCGGCCAGCGTCATGGTGGCGGTCGCCAGCGCCGTCTTGCGATTGAAACCGGCGCGTCCCAGGCACGCGCCGGTCAAGAAGTGTGTGATTGGTTCCAAGTTTTCCCCGAAAAACCTCGCCTCAGACTTGAGAATACAATGTCGGCTTACACCCCCGGTAGACTACCTCGCGAACAAGCAACGGTCTTTCAGCATGAGCGAACTCTCGCGAATCCGGCCGACAAGCAACAGATTGTCCAACGGCTTCACAAGATTCAAGCTTCTTCTCCCAGGCTCTGGGGGAAAAATGGCGGCGCCCCATATGATCTGTCACCGGGCAGATTCGTTTCGCGTCACCATCGAGGAAACGCCTGGACGATCAAGCGCATTTCGGTCACGTGGATTGCCGTTCCGTGATGGTTCGTAAAGTGGGTTGCGCTGGGAACTCCCGCTGCCTTGGCGGCGCGGGGTGAAGACCGGGCCGGAGGTTGAGCAGGAACGCGCTGGTACCACTCCGAAGGAATTCAAAGCCGATCTCGATGACCTGCTTCGACTGCTGGATGGCTTCACTGGCCGGCCCAAAGATTTCGAATTGGCAACCCCATCCCATGTTCGGCCTGATGAGAGACGCGGACTGGAGGCGCCGGGGCTACCTCCCCATGGATCATCATCTGCGGCAGTTTGGAGTGAACGGGCAAGAGCAAGAGGACCGACCGCTCAGCGCGTGCGCTTTTTGGGCATGAGAATCGTGAGTGCGTCGCGCACGATGCTGACTTCTGCAGGCAGCGTTCCCACCAACTCGCCATCGGCTTCGACGTAAACCTTCGAGCGAGGCTCTACCGCATCTGGACCAGAGCTGTAATCACACTGCACGCGTTCGCTGTGCATGAGTTCGACGCCCGGGACCTTCCACTTCAGCCCCAGAAGTCCTCGTGTGACGTAGAGCAAATACGAAAGCCGGCTCGAAGTCGAGCAGAGCACCACCCGCAGATCATCCCGCTCGAGGGACGCTCCCGGCGCTAACCCCCGCAGAATGCCGCCGAAGTTGCGGATGCGCACGGCCAGCATCTCCGTTATGCCGGTGCGCTGCTCGGCGCCGGTTTCGCGGCCGCCCAACTCGACCACAAATCTCTCCATGCGATGTGAAAACCACAGGTGCCATGCCTTCGCATAGTAAGCAGCCATGCCCAAACGCAGCTTCGCGGCTGCGTTGAGCTTGTAGAACAGATGCGCGTCGACTCCGACGCCGACTGCCACCGTGAAATATCGCGTTACGAGATCTCCATTGAATCCGCGCACCTGCACGCGTCCCAAAGCAATGCGGCGAGGTTCGGCATCGAGCGCGGCGCGTACGGCTTCGGAGGGCTCCAGGGGGAAACCCAGATCATGCGCCAGTGCGTTGGCAGTCCCCATGGGCACGATTGCGAGAGCGACGCGGGTGCCTGCCATACCCTGTAGAACGTCGTGAATCGTCCCGTCGCCCCCACACGCGAACACTGCGTCGCAGCCCTCGAGAATCGCTTTGCGCGCTTGCTCGGCCGCGTCCGCGCTGGACTGGGTTAAGACAAGGCTCGCTTCCACACCTGCGTCTGCCAGAATTTTCAGAGCAGACTGCATATCGGATTGCCGCTGCGACCGACGGCCTCCGGAACGAGCGTTGTAAAGAAAAACCGCCTTGCGCATGCCGTGGAAGTTTAGCGGGTCCCCCACTCCCACATCCCAAACATGGCCTTCTGTGAGATGCCATGGCCGACCTGGCGCGCCAGCATCGTGACCTGGCCGCGATGATGGGCATCGTGCGCCATCAGGTAGCCGAAGAAGGCTGCGACATCGGGTCTAAAGCCCTTCACCCGGCCATCGCCCTCCAAAGCGTTGGCAAGAACGGCGCGGAGAGCGTCACGGCTCTGCTGAAGTCCCTGCTTCGCCTGCTCAGGCGTCACTTTTGTGCGCTCGAGTTGATCGGGAATCTTGCTTCCTTTCGCGGCCGCCTTCAACCACATCACGCGAACATTATGCATATGAGCAACGATGGAAGCGATGTCCCGTCCTTTGCCATCCAGCGGTACCGCGCGCCATGCTTCTGCGGGCAGATTGTCGATCAGGTATTGATTGATGCGGTCGTTGATCTCGAACGCGTTCAACAATGCCTTAGGCAAAGCGAGCGGGGCCGAAGCTGGCTTGGGCATATGGTCTCCGCGGCGGAATGCGCCCAACAGCTTAGCAGGAGTCCGACCTCTTATTGCGTGCCCTTGCCGTTTTTACTAATCTATTCGCCGGAGTGGGTCGGATTTCCTATGAGGTTCGTTCCCCCTACCGTTCGGAACGAAGCGTGACGCCTTTAACCAGCTTAATCGTGGAGGATCACTCCGATGAGGAAGATGGGGTCCGTCCTGCTTGTCATGGTTTGTTGCGCGTTCGCAACGGCGCAGCATGCCGCACACTCTCCCGCGTCCAAACCAGCTACGCTGATGACCGGCATGGGCAAGCTTCATCACCCTGTTTCGACAAAAAATGTTCAGGCGCAGCAGTTCTTCGACCAGGGTCTGCGCCTGATTTATGCCTTCCATCACGATGAAGCTGCGCGTTCCTTCCAGAGAGCTGCGGAACTCGATCCGAAACTCGCGATGGCGTACTGGGGCGTCGCCGAAGCGGTTGGTCCGAATTACAACGATCCCGCCAGCGACCAGCGTTTCAAAGCTGCGCACGAAGCCATCCAGAAAGCCCGGGACCTCTCAGTCAGTGCCCCCGCTAACGAGCAGGCCTATATCGCGGCGATGGCGAAGCGTTTTCCGGAGGACCCAAAAGCCGACCGCCGAAAGGCTGCCGAAGAGTATCGCGATGCCATGCGTGAAGTGGCGAAGAATTTTCCGGATGACCTCGATGCCGCCACCCTTTTCGCCGAGTCTGGGATGAACCTGCATCCCTGGGGCCTGTGGCATGTCGACGGCACTCCGGAGGAAGGCACGGAAGAAGTCGTCGCGACCCTGGAATCGGTTCTGAAGCGCGATCCTGAACACCTGGGGGCGGTGCACTATTACATTCATGCCGTCGAAGCGTCGCGTAGTCCCGAGCGCGCTTTGGCGGCCGCGAACAAGCTGGCTGCGATGGCTCCCGCCGCCGGCCACCTGGTGCACATGCCCGCCCACGTCTACATTCGCACGGGCGATTACGAATCCGGTGTCAGGACGAACCAACTGGCTGCGGCCGCCGATCGCGCCTACATCAAGAGCAGCGGCGCCGAAGGCATCTATCCCCTCATGTACTACAGTCACAACCTCCATTTCATTGCCATGTGTGCGGCGATGAACGGCAACTACCTGGAAGCGAAGAAGGGCGCGGACATGCTGGCCGAGCACGTACGACCGGCAGTCAAAGCGATGCCGCCGCTCGAAGGCTTCATGACTATCCCAATGGCCGTCGACGTGCGCTTTCACCAGTGGGATTCGATTCTCGCGACCAAGCAGCCGGACCCGGATATGAAGATCGCCACGGTGTTCTGGCATTTTTCGCGGGGAGTCGCTCTGGCAGGAAGAGGCAAAGTGAGCGATGCGGAGGCGGAATACAAGATTGTCTCCCAAGCAGAAGCAGCGACGCCGGAAGATGTAGTCTTCGCCATGCCCGTCAACAACAAGGCGAAAGATATTATGAAGATTGCCGAACGGGTGTTGGGAGCGAAGATCGCGCTCGTCAACAAGGATCCGAACGGTGCCATTGCGAGGTTGCGCGAGGCGGTGGCCATTCAGGACACACTTAAGTATGACGAACCGCCTGACTGGTTTTTCCCGGTGCGCGAATCGCTGGGAGCCGTGCTGCTCATGAACAATAGTGCGCCCGATGCTGAGCAAGTCTTCCGTGAGGATTTGGAGAGAAATCCGCGGAATCCGCGCTCCCTTTTTGGGCTGAACCAGGCCTTGAAAGCGCAAGGGCGCGATTACGATGCAGGATTTGTCGAGAGGCAGTTCCAGAGTTCGTGGAAGGGGCCGCAGAGTTCTCTCAAGGTGGAGGACCTGGTCTAGTTTGTAGCGCCGCCGTCTGGCCGGTCGCGGAGAGCAAGATGCCCTCGGACTCTCCGTCTCCTACGACCTCGTCATTCCGAGGAGCGCAGTGCCGAGGACCCTGCTTTTTCGGTGCACACGAGCACAGCAGATTCCTCCTGCCTCCGCTGCGCTCGGCGTCGGAACGACAAATTCAAGAGGACCGTTGTTCCGACAATGTGTCTCGCCACACTGCATACACCAGAGCATGCTGGGGATTGAATTGGCGGAGGACCAGGCGCCGAGTT
>Ga0137419_10001311_pt1 | contig 10544 bp, 9 predicted proteins | sample CZODoug3_1_2_16f_FD_108279 | JGI IMG/M metagenome (GOLD analysis project Ga0137419, IMG submission 108279) | Vadose zone soil fungal communities from Angelo Coast Range Reserve, California, USA - CZODoug3_1_2_16fungal (Illumina Assembly) | ecosystem: Environmental > Terrestrial > Soil > Vadose... | reverse complement strand
CCAAATAATGCGGCTTGCCGCCTGATATTCGCGCCTTCGGCGACCCGTCTGCCATCGTCTTCGGAGAAGCCGATCCACCTCCGCGAGATTTCTAAACAAATTTTCGCGCTGAATCGCGCCTTCGAGCGTCTACGCTTTAGATCGACCCAATGGATCCCAGTGAACGCGAAAAATATCAGGCGGCCATTCATGGCGATCGCGAGGCATTTGAAATGATTATTCGCACCCATAGCCGGACGCTTTTCGCTATCGCTTACGGCATTCTGCAAAATCGCGAAGAAGCGGAGGACATCGTGCAAGACTCGCTGGTTAAAGCTTGGAAAACCGGCTGGCGTGTACGCGATCCGGAAAAATGTCCTGCCTGGCTCGCAACCATTGCGCGACACAAGGCGCACGACATTTTTCGTAAACGCCGCACCGTTCCTCTGTCGGAGCAAGTGACGGAACCGATCGAACCAGAGCCGGCGAACACGAGTGCTTTAGATCGAAAGTTGCATTCCGCGCTCGCAGCATTGCCGGAACTTCATCGGGCTGCGCTCACGTTGCGCTATTTCGAAGAGATGGATTATCGGACTATCGAAAACAGCCTGGGTCTGACCAATGGCGCGCTGCGCGGCATACTCGGCCGCGCTCTGACTTCAATGCGCAAACAACTTCGACCGGCTCTCGCTTCAATGGACTAAACGTATGGCAACGATCCACGACGAAATTGACAGCTGGTTGGCCGCCGATCTGCACGGCGAGCTTTCCAATAACGAACGGAACGCGCTTCATGCGCATCTCGTCGATTGCGGTGCATGCCGAAAGACTCATCAGGAAAACAAACTTATGAATAAAATTCTGGAAGAAACTCTCGCTCAGCAAAAAGCAGATCCAGCTTTCGAGCAGCGGATGCTGGCTGGTTTTCGCAATCGCGTCCCGCAGAGAAGCGGACCCCTGAAATTGCTTGCGGATCTCATGCGTTTGCGCGCCGTACAAATTAGCGCCGCCGCTGCCATCCTTCTGGCGCTAGTTCAGGTAGGTCGCATGATTACGGGCGAAAATGCGATTACGCCGCGCTATCCGGAAGCGTCTGCTACGGTACAGATTGCGGCACCGTCATCACAGACTGCGCCGTCACGATTAGCTCGAGCCGGCACTTTAGCGAAATCATTCGAACTCGCTGCAGGCCGATCACAAGCCGGTTTAGCGGTCGAGGCACCGCCGCCGTCGTCGCCTCAGGCGAGGGACAAAACTGAAAGCTTTGCTCAAGCTGAACAAACGATCGTCACAGGATCGAATATTCCGAATGCTGCAGAGCCAGCACCCAAGCCCGCGGAAACGCCTGCTCCAGAGGTCGTCAATCGCAAACTAATTCGAAACGCAACTGTCGAACTGGAGATCGCCAGCTTTGATAATGCTGTCCAGAAGATCACTGCATTTGCGAACGAAGAACACGGTTACGTCGCTACGACAGATTCTGAGAAACAGGCAAATGGGAAGCTACGTGGGCAAGTCGCCGTCAAGGTTCTACCGGAAAATCTCGATCGCTTTCTGCAAAAAATTCGGAGCCTTGGTGAATTAAAAAACCAGACACTGGGCACTGAAGACGTGACCAAGGCATATTTCGATACCGATGCGCGCCTGAAGAATGCCCACGTGATGGAGCAGCGCCTGATCGACATGTTGAAAACCAAGACCGGCAAAGTTTCCGATTTGCTTCAGGTGGAGAAAGAATTGGGCCGTGTCCGCGAAGAGATCGAGAAGATGCAGGGCGATTTAAAATATTGGGATTCGCAGGTGCAATTCGCCACGGTGACGATGTCACTGGCGGAAAAGGACATGGAAGAGCCAGCGGCCTTCCTGCTCAGGGAGCGCGCCCAGCTCGCACTCTACGCGCCTGACGTGGAGAAGATTTACAACGAGATCAAGAGCCTCGCCTCGCCAAAGGTGCAGATTACCAATGCAGAACTAAACCGCGATTACGCCGGGCGCATTTCAGCGCAGGTGAGCATGTTGATCGCTCCGGAAGAAAGCGATGGTGTAATCGCCGGTGTTAAAGCTTTCGGTCGCGTGGAAAATTTCCAAACGCAGATCCAACGCACCGCGCAGGGCGGCAGCGGCATGTCGGAAAATGCCAGGACCAAACGTGACAAGGTGGAACTCAACATCGCCATCTCACGCGAGGAACAGGAGCAAGCTTTTCAGCAAACGAGCCTGCGCATTCGCACGTCGTCAGTGGACGAAAAGGCAAAGGAGCTTCGCGCTCTTGCAGAGAAACAAGGCGGACGCATTCGCAGTTCTACCTTCAGTCGCGATCCGGATGGCCGTGCAGTCGCAAATGTTTCGCTACGCGTACCGATGAAAAATTACCTGGCGATCATGCAATCACTCGACTCGTTAGGCAAAGTTGAGAACGTGAGTGTGCAACGTCAGGACCGTACGGATGCGCAGATCGATGAAGCGAATGCACCGGCGGACATTTCAATCCAGATTTACAGCCAGGGCAATATCGTTTCGCAGGAGAGCGGCTTGCTTGCCACACTGCGGCACACACTGGCGCAAAGCGCTGGCGTAATCATGTGGAGCTTGCGCATGATTGGTGTGGCGATCGCCTTTCTCGCGCCATGGGCGATTGCAATTATTGGCGTCATTTGGGTCGCGCGACGCGTAATTCGCGCGCGATCAAAATCCTGACTGTAGAGGCAGCCGTGTCGGTTGCGGAGCTTCGTGGAGCATGTCGCCGACACGGCTGCCGCTACAGCAGCCGAATCATTCTTGCTCGCTTCGCAAACGGGTCATAAGTTACTTATATTTACCAAGAAGATTGGCGATGAAAGCTCAAGGCGGTATCAGCTATAGCAACGCGGCGGTCGCCGCTTGTCCGAAGCATTTACTCCAATTCGCGGTCGATCAGCGGTACGACGATTACACATCGGTCGATCACGCGGTCTGGCGATTCATCATGCGCCAGAACATTTTTTTCCTGAAAGAATACGCGCATAAAGTTTATTTCCAGGGTCTGCTCGACACGGGCATCTCGTTTGAACGCATTCCGCGTATCGAAGAGATGAACGACATTCTGGCGAAGATCGAGTGGGGCGCGGTAGCGGTGGACGGTTTCATTCCGCCTGCGGCGTTCATGGAGTTCCAAGCCTACAAAGTACTGGTAATCGCGTGCGACATGAGGCAGATCCATCACATTGAATACACGCCGGCGCCGGACATCGTGCACGAGGCCGCCGGCCACGCGCCGATCATTGTCGATCGTGAATACTCAAATTATTTGCAGCGTTTCGGTGAGATCGGTGCCAAAGCAATGTCTTCCAGAAAGGATTTCGAGTTATATCAAGCGATCCGGCATTTATCGATTTTAAAGGAGCGGCCAAACGTCGATCCGAAAGAAGTCGATGAAGCAACCAAACTGGTCGAACATCGCCAGAAAAATCTCGGCGCGCCGTCCGAAATGGCGCTGCTCTCGCGTTTGCATTGGTGGACGGTCGAATACGGACTTATTGGCACACTCGAGAATCCGAAAATTTACGGCGCCGGTTTGCTTTCATCGATTGGCGAATCGGTCTCGTGTCTGGAGCCGGAGGTAAAGAAGATCCTCTACTCGATCCATGCACAGAATTACGCGTTCGATATTACGACGAAACAACCACAGCTCTTCGTCTGTCGCGATTTTCAGCACCTGAGAGACGTGCTTGAAGAATTCGCCAGCAAGATGGCGTTCATGGTCGGCGGACTCGATGGCATCAATAAAGCCATCGAATGTAATAATACTGCGACTTGCGAGTATTCGTCCGGTCTTCAAGTCAGCGGGACTTTCACCGAGGTTATCACAGACGAAAACAATTCCCCGATTTACCAGCGGACAACGGGCAAGACCGCGCTCGCATTCCAGGGCAAAGAGCTCGAAGGCCACGGCGTTGATTATCACAAGGACGGTTTCGGTTCGCCCGTTGGAAAATGGAAGCAGACACCAGCGGCACCGGAGCTACTGACGAACGATCAACTGCATGCGCTTGGAATTGTTGAGGGTAAGAAAGCGAAGATCGAGTTTGTCGGCGGTGTTGTTGTATCAGGGAAAGTTGAGAAAATTCTGCACCGCGACGGAAAACTGCTATTGATCACATTCTCAAAATGCAGCGCGAAATACCACGACCGAGTTCTGTTCGAGCCTGAGTGGGGTGTTTACGACATGGCCGTTGGCGAACGAATCAACTCAGTCTTTAACGGCGCGGCAGACAAGGACGCTTACAACCAAGTGGCGCTGGTTCCAAAAGAACGCACCATCAAAGTTCCCTCCGATGCAAAGCGCAAACGGTTGGAGAACCTTTACGCGCAGGTGCGCAAGATTCGCGAGAGCAAAACCGCCTACGAACGGCTGGGCGAAATTTGGGAGACACAGCAGGCGGAACATCCGGAAGACTGGCTCCTATCCATGGAAATCTTTGAAATCCTCGACACGACCGATGAGCAGCAAGAACTGAAAGCCAGGATCGAGAAGTTCCTCAACGGAAAAAAAGCCCAGACCAAAGATCTGACTACACTGATCAGCTGGGGCTTCCGGCTGGTCGAGTATCATAAGAAACCGGAATACCAGGCAGCACTCCACGCGTCACCGAAATAGCGGCCGCCGTTGGCTGTAAACAAATCTGCCCGCGTCCCGATGCCCAGCGTCACTGGGGCAAGCCGTTGTATTTTTGCGCGAACGGAACCAACTCCCCAAAGACTTGCTCCGAAGGCAACGCGGCCCCTGCCCGCAAATTCAATGCGGAATCATCGGCTAGCGAAGCGAGCATCAGCTTGTCATTTTGGCGATAGCTTAGGAAGTATGCATTGAGTGCCGGCACCTGTACCACGAAGTAGGCAGTCGCCGGTAGGCCTGTTGCCTTCGTACTTTCATCGCGTGCACGCGTGACGAGCCGGGCGAAATTGGCGCCTCCGAAATCCGATGCCTTCCATCCTTCTTTGCCTTTCTGCAAAACGATCGAAGAACGAACCTCGTCTTTTACGCTTACCGGATAGATCACTTTGTCGATTGGCTTGAGTAACTTGTTCGGATCGGATCCGGCTTGATACGCGCGCAAATCACCCAGTTCGACCATAAAGACCGAGAGTGGCTGGCCCAGCGCTGCGTTTGTCATTTCATCAGCCGATTCAAAACCCATCGCTTTGACATTCGTTTGCTTGCCTATTTTCTGAAACGTTACCAGCGCCTGGGCGGCAACATCCCTTGTCTCACTCTCTTTGCGTTGCGCATCGGCCTGAATGTTGTCCTGTGCCAGCGTACCCTCCACGGCAATCAGCGATACAAACGCGGACAAAAAAAGTTTCATCTGAGCTCCTTACTGTTTTGTGACGTTGTAATAATCGTCCCAATGCGTGTGATCTGATCCGCTGACATAGTCATCATAGGTCTTGGTGTACTGGTCACCGACGTTGGGAGGCCACGGATTATTTACAGAAACATAATTGACGCCATCGATCGTAACGTAACCGGTCGCTACCATCATGTGGCCGCCTCCGCCGTTCCAGTGCCAGGCAAAGGCGAACGGCTTTCGCTGGCAATAAATCTGACTTTGTACGGCAGACCAGGACAAAGCAGCGTCGGCGGTTTTTTGATAGGTGAAACCGTACTTATCGAACTCTGGCCAGCCGCCGTTGACGCAATCGTTAGGGGTGGGAGAGTTACAACAATCGCTTCTGCCAAAGCGTTTATTCGCCTCATCGCATTGCGTCACGCTTACGCTGAGGAATCCCATCACCATTTGTCCGCTCGCCGCCCAACACCACATCGAGGTTTGTTGAGCATGAAGGTCAACGGGTTGCGAGCCAATGTTAGCATTCGGTCTGCAGCAGCCGCCAAGCAACAAAGCGGCCAAAACAGGTCCGACGAACGTCTTTTTCATTGGAGGCCTTTCAGTTTCGCCGCCTAAGTCCCCCGCAGCGACCGCTCTTTCCCAATCCCAGTCGATTCACGCTTTTCGGTAAATCAGCCTTCAGTCAAGCTTAACCCGCCAAGTCAGAGTCCCAGCCACCACGTCTCACGGCGAATCCCGCGGGTGGCCTTAACCAACTTCTAGAATGCTTCGTCTTTGAGATGGCGCTCGCCCTGAGCGCTTCTGAGTATTCGTTTTTGCTTAAGATATTTTCGTCGAGCTGCATGTCGGTGATGCATTCCTTGGTGGTCATTTTTTGGTGACTACTACGCTCGACCCATAGGAGCCCCATAAACAACCTTTTTGTGCAAAGTCACGCATCATAACGAAGTAGCCTGGTGCGTATCGTGTCGAGACTCGCTCGCCATCTCGAGCGATTTCATACTCGGTCATTCCATGCTCGGCGCGAGGAAATAGCGCGAGCGTAATCGGTTTCCCCTCACCGATCAGTGTCTTGATACGGCGACTCGTCTCAGTGCTCGGCGCTTCTAGGTCGTCCTCTCCGAGAATCCACAACTGTGGCGCCTCGACGGCGCGAAGCGTGGGCATCGGGTCGTAGCGGAATGGCGTTCCGAAGATAAAATCCTTGCCCTTCTCGCGTATCTCGGCCGCTGTGTACGGCAAAATGAAATGCGTATAATTGCCATGTATGTCTTTGTACCAAGGCTCATTGCGGTACTTGGCCCTTACAGCATCGAAACGTTCGAAGCCTTTAGTGAAGCCGCTCTCGAATACCGCTTCGGCCGCGGATGCTACCTCCAGCGCTTTCGAAATTTCCGGCTGGCTATGACCTTTGAGGCGCATCTCAAGCGCAACCTCCTGCTGGTCTTCGTCAATAACAGAAACAGCCAGTCCAAAACTGACAATAACAAAATCGACCGGCGCGCGTGTTGCGGCGAGTGGTGCGATCCAGCCACCCTGACTACCTCCTTGATATCCGATCCGGGCGCAGCGCGCGCCAGCAATTCGCTTCGCTTCCCGCATGGCAGCCACGGCGTCACCTGCGAGTGTATCGAAATCCTGCGTGTATTTGCCGTCCGATCCGCCTGTTCCGCGTTTGTCATAAACGAAGGCGCCAACATTCTCGGCCGGTAACAATCGTTGAAGCGCGTACGAGTCGCGCGCAGATTCTTGTTCCGCTCCGTGAACGAGAACCACGATCGGGAGCGGATCATGGCCCTTCGGCAGCACTAATCTGCCCGCGAGCTTAACTTCGCCACGACCTTCGAACACCGTGTCCGTCACATCGAATGGAGTCCGGCGAGCTTTCTTGCCGTCGAATTCGATTTCACCCGTCGCGCAACGAGTGAAAGACGCCGTGTGTCCATCTTGACGATCTGTCCATCCCAGTGTGCTTGTCCACGGGCCATCGCCATTCTTATGCAAAACCCCGGTTGTGCCATCGAACTTGCGCCCGCGAAACGTGTCGCCTTCGGATCGCGCGATATCGACAATCTCTCCGTCCGAAAAGCGATAGGCTCCTATTTGGCAGTGATCGGTGGCGCCAGATTCCACACGGCCTGCAAGAGCAACACCGACACAAGCTGCTGATAACCCGCAGACGATCAATCCGCGTAATAACGAATGAATCCCAAGACAGGACATCTCTGTCTATGATGCAATCCGTCACTATTTTGGATTCGAAATTTCGTGAGTGCTGTTCGTCCTCTCGCGCGCACGCATGTTTGTCATTGTCATGTCGAGCGGAGTCGAGACATCTCTCGAAATTGCTCTGTCTTCTAATCAGAGATTCCTCGACTGCGCTGCGCTCCGCTCGGAATGACAAATTTGCAATTCAGTACGCTTCGTCTTTGAAATGGCGCTTGCCTTTGAGCGCCTTGGCGTATTCGTCCTTGCTTAAGATATTTTCGTCGAGCTGCATATCAGTGCGCAGAAAGTTTCGGAACCAGGTTTCAATCCGTTGTCGATCTTTGAGTACTTCCTCGGTGATGTAATTAGCATCCACATTGATGCAGATCGCACCCACGATTCCATATTCCTTGCGATAGACCGGAATCGTCGTGCATTTGAATTTGCGCGCTCCAATGTTCAGTTCGTAATTCAACTTCTCCTCATTAAGAAGCTGGCGCTTCTTGAGATCGATCAGCAGATTGGTCGTGCCGTCCCGCAAATGTCTGCCAGTGGCATTATTTTCCAGCACGATAAGCGAATGGGCTGGATCAGCCAGATTGTGAAGCAAGACCTCGATGCCAGTATTTGGGAATGATTTCCCGATGAGACGCACCAGACGGACGTAGTTCTCCAGATACTCATTTGTGTCGTCGGCAATTTTCCTCCCGTCGTACTTCTCGAAGAGCTGGGCGTAAACTTTCTGTTCCGCGGGTTCCAGCTGATCGCGCACGTTATTTTGTTCGCCGATGAAAATGAGTTGCCGTGCCGCCGTGCGGTCCTCGTTTTTGAGAAAATAATGCATCCCGAGCCGAAAATCCTTCAGACTGAACTGGCCGAAATTCTCACGGGTGACTATGAATGGGTAGAAATCATATTCTTCCAGGTTTCGGCCAAATTTGTGGCGTCGTTCCTTGTATTTTCCCCAGAGGAAACCTGCGGCCAGAGAGAATACCGACACGATGATCGATGCGATGAGGTTGCTGCTAAGCTCGCTTTGTAGAGCGTTGATCATAGCTGGTGGAACATACCCATGTTAGCTTGCCTTTGGGCGAATCGGTCAAACGTAACACGTGAGCTGTTTATAGACTTGAAGCGACAATCAGTTCAAGCTCGATAGGAGCAGCGCGAAACAAGGCCACTCTGTCGTACTATTCATCCCGCCCGAGCGGGACCTTAGTGAGTTTGGACCTTGATTTGCTATCTGACATGTCGCACACGCTAAGAGCGCTTCTAGTGCTTCAGCGCTGGCTTTTCCACAGAACTACCACAAATCGATCTTCGTAATCAGCAAGGTTACAACCATCAGAGATTTCCAGACAAACTGGAAATACTGATACTCTCCAATGTAACGTCTGCGGGACGAGAGAGCGCGTACGCCACCGTGCTGGCGACATCTTCTGGCGAGATCATTTTGTGCCGCGGCCACTCGCCCTCGATGTGAGTCCAGATGCTGGTATCTGTAGCGGTGGGATAAACGTTAATCACGCGGATCTTATGGTCGCGCAATTCTTCGCGCACGCATTGGGAGAGACCTTCGAGCGCGAACTTGCTCATGCAATAAGCGCTCCAGTTGGGGAACCCAGTCTTCGCTGCGATGGAAAGAATGTTGACGATGCTGGAGCCGGGCGGCATCTCAGGGGCAAAGTGCTGCATCAACATAAACGGCGCTGTGACGTTGACGCCGACAGTTTGCTCCCATTCAACGGACGTGATTTCACAAAAAGGCTTTACGATTGCGATGCCCGCGTTGTTCACAAGTAAATCCAGAGGATTCCTTCCAACGTGATGGATGAGATCGGAAACACCGGACGGCACGGCAAGGTCATGAATCAAGGGGACCACATGCGCGCCGTGGTGATTCACTGTCTTGCATACTTCCGCTAACGCGACGGTATCGCGCCCATGGAGAAGCAATTCAACATCAGGACCTGCCAGTTCCTCGGCAATCGCGCGGCCAATTCCGCGGCTCGCACCTGTGATAAGGTAGCGTTTCATCTATTGTCGCGGAAACGTCGAACGTTCAATGCCCAACGTCCAGTTTTCAAGACTTGTAGTGGCAGGCGTGTCGCCTGCAAGTCTTTGGTGTTGCAGCCGGCACGGCCGCCACTACAGAAGAATTCTCGTTACGTGCGCCGTAGCGTGAACCGGTTATTCGCCGTTTCCCATAAGCGCAGCCTGACGAGTTGCTGATTGAGGCGATTATCGATTTTCGGCCAGAGAGCGCGCACAATATTTTCTCCCGTTGACGGCGCGTTGCGAAAATCCTCTGTTTCCAAATCGAGATGCCGATCCCGCCACGGTTCCAGCGATTCCTGAATGGCTTTCCTCAACGCGACAAAATCGTAGAGCGTTCCGCTGCGCTCATCGTAGTCGCCGCCGATTGTAGTTTCCGTCAGGTAACCATGGCCATGCCCCAGTGGATTGTTGCACTTGCCGTAGAGCTTTGCGTTTTCGGCGTCGGAGAGGGTACCAGCGCACAAACGGTGCGCCGCATAAAATCCCATCCGCATGCCAAGGAAGACGGCTCGGTTCTTCCACACCTCGACAAAAAAATCCGCGCGCTCGTGCAGACGTACACGATCCAGCGGAGTCATCGAGCTCGCCTGTCGAAAGATGTAATCGCACAAACTCTCCGTTGTGATGGGACGATTGGCCAAACCTGCGACGTCTTCATTGAGATAGCGGTAATCGAGTTCGTCCTGCAAAGCGTGCAAACAAGCGTCGATCGCATCGTAACGAACCAGCGGCAGATCCTGAGCGCTGAAAGGTTTCGTGGATCGGTACGTCAGCCGAACGCGATAATTATGTCCGTGAATCGAAGTGGCCGGTCCAAATAAACGCGCATTTTCCTCAGCGCTTAACTGAGGTGACATCGTTTTGCGAGCAGCTGAAAATTCGAACCAGTAATTCACCTCGCAGGCGCCATTGGAGTAAACAGTCGCACTTCGCTCGGGCGACTCAGTCAGATGACAGGCAACAAGTTTT
>Ga0137419_10001298_pt1 | contig 10567 bp, 6 predicted proteins | sample CZODoug3_1_2_16f_FD_108279 | JGI IMG/M metagenome (GOLD analysis project Ga0137419, IMG submission 108279) | Vadose zone soil fungal communities from Angelo Coast Range Reserve, California, USA - CZODoug3_1_2_16fungal (Illumina Assembly) | ecosystem: Environmental > Terrestrial > Soil > Vadose... | reverse complement strand
GGTCGGGCGGCCGCGAGCGCCTTGTCGTAGTCGGGCTCCTGCCCGATCTCCGGCACGAGCTGGCGGTAGACGACCTTGTCGTTCTCGTCGAGGACCACCACTGCGCGGGCGGTGATCCCCGCGAGCGGGCCGTCCTCGAGGAGCACGCCGTAGTCCTTGGCGAAGTTCTTCCCCCGCATCAGCGAGAGCGGCACCACGTTCTGGAGCCCCTCGGTCACGCAGAAGCGCTTCGCGGCGAACGGGAGGTCAGCCGAGACGACGAGCACCACGGTGTTCGCGAGCTTCCCGGCGGTCTCGTTGAACCTGCGCGTGGACGTCGCGCACACGGGGGTGTCGAGGCTGGGGACGATGTTGAGGATCTTCTTCTTGCCCTTGTAGTCGGCGAGCGAGACGTCCTTCAGGTCGCCGCCGGTGAGCTTGAAGTCGGGCGCCTTCGCGCCGACGGCGGGCAGCTCGCCGTTGGTGTGGATCGGGTTTCCGCTGAGCGTGATCTGGGCCATGGGGCTCTCCCTGCGCGTGGACCCGCGTTTTGTAACGCAGGAGGCGCCGGCATGCCTTACGACTGCGCGGTCAACGAATAGGTCGTGTTCCGCAGCCTGCAGTCTCGAGAGAAGCTCGAGCAGGTCGGTACCGCTCTGCCGCGGCGGAGCAATACGCCCGCTTCAACGGGGCGCGGCATGGCCCTTCGATTCGGTGCCCTATCGCAGGACTCGCCGCCCGGCACCTCGCACCCAGATCTCGTGGTTCGAATCTTGTCTCGGTTGGCTCGGCCTCGGCGATGCCGGGGGTGAGCGCGCTGCGCGCCCTTTCTTCCGAGCAGCGCGCGCGGCGCATCGACGCCCGCCGAGGCGCTGGCGGCGGCGTGGAAAAATGTAAGCGGGAAGCAACGTTTGCCAACCTCGGGCCCTTCGAGGACGTCCGCAAACTGTCCGGAACTGACAACGAATCGCTCGACATATTCCCACCCGCCCCACTCGTTCCGCGTTGACCTCCGCGGTAGTGGCCACAATCAGCGAGCGCCCCCCGCCGCGTTCCGGGACGCGCGGTGATGGCTCGCGAGGCTCAGCCAGAAAGGTCGTCGGCGATGCCCACGATCGCGGCGAGATCGTCGTGAAGGGCTTCGAATCGCGCGGCGCCGACCAATCCGGTTCGCCATCTCGACACTTGGCGCGGACCTCGACCGTTTTGTGAACCAGGGCATCGTGCAGTTCGAGTACCGCGACTCATTGGACCACACCCGAAGTAGTTCCACGGGCCTTCACGGCCCGTCCCATGAAGATGCGCTCCTTTCTCACGGAGCAGGTCTCTGGGTCCAACCTCTCAGCCCCCTCGCGGAGAAAGTACACAATCGGGACACCATGCCGACGTTCAAGGACGAGAACCGTGCGCTGTCGGAGATGGTCCGGGAACTCATGTGGCTGCGGTCGCACACCCTCCAGTTCAAGGAGGGCATCCACACAACGACATTCTCATGTTCGCGGAGGCTGACCTTGCCTCCGTCGGAGTACGCGTCGTGGACTGCACGACGGGCATGGCTTCTGACAGCGCCGGAGCCCGCCTGACCTTCGGCGCGCTGGCACTCGTCAACGATACGTTCCTGCAGCTGGCCAAGACCGAGACCCACCGCGGCCTCGAAGGACGCGCGCTCGCCGGCTTTTGGACCGGTGGTCGCGTCTTCGGCTAACGCGACCGTCTTCGTTCGCTCACCTCGGTGGTTCGCACGCCCCCCGTTTCACCGACTCGACGCCACGCGGACGACCGGCGGCCAGTAGAAGGGTACGGTCACGAAGGCGAGCGTTTCGAGGCCATGCCCTCAAATTCGGCCCCAGCCCCGGGAGGGGATGCGAGGTGTTCCCAGCGGCAGGGGCCCGACCGTCGCCGCACCCGCGAAAGAGGTAGCGCTGCGGCCGGACGGACAGGTTATGAGAATCAGCCTTCTCGCCAGCTGAAGCTCGTTGTCGAGCCGTACAGGCCACAATCGCTTACTGGCGTCGTTGTGCCAGGCGCTTCCGTGTTGACATTGGATCTGCTCAAATTGGCAATCACTGAATGCTTGGCGTCTTAGCCCCCCAAGGTGTCGCGCCGGCGCCGGGCCTTCGGGTTCGCCGTCGTCTTTTTCATTCTGTGGGGCTGATCGGTCTTCCCGGCGTAATCACGATCGTGTTCGAGAAGGGCTAGGCAGCACGTGGCACGGTCAGGACGCGTCCACGAGGGGACCGGGAATGGTGATGCAGAACATGCGGGGCGACGCCCTGCGACTGTTCGCGGTCGCGGCGACGGGTACCTCCGCCGGCGGGCAGCAGGTGCCGAACATGGATCTAATTCGCTCGCCGTGAGAGAGCCTGTGTCCAGCGATCTCGTTGAGCGCGAGAGGCCCAGCGAGTCGATCTCGCAGGTCTGGCAGAAGTGCTGGCATGATGCATTACTGTGTCTGGGGCAGATGCATGCGCTCAAAGATCGCCGCTAACCGGGGCTCCGGTCGCAGCTCGTCGAACATCGGATCGGATTTCAGATACAACAATCGCCAGTCCAGTTCGGCGTACGCTCGTTCGAGCCACCTCAACGCCTGCTCCTTGTCGCCCAACCCGATGTGGATGAGAGCGCGCGTAGAAGGAGCGACGTAGGATTTACGCGAGCGCTCCTCCATGTCTGCAAGCAACCGCAGGGCGTCCGCACGTCTTCCCATCTTCGCGTAAGTGTACCCGCGTTCGCCATCGTACCGATTGCCCTGCCCCGCGAGCGGTTCGAGTTCAGCTAGCGCTTCCCGGTACCGCCCGAGTTGCAGGTTGATGAGGGCTAAGTACGAATGACCGAGTGAAAATGAAGGATCGAGGCGGACCGTTCTCTGAGCCTGCGCGAGCGCCGCTTCGTACGAACGGCCAAGATACAGCTCGACTGCGACGAAATTCGTAATCACTGCCGAAAGTGGATCGAGGAGCTCCGCTCGCCTCGCTTCTACAAGCGCTTCGGGGACACGCCCCATGCTGTGCAGGGCGATAGCGTACCACTGGTGCGCGGTGGCATACGTGGGACGCAGCTCAATGGCGCGCCGGCACTCCCGTTCCGCACCGCTCCATTCGAACGTTCGCGCGCGAACCAGGCATAAGCACGAGTGCGCCTCGGCGAGCGTAGGGTCGAGTTCCAGCGCCTTCATCGCGGCGGCACTCGATCGAGGGACCACCTCGGGAACCGAGATCCATCCGTATGCCGGAAGGACGATCAGAGATTCGCAAAGACCCACATGTGCCAGCGCGAACTCAGGGTCGAGGCTGATCGCTTTCTCGAACAGCTGTGCCGCCTTCTGCAGCCCCACGGGAGAACGCTTGTTCCAAAGGAACCGAGCTTGCAGGTACAGATCGTGTGCGTCGATGTCGGGCGTGTGCACGTGAACCAGAGACGTTGATGCCGATGGCATCAACTTCGGTCGCAGCGCCTGCACGATCGATCGCGCCAGCTCGTCCTCGAGCTGGAACACGTTCTTCAGCTCTCGATCGTACGTCTTCGACCAGAGGTGATACCCACTGGCTGCATCGATGAGCTGCACTACGATCCGAAGCTCCTGCCCGCTGCGCTGCACAGTCCCCTCGAGCACCGTGGCGACGTGTAGTTCCTCCGCAACCTGCCGCGTGCCGACCTTCTTGCCCTTGAACGCAAATGACGAACTTCGTGAGGCGACATGGGGCCCGTCGACATTCGCGAGCGCATCGATCACTTCCTCGGTGATTCCATCGGAGAAGTACTCGTTGCCCTTCTCATCTCTCATGTTGACTAAGGGAAGCACCGCAATCGACGGTTCGTCGGCCCGGCGTCCGACTGGCTTGCCACGAGCACCTCCAAGCAGGAGGAAATACACCAACAGGCCGGGCGCAGCCGCGACCAGACCGATGGCAATGAGTACCGGGACGACGATGCGCTTTCGCAGAGGGGTGCCAGGGACAGCAGGCGCGGTCCGTTCCAGACGCCCCGCTTTGATGTCGTAAATCCAAGCCAGACCTGCGACCGCCGAGAACCCGGCTGCAAGCGCGACCACAACGTAGGTGAGCACGTCGTCCGACCAGTGCAGGCCGTGCATGACGGGTTCGATGATCTGCAGCACTGCGAAAGCGACGATGCCGTATCCAACTAGCGCTCGGAACACGCGCCTGCGCTTCAACTCGGAGATCAGGTGGTGCTTAAACTCCACGACGCCGTGCCCCACTGACGACGCTACACCGTCGGACTGCACCCGAACAGGCGGGTGGCGGGAGACTGCGACGTGCGTCGGAATCTCACCATTGGTACGGAACTGACCCTGTGGAAGTCAGCGCCGTTCTCTGTGGCCACAGAGAACGGATTCGCTGGCGCGACCTCGTAACTGCGGATGCCTGGCGATTAACGGAAGGATTAGTGTGTTGCTCGCCGACGACATCGCGTTCACCGCCGTTGGCGTGCAGATTATGGGAATCTGGATTCTCAGGAGCACCGCGCGTTCCTTGCCGATGACGCAGGAGCGCACGAAGGCGCGGACGTCGTGGATCACATTACGAAACCGCATACAGGCGCCGATTGACTTGCGACCAGCTCACCTGCAGTCCTTTCGACGGTGAGGCACCTTGCACCCCCCCAAAAAGGGTGCCTCGCCCGGCGGCGGGCACGTGTCCGCCGCCGTTTTCCTCGGTCGGTCGGTTTCGAACCTGAGAGCGATGACCAGACGCAGCTTCTGGCGATCGTCTCAAGTCCTTCGTCGCGGTTGACATCGCTCACGTTTGGCGCAGGGTGTGGCGCCGCAGCCGCGCCACGTCGCGAAGAAGACGCAAACAACGCTTCAGCGCGCTCCGGCCGAGTCGTTGCTTGGCACATTATCTGCTCCGCTGATCGGGAGACTGCCAGGGGAGGTCACCATGAAGCGCATTGCATTGCTCATCGCGATGAGCATGGCCGCGGCGTGTGGAGGAGGCGTCGATTCGGCCGCAGATCCAACGCAGAACGAGGGGCAGTTAACGGCAGCCGCGGGTTTCCCGGGAGAGATGGGCAAGTGTCAAGTCAGCATGGACCACACGAGGCTGACGGGAACATGCTTGGAGCCGGCGTATTGCGACTTCTACCAACGGAGCAACCCCGACTGCCTCAACCGCACACCCCGTGGTCCTTTCGTCAGAGACCAGAACTGCCAGGGCATCCCAATCGACCTTGGTAGTCCGTGTCGGTACCAAGCTTCGCCATGAGCTAGCCCCGTCATTTGACCGCAGGGGCTTTGCAGTCGCCGCGGCGGAGTCTGGCTCGTCAGGCGGGTGCCGTACACTGCCGCGGCATGGTCCCGACACCCGTCGCTCTGAACGAGCAGCTTCCTCAGCCGATCTATGCGTGCCAGCTCCTCTGCCGCATGTGTCGCAACGGACTCTTGTACCAGCGGCAGCAACGGCCCCGGTTCCGAGGCACTTCTCCTGGTGCCCCCGTTGCGGGCGCCGGTATGCGGAGTGGGAAGCTGAGTGGATGCCTGGCAGCCGCGTACGCTGCATAAGCTCAACATGGGAAGATCAAGTTCAGAGCAGACCACGACTGCTACACGCCTCAGGAAACTGGCGAAGGAGCGCAGACCGCTAGCGCAGGGTGCGCTTGGACAGTCCAGCTTGCTAGACTCACCGTCCGTACACGACCGGGGGCGGATGTGTCGCAGGACCGGCTGCCAAACGCGAATGACGGCACGATCACCGTCAGTACTCCCGGGAAGTGGGAATCGGGGGTGGCGCCTGGGGCGCTCTCGACGCTCTTGCGGCGCTTGGCGGTCGACCCGGTGGGAAGCTTCGAGCGGGACTGGCAGCTGGCGCTGGTCCCCGGGCAGCAGGTGGGTCGCTTCCGGCTGCTGCGCCAGCTAGGCCGCGGCGGCTTCGGTGTGGTCTTCGAAGCGCAGGACACTGCGCTGGGGCGGAAGGTGGCGCTCAAGGCTATCCGGACCGGGGAGCGGGCGCGCCTGCGCCAGGAGCGGCTGCTGCAGGAGGCCGAGGCAGCAGCGAAGCTCTCGCACCCCAATGTCGTCACGCTCTTCGAGTTGGGGCTGTGCGAGCACGGGCCCTACCTGGTGCTCGAGCTCCTCCAAGGGAAGACCCTGGCGTCGCAGCTGGCAGGCGGGGCCGTTCCGGTCCGGGAGGCAGTACGTATCGCGGTGGAGGTGGCGAAGGGGCTGGCCCACGCCCACGAGCGCGGCGTCGTCCACCGGGACCTCTCGCCGGCCAACGTCTTTCTATGCAGCGACGGGGCGGTCAAAGTTTTGGACTTTGGGCTGGCGCACGTATTTGGCCATCGGCGGGTGGCGGGGGGGACGCCGGGCTTCATGGCACCGGAGCAGTGGGCGCAGGCTCCGGAGGACGAGCGGACCGACATCTTCGCCCTGGGTGTCATGCTCTACAAGATGCTCTCCGGAGAGTTGCCCTTCCCGGCTGAAGAAGTTGGCAAAGAGCTCGCCGGGCCGTCTCTGGCGCCGGAGCTGGAGGTCGTGGAGGCGCCGGCCTTGGGCGAGCTCGTGGCTCGCATGCTGGAGAAGAGCCCGGTGAAGCGGCCCCGCAATGGCGGCGAGGTGCTCGATGCACTCGGCGCTATCCAGCTCGGGCTGGAGCGCTCCCCGGTGGCGCCGGCGCCGGTGCGGAGCCGCCGCCGGAAGGGGGCTAGGCGCGCGGCACTCCTGGCGGTGGGAGTGGTACTGGGAGCCATGGGAGTGGCATTCGCCGTCTGGCGGGCGGTGCACCCCGGAGCTGCCGAGCCCCGGCCGTCCATCGCGGTGCTGCCCTTCGCCGATATGAGCCCGCAGCGCGACCAGGAGTCCTTCTCCGACGGCCTGGCCGAGGAGATTCTGGACGGGCTGGTGCACGTCGAGGGGTTGCGGGTGCCGGGGCGGACCTCGTCGTTCTACTTCAAGGGAAAGAGCGTGGAACTCGCCGAGATCGGCCGCAAGCTCGACGTGGCCAACGTGCTGGAAGGTAGCGTGCGCAAGGAGGGGAACCGTGTCCGTGTGACAGCGCAGGTGGTGAGGGTGGCCGACGGAGACCACTTGTGGTCGGAGACCTACGACCGCGAGCTGACCGGAATCTTCGCGCTGCAGGAGGAGATCGCACAGAGTGTGGCCAAAGCACTCCGGGTCAGGCTGCTCCTGGCGAAGAGACCCGCTGCCGGTGCGCCTGAGACGGTCAGCCAGGGCGCCTACAGCGAGTACATGGCAGGAAAGCAGCTCCTCCTGCAGTTGGGATTCGCGAGTACTGCGCCGGTGTGGGAGACTCGTCGCCGAGCTCTCCAAGCCTTCGAGAGCGCGGTAGCCCTGGACCCCCGGTTCGCGCTCGCGTGGAGGGCTCTATCGCGGGCCACACTCCTGGAAGCAAATCACTCCGATTCTGAAGCGGACAGGAGGGCAGGCTATCGCCGCTCGATGGAGGCTGTGGAACGGGAGATTGCTCTGACCCCCCAGTGGGAGGAGGGATACACGAATCGGGCATTTCTCCGGGGTGCCGTCCAGTGGGACTGGGCCGGAGCGCAAACCGACCTCGAGCTAGCGCTGAGACTTAACCCCAACAGCGTCGGCGCCAATCGGGCCTATGGCTGCCTGATGTCGGACCTGGGTCGCTTTCCCGAGGCCATCGGTGCCTTTCGCAAGGCGATCGAGCTTGATCCGCTCGAGCCCTGGAACTGGAACGCTCTGGGCTTCCTGTACGGGGTTACGGGCCAGTTCGACTCCGCGAGAGGGACCATCGAGCACTCGCTCCAGCTCTCCCCGCGGTACGAGCCGGCCTTGGCAAGTCTAGCTGCGATCTACTTGATCGAGGGGCACCCTGAAGCGGCGCTCGCCGCGTTCGGGAGAAGGGGAGAGGATGATCCTCATCTGCAAATGTATGGCACGGCCCTCGTCCAGTATTACCTGGGTCACTCAACCGAGTCCCAGCGAGATCTGCAAATGTATGGCAAGGCCCTCGTCCAGCATTACCTGGATGCAAGTGAGGCCCAGCGAGCGCTGGACTGGCTGATCGCCCGATCCGATGTAGCTGCTTCTACCAGTGAACTCGAGGCCATGATCGACGCAAAGGTGCTGAACGCGCTGAATCCAGCCGAGCCGCGGTACAGGATCGCTACGGTGTACGCTTGGCGGGGAGATCTCGACCGCGCCTTCGAGTGGCTGGAGCGCGCTCGCACACACCACGAATTCAGCCTCGGCGGTATCAAGGTCAACCCCTTGCTTCGGAACATCCGCGAAGACCCCCGCTACACCGCCTTCCTGCGGGAGATGAACCTCCCGGAGAATTAGCGGCGTGCTGAGCCTGTCAACGATAATGAGACACCGTTTGATTTAGTTTAATCCGCTGAGATCGCGTCTGATCAGCAGCTCCAGCCGATTATGGGAATACGTGTTCCCGGAAGCATCTCGATCGGCGCCAGCCACAGCGACAGATCGAGATGATTGATACCCAGAAGCGCCAGGCCGAGGCCATCCTCGCGGGGGCATCGCTGAGCGTGAAACTGCCGACTACACGAAGGGCCTCGCCTCGGGGGAGAGCGCGTCAACGCTACTCTCGACGGAACGCCGAACGATCCCTCGGCATCGCGCTCGGGCGCGCTTCAGCGGCAACTGCGGCTCGCGGAATGACGTATTCTTGCTTGAGATGAGGTGGCTGGCGCGATGATGTGGCGGGCATGGGCGGAGTTGTTCTTCCGCGAGGCCGTTCGGGCGCTCTCGCGCAACAAGCTGCGCAGCACGCTCGCGGCCACCGCCATCATGATCGGCATCGGTGCCGTGGTCTGCGTCGTCGCGATCGGCCGCGCAGGGTCGAGCCGTGCCGAGGAGCAGCTGCGGAACCTGGGCGAGAACTTCGTCTGGATTGAGGCGGGCTCGCGATCGCCGAGCGGAGTGCGCACGGGTCCGCACGGAACGACGCGTCTCACCCTGGGCGATGCGGAGGCAATCGGGCGCGAGCCTTTGATCAAACGCATGACCCCCAACGCGGATGGCACTGCGCACGTCGTCTACGGCAACCGCAACTGGCACGCGCACTGGCGCGGCATCGATGTGACCTACTTCGATATCAAGCACTGGGACGTCTCTGCTGGCGCACATTTCCTGGAACACGACGTGATCTCCGCTCGCAGCGTCGTGCTGATCGGCGAGACGGTGAGCGAGCAACTCTTTGTCGACGAGAATCCGGTCGGGCAGGTGATCCGGATCAACGAGCAACTGTTCCAGGTGGTGGGCGTGCTGGGGCGCAAGGGGCCGAGCGCGTTCGGGTCCGACCAGGACGACACGCTCATCCTGCCCTGGACCACCGCGCAGATGAAGCTGCGCGGGCGCAACGCGGCCTGGCTGGATGATATCCTCTGCTCCGCGACCTCACAGGAGGCCGTGAACCCGGCCATCGACGAGATCGCCGCGCTGTTGCGCCAGCGGCACCATATCCAGCCGGGTCAGGAGGACGACTTCAACATTCGCCGCCCCGACGAGATCATCAAGGCGCAGATCGAGACCAGTCACACTCTCGAGGTGCTGCTCATCAGCATCGCGTGCATCGCGCTCGTGGTGGGTGGCATCGGCATCATGAACGTGATGCTCGTCTCGGTGACGGAGCGGACCCGCGAGATCGGGATCCGCCTCGCCGTCGGCGCCACGGAGGCCGCCGTGCAAATGCAGTTTCTGGGTGAGGCGGTGATGCTGACCGTGTTCGGCGGCGTGCTTGGTGTGGTCCTCGGTGCCTGCGCCTGCTTCGTCCTCGGCGGTATCCTGGGATGGTCGATGCCGATTCCGCCCGACGCGATCGCGGCCGCGCCTTTCGTCTCGGCGATAATCGGGATCTTCTTCGGGTTCTACCCTGCGCGCCGGGCCGCCCGTCTCGATCCCATTGCGGCGCTGCGTTACGAATAGCGTGGTCTCGCTTGTCCGAGCTGGCCACGGGACCCGTTCAGCGGCTCCGCAGTCTCTTGGGAAGCAACTTCGCGGTGACTCCCTCAACCCACGGCGAGGTGCGCAGCAGGCGTCCTGGCTACAAATGTCATTCCGCGCGGACGGTGTAAGACTCGACCCGTGATCGACCTTCTTCGATTCGTTTCCGGGCTGGCCGCGGATCTCGTTCGCCGTCGCGTTGAACTGGTCGCCGAGAACGCGCTTCTTCGACAGCAGCTCATCGTCGCCAAGCGGAAGCTTGCCGGGCGCGTCCGGTGGACGCCCTGGCAGCGCTTCACGATTGTTCTCGCCTCGCGGGTCGCGCCGGCTTGGCGTGAGGCAACCCTGCTCATCCAGACCGCGCCCATTCTTCGTTGGCATCGTGCAGGATTCCGCGCGTTCTCGCGGCGTCGCTCTCGGCGGTCCGGGCGACCACCGACGACGCGTGGCGCGCTCATACGCGAGATGGTGGGGCGCAACCCACGCTGGGCTGCCGAGCGCATCCGTGGCGAGCTGCTCGAGCTAGGCATCCGCGTGTGCAAGCGAACGATTCAGCGGTACTTGCGCGAAGATCGGTCGCTCTTTGGGCGCGAGCGCGGTGAAGAACGGGACCACGTCTTCCGGAGTCAGGATGTCGTGGTGGGGATCGGGCACCTTCCGTGGCTTCACGAGCTCAGC
>Ga0137419_10001296_pt1 | contig 10567 bp, 10 predicted proteins | sample CZODoug3_1_2_16f_FD_108279 | JGI IMG/M metagenome (GOLD analysis project Ga0137419, IMG submission 108279) | Vadose zone soil fungal communities from Angelo Coast Range Reserve, California, USA - CZODoug3_1_2_16fungal (Illumina Assembly) | ecosystem: Environmental > Terrestrial > Soil > Vadose... | reverse complement strand
GCTTCAATATTGGTGGGCCCCTTTACCTTCCGCGCTTTGGCGAAGGTGGTCGCAGTGTCTACAGTGGCAAGGACAAGCTGTTCTTCTTCACCTCATATGAGCGCATCGGGCGCGGTGACGCTGCCGGCACGTCATTCTCATCCCCCACCCTCGCTGGCTATCAGCAACTAGCGACGATCCCCGGCGTCAGACTGCCGATTCTTAACATGGTTAGGCAGTTCGTCCCTGCCGCTAGCACCAAGAATGACGTTGTCGTAGTAGGCGGACAGAACGTCGATATCGGCAATATCAGCCTGCCGGCCCCGAATTTTTTTGAACGGAAGAACATTGTCCTGAACGTGGACTACACCCAGACCAGCAAGACGCAGCACCGTTGGCGCTTCATTAAGAACACCGAGGGCGTGATTGACACGGGAGCAACGCTGCCGCAGTTCTTCATCTTGATCCCGACCAAGCAGTACCTGTTCTCCTACACTGGTATTCACAGCTTTACGTCCAGCGTGACTGATGAAACCCGCCTGGCGTTCCGCCGGTCTGCGCAAACCATCCCGGTGCCGAACATTCCCTTCCCGCTGGCGGGCTTCGATCAGTTCCCCAATGTGACGGTTGAGGAACTCGGCTTAAGCATTGGCCCCGACGGCAACGCCCCGCAGTTCTCGATCGAAAACAACTACCAGATCATCAACAATCTGACTTGGTTGAGGGGAAACCACTCCTTTAAGTTCGGCGGAGACTTCCGTAAGATCATCTCCCCGCAGAGCTTCGTTCAACGCCAGCGCGGCGACTACGACTACCAAAACTTGGAGACGTTGCTCTTCGATAAAAGCCCAGACAACCTCGCCGAGCGCAACGTCGGCGCGAATACCTACTACGGCGACCAGCGCCTGCTCTTCCTCTTCGCGCAGGACGACTGGCGCTTGCGCCCGAATTTGACCGTCAATTTGGGATTGAATTACGCCTACCAGCAGGTCCCATTTGGCGCCCGCCAGCAGAATTTAAATGCGATTTCATCTGTCCCGGGGTTAATTTCTTTCAACAGCCCCAAAGCGCAGAAGAGGAATTTCGCCCCTCGCGTGGGCTTTGCCTGGTCACCGAACTACAGCTCTGGCTACCTGGGCCGGTTGTTTGGTGGTGCGGGAAAAACCTCAATCCGGGCCGGCTTCTCGATGGCGTATGATGTGATCTTCGATAACATCTACATCCTTTCGTCTCCGCCGCAGTTCCAACAGACTATCGACTGCCCCGGCACAGACACGCGGTGCGGACCCGACGGGAACTTCCTGGGCGCCGGCGGCATCGTGAACATTGTTCGATCGACTGCCGGGGATCCGGCCGCCGCTCGGCGAGCGACGACCTCGTTCATCCCCGACCAGCAGGTGCCCTATTCGATCACCTACACGGGCAGCATTCAGCGTCAGTTCCTGAGAGACTGGTCACTTGAGTTGCGCTATCTCGGCACGCGCGGCGTTCACTTACTGACGCAGAACCGCCTCAACCGGCAAAACCGCATCACGGACACGGATTTCGTGCCGACGTTCCTGAGCGCGCCATCGGCGGCCACGCTCGCCGGCTTACCCTCGTGGCAAACTATTCGTTCGCGTCATCCCAGCTTCGTGCCCAAATACTCGGCGGCGGGCTTCGACACAGCCAGCCTGGTGGGATTCCTGTCCAACGGGAACTCGACCTACCACGGCTTTTCGGCGCAGTTGACACACCGCCTTACGAAGGGTTTCCAGATGTCGGCCGCCTACACCTGGAGTCACTTGATTGACGACACAACAGCTGAAGTATTCAGTACCATCCTCAGCCCGCGTCGTGTCGAAGACTTCCAGAACGTGAGCCGCGACCGCGCGGATTCAGCATTGGATCGCCGGCACCGCTTCGTGCTGTCGAGCCTCTACACGCTGCCATACTTCAACAAGGCCGACAACCGCTTAGTGCGAACGCTATTGGGTGGTTTCAACTTCGCTGGCACGTTTACGTTCGAGAGCGGCGAGAAGGCCGTCGTCCGCAGCGGCATCGACTCCAACCAGAATGGCGATGCGGCGGGCGACCGCACGATCATCAATCCGAGCGGTGCGAGGAACACCTTCAGCAAAGTTTGCGCGATTGGCTCAGATGGTCAGTGCATCCACGTTGACCCTGATACCGGCCAACTTGTTCTGACCGGCGGTGTCATTACCAACGCTCCGGCGACCACATCGGCCCGCTCGGCGACGTTTGGGTATCTCGCACTCAATCCGAACGCGCAGTACATTCAGGCTGGTCTCGGCGCGCACACCAACGCGGGCCGCAACACGCTGCAACTGCCGGGCATCCGGAATGTGGACTTCTCGATCTTTAAGAACTTCCACGTCACGGAAGGCAAGTACTTCCAGCTCCGTGCCGACCTGTTCAATGCCTTAAACCACCCGCAATGGACCCCGGGGTCCGTCAACGGCGGTGAGGCGACCAGTATCACGTCGGGGAACGGATCCATCATCAACAACATTCAGGGCGGCGGCGGTTTCTTCAACCGCCCGGACCTGGACTATAGCAGCCACCCGCGCGTCATTCAGTTGCAGCTTAGGTTTAACTTTTGACCGTTGGCGTTCTTGAAAGAGTGCGCTTAACTACAGGAGGTAACGGAATTTCCGTTACCTCCTTTTTTTCGGGCAGGCCTTGCCAGGAATAAATTGACACAAGGCCAGATTACTATCATCCTAGTGGCCAGATTCTGCGGTATAATTTGGCTTCCTTTGGACGAGCTTAATGTCAAAAGGGGCGAGGTTTTGTCTTGAAGGTCTCTTCAAGGTTATGGGTCAATGCCCTCTCTTTCACCGTCGCGGCTGCGTGTGTCTCACCGTTGAATCTTTATGTTCATGCTCAAGGACGGAGTACGCCTCCAATTGAGGTCAGGCGGGCGGCGGAAGCAGACTTAATGTCCCGCGAGTGGAATCTCGACCATATAGGCGAAGGCGCGCAAATCAAGAAAGAATCGATCTCGCTATTCCCTCAAATCAAGGAAGATTTTAAACTGATTCAAATTGTAAACAACGATCTAATGAAGTTGGTCTTTGTGAAGAAAATCGTTGACTACAAACTGATCTTTACCTCGACGGAAGAGATCAATAAGCGAGCGCGCCGGCTCGAAAAAAATCTACTACTTCCCCAATTCGACACGGGGAAGAATTTAAAATATCAGGAGGCATCCGATGTCGAGCAATTAAAAGCATCGCTTTTGTCATTTGATAGTTTACTCATGCGCTTTATCACAAATCCTCTTTTCAATTCACCAAACGTGATCAATCCCGACAGCGCGGGAGCCGCTGAACGCGACCTGAAGAATATTATTCACTTTAGCGATGCAATCAAAAGTAATGTCAGAAAACTTAACAAGACTGCCAAGCAGTGAGCGCTAGGCGAGAAGGAATACTGTCTGGGAGCTCGCGTTTCAGGCACACCATTTTATTTTTGTTTGACCGATAGATGTAACGGGCCGGAATTTCAAGGAAGGAATCTTAATATGCGAAGAGTAGACTTGGCTGTTGCCCTGGGAGCATTAACCATGTTTTCTGCGGCGCCTGCTGTTCGAGCACAGCATAGTGATCGGATAATCATTAATCGCCCGGAAGATCCACTTGATCGCGACGCCACCAGGCCGGACCGGAACCAATACGAACTTCGAACTACGATTACCGGGACTCCTTCCATGCTCGAGGGCGCTCTCAAAGATGCGAAAGAAGCCTTTGAGGCCAAGCCGGCTCGTTATGCTGACGCCGAGAAGTATTATTTGCAGGCCGTTAAGATAAACCCCAAAGATGAACGGCCGTATCTTGGGCTGGGCATAGTCTACGCCGCTCAAGAGAAAGCCAAAGAGGCCATTCAAGCTTTTCAGAAAGCCATCGAGATTAAACCTAAATCAGCAGTTTCTCACTTTGACCTGGGGGTGATCTTCGTCGCTTTAGGTCAACAAAAGGAAGCTGTGGAACAAGGCGACGCGCTCAAGGCTTTGGATAAGAACCTGTGGAAGAAGTTACAGGAGATGATCGACTCTAGGTTTAAAGGCTCAAAGGGAGGGCCCAAATCTTCTTGATTTCTCTTATCATAGCTTCCCGCTCAGAGTTTCCCTGGGCCAACTAATCCAAATTCTTTCAGAACTTCAGCAGGTGGCCTAACTTCTCTTTCTTAGTTCTCAAGTAGCCTGCGGCATTCTCGGTAGGTTCAACCTGAATTGAGATGCGCTCGACAATACGCAAGCCCGCTTCCTCGAGCGCGCGCAGCTTGAGCGGGTTGTTTGAAATCACTTTGACCTGGCAGAGGCCCAGGTCAAAAAGAATCTCTGCGCATTGCTTGTATTCGCGTAAATCGACAGCCAGCCCCAGTTGCTCATTTGCTTCCACCGTATCGGCGCCTTCATCCTGAAGAGCGTAAGCACGGATCTTGTTTAAGATGCCAATGCCGCGACCTTCCTGCTGTTGATAGACAATCGCGCCTCGCCCTTCGCGTTCAATCATCTGCATTGTTTGATGTAACTGTGAGCCACAATCGCACTTGTTCGATCCAAAGACGTCACCAGTCAGACATTGCGAATGGATGCGCACCAGCGTCGGTACTTCCCGGCGCATTTCTCCTTTGAACAAGGCGACAAACTCTTCACTACTTGTCAGCGAACGGTAACCAGCAATCTTGAAATCGCCCCATTCAGTCGGCAATTGGGCCACTGCCACACGCTCTACCGAAAGCGGCCGTTCAGCCTCGTCGCATGCGGTAGTTAACTGTTCCTTCACTCAAAACTCCTTTTCAGATCTTGATCAGCGCTGGAGAGAATCCATTCCTAGACTTTATTGGTTCATTGATTATAGGAGTAACCTGCAGGGGCCACAAGAAGGCCTTCATGCCAGCGCTAAGCTAAGCGAAGAATGTTGGTAATGGTATTTGATTGCCCCATTATCACCTGCGGGATAAAATGCAGCGGCCGTTTGCGTTATCCCAGTTAAGAGTGACCTCGTGTTGCTTTATTAGCGCCTACACTTAATGCCCAGTAACGATATTAATGAAGATCACGCCGGCCAAACCGAGACCCGTCGGCCGGCAGCGAGTGCAAAAGCTGTTCAAAACGAGCGTCGCCCCGCTCTCGTTTCTCTGCGTGGCGAGTTAATGGCGGTTCCTATTCCGCTGGATCGCAGCCAGGTGAGTATTGGACGCGCGTTGGAGGCTGACGTACGCATTAACGATCTCCGCGCGTCTCGGCTGCACGCGCGTATTAATAGCGATACAGATGCGCAGACCGGTGAAACCGTATACTCGATAACAGATCTGGGCTCAACAAATGGAACGCTGCTTAATGGCGAGTTGATTACCGAAGCCGCGCTTAACGACGGCGATAAAATCGTCATCGGCGATCATCTTTTCAGGTTTGACATGCTGGATGAAATCGATCGTGAGTTTCAGCAGCAGATCCATCGCCTGCTTGCGCACGACGAGCTGACCGGCCTGCTCACCAGCAAATCCTTCTTTTCCGAACTGCGCCGTGAATCGGCTCGCGCGCAATCCGAGTCACGCCCGTTCTGTGTCTTGATGATGGATCTGGATCACTTTAAAGAAGTTAATGACACTTATGGTCATCTGGTTGGCAGTAAGACGCTCGCAGAAACCGGCCACGTCATCAAGCAGGCATTGCGCGCCGGCGATGTCGCAGCCCGCTTTGGCGGCGAAGAGTTTGCAGCTTTCCTGCTTGACGCAAACTATGCGCAGGGCCTGGTGGCGGCCGAACGCGTGCGTAGTGCGGTAGCCAATTACGCGTTTCCCGCCACGCGACACGACTCCCCTGCGACCACCGCAACCCACAGCATCACGATTAGCATCGGCGTAGCGGCATTTCCCGATGACGCCACGGATCCCATTCAACTGGTGGAGCTTGCTGATTCGGCTCTTTATCGCGCAAAACGCGATGGTCGAAATCGCATTTGTGCTTATCGTCCTTCTCTGGCGATGACTGAGGGCCCATTACCCGCTCGACGCCAATCCTGACACATTTAGCGGTGATGGTTTATGAAACACCGGACGCCCGCTGGCGTGTAATTGTGGGGTCGCGGCTTTTTCTTGCTCAGTTGCACGGTCTCAAGTGAGGCGTGTATCCTTCAGCAGCAAAGTCCGCATCACACTCCTCAGAAGGACTGGAAAGGCTTTTCGTGCCTACGAAACTAAACCTTGCAAGCAGGCCGTTCAATAATCGTGCGCTGCCCTGGATAATAACGGCAGCGGTGATTTTTGTGTCATTGGTTAGCCTTGTTTTCATTGTGCGTTCGACCCGGGTGGCAACTGCCCAAGCGAACGCAGTCCAGAACGATATTAACAATCTCGGCCGTCAGGAACAGGCCCTGCGGCAGCAGGCGGAGACGATAAAGAACTCGTTAACTTCTCAGCAACTGCAAACACTCGATGCTGCCCATTCGCTGGTCGATCGAAAGCATTTTTCATGGTCGCGTCTGTTTGCAGATTTAGAATCGGCGTTGCCAGGAGCAGTTCGCGTCAAGAGTATTGCCGTGCGCCGCGTGGTTACTCGGGGAGACGAAACATTAGCAGAGTTGGATATGACGGTGGTGGCAAAAACACCGGCGATTGTGACCGAGATGATTGCCGAGATGGACCGCGCCGGAGTGTTTCATTCGGAGTTGCGCGCGCAGAATCTGCAACGCGGTCGCGGCGAAAGCGGCGCCGAATATGAGTTGTCAGTGACATATAGGCCTCGCGCCGGAGCGGCTACTGAACTCAGCGCGCTTGCTTCCAATGCAGGCGCGGTGAACGGAGGCGCCAAATGAGTCAACAAGCGCCGCCGGTTCAGAAGCGCGAGTTTCGTCCGCGCTTTAACAGCTTGCGTATCTCGCGTCAGTCTCCCGTCTTTGGCGTGGCCGAGATTATTGGGCTGGCTGGCGGTTTGCTGATTTTGGTGCTGGTGGTTGTTGCGTATCTCTATTTTCTCGTCCCCGCTCGCTCTCGTCGCGCAACACTTGAACTGGAGCGCGCACGTTTGCAAAGTCAGTTAAGAAATTCGCAGGAGGTGCTGATACGAGGGCAAAGTACGGATGCAACTGTTCACACCATCACGCAAAGCCTCGACGCATTTGAGACTACCGGACTGGTTGAGGCGAATCGCGGACGCATGGGTTTGTACGATAGCCTCAATACTCTTATTCGCAAGAACGATCTGCGGAATACCTCAGGACCGGCATATACGCCGCTTGAGCCGATAGGATCAAAGGCGACGCCTGGTTCAAGGGCAGCAAACACGAAGTGGCAGAGTATTTATCCCGGCATCGCAATCAGCGTTACCGTCGAGGGACCTTATCAGAATCTGCGGCATTTTGTGCGTGATATAGAGACAAGTAAACAGTTCGTTATCATCAATACGGTTGAGCTTGAACGTGCTACTGAATCAAATAGCGCAACCACGTCAGATCCCGGAGCCGCCGGATCTCATTCCGCTTTGGTAAGTTTGCGCTTAGAGATGACTACGTACTTTCAACGAGGTGGCACTGAAAATATTTCCGGCAACTGAATGGTTCGTTGGTGACAAGATGCAAATTGGTGACATTCAAAATCCAGCTGAACGCAAGAAATTGATTTGGGCCGGTGTACTCGGATTAGTTGCGGTGGTGTTGCTTTGGTGGACCTTCTTCGGGTTTGGCAGTAGCACTAACAAAGTGACGCAACGACCTCCGGTCAACATTTCTTCGCCTGGCGACAATAGAGCGGTTTCTGCAAAACCTCAGCCCTCGCCTTTAACAGAGGTGAAGGAGGACCTTCTCGAACGTCTCAGGCCGGTTAACTTTGAAACCTCGACGCCGGGTGGGGCGGAAGCAAAGCGCAATATATTTGCCTATTACGAACCACCGCCCAAACCAGTGGTGGTTTCATCGGTCCCAACACCTACGCCAACACCGCCGCCTCCGGTATTACTCGCAAGTCTGTCTCCGGCAAATGTCTACGCCCGCACTGGTGAATTTACGCTGGCCCTTGCGGGCGATAAGTTTACTTCTCAGTTACATGTCGTGATCGACAACGCAGAACTGCCGACGCGCTATCTCAGTCCGCAGCAATTATCGGCGTCAGTGCCCGCTAGCTTAATCGCCAATGCCGGCAGCCGTCAGGTGCTGGCGCGCTCCGCCGACGGTAAGCTGTATTCAAACGTCATGACGCTGGCGGTAAATGCACCGCCGACACCAAATTACACCTACGTCGGAATTATCGGCACACGGCGGTATATCGACACAGCCATCCTTCAGGACCAAGGATCGAAGGAGATGTTGAATGTCCAGCGGGGCGATCTTCTCGGCGGAAGATTTCGAGTCACCAGCATCTCGGAAAAAGAATTGGTGCTGGTCGATGCCAATCTGAAGATCAAACATACTTTGCCGTTCTCCGTTTCGGGCGAAAAAGGGAATCCATTGCAGCGGCCTACGCCTCGAGTTGAAAGTGACGATGATCAACCATAGCGTTGGACCATACCACAATATATGGACAGAGCGATTGAGTGCTCCTGGTGTGAGATCCCACGTGTGTCAAGGCCGCCGCCGTCACGACGAGGCTGGTTACACCCTGGTTGCCCTACTTGCGTTGATGACGATCCTGGCACTCCTCGCAGCCGCCGCAGCCCCCAGTCTGCAACAACAAGCACGTCGTGAAAGAGAAAAGGAAGCAATCTTCCGCGGTGAAGAAGTGGCAGAAGCAATTCGCCTTTATTACTCTTTCCAGGTGACGAAAGGTAGGTCGGCAGATGCCGGGTTGCCGTCTTCGATCGATGATTTGCTTGAAGGAGTTTCAGTTGGCACCAGGAAGGTTCAGCTTCTGCGCGGCTCGGCCGCGCGCGACCCTTTGTCAGAGTCTGGCGAGTGGCATCTGGTGAGGCCTCGTTCGAACGAGTTAGCAGACTTCCAACGCTCTGTAATGCTGTTTGCGCAAAACATGAGGCCTCCCACCAACGACCCACAACTTAAATCAGTAGAACTAGTTATGGCTCCGCCTGTGTTGCCAATAGGGGGCGACACGCCCTCTGGTGCTCCCTCCAGTAGTGCAGATGATATTCAGGGACCATTCATCGGCGTGAGTAGTAAAAACAAAACTAACTCAGTGCTTTACTACTATGGTATCGATCATCCCGATGGATGGATCTTCACTCCTCTATTCCGATAACAGCAGCGACTGCAACCCTGAGATTACATTTTCAAACCAGCTCCAACACTCTTGCGTCAACATCGAAGTTGCGCGATCTCAAACACGAGTTCTGAGGTAAGTTCGTTTTAGTTCTGCCTCGACTCGACGACAACCAATCTGATCTCACAGCGTCGTTCACCTTCGCAACCGCGCGCAGGCGGAAAATTATTTTTCACCAAAAGCTGTAATAAGTTGTTGACATCGTGGGCATTTGCGTTTATATAGCAAGATGTTGTGCGCCGTTTACTCTAGCCCACAAGACAGAAGTAAGCACAGTATCTTGTGGTTAAGACTGAAACCCAAAAACTTTTGAAACGAAGGAGCAAACAGAATGGCAACTAAAAAAGGTGGAAAGAAGTCAGCGAAAAAAGGTGGCAAGAAGGGCGGCAAGAAGGGCGGCAAGAAGGCAGCCAAGAAGAGATAGTTCGGACCTCGAAGGTAGAACTGCAACCCTTAACTGGCGCACACAAACTTCAACAGGCCAGCAGGGCCTTTCAAAAGGAACGACGAGCACTTCAAGCGAATCTCGTCGTTCCTTTTGTATTTCATCTCGTGAGATCCTCGCACGAAACATCCTCCGCTAACTATTACATCTGCCGCCTATGATTCGCGTCGCACTTGTTGAGCCCGAGATTCCACCGAACACAGGGAACATCGCGCGGCTCTGTGCTGCGACCAACGTTCCGCTTCATATCGTCGGGGCAACTGGCTTTCGCCTGGATGATCGGGCTGTACGCCGGGCAGGTCTCGACTACTGGCCGCACGTGAGCCTCAGCCGGCACCGAACTCTTTCCGACCTCCATCAGTCCCTTTCCACAGCTCGCTTTCTTTATCTCACTACCAAAGCAACCAGGAGTTACGCGGATTGGTGTTTCCTGCCGGATGACTGCCTGGTTTTTGGACGCGAGACGCGTGGCTTGCCAGAATCGCTACTCGCCTCAAACTGGGATCGCTGCCTTACCATTCCGATGCCAAACCCGAACGTGCGTAGTTTGAACCTGGCAACTGCAGTCGGGATCGTTCTCTACGAGGCTTTACGTCAGACGGGTGGACTGTTGTCACGTTAGATCCTTAGAACTCGGGCGCCGCGCCCTCTTCGATCTTATTGGCTATTGATTTGGTTTCCCGCAACGGGAGTTATTGGTCGCCAGGTGGTAACATTCATGGTTTCGCCCTAAGGGCAAATTTGGCACTGGTGTATTTAGTTGCGGGTAGCTTGATGAGTAACGAAAGAAAAGACATTCGAAATATCGCGATCATCGCCCACGTCGATCACGGCAAGACCACGCTGGTTGATGCCATGTTGCGGCAGTCGGGAACGTTTCGTGAGAACGAGCAGGTGCGCGACCGGGTAATGGATTCGATGGATCTC
>Ga0137419_10001294_pt1 | contig 10568 bp, 9 predicted proteins | sample CZODoug3_1_2_16f_FD_108279 | JGI IMG/M metagenome (GOLD analysis project Ga0137419, IMG submission 108279) | Vadose zone soil fungal communities from Angelo Coast Range Reserve, California, USA - CZODoug3_1_2_16fungal (Illumina Assembly) | ecosystem: Environmental > Terrestrial > Soil > Vadose... | reverse complement strand
TTCCCCGCCGGCCACGGCGCGCACGAGCCGATGGTCTCGCGCACCCGTCCGGGCTCGCGCTGGATTGCCGCGGCGGCCGTCGCCGGCCTCCTCGTCGGCGGGATTGCCGGCCGCTTCGGCCACGATTACTCCTTCGGCCGTCCCGGTCTCTCCCGCGTCATCGTCGCGCGGACCGCGGAACAGCCCGAGCTGCGCGCGTCGGACGGCTCGACCGCCACGATCCGCGAGGTCACCGCGTCGATCTCCGACGACGAGTTCCTCAATCAGCTCGAGATCGCCATCGACGGGCCCTCGGCGGCCGCGCTCCAGCCGATCAACGAACTGACGCCCCGCTCATGGGAAGTTCGTTAGTGCCTTGCCGCCCCTGATCTTCCGCAAAGGCCTCGACCTCAAGCACGAAGTCGCCGGAACGCTCGCCGAGAGTTACCACAGCGATCTCGTCGCGTCGATCAAGGAGCACGAGTACCGCTACGGCTCGGGCCGGCTGACGCTTCACCTCGCGCGCGAGTTCGGCTTCTGCTACGGCGTCGATCGCGCGGTGGACTACGCCTACCAGGCGCGGAAGCGTTTCCCCGATCGTCGCGTCGTCCTCACGGGCGAGATCATCCACAACCCGCACGTCAACGAGCGGCTGCGCGCGCAGGGGATACGCTTCCTGACCGATGCGGGCGAGTCGATCGACGCGCTGACGCCCGACGACGTCGTCCTCCTTCCGGCCTTCGGCGTCACGATCGAGCTGCTCGAGGCGTTCGAGCGCCGCGGCTGCACGCTGGTGGACACGACGTGCGGGTCGGTGCTCAACGTCTGGAAGAACGTGAAGCGCTATGCCGCCGACGGCTTCACGTCGGTGATCCACGGCAAGTACTGGCACGAGGAAACGCGCGCCACGGCGTCGCAGGCCTCGCGCGGCGGCGAGGGCCACTACCTGGTGGTCCTGAACCGGGAGGAGGCCGCGGTCGCCTGCCGCTACATCTGCGGCGGCGCCGCCGCGGACCCGCCCCGAGCGGAGTCGAGGGAGCGCGGCGCGTTCCTCTCGCGCTTCGAGCACGCCATCTCGCCCGGCTTCGACCCGGACCTGCACCTGCAGCGCATCGGGTGCGCGAACCAGACGACGATGCTCAGCTCGGAATCGCTCGACATCGGCGAGATGTTCCGCGCCGCGATGCGGGAGCGGTACGGCGAGGCCGGCGCGGCCACGCGGTTCCGTGCGTTCGACACCATCTGCAGCGCGACCCAGGATCGCCAGGATGCCGTGGCGGCGCTCCTCGACGCGCAACCGATGGACCTGATGGTCGTCATCGGCGGCTACAACAGCAGCAACACGTGCAACCTCGCGCGGATGTGCGAGCCGCGGCTTCCCACCTATCACGTCGCGGAGCCCGACTGCCTGGTCTCGGCGGCGGAAATCCGCCACAAACCGGTTGGCGCCCGGGACGAATGTGTCACCGAGGGCTGGCTGGCGCCGCACGGCCCCGTCGTCATCGGCTTGACGTCGGGCGCCTCGACGCCCGACAACCTCGTGGGGGAGGTCGTCCGGCGCCTCGACGCCCTCGTTAACCTGTCCAGGTAAACAAAATCGGGGTTCCCGGCGTATTTCCCGGCGAGTCAGCCATGAATTTTCCAGCCATTTCCGGGCGGTTTGCCTCCGGGCGGTTTGCCGCCTGCGTCGCCATTGTGACCGCCATCGCCGTGCTCTGGGGTCCGCCGGCGTCCGCGCAAGGCTTCAAGTGGTGGCAGTCCGACACGTTCATCCGCGGACTCGGCCTCACCCAGGAGCAGAGCACCAAAATCGAGGCGATCTTCCAGAAAACGGTGCCCGTGCTCCGCCAGCAGAAGGGCGCGCTCGACAAGGCGGAAGCCGACTTCAACCAGATGGTCGAAGCCAGCGACGACGCCCAGGTGATGGCGCAGGTCGGGGTGGTCGAAGCCGCCCGTTCCGAGTTGAACAAGTCGCGAACGATGATGCTGCTCCGGATGCGCCGCGTGTTGACGCCCGATCAGCGCGTGCAGTTCGTGATGCTGCAGCAGCAGACGCGCAACCACGGCCGCGGTGGCCGGTAGTTTTCATTTTTCTTCGAAGTACCCATGAAGAGGCTGGTTTCATCCGTTCGTTTCGTTGCGTGTGCCCTCCTCGTGCTGGCCAGCACGCGTCCCGCCGCTGCGCAGCAGTCGGCGAGCGATCGCGCGCGGCTGGACGACCTCGCGCGCGAAGCCGCGCGAAAGTTCGCATCTGCCAGGGCGCTCGACATCGACCAGACACGCCCGACCGAGCCGCTGCTGCCGGCCGGCACGCCGGTGAACCTCACGCTGGACGAGGCGACGGCGCGCGCGCTCGAGCGCAATCTCGACATCGCCGTCGAACGCCTGAACCCGCAGACGTTCGATTTCTCGATTGCGGCGCTCGACGCCAACTATCGGCCCACTTTCACGTCCAACCTCGGGATGCGCAGCCAGTCGCAGTTCCCGCGAAGCCAGACCGCCGGCGCGGACATGCTCGTGACCGAGACGTTTACCGGCAATTCCGGCGTGGCGCAGAACGTCAAATGGGGCGGCGGCAGCTTTGCGTTCACGTTCAACAACAACCGCCAGAAGCAGAGCGACCTGTTCGCGACGCGCAATCCGGTGGTCAATACGAACCTGAACGCGCTGTACATTCAGCCGCTGCTGCGCGGGTTCCGCATCGACGGTACGCGCGCGCAGCTTCGGGTCACGCAGCTGACGCAGGAGATGTCGGAAATCGCGCTGCGCGGCACGATCGTCCGGACGCTCGCCAACGTCCGGAACGCGTATTGGGACTACGTGTACGGGATCGAAGCCGAGGACGTGGCGTCGCGGTCACTCGCGCTCGCGACGAAACTCGTCGAAGACAATCGCGCGCGCGTCGAGGTCGGAGCGCTGGCGCCGCTCGACATCGTGCAGGCGCAGGCGGAAGAGGCCAATCGCCGCCAGATCCTCGCGCAGGCGGACGCGACGCGGCGGACCGCGGAGCTTGCGCTCAAGCGGCTGATCGTCAATGGGACGGACGACCCCTTATGGACGTCCGCGATCAACCCTGTGGACCGCCCCACCTTTACGACGGAGACCATTGACGTCGCCGGGGCGGTGCGACGCGCGCTCGAAAGCCGGACCGATCTCCAGCAGTCGCAAAAGCAGCTCGCGGCCAACGACGTGGCCTTGCGGAACCTCTCCGATCAGCGGCTGCCGGCGCTCGATCTGACGGGCAGCTACGGGGCGGCGGGCGTCGGTGGCCCGCAATTCATCCGGCAGGGCCTCGGCGGCATCATTACCCAGACGATCCCGAGCGGCTACTCGGATGCGCTCCGCATCCTGACCAACCAGACCGCGCCGACCTGGAACTTCGCGCTCCAGCTCAGTTATCCCATTGGCACCAGCCCGGCGGACGCGAACCTGGCGCGCGCGCGCATTCAACGGCAGCAGACGGTCGCACAGAGCCGCCAGATGGAGCTGCAGATCGCCACCGAGGTCACCAACGCCGCCCTGCAGGTGGACTCGAATCGTGAGCGGCTGCAGGCGGCCGTGGCGGCACGCGAGCTGGCCGAGCGACGCCTTGACGCCGAGCAAAGCCGGTTCGATGTCGGACTCTCCACGAACTTCTTCGTCGTCCAGGCACAGCGCGATCTTCGCGACGCTCAGAATGCGGAGCTTCGCGTGCTTCTCGACTATCGGCGCGCGCAGGTTGAATTCGCGCGCGTACAGGAGGTCCCGACTGCCGGCAGCGCCGCCGTGAGCGCGATCAACGCCGCAACCAACGGGGCCAACACGCCGCGCGCCGCGGGCGGCGGTGGCGGAGGATTCGGCGGCGGCAATTAGGGACAACACTCATACAAGGGAAGAGCTCCGGAATTTTCATCGATGAAAAGAATCGTCATCATTGCGGTCATCGTGGCGGCCGCGCTCGCGGGGATCGCGTTCTACTCGGGCATGTTCAGCCGCGACAACGCGGCGCAGGCGGCGGACGCCCAGCAGGCGGCGGCGCCGGGCGGCGGGCAGGCGGGACGCCAGGGCGGCGGCGCGCGCGGCGGTGGGCGCGGCCAGCTCACCGTGGAGCTCGCGCCCGTGGTGCACGCGGCCGTGAACCGCGAGCTCGCCGTTGTCGGCAACCTGATCGGCGACCAGACGGTCTCGGTCGTGCCCAGGACGGCGGGACGCCTCGAGGAGCTCACCGTCAAGCTGGGCGACCGGGTCACCCGCGGCCAGCGCATCGCGCGGATCGAGGACGAGGAGATTCGCGAGCAGGTCAAGCAGGCGGAAGCGGCCTTCGAGGTGGCGAAGGCGACCATCCGCCAGCGCGAAGCCGACCTCGATCTCGCGAAGACCAACGTCGAGCGCTCGCGTAACCTCTTCCAGCGGCAGCTGCTCCCGCAGCAGACGCTGGACGACGCGGAAGCGAAGTACCAGTCGGCGCAGGCGTCGCTCGACCTGGCGCGGGCGCAGAACAACCAGTCGCAGGCGCGCCTCGACGAGCTGCGCATCAACCTGCAGAACACCCTGATTGTCTCGCCGGTCAACGGATTCGTCGCGCGCCGCTCGGCCGACCCCGGGGCATTCGTCTCCGCCAACGCGCCAATCGTCGACGTGGTCGACATCACGCGCGTGCGCCTGGTCGCGAACATCATCGAGAAGGACCTGAAGCAGATCGGCGTCGGCGACATGGCGCGCGTCGAGGTGGACGCGTTCCCCGGTGAAGACTTCATGGGACGCATTGCGCGCCTCTCGCCCGTGCTCGATCCGGCGACGCGCACCGCGCCAATCGAGATCGAGATTCCCAACGATACGTACCGCCTGAAGCCCGGGATGTACGCGCGCGTCGGCATCGTCACCGAATCGCATCCCAACGCGCTCGTCGTGCCGACCAACGCGCTCGTGGACGCCAGCGGCACGCGCGGCGTCTACTTGTCGGTGAACAACCTCGCGTCGTTCCACCCGGTGAAGGTCGGCATCGAAGGCAACGACCGCACCGAGATCCTCGACGGCGTGGCGGAGGGCGACCGCGTCGTCACAACCGGCGCCGCCGGACTGCGCAACGGCGATCCGATCGTGCTTGCCGGCGGAGGCGCCGGACGCGGCGGCCGTGGTGGACGCGGCGGGCGCGGCGGAGAGGCGACGACCGGCAGCGGTTCAGTGGGTTCAGAGGGTTCAAGAGGTTCAAAGGCTTCTGAGGCTTCAAAGGCTTCTGAGGGTTCAGGCTCCCGGCCCCCGGATCCCGGCCGCGCTGGCCGCGCGGGCCGCGAAGGAGGCCGCGGCCGCTTCGGCGGTCAGCGTCCAGGCGGCACGCCGCGGGCAGGTTCGGAGACGCAATAGCTTATGAGCATCCCACGCCTCGCCATCCATCGTCCCGTCACGATGTTCATGCTCAGCGGCGTCATCGTCCTGCTGGGCGTGGTCTCGCTGTCGAAGCTGCCCGTGGACCTGATGCCCGAGTTCACGCAGCCGACCATCACCGTCAACACCAACTACCCGAACGTCGGCCCGCTCGAGATCGAAGAGCTGATCACGCGGCCGATCGAGCAGTCGGTCAGCGCGGTCGCCGGCATCACGCGCGTCGACTCCTCATCGCGTGAGGGCGGCAGCAACGTCCGGCTGAACTTCGCGTGGGGCACCAACCTCGATGCGGCGGCCGACGACGTCCGCAGCCGCCTCGACCGCGTGCGCGGCCGCCTGCCGGAAGAAGCGGATCCGCCGACCATCTTCAAGGCCGACTCGAACGCGTTCCCGATCATGCAGATCGGCGTCGAGGGGGACTACGACCCGGTCACGCTGCGCGAGCTCGCCGAGAATGACCTGTCGCCGCGCCTCGAGCGCGCGCCCGGCGTCGCGGCGGTCACCATCAACGGCGGCCTGCGCCGGCAGATTCACGTCGACCTCTCGAAGGAGAAGATCACCGCGCTCAATCTCTCCGTCGACCGCGTCGTGCAGGCGCTCAAGTCGGAGAACCAGAACCTGCCGCTCGGCCAGATCGACCAGGGCGACTCGACGTACCTGGTTCGCAGCCAGGGTCAGTTCGTCAACATCGACGACATCCGCGATCTCGTCGTCCTCACCCGGCAGAACGTCCCGGTCTACCTGAGGGACGTCGCGGACGTGACCGACTCGACGGAAGATCGCCGCCAGTTCCTGCGCATCACTTCGCGTGGCGCGAGCGGCAGCCTCGGCGAAGGGCACGCCGCCGTCCGGATGCAAATCAACAAGCAGTCGGGCGAAAACACCGTCTCCGTGGCGCAGGCCATTCGCGCGGAGGTCGCCCGCATCAACCGCGACGTCCCCGGCGTCCGCCTCGTCGTGCTCGACGACAGCGCGATCTTCATCGAGCGGGCGATCAACAACGTCAAGGAGCATGCGCTCGTCGGCGGCATTCTCGTCGTGCTGATCATCTTCGCCTTCCTGCGCGACTTCCGCTCCACGCTCATCGTCTGCACGTCGATTCCGATCTCGGTCATCGGCACGTTCGCGCTGCTCTACTTCGGCGGCTTCACCCTGAACACGATGACGTTCGGAGGGCTGGCGCTCGGCATCGGCATGATCGTCGACGCTGCCATCGTCGTGCTCGAAAACACGCACCGGCACCTCCACATGGGGAAAGACCGGATGACGGCGGCGATCGACGGCAGCGAGGAGGTGTGGTCCGCGATTCTCGCGTCGACGCTGACGCACATCGCCGTGTTCGTCCCGCTGCTCTTCCTGCAGGGGATCTCGAGCATCCTCTTCACGCAGCTGTCGTTCGTCGTGATGTTCTCGCTGTCGATGTCGCTGTTTGTCGCGGTGACCATCGTCCCGGTCCTCTGCTCGCGCTGGCTGCATACGCCCGACGAGCTTCGGAAGCACACGGGCGTGCTCGGCCGCTTCTATCGCGCGAGCGAAAATTTCCTCGAGGGCGTCGACGACGGCTACCGCCGCACGATTCACGTCGCGCTGCAGCACAGGCCGACCGTGATTGGCGCGGCGGCAGGCCTCGTCGTGCTGGCCGCCGTCCTCTACCCGCGCGTCGGGACCGAGCTGCTGCCCCAGACCGACGAGGGGCAGGTCAACGTCAACGCGCAGCTGCCCATCGGCACGAGGATGGAGATCACCGAGGCGGTGATGTACCGCCTCGAAGACATGGTCAAGGAGTCCGTGCCGGAAGCGACGACGATCGTCACCAACGGCGGGGGCGGCGGCGGCGGCTTCGGCGGCGGCGGCAACACCAACCGCGGCGGCATGCAGGTGAAGCTCGTGCCCCGCGACGAGCGCACGCGTTCGAGCGATGAGATCGCGCAGGACCTGCGCCGGCGTCTGTCCGGCATCCCGGGCGCCATCGTGCGGGCCAACCCGGGCGGCGGCAACTTCCAGCTCAATTTCATCCTCGGCGGCGGCCAGGACGCGCGGCTCTCGCTCGAGATTCGCGGCCACGATCTCGACGACGCCAAGCGCATCCAGCAGCAGGCGATCGGCCTGATGATGGACACGCCCGGTATCGCGGACGTCCGCACGCCGCAGGACGACGCGCGGCCCGAGCTCGCCATTCACGTGGATCGCCCGAAGGCAGCGATGCTCGGCCTGACCGTGAACGGCGTGGCGCAGACGATTCAGACCAACGTCGCGGGCACGACCGCGGCGCAATTCCGGCAGCGCGGCAACGAATACCCGATCGTCGTCCGGCTGCGCGAGGCGGACCGCGAGCAGATCCAGGACATCGGCGACGTGCTGGTGAACACGCCGAGCGGCCAGGTGGTGCCCGCGCGCAATCTGCTTGCGGTGAACCGCGAGACCGGCCCCGTGCAGATCGATCGCAAGAACATGGAGCGCATCGTTCGCGTCAACGCCGAGCCCGAGGTCGCCTTGAGCGACGCGGTGACCAACGTGCAGGGGCGCCTCGGCCAGGTTCGCGTGCCGCAGGACTTCTCCGTCGGCTTCGGCTCCGAGGTCGAGGAACAGGCGAAGTCGTTCAACCAGCTGAAGATCGTCCTGATCCTCGCGGTCCTGCTCGTCTACGCGGTGATGGCCTCGCAGTACGAGTCGCTGCGCGACCCGTTCATCATCATGTTCTCGATTCCGACCGCCTCGATCGGCATCGTGGGAGGGCTGCTGCTGACGCGCACCGCCTTCAGCATGCAGGCCTACATCGGCGTCATCATGCTCGCGGGGATCGTCGTCAGCAACGCGATCCTGCTCGTGGACTACATCAACACGCTGCGGCGCCGCGACGGGATGCCGCTGCGTGAGGCGGTGGAGATCGGCGGCCGCACGCGCCTCCGCCCGGTGCTCATGACGTCGATCGCCACGATGCTGGGGCTCGTGCCGATGGCGATTGGGATCGGCGACGGCGGCGAGCTGCAGGCGCCGCTCGCCCGCGTGGTGATCGGCGGGCTGCTGGCGTCGACGATGGTGACGCTGGTGCTCATCCCGGCCGTGTACACGCTATTCGAGGAAGGCTGGAAGGGACTCCGCCACCACCACGCGGAATAGCGGATGCCGATGCCGGGTCCGAAAGGACCCGGCCTACCTGTCCCGCCGGTCGCGGCAGCCGGGCGTAGGGCGGGTCCTTTCGGACCCGCCTATCAACTCGTCGGCCGCGCCCGCACGGCCTCTCTCACCGCCTGGACGATGGCGTCGATGTGGGCGTTGTCGTCGAGCACCTCGTAAATCCGTTCATCCCGTCCGACAAGGCGTTCGAGCGCGGCGGCGTTCGGCGTCGTCAGCACGAACCGGTAGTTCCTGAGGGTGGTCTCGCGCAGATGCTGCAGGAACCGCCAGTTGCGGTCGTACGGCATCACGACGTCGTAGACGATGACTTGCGGCTGGTGCTGGTCGAGCACGGCGCCGAGGTCGAGCCCCGCGCGGATGTCCGCGATGTGAATCACGAGCGCGACCAGGCCGGCGGCTTCGATGCGTACCTTCAGCAACTCGACGAGATCGGGGTTGGTGTTGATGATGGCGACGACCGGGAGCCGGCTCACGACACCTCCGGCGGCCTCAGTGTTCAAGAGCTGTGCCGGAGCGCGGCGAAGAGCTCCCCGACCGTCTTGCCGGTCACAGGGTCGATCCAGTCCGGGGCGATTTCGGCGAGCGGACCGAGTACGAACCGCCGCTCGCGAAACCGCGGATGAGGCACGGTCAGTCCCGATGTATTAATGACAGCATTTCCGTACAGGATCAGATCGAGATCGAGCGTGCGCGGCGCCAGTTCGTACGGACGCTCGCGGCCGAACCCCTGCTCGATCGCGAGCAGCACGTCGAGGATGGCCGGCGCCGAGAGCCTCGACTCGCCCACGGCCGCAGCGTTGAGGAACATCGGCTGCGGCATCGGCACGCCGACCGGGTCGGTTTCGTGGAAGGAGGAGACGCGCAGGTGCGCGAGGACTGGGCCGAGCGCCGCAATCGCGCCGCGCAGTTGCTCTTCGCGGTCGCCCAGGTTGCTGCCTAACGCGACCGCAATGGAAATGGGGTCGGACGTCACTCCAGCCAGCGTGTCGGCAGGACGCTGCCGACGCGCTCGACGCCGCTCGTCCGGCGGCCGAGCAGGTCTTCGAGCCCGGCCGCGGCCTGCTCGAACAGCCGTTTGTGCTCCATCGACTCGCCGAGGATGACGTTCAGCATGTTGCGGTGGCGCGCGTGCGTCACGCGATCGACGCGCGGCCGCCACGTGTCGACGAGCGCGCCGAGGTAGCGCTCATCGTCCTCGAGAATGCCGCGGAACGCGGACGCCTCGACCTTCCTGCCGATCTTCGGCGAGTCAGGCGCGGGCAATGCGGACGCGCCGGCCGGCGGCAGCACGGCCTTGTATTCGGCGAGCGCCGTCTGCAGCCACGAGAGGTGCGTCTCCTCCCGGTTGATCACGTACTGATAGGCATTGTTGAAGTCGTAATGGCTGACGGCGCGCGCGCTCGCCTCGTGGCGTTCGACGAGCGCGACGCGTGCAGCCGCGAATTCGGTCAGCAGCGACTGGAGCTCGGACATCAGGCCTTCTGTTTCTCCTTGCACTCGATGCAGACGCGCGTCCACGGAATCGCGTTCAGCCGGGCATCGGCGATCGGCTCGCCGCAATCGCGGCAGACGCCGTAGGTGCCTTCGTCGATGCGCCTCAGCGCTTCTTCGATCGCCTGGAGAATTTTTGCGTCGGTCTGCTTGAGCTTGAGCTGGATGTGGACCTCGTTGGTGCCGCTCGCCTGGTCGGCCATGTCGCCCTGGCGCCCCGAGTTGTTCTCCATGGTCCACTGCAGAGGCTTGGCGGCGGTTCCTCCGAGCAGTTCGCTGCGCTTCTGCAGCAACTGCGTGCGATATTGTTCGACTTCCATCGGATCGTGCTCCCCCGAACCGGCCGTACCGGGGTCGGATAACACACGATCTTAGCCCGCCTTCGCGCTTCGCGCTATGGCACGTGGAACTCAGGAAAAGCCTATTCCGCGCGCAGCGTCGCAAGCGGCTTGTGGCGCAGGACATCGAGGCTGGCGAGCACGCCGATGGCGGCGACGCAGACGGCCGTGGCGCCGATGCCGACGATCGTGATGGCGGGCGCCGCGCGCCACGCGAGGTCGAGCGCGTAGCGAGCGACGGCCCAGCTGAGCGCGATG
>Ga0137419_10001293_pt1 | contig 10568 bp, 7 predicted proteins | sample CZODoug3_1_2_16f_FD_108279 | JGI IMG/M metagenome (GOLD analysis project Ga0137419, IMG submission 108279) | Vadose zone soil fungal communities from Angelo Coast Range Reserve, California, USA - CZODoug3_1_2_16fungal (Illumina Assembly) | ecosystem: Environmental > Terrestrial > Soil > Vadose... | reverse complement strand
CGCGGGTCACGAAACCAAGCAAGCGGCCAAGGACACCGGTCGGGCGACTAAGAAAGCCGCTAAGAAGAGCGGACACACCGTCAAGAAGGGAACCCACAAGGCAGCGCACAAAGCCGAACAAGGCGCGCAAAAGGCCGAGGACAAGACCCAACCCGAATAGTTAGAAAAACTCATAGCAGATGCTGAAGGAATCGCACTGCCAACGATTCTTGGGAAGGTGGGACCGGGGCGTTGTTGTGCGCGCCCCGTCCTTTTACCGCTGCCCGCCAGTGGTTGGGTCAAAGACTTTACCGATCTCTGTGACCTTGGTGGCGGGAAAGCCACTGAGCTGTGCGTGCTGGTGAATGAGTGCCTCATTCTTGGCCAGATACACACAGAACATCTTGTCGGCCGCCACATAGGACTCCACCCATTGAATATCCGGACCCAACTGGCGCAGCACCAGGTTGGACTTCGCCGCGGCTTCGCGTGCGTATTCTCCCTCGAGGGTCCCAACTTTTGGGATTTCCCGCTCGATCATAAATTTCTTCATACCATCCTCCGTAAGATTCTGTTCGAAACGTTGTCTTCCATCTTTTTCGAGAGTAGACGCAGAAGGGGCTTGCAACAAGATGGCAGATTTGCCATCATTAGTAGGCAATTAAGCCAGTACGATTTCGAGCGTGTTTGTGAGGTAGCCGCCAATGATCGACGTCACTCTCCTTTTTCTCAACGGAACCTCGCCTTCCACTGCCATCGGGCCTTTGGAGGTCTTCAACAATGCTGGCCGGCTGTGGAACGTTCTCACGGGGCTCGAGCCGGAGCCGCGCTTCCGCGTAACCACAGCGTCGGTCGATGGTCGCGCTGTCTCTTGTGATGGGCCCGTCAAACTCACGCCCATCGCCACGCTCCACTCCATACGCAAGACGCAACTCATCTTCATTCCATCCACAGGTCTCAGCCTGGACGACGTGATCGAGCGCAATGCAGCCGTCGTACCCTGGTTAGAGCGCTGGCAAAAGCGCGGAGTGGCGATCGCCAGTGTGTGCTCAGGCGTCGGCTTGGTTGCCGCCACCGGCATGCTCGACGGCAAACGCGCCACCACGCACTGGGCTTTGGCGGAGCGGTTCCGCCAGAAATATCCCAAGGTGAACTGGATGCCGGAATTGATGGTGACGGAAGACCATAGCTTCTACTGCGGCGGCGGTGTGAATGCGGCGCTCGATCTCAGCTTGTACCTGGTGGAGTGCTTCTGCGGCCACGAGGTAGCTGTGCAAACCGCCAAGGCGCTACTGATTGAGACGCCGCGTGCGTGGCAAGCCGGCTTTGCCATCGTCCCTTTGAAGACCGAGCATACGGACGACATCATCTCCAGCGCGCAGGACTGGCTGCACCAGAACTTTCACCGAACCTTCCCGCTCGAAGCCACCGCTCGGCGCGTGGGCATGAGCCTGCGAAACTTCGTGCGCCGCTTCAAGCAAGCCACGGGAGACAGTCCGTTGACTTATCTGCAAAAGCTCCGCATCGCGGCAGCCAAGCGTCTGCTGGAAAGCGACCATCGCAGCATGCAGGAGATCAGCGATGCCGTTGGCTATCAGGACGTCGTCTTCTTCCGTCAATTGTTCCAACGGCACACGGGAGTGTCGCCTAGCGCGTACCGGCGCAGGTTCGGATTGAACGCGGACAAAGCTGCTTAAAGGGGAGAGGCGATGAGACTTCGGAAAAGCCGGGGCAACGTTAAGGAAAAGCCCCACGTCTCGAAAAGCGCAAGACGTGGGGCACCTTTACGTTTTCCAGAATGCAGACAATCTGACCTTCCGATTTGCTGCCGAGACACCAACAGCTGACGGTTGGTCGACGACCTTACAATTTCCCGCTTTTAGTCGTCTTGCCCACTGCTTCTAGTTCTCGCCGTACAACGAACCACTGTGGACGTTCCACTCTTCGTTGCAACGCACTGATACCGATTACCTGGAATCATGTCAGCGGGGGAACAATTGACAACGAAGCCCGTTTTGCTGGCTGCCACAGAACACGACGAAGTCTTGGTCACTGTTACTGAGGCAGAGGACGACTTGGTTGGATCGTCAACGGAAGTTGCCTTCACGATGCCAGTACCAGCCGCGGTTGCAGTGAATAGTCCAGAACTATTCACGGTTCCGACGGCACCCGTGGCTGTCCACGTCACACCGTTCGGCGAGCCAGTCACCTTAGCCGTAAACTGCTGAGTCGCGCCCACAAACACCATGGCATTTGTCGGACTCAATGTGACTGAAATACCTCCTGGAGAAGGCGACCCTGTTACTGTCACAGTGGCTGATGCCGATTTTGTCTTGTCTTCCACTGAAGTAGCTGTCACTGTACCGGTTCCCGGGGTGACGGCAGTAAATACTCCGTTGGCGTCAACCGTTCCGACGCTGGTCGCACTCCAGGTAACGCCTTGGGTAGAATTTGTAACGTTCGCCGTAAACGATTGCGCCTGCCCCGTGTTCAGCGAAGCTGTGGTGGGACTAATCGTAACACTAATCGCTGACGCGACAAGGCTTCCGATAAGGTAGGTGGGTTCTAAACCTATTGCTCTCGTGGAGTGCCCTACGGCATTGAATGCCGCCGTCCCATTGGCTCCGCAAAACGGGACCATCGTTCCGGCGCCCGCTGGATGCAATCCTAGAAACGTCGTGAAGTTATACACCTGCGTATTGTTGAGGATCATCCAACAATCTGCTTGTGTATTGTGCTTGGCTACATCTGCCAGAGTAAAGTTGGGTAACTGTGCTGCCATGGAAACGCAACACGCCAAGATCAGGAACAGGGTTCTTGCAAGCCTCATTTGTAACTCACTCCTTATTGTGATTGTCCCAGTTGCAACTAGCTTTGGAAGGAGACGGGTCGAAGTCGTAACGTCGGGAGTCCTATCGTTAGTACATCAACCGTCTCATTGGAGAGCCGGATTCGCCATTAATGGCGCTCGCGGAGCTGACGGGCAGATGACGGTGGAGGCGAAAAGGCGATGTCCAATATTGGAAGAGGGCCTTTTCTTTCATCCGGTCTCTCAGCGCCGGCCTGAATCGGCAGTGGCGGGCCAACCATCTCGGCGACGGATGCGGAAGGACTGTATTGTGTCTTCTCCACTGATGCTTCCTTTCGTCGGCGTCACGTGCGGTGCATGCGAAACCGAGGGGGATGAAGGATGTGTGACCCAGGCGATCGACTGCCCAGTGTGGAACACACGTACGCTTCTGAATCAATTTCTACGAAGCGGCTAACTCGACGAGAGTGAAAACGGTTGAGATCAAACTATCTTCGATAGGAGTCCGCTTGCAAGTCTCAGAGGTACACTCGCATCTCGCATTGAGAGACTGTCACTGAGATTGACCTTCAGTAATACTGAGAAGTGCATCCCGCGGTTCGTCTTCATTGGAAAACGAAGTCCGTTGTTTCGTGACACGTCAGCTTGAAGTATTGGCTCGCGGGTCGGACGCTGGATTCAGCGAAATTCCCGTGCGCCCTGGCGCGACACCGGTAAGGCGTTCGTCCTTGGTTTTTTCGCCCACACAGTCGCCGGGCACAAGACTGGATGAGGTGAAAAAATGCTCTGGGCAGCTGGTCAGTGCTAATGCTTCTCTGGGCCGTTTATTTTTTCACCGCTCACATCGCGGACTGTTTCTTTCAGTTCCTGCCTTTGCCACACAAATGACTATGAGACTTGTCGCCCTGCAAACAGGTAACAGTAGATTTCTCCTATTCTTCGTGATCAAGAGGTTTTCCATCTGGGCCGACTTGTACCTCTGACTTCTTCGTGCCCGTCAGAACCTGTGCTTCGTACGCAACGAGCTTGTCGTGCTTTGTTATGGATTCGACCTTGACTAACTTGCCTTTCCCGGCCTTGACCAGCAGACCCTCTTTTACGGCCGCAGGGAGTGTATCGAATGCAATTTGTTCCTCCACTTCTGCAATGGTTCCGTCGGCTTCTATCAGGATATCCCTGTTATGACCGTTGACCATCAAGTCAGCTTCATAATAGGTTTTTCCGTTCTCCCTTTCTTCCGAGTACCCGCGAACCGTCGCACCCTGGCTTCGCGCGGCGACGGTCTTATCAACTGCCGCAGGCAAGTCAGACCGCTTGATTTGTCTTTCTTGGGGCAATACCACCGCCTCAAAAAGCACGGTAGTGACGAATGCAAGTGTGAAGACTCGTGAAATGAGCATTTCTTTGTCCTCTCAAGGCAAGACGCCGCATTCCGCAAGGAAGCGGCCACTGCAAGCTTCCACTCCGAAAAGCGTATAGAGGTAAGGTGAAAGTCACCTGAAAGCCGTTGGCAGCTGACACTAGCACCGCCACTGCCTGGCCTGTTGGGCGCGCTCTTTTGCTTGCTTCACGGCCCCTTTTGACGTCCATTCGGATTCGATTTCGACAACTCCGGTTCCCCGCAACGCTGAACAACAGGTGGTAGGTTTTGGGAAAAGTGAAATTGACTCGCGGGTGGTTGCAGCTGAAAAGTGATGAAGTGGGATTACTGGAGACTTGTGGAAACGTCGTAGACCGTGGGGGATGGCAAACCCTACACCTGTGCTAACTCGGCGTGCAATGATCCCAGGTTAGCGCCAAAAACGGCGCGAACCTGGGGACACCCGTACTAGACCAATCACCAGGCCAGTCATCATGGCGACAGCATCGTAACCGCACCTTTGCGCGCGTCGCGCTACAGGCGTGATACGGAGGACTTGCCGTCCTCTCCTTCCACGACCAGCCTCGCTACACACACTTCACACTTGACACCAGAACCAGATTGGATTAATGTCACTTCAATCCCCCACTCGTAAGACTTTCCCCAAGTTGTCCAGGCCCCTATCTCATTGCCCCTACCCATAGGTTGTAGCCGTAAGTGTCTCTAAGTGCGCCTGGAACCCCCGTCCGGGAGCACGGGCCCCTTGCTCGATACGGGTTCGCGCTTACATCAGCGACTTACCACAATCTCTGTCTGCCAACCGACCGGGGAGGTCACTATGCGCACCAAGTCGTTCCTTGTCACAATTGGAATTTGCTTTTGCTTCCTTGTCTTCAGCCTGAGTCTAAAAGCGGCTTATAGCCGCCGCGACCACGGTTTTACCGTGACGGTCGCCGTGCAAGCCACAGACACTTCGGGCGGCACGCTCACCTATCGCTGGAAGTCCACCGACGGAACCATCCAGAATGTGAACGCCGCCAGCACCACCTGGACAGTGCCCGCCGGACCCGGGCTGCACTTTGCCTACGTGCTGGTCTCGAATGGAAAGGGCGGATATACCGAGCGCCGCATCGCGGTGAACACCGACACCATTGGTACGAGGGGGGAGAGCGAAGACGACTTCGCGCGCGTAACGGCGCCTCCCGCTCCCGCGCAAGTGGGCGATTATCTCCGAACGTTTGAAGTTTTTGGCGACACCCTGACTCCCGGCCATCCCAAAATCCATCACGTCTACTGGCCCGACCTAGTTGCGCACGCCGAGGATCCCGTCTCCGGAATCCGCTATCCGGCGGCGGGCGAGGTCAAAGGCAACGCCAAGGGTGAGATCGTTATCCCCGGGGTACCGCCCAATACGACGGTTGACATCAAGTGCTCGCTCGATGGGGGAGCGACCTTTCCCGGTTGCTTCAGCGAAAACATGCTTTCGGCCGCATCCACCAACTACATCGACAACAGCCCCGAGCTTGCCGGGAATCCGATCGCAGGCAGCTTGAGGCTGCAGGATGGAAGTCTGTGTGGAACGCTCAACGAATTTTTTGGCGTCCATGCGAGTGCGACAGCGACGCTGCTGGATGCCGCTAGCAGCACGCTCGCCGGCCCGATACAGGTGAACGAGTTCGGCGACTATGCGCTGTTGTTCAACCCCAATGCCGCCTTCGTTCGCCTGCAATGTGAGAACGCGGTACCGATCACCGTGACCATCGCAGCACTCGATCCCAACGGCACCGACCTAGGACAGACCACGGTCGCGGGAGTGAGTGCGCCGGTGATTTCAGGCATGACTGCGCGGCTACGCGGGACGTTGCTGGCGGCGCCGGTGGCGATCTTCCTGCTGCCGCCGACGGGCTTCCCGTCTGACATCCTGCCGCGTGCCGACGGCTACCTCGCCGAGAAAGGTCTGGACACGCGTCTGGGCGCCTGCCAGTACTACAAATCCGTGGGCGCGGTGAAGGCGTGCGATGCTGCCGGCAATTTCGTTGGCGCCATCACCTTCAAGGATTGGCGCCACGCCGTCAGGATCGGCGAGTTTGCCGTGAATCACGTGCCAACTTTTACGGCGACGTACATCAACAAGGTAGACCTTAACCTCGCGCGCGTGCAGGAATCCATCACCTATGGGCCGAACAAGACTGCCGGGGTGGTGTGTAACCACCTCGGACCTCCGGCAAACACGCCGGACCAGCTGGTCAACCCGAGCCAGGCTGACATTGATACGGCCGTCGACAACGCCGTGAACAATAAAAATCTCGTGGCCTGCGTTGCCATGGATTACACGGTGAGTCCGGGCGTCAATGGCAACCAGCCGTTCACCCGGTTCCTGATATTCGGGCCGAGTGGAGATCTGCTGCCTTCGGTCAACCTCGATGGTCGACGGGAGAAATTCGTGCCTGGCACGTGCGTAGTGTGCCACGGCGGCGATCACTATGCCGGCAAGTTCCCGGAAGATGGCTCGGGGTTCGCCAACATCGGCGGACACTTCTTGCCTTACGACGTTGGGAACTTCGAGTTCTCCAGCAAGCCGGGGTTAACCGAGGCAGATCAGGAAACGGCCATCTTCCACCTGAACCAGAACGTGCTGAACTCTGCTCCAACGCAGGCAGAACGCGATCTGATTGCGGGCTGGTATGCTGCCGGTACCACGCTCGACAAGAACTTCACGCCTCCGAGTTGGCTGGCTACCGGCGATGCCACCGCGATCGACTTCTACCGCAAAGTCGTGGCGCGCAGTTGCCGCACCTGTCACGTGGCCATGATCGAACCTTACAACTTCGATCACTATGACAACGTAGCGCCCTTCGCTCAAACCGCGGTGTTCCCGGACGCGGGTTTCGATATGGGTATCAACGTTTGCGGCGGGAGTGTGCACATCCGGCGCGACCACATGATGCCCAACTCACTCATTACATTTAATCGGCTGTGGCTATCATCGGGAACGGCGGACGATCAGCCTGCTCTGCTGCAGCAGTTCTACGGAGCCGACACCGCCGCCGATGGCGTTTGTCCACCGCCGGTCGGAGTGTTGCCGTAGAGGTATGCTCAGACGTTGCGCTCGCCCCATCTTCTTGACGGAGATGGGGCATTTTTTCTTGTGACGCTCACTGCTTTGACCGGTTTGACGGGGTGGTATATGGCGACGGCAAAATGCTCCCTCCCCTTGGCAATAGCCCTCAAGAAACCGCGGTATCAACCGCTTGGGCGACTCGCTTGTCCAACTCCTGCGAGTTTTCGGCAACGTAGCGGAGTCGGATGCTTTCAGCGCCTCGCTGCGACAATGCTGCATAAGGTTGTACGCGAACGTGTAGGCGGCATCCTCGGCCCTGTCGGGGGGGGACCTTTCTCCATTGCTCGTAAGGTCTTGGTGTGGCTGAATCGATCACAAAACTGCTCCCGCCAAAATTTTCGAAACCGAGGGTATCACGAGGAAAGGTTGGGGTTCGATCCATCGGATTGGAAACAGTTCAAATTCTTTGCCCTTGTGCAACCCGAGGACCACATCTTCCCCGTCCGCACGGTTTATGACGGAGTGACACAGAACATCGGCAATAACTACCTATCCTCTGACACCCCGCTATGGTTTGCCGGTTGCGACGTGATCGCATCGGCCATCCGCACCAAGAAAGCACCGAGGATTCTGCGAGCGGTACGCTTGGTGTCGCACGGCAAGCAGGCCGGGATGAAAAGTGTGAACCTGCGCGGGAGCATGGTTGAGATAGATCCGTACCGTGAGGATCTTTTTCGCAAGCTGATCGAACAGCGCAAGCTGCACAAGCCTGACAAAGCTCTTTACTACTGGCTCAAAATCCCCGCGAACTCCATTTATGGATTTTTCGTTGAGCTGATTCCGGAACTTCAGAAAAAGAACGTGTCTGTAAAAGTATTCTCAGGTGAAGCACACTTTACAGATTCATCGGACGTGCTTGAGAATCCCGGCCCTTGGTTCTTTGCGCCTTTGGCTTCGCTCATTACGTCGGCAGGCCGCCTATTTCTGGCCATGGCCGAAGCATGCGTTGATGAAAAAAAGGAACATAGCTTTTCTGCGACACGGACTCCCTTGCAATCGTGAGCTCAAAGAAGGGGGATCACCTGCAATTCCAGGCGCTGAGGGAATCAGGATTCTTCCGTGGGCGGAAGTTCAGGAAATCCTGGATCGATTCGCGAGTCTAAACCCGTACGACCCAAGCGCTGTCAAGGGTTTCGATTCTCAACCTCGTAGATGCCAATTACATTGAGTCACCTGGAAAGATGACGCAACGACAATTGCATGGATATAGCATCGCTGCCAAACGCTACGCTTTGTACGAGAAAACCGGGAAAACCAACATCAAAATTGTAGACCCCAAGGCTCATGGAATCGGCTCTCTTTACCCGCCAGAAGATTCACCCAAGGATTGGGAAGAAGGCGTGCCGCGATGGTGTTTCCAACTGTGGGACTACATTGTGCGAGATGCCCTGAAGCCTCTACAGTCACCATCTTGGCTTGATGTTCCGCAAATGATGCGCCTTACCATTACGACGTACAAGGTTTTAGCGATGCTTGGAGAATGGGAGATCGCGCGTCCTTACAATTTTCTTTTGCTGCCGATGATTGATCCTCTGTTCGGAATTGCATTTCTAAGACAATCAATTGAACAAGTCCTTCTGGTCTGTCCTTTTTCGTCAAAGCAAGGACGATGGTTTGACCTGGAATGCGTGAACGTCCACAGCGGAAAGAAATACACAATGGTGAATTGCAAGGACAAGACTGTGAACATCCCGCCCAACGTTGTCTTTCCCTCACAATTCGCACGCCTGTTAAATCAATATCAAGCACATCCCGAGGCCAAAAGCCTAGCGCCGGATGGTCTCTGCTTCCCCTCCGGCTTGGGTATGTAGACCCGCCGCACAGGAAGTGGTTGATAGGTTCGACTTTTCAGCTCTTGCGCCAGTTCGTCCAACCACCGTTGCTTGCCGTACGCTTCGATGTTCTCGCATGTCTGGTTGTCCACTCAAGGCGCACTATTTCGTCAGTTACCCGGTCAAAGTGCGGGAACCATGAGACCGCGAGCGGTGTCAATTGAAAGAAAGGCCCGTGGAGGTGTGTTTACTTATGCGCCTGCTTGCCGTAATTCGTGCCTTGCACTTGCTCTTGTCTCCAGCACAACCCAGGAACTTAAAAGTTTCACTATTCATCCCCGTATTGCTGTTTGTGGTGACCGTGTGTGCACAAACGACGGTGCCTGATACACCGGCGGGAAAAACCCTGCGTACTTGGCTCGATGCTTTTAACAGCGGTGATAGGGCGAAACTTGAAGCATACATCAAGACGTTCGACCCGCAGCAATCGGTCGAGCGCATGATGAGCTTCCACAACCAAACAGGCGGCTTCGATCTCATAGCGATCGAAAGCAGCGAGCCACTGCTGATCAAGTTTCGTGTCAAAGAAAAAGCGAGTTCGACTGTCGCTATCGGAAGCATACAACTGAAGGATGCTCAGTCAGGAGTTGTGGAAGGCTTTAACTTGCGCGCAATTCCTCCCGGCGCCGCTGTAGAAAACGTGAAGGTGGATTCCGCTGAGCGGCAACGTGTCATTGACGGAGTAGCGAAGAACTTGAAGGAGTCCTACGTCTATCCCGACCTGGCACAGAAGATGGAGGACGCCATTCGAGCGAATCAGAAACGGGGGGAGTACGAGGCCATCACAGACCCCGATGCTTTCGCCAATCGGCTGACGAAAGACTTGCAGGCGGTAAGCCACGACAAGCATCTCGGAGTCAACTACAGCCCTGTCAAGATTCCGCCAGAAGGACATACGCCCAGCGCCGAGGAAAAGGCGCAGTTCCGAAAGATGCTGGAGAAAACGAATTGCTCGTTTGAGAAAGTCGAAATCCTGCCGCGCAACATTGGCTACCTCAAGTTCAATGCCTTCGGGGACCCGACTATTTGCGGTCCAACCGCCGTTGCGGCCATGAACTTTTTGGCGCACGTGGACGGCATCATTTTCGATCTCCGCGAGAACGGCGGCGGAGACCCGAAGATGGTCGCCATGATCTCAAGTTACCTCTTCGACAAACAGACTCACCTCAACGACCTCTATAACCGGAAAGAGGACTTCACAACACAATACTGGACTCTGCCCTATGTTCCCGGGACCTCGCTGGCTGACAAGCCTGCATTCGTTCTGACCTCCAAGAGCACCTTCTCCGGCGCGGAGGAGTTTGCTAACAACCTGAAGAGCCTCAAACGCGCCACGATTGTGGGCGAAACGACTGGAGGCGGTGCCCATCCCGTATGGGGTCACAGTATCGACGATCATTTTATGATTGGAGTCCCGTTCGCGCGTGCCGTAAACCCAGTTACCAAGACAGACTGGGAAGGAACTGG
>Ga0137419_10001290_pt1 | contig 10574 bp, 27 predicted proteins | sample CZODoug3_1_2_16f_FD_108279 | JGI IMG/M metagenome (GOLD analysis project Ga0137419, IMG submission 108279) | Vadose zone soil fungal communities from Angelo Coast Range Reserve, California, USA - CZODoug3_1_2_16fungal (Illumina Assembly) | ecosystem: Environmental > Terrestrial > Soil > Vadose... | reverse complement strand
CTGCGCTCTTAGATCATTTCTGAAATAAGGCGATTCCTGTGCGCGAGGATTTCGAGGCCCTCTTCACAGCTCTCAGCGAACCTACTCCTTGTAAGGGTATCCAGCGAGGCAGCTGCACGCCTCATCTCCTAAGTTAAGCCTTAGGAGCAAATACCGATTTCAGCTCTTGACGGCTTGGATCACGCTTGTCGGATTCTGGTCCGAGAACGATACCAACCGTGCGACCTTCTAACTGATCGAAATCAATCGACTCAAGACCAAGCAGATGGAAGATCTTGCGATACTTACGGCTAACATTCAATTGATAACCGAATGCATCCTTATACTCCTGTGTACCATACTCAGTTGTGGCAGGGTCAACAGGAACATAATCAGAACTAAACCACTCAGGCTTAACAAATCCGCGATCTACAAAGCGACCCTCAGAACCATCCTCACGCGAGTACTCGTAAGTGATGTTGATCTGAACCTTATCGTTTGCTGCTTCCTTCGTCTCGACAGATGCGATAGTTGCACTGCCTGTGAACTTATGCGCCCGTTCAACGGGTACATCGGTAAGCTTTACTATTCCAAGAATACTCATTTTTATTGTCATCCTTTTCAGTTTGGGTGAAGTTAATCACAGTTTTATAGTAGCGCCAGGGCAACCATGCGTTGGTTTATTTAAGCATGAGAAGTGTCATCCGCTATGCCCCCAGACACAATCATATTGTGCTGTACATATACAAGCTAATTCTGCTGCCTAATCCTGACCCTCATAAGGCGAACCTTTATATCTTCCACAATCAGTAAATTCTCTGACTTGCTTTACCTGCCTAACTCGGTTAAGTAGACTAGATGCTGCTGTACTTGCTTCCGCTTCAAGCTTCTCCAATGCCTTGAAGAACGGAATCAGACCATCGTCGTTGGTATAGTCTGCATTCGGTAACGTTGGTACAAAATAGCCCTTTGGGTAAAGATCAATCAAAGCTTGAGCCTTACCAGGTGGAATTGTAACCTTCGCTTTCCACGATATTGCGGCGTTAGTTGAATCAGGGTGATTTGTGACGTATACCCGTATTTCTTCCAATCCTTTTTCATTTTTAACGCGGTCGGCGTGGAGTAGGATACCAACATATTTCCTGACTTGATCAGTTGCCGCACCGCCGACCAACTTCGGCCCACGTATCGCTTCCTTACCAAAGTCGTCTTTCCCCTTAGCTTCATGAGCACTCCAATGCACTCTTTCAACGGGTAGCATACCTGCTGTCTTTATAAGCTTAATCCCTTCGACTTGAGTAAATCCGTAGGCAGTTTGCGAAGCTGCCATAAAAGTACGGCCTCCCTCCGTAAATCCGTCAGATTGCTCACGAGGAAATCGATTTGTCGCAGTAAGATAGTCTTTGATAATCTCGCAAGTTGTCGTAAGACCCTCGAATATATAAGCACTTACTGACCCTTCCCAATCTTCCTTAGATTGCCACTTCTGGCGACGCTTCTGTGTCTTGACTATCTTACCGTCAATCTTTTCATCTTTATCATACAGCTCGTATTCACCAACTAGAGGCCACCACCCCTCGGTTATGCGCTCCATTGCGATTAGAGGTGATCCTGAATCCGTCATGAACACCGCTTCTACAATACCCGCCTCGATAAGATCAGCGAACACGTTTTTAGAAGAATCCTCAGCCGCAACAAGCCGGACCTTCTTACCTCCGGATTTCTGGAAATAATACCTGGCGAGAGAATGAGCACGCGTTGATTTTCCGTCGCCAGAATCCCCGTAGTCCATACTTGTGCGTCCCAAAACTTGCGCAATATCAGATGCTGCAATCTCAATATCAAGATCCTGTCCCTTCTTCGCTACTGGTAGCTCCATCATTAATTCTTTCCAATTCTGCGCTAACCAGCGCTTGTAGTCGTTTCCAGGCTATTCCGAATCCTTTTACCAATGGATATCGTTTTCCGTTGCGGATGAGGCTAGGCGGTTTAATAGATCGGCTTGTTTTATTGTAAGTGAATCCATTCCATATGAATCCCGATACTGCAATGCCAAAACTATAAGTGTCTTTATATTTTGTTCGTTTAATTCCAATAATTCGCAGAGGTTTTGGTGGAGTCGCAATTTTATCTATCTCCCAAATTCGCGGTAATCATCATCGTCCAGATTAGCCCAATCGACTTCATAATTCTCACCATTGAATGTATAGTGATCGTATCGATGTTGCTCAACTGAAGAGCCTAGATGGGTTGGGACTGTCTCGTCTCGTGAGCTGTGAAAATCTTTCTCAATCTTCATGTTCTCTACGCGGAAGTCATGATAAGCATCTTCTGGCTCAAGCTCAGACAGCGTCTCATGAATCGTATTAAGAATAGCCATTGAGTCAATGTAAATCTCACCGCTATCCTTGTAACGCATCAGAAAATACTCATCCTGTTTTAGATTCTGAGTCAAGCGCAATGCTAGCTCGAACATGCTCTCCGTGCGATATAGTCTCATCCTTTAACTCCTTCTCTAAACGTAAAACTCGAAGTTGTGGTACCGTAATTCCGTGGCGGTGTAGCATTAGGCGGGTGAATAGATTTCGTAATTGTTTCCTGCCCATCTCGGTTAGCTTTATTATAGGAAAAATTCCAGGCGATCTCAGCGTGTTCTTTGATGGAATCCAAAGCCAACCGATAGTTGCCACCAAGCCAGTAGACGTATTCCAAGTAAGATCGAATTGCCAATTGGATGTCTTCAGTAGCTTTAGATTTCTTATACATAGAGGTTTCGAGCATGCTATATCCTTTTCCACATTACACCATATCATGGTGCAGGTTTAAAATCTTATAATTCCTTTTTCCCATAATAATAGTAAGGGACGTCCTAAAGGATCCGCAAGGATCACTTACGTTTAATTCTTTGTAAACGAAATAAAAGCCAAATCGCATAATTACTCCATTAATGAAAGATGGGGCTTGTTAGGTATAAATTGTTCCAGATCTGCCTGAGTAAGCTCAGATGTAGGTCGACGGCAAAGTGTTTCGAACTCGCACATCGATTTTCCATTGATACCACGCCAATTACACGGGAACGATGAACCGGGATGAGGCCAGGGCTTGTCTATTCCGAACGTGTCCATCATCATTGCGATCATCTCACACACTTGATGAATCGAAAGCAACGAGACATCCAACCGCGATTCTGATCTTGTAATCGGTATGACATAATGCTGACTTGGAACATGCTCAGTAACAACCCTGTATAGCATTCCTTTCACAGGACGACCCAATAAACGCATTGCATTGATGTAGAAATCAGATTGACTGCTATCCTCAAACTCTATGCGCTTCTTGTTCTCTGTTGCCTTGGCGTTGGCTGTCTTGTAATCACCAACCCAGATAGCTCCTTCATATTCGATAAGCTCATCTATCTTACCAATAAGCGAATGAGGCGAACCCGGAATCTTTGCTTCGAACTCAATCTCGCTGGCAACCTGATGCTCATCCCATTGCTGAATGCTGAAGCGCTGATCTCCGTTATACCTCTGCTTAAAAGCCATAAATAAGGCTTGGCCATTCTGGGTGGCTTTGGCATCGAATTTACCTTCCTTCAATTTAGCCTCCGTCTGTTCTTTACTCCAATCCTTGTTGTGGGCCTCCATCAATAGATGAAACACAGAACCACGATCAAGCCAGAAGGAACGCTGTGCAGGTGATATCCCTGTCTTTTTGTCGCCCAGAGGGGCTTTGTACATAAGGCGATAACGCTCAGGATTGTTCAGAAAAGCAGTGTACTCACTATTGGAAATCCGCATCAAACACCCTCATGATAGTTTTGTCTTCGTTTGTAAAGATCAACTATCTGATCTTGATGCCATTTAATTTGAACTGCAATCCAATCGTCGTAGTCAAGCTTTTTCTCTGGAACCGCTTTTCCATAACAGGATCTTTCAACCATGTCTATAAGAGGGATACCAGAAGCATGACAATAACCAGTTGGAGATTTATCATGTTTTTCAATCAAATCATGGCAAATACTGCATCTCATGTGAATCTCCTGTTCGGCCCGAGACTTGAACCCGGATGCCGTCGCACCTACTGCCTGTAGACCGCCCAGGGATTAGCCCCTAGCGCGAACGCCTTACGGAGCAATTGAATTGTCTAGGACTTACAGGTGCAGGCAACCCGCCAGCGCCTTGGCTCAGAAGACATCTGGACTAAAACCAGACCCTGCCTAGACAAACTTAGTGAAGCAAGTGGGACTCGAACCCACACACCGGCGTTTTAAGGCGCCTTCCTCTACCCTTGAGTTATTGCCTCGAAACTTGTGTTATTTCTTTTTAGCCACGCTGTAGGAAATGGCAGCTGCCTGTTTAACCGGCTTGCCCGCCTTTACTTCTGTGCGTGTGTTACTCGAAATAGTTTTCTGAGATGATCCCTTTTTCAGAGGCATATTACTTACCCTTCACGCGGTTCAGCTTTGGATTGTTTTCCTTAGCTGCCGGACTAGCTTTACGAGAAGCATTTGCCAAGATTGCTCCAGCAGATTTCTTCGAATAACCCTCTTTTTCAATCTTGCCTTGCACTGACTTAAAGCTCATTTATTTATCTCCAATAATTTATATTACTAAGGCCTCTTTACTTCAGATCAATAACAACATTCGTCTGACACGGTAGCATTTTTAGCTCTCCTGTGAACCGGCTAATCCGGTAATGTCAGATTATCTTTGCTATGTCCTTGCCGTAAATCCTAAAGCGCGTGTCAGTTGTGGGCCTGTCATTACTATGCAGGCGCAAAGTGGTTGTCTTTTTTATAGACTCAGTTCCAGTAGAGTCTTCCTTGCCTGTGAGACCATCACAGAGGGCTTTTCAAAGCTGATATAACCATACTAACACTAATGATTTCGTTTGTCAAGCTTTATTTTAAACTTTCTCAATCATCGGGCAATGCATCTCATGAATGTTGGTCACAAATAAGCCATCATCCATCTTTAGATCCACATAGCTAGGACTGTCACTAAACTGTCCCTGAATAAAGCAGGCATGAACTTTTCCGTATCCTCCACCGTGCTGGAAGATCAAATCACCTCTGCTCAATGCTCTAAATTGTTCTCGTGTCATGTCCTTACCTTCGATCTATAATAATATTACCACAATTTTCTTACAATGTCAAGCACTATCATAGCGTGCTCTCAAGCTCCCAATCTGAGCCGCATGTAACTCGCTCATTAGCCAAGTTATAACCAGCCCACCACTCATCACTTATCTGAACCCTAACCACTTCATTAGGATCACTGCTTGAACGCTTCCAACTACCATTACCAACTTGCCTAAATCCAGCATCCTTCAACACTTGCGCTGTGTTTATCATGAGCCCTCTTTTACAGAATATTGACGAGAATGAGAATCACACCGGCGGCTACAGTACCGGCTCCAAAGGCAACTCCTACATACAGCAGTTCTTCATGATCTGCGACGAACCTGCTTAGGCTTGATAACATTAGATTTCTCCTTTTTAACTTTCTCAGGCCGAGTTGAACTCTCGGCACCTGCTGACCATGATAGAATTCCATCTTTACCGCACTTTCTGCAATGAAACTTTGGGTCGTAATACATCGTGATCCATTCTGGTTGTTCGATGACTTTCGCAGCACACCAGGGACATGTGATAATCGCCATCTAGTTCACATAGTTGGATTTACGACTACCCAACAACTCCGAAGTGAAGATCGTATCTGCTCTCTCGTCAAGCAATTCCATTAGAACCTGTGCTTCTGCGTCCGGAACATCAAACTCAAAGTCAACTCCATACGGCATATTAGCAATGATCTTAGACCACTTCTCTCGCATCTCTAAATAGCTCATGTGAGTCTCCCTTTAATCCAATAACCTGTGATAAGCTAATTTTTGTTGTGCTTTCTGTAATTCACCATATATTTTTCTAGACTCTAACTTTTCCCGTAATTCATTAATCTCTTTACGGTAATCTATAGCCATATTTTTATGATAATCAAGCTCCTCTTGCAATGTCATACAAATCTCCTGAGTATTTATACTATCACAGTTAGGAAAGAAAGTCAAGCATTATGACAGCCGCCCAATCCGATATCGCTTACCCGATATGTCCAACCCAAAGCGGTTCTCCGGCTGACGATGGTGAGCATTAACAATTGCCGCCCTCAGACTCCTTACAAGCTTAAGGCGATGCTCCTTGAGCACAGGGATGGTGATAGAGAAGGATTGCCCAACCTTGAGTTGGCTGAAAGGATATCGTTCGCGTGCGCCCTTCTTATTTGGTTCAACAGGATCGTCCGTAATCTTGAAAAACTTCGCCATTTCTTCTCCTATCAAATTCCTTTATACTATCCTAAAGGATAGAAGTTCATAATGGGCATTCCTGCCCCCCATGATCTGAACCCCACTTCGTTCGGTTTTCTTGAGGAAAACCTCCTCGTGGGTGAAGCGTTGTGGATTAACTGTGTTCAGCTAGAGAGCCAGTTAGGGTTGACGGATTCCGATAGTGATGTACCAAATTGAAATGTAATCATAAGGGACAATCTCACCGTTTGTCAGTTCGGCGCGAATGAGCCTGCCTTCTTCGATAGAATGACTGAATTTGTATATGAGCTTAATTTTCATGCATATGCCTCTTTGTGCATTCAGGACAGTTGCAGCTCTCGGGATTATCGTAGGTTGCGTCATGTGGGCGGCATTCCTCGCAATCGCATACTAGCTCCGTATCTTCAAACCATTCGAGCCAAACACCGTTGAGCATCATTCTGTCTCCTCATAAGGAACAAATTCACCGGGAATGACCTGGAATTGCAGTCCCTCAAGCATCAATCCTTGTCGCACACAATTGCGTTTGTGGTCATTCACAACTTTCTGTGCAGTGCGTCCATTGCTGAATGCATATTCTCCTGTTGCATAGGGATCGCTCATATTACCATGCGCTATGTTTAATACGCTCTCATTTCCGTTAAGAAATATCTTGTAAGCCTTCATGCAAATCTCCTATGATTGTTATACGTTGTGATCAAATAATTGTCAAGGTTATTCTAATATAAATTAAAGGTCGTTGTATTAATCGCAGCAAGATCAGCTTGTAAAACCGTGACTCCCTTGGGTTTGAAGCTATCCATCTTCCATGATAATCCCATATGGATACCAAACCATTGACGACGGGCATAGTCATCATTCGGTAGAAGTGTATCGATGCTCAATCCCAATCTTTTATCGCATTTAGGAATTGGTCTAAATAATCTCCCTCCGAGGTGTAGTTCTGGTCCAACCATTTTTGCATGGCTTATGATGCCGAAACAATATTGGTATGACCAGTCTCCATGTGATTCAAGCTTGTTGCAATATAGGGGCTTCCACAGGAAATCATAACAGAGCCTTGAAAGGGTTGATAGGGGTATGGTTGCATGTCTGTCCGTTATCTCTGTGTCTGCAATACAGGCTATTCCTGACCATGATCTAAACATGATATCACCTATTTGAATACATGAAACGTACTGCACTGAAATGCCGCTACTCTTTGATATACTAACGTTACGCCTTGCACGTAGAGCGAGTCAACACGCATTTGCTTGCCTAGCATCTTAGCTGTCATTAGATGACGATCTGTTAGGTCGTAGATGATACTATCAAGGCTCAACCCTAAAGGCTCTTTAGTTGATAGCATAGCAGGAGGCGGATCTATTGGCCCTTCCCCGAATACGTGCAAGTATCCTTTTCTATCTAGCCAACAATCGGTTACCATTCCTATGCGATATTTACGTGCCTTGTTTGTATGATGTGTTAGAGTAGCAGATGCGAATAAAGGTTTATTAATGAATTTCCCATACTCAACGATCTCCTTGATAGCTTTGTGTGAGAATACCAAAGGATGGCCCTCCGGTATTGTGTTTGATTTCATTACGATTCCTGTAAAGGTCGTCATTTCTTGCACCCCGCTTCGGTTATTTTTGTTCGTAATCTGGATCAAGTTTACGCCGAGCATTCACCCAAGCACATCCCTCAGTTTCACGTGGTTCGGATAGATAAGAAATCTTGATTTCAATACCATTACGCAAACTTCCCGGTAGAACAATATGAATAAGACCGGTCATCCATCCAAATGAGACGGCTAAAGCTCTTGGATAAATACCTTTCACATATTTTTTGGCTTCATTTTCATCTTTAGTCATTTAGCATTCTCATGTCTTTTGATTTACAACCATTGGTTAGTGCTATTAAGGCATCTTCAATTGGTCCTACAATAAAGGTTTTTAGATATAAACGAATTTCTTTCTTGCATTCTTCGCTACAGCAGCAATTCTCCAGTTTTGCTGCACTCAAGGCTTCCTTCAATCCTCTAATTTCGAATTCATTCATTTTCGTCTCACCCTTTCCAGTTTGTAAGCTCCTACCAGCATTGCACTCGTGTCTTGGCTATTCCACGCCCGGATTCCCCTCGGCTACTGAATCTCGCTTATTATTTACAATGCTGGTAGCGGCCTACAACTACCACTATTTACAGAATCAATGCTTTTTTAGAATCTAGTATCTCGTTACCTCGCATTCGCTTCGCTCATAAATGTGTATGCATCATGCTCTTCAAACAACTCCTCGCATGCCTCATTGAGTCTTCGTGCAATCAACTCCTGGGCTTCGGCTGTTAGGTTTGCTTCTGTTGATGCCTCGGCGAACAGCTGTGCGATTAGGTTTGTCATTTGGCTTCTCCGTCTTTCTTGTACTGTTTCATACTGATATCATAGATAGTTGCATTGCGTATCTTCGTCTCGATTATACAACAATCTACAGGGACTTTTGTAACTAATACTTGCTCTTGATTGTTGAGGCGACCTATTAGGACAGCTGCTGCATCCACCTGTAGGGCATCAGCGCCTATTAGTTCGATGACAATGCTGAACTCATTATGTCCATTGTAACGGCCTATTGGGAAGTAGATGTTGTAAGATTGGAAGTATCTATTGAGGATATCTTCAATCTCTGCTGTGTTCTTATTCTCGCTGTATATCTTGTATTGGAATTGTCTATCCACAGAATATTCCCAAGAAACCTGCAATAAGAATTGCAGCAAAGAGGAAGAAAAGGATTAAGAATAGGGTTGGCGAGATCAGAAATACAATCATCGCAAGGAATAGAATAACTATAAACTTTATCATAATGTCTCCAGATATTTACGTAGGATTTCAAGCTGTCTCATGTCACGAATGACACCAATTTGATTACGTCTAAGATGTTTCTGTTCAATTGCTTGCCAGTGATCATCTATGTAATTGTTTAGCTCTTGAATTGTCATCTTATGCCTCAATTCCTGCTACTCATTTAGATTACTGCTTGTATTGTTTATTGTCAAGAACTATTTTGATTTATTTGATAATTGTTTGCCTGTCACATGATTGGCGCTTGTATCGACTCTGTAATTACCCACAACACTGCGCGCCTCATTAGCCACGTCGATCATCAGTACAATGCGCGCAAGCTTAGGATGATGATATCTATTCAATAACCATGCTGTGCCATATGTGGCAGCTAAGGCACCCGCTTGGAACGCCACTTGCTGTCCAACTGATGCAGAATGGGGAGCCATTGGGTTGGTTTCATGGATGCATTTGCAGGGATTGCCAAGGTTCTTGACTGTCGTGTATCCATCAATGCCTCTGAGCAATGCATCAGCGCTGAACAGACTAAGGGTGAAGGGGGTAATAAGCTTGGCTGGTTGATCTGGCTTATGCTCTTGAGCTAATCCAACTTTGCCGTGAAGAGTGAATGTTGCTATTAAAGCTATTGTTGCCAACGATGTGAGCCGCATGATTGTTTCTCCTTGATTTAAATAATACACCTCCTATTATCTGTGTCAAGTTTTTCTGTTGACTTTTTGAGAAAATAATGTATTATATAAATATGACAGCATTAGAGATGAGGAAGTTGATTGAAGTTCTAAGGAAAACATCCATTAAACCTATAAATGGCTTCTATTTCTTTCCGGCTTATGTAGATAAAAAGGAGAAAAAATGACATTCATAGAGGGCTTTCTATTCATCGTATACATGATATTATCACTTGTATTCGTATTGGGATTATGCAAGGCAGGTAGCGGTCATGGAGAATGATCTTGCAGCTGTGAAGAAGTTTATCTATATGATTGAAGGTCATAAGGATAGCGATTGCTTTACTGTATTTGAACCAGAATTGCCTGCTGTATCATTTGAATCAGCTCAGGTTCTATGCAACAAATGGCATGCAATGCATCCTGATATTGTCTATGTGCCAGTTCTGTTCTTTAAGATGGATACATGCTAATGAAATGAGGAGTAATATGAAACTGAAGAATGTGGTGCTAGGTGTTGTAGCTGCAAGTGCTGTTGCTGTGAACGGTGGGTGGTTGGCTTATGAACATGCTCATCCAATTGCTGATGTCTACTATACCAACTCTGATGCGATATATCCCGATGGCATGCCCAAGGTTGTGTATGTAGCAGGTAAGCGCTGGAATATCGAAGTTGGCTATCATGATGAAGAGATGAATGAAGCTGAAGCCTTTGGTGTTACTATTTGCGAAGAGCGTGCAATCCATATGCATAGCCATATGACTCAAT
>Ga0137419_10001286_pt1 | contig 10584 bp, 8 predicted proteins | sample CZODoug3_1_2_16f_FD_108279 | JGI IMG/M metagenome (GOLD analysis project Ga0137419, IMG submission 108279) | Vadose zone soil fungal communities from Angelo Coast Range Reserve, California, USA - CZODoug3_1_2_16fungal (Illumina Assembly) | ecosystem: Environmental > Terrestrial > Soil > Vadose... | reverse complement strand
AACGAATATTGCTGCGGTCACCGAAAGCACAAACATAGACAATCCAAAGATTGACTCGGCCGGGGTGGAGGCAGGCGCGAAGATGTTTGTGGGACTCAGCGGAGGAGCGGTGTTCTGGGCGGCCGCCACAGCCGCTGACGAGAGGACGAATACGAACGTATCGAGTACGTCCACTGTGTTCGAGTTTTTCCCGCCCCGCATTTGCATTAGGTCTGCTTTTCTTGAATTTCGTGTCTCTGCAAATCTGAATGCCGAAGCTTGTTCATCCGTTACATGTTGGCCACGATTTTGCCGGTGTCGGCCGATTTCGTTGCAACGGAAGCAAGCTCTCGGTTGAAGTTGAAGTCGGTAGCTGCGGTTCCGGTAATGAGCCGTGCCCCGCGACTGAAGGTCAGATCTTGGATTGCCCACTGCAAAAAAACCAGAATGCGGCTCTGGAATTGGACTATATACATCAGGTGGATGAACGCCCATATGAGCCAAGCCGGGAGTCCGGACATGTGCAGGCCAAAGGTATTAGCCACTGCTGACCACCGGCCAATAACCGCCAGATTGCCCTTATCGAAATACTTGAAGTCCGCCTGCTTCGGTTCTCCCAGCACTCTCCCCATGATCGCCTTCGCTGCATAGGTTCCTTGTTGCATCGCAACCTGCGCAACGCCAGGCAGTGGCATCCCGTCCGGATTCAGAGCAAGCGCGAGATCTCCGATAACGTAGAGCTCTGGGTAATTGGCAACCGTGAGCTGGGGACCTACTGTGATTCTTCCGCTTCTGTCGGTCTCCGCTTTGGTACGGCTCGCCAGAGTTTTTCCTAATGGCGGCACCGTTACGCCCCCGGCCCAAATAACAGTCCTTGCTTCCAGGCGATGAGTGCCGGCATGAGTCTCGACGGTTAAACCTTCCTTATCGATGTCTTTCACCATCACTCCCGTTCGCACTTCTACCCCGAGTTTCACAAGCGAGCGTTTCGCCTTCTCCGCTAGGTCCTCCGGGAAAGGTGGGAGCACTCGCGCCGCGCTGTCCATTAAGATGATCTGCGCTTCCTTCGGGTCAATGGACCGGAAATCATTCTTGAGCGTCTGTCGAGCAATCTCAGCAATGGCTCCGGCGAGCTCTACACCTGTTGGACCTGCACCCACGATGACGAACGTGAGCCATGCGCGCCGTTGAGCCGGATCGCCTATTCGCTCGGCGACCTCGAACGCATAGAGGATCTTGTGCCGGACATCGATGGCTTCCTCCACGCTTTTCAGGCTGGGGGCCCATTCTCGCCAAGCTTCATGGCCGTAGTAGGCGCTTTGAGAACCCGTCGCCACAATCAGCCAGTCGTATTCGAAGTCGGCGCCATCAGCGAGTAAAACGTGCTTGCGTATCGGATCGATGTCTACTACGGCGCCGAGCAGAACGCGGGCGTTCTTTTGACGGCTCAAGACGCTGCGCAGTGGGGCTGCAATCTCGCCGGCCGAAAGCGATCCTGTGGCGACTTGATAGAGCAGTGGCTGAAACAGGTGATAGTTGTTGCGATCGATCAGCGTTACGTCAACAGGCGCTGACTTCAGCGCCTGCGCTGCGCATAGACCGCCAAATCCGCCTCCCACGATGATGACGTTCGGTCGTCGGCTCATAGACTGCCCTCTCGTTCCGAATAGTTTCCTTGTTTTCGCCCACTGGATTCCTGGTGTGCCGTCGGCGCAGTCCTCGTGTCGCCCTTCCGATACCGGAGTAAGATAACGACCGATCTAGGAGCCACTAAGTATTTCGCCTGCTGCAGCGGCAACCCGTGCTCCGAGAAATCGTCGGGACTCGGCAAGGCTGTATCCACGATCCTCGTCCACTCTTGTGCTGTACCCTCCTGGAGGTGGAACTCCAACTCTTCCCAGTACGAGTTAATCATTGTGTAGATATCATCATCGCCTTGAGAAGCGCCGTGCAGGCAGAATGCCAGGCTGCGAGAGTCGTAGGACAAATCGACGGTTGGACCAGTTCCATACCATGAGATATCCTCCCGCCAGAACCTGCTGCGGCCCAGGGTAGGATGGGCTTTCCGGAACGCAATCATGTTCTTGAAGAAACGAAAAACGTCCGCGTTCGAACGCAGTTGGCTCCAGTCCAACCATCCGGTTTCGTTATCTTGGTTATAGGGATTGTTGTTGCCAAACTGCGTATTCAAGAATTCATCTCCAGCTCGGAACATTGGAGTTCCGTTCGAGAGAAACAGCAAACAGCAGAAATTCTTGATCTGCTTTCGGCGCAGTGCCAATACGTCCGAAGTCGCTCCCTCGTCCCCTTCGTGGCCGCAGTTCCAAGAGTAGTTTTCGTCCATGCCATCTTGATTGCGGTGACCATTCTCCCAGTTGCGCTTGTGATCATAGGAGACGAGATCGTATAAGCTGAAGCCGTCGTGGGAGGTTACGTAGTTCACACTCTGATAGGAGTGATAAGCATCGCCACGACTGTCGGGAAAGAAATCGTCGCTGCCATAGATGCGACGCATCACATCAGTGACCATCCCTGGGTCTCCCTTAACGAAACGGCGAATATCATCACGGAAACGTCCGTTCCACTGCAGCCAAGTCAACCCAGGGAATCCCCGACCGAGTTGATAGGCCCCGGTGTCCCAGGGTTCTGCGATCAAACGGAGCTGACCCAGTTCCGGATCGGCGGCAATTTCACTGAAGATGGGAGCGTCTCCCCAATTGAGAGATCCATCCGCATTGCGACTGAAGACAGACGCCAGATCAAAGCGGAATCCGTCTACATGCATTTCATGCTTCCAGTACCGCAAACTGTCCATCACCATCTTGCGTACATGTCCTTCGCCGAAATTCAGGGTGTTGCCCGTGCCGGAATAATTGGCGTAAGGGTTTGCCGGGTCGGAAGACAGCATGTAATAGCCCGCGGCGTCGAAGCCTTTGAAGCTGTAGATTGGTCCCCTGTGATCACCCTCGCAAGTGTGGTTGTACACGACGTCAAGAACTACCCCGATACCTGCCTGATGAAGCGCTCTCACCATGTTTCTAAATTCAAGGTGCTGCTCATCATCGTCGCGAGTGCTCGCGTACTGCGCATGAGGCGCGAAGAAGTTCAAAGGCATGTAGCCCCAGTAGTCTCCTTCTTGTGGATCGCGCTGAAATATCGGCATCAGCTCGACAACGGTTATCCCGAGTTCTTGGAGGTAGGGGATCTTCTCCACCAGACCGGCATACGTGCCAGATCGAGATGCATCCACGCCGGAGTTGGGATTTCTAGTGAAGCCCTTCACGTGAAGTTCGTAGATGACTGCATCAGACTCGTGATGCGGCGGCCGATCCCCTCCCCAGTCAAATTTTGGGTAGTGACCAGTCAACACTCCCAACGGTGCCCGGCCTGAGTTGGGGCCTTCTCGCCTTGCGAGTTCGCGATCAAAGCCGGGCGGAAAGAAAATGCACTGTGCATAAGGGTCAACGAGAACTTTTTGCGGGTCGAAGCTATGAATCTGAGGGGCTGATTCGCCCGAGACTGAATATGCGTAATAACGTGTCTCACCAATGTCTGTGATTGGAATCCGGCAATGCCATATCCGCCCAGATTTGTTGCGCAGAAAGTCGAAGCGGAACGTCAGGACGGGCTCCACCAAATTGGTTGCGGAAAAAAGCAATAGAGCGACACTCTCCGCATGTTCAGCGTGAACGGCAAAATTGAAAGATTGTTCCTCTTCGACCCACGTGACCCCCAGCGGCAAAGGGTGGCCCTCAGCCTGCTCCCATGTCGCGCGTTTCGTCGGAGCAACCGTCTGGGCAGAGTCGCCTGGAGCATCGACGCCGGGAAGGATGCCACGGGTTAACCTATTCACTGTGCCTCTCTGAAATCGATATCTTTGGGGTTGCATTTGCCATTCCACTCTCGTGCGAACGGGCGTGGGAAATCCTCGCGCTAAATCAATTAGTTAGTGGTTGAATGGGTAATTTGGCTGGCGGAGAAGCACGCGCACGCATCCTAGCTTCGACAAGAGTTCGTCAGATGCCAATCGGGGTTGACGACGGCCTTGCTGGCGCTGCCCTATTCTTTCGCCCGACTGCCGGCTACGCGGCCAGATCACCTGCTGCTGCCCGATCAGCGAAAATCACAGCCCGATCCTGGCAAATCCGTCCCGCCGGAATTGAGGGATCGCCTTTGCGCATGCGGAGGAGCGCGCCAACTTTCTCATTGCCGGTCACCAGCCACAGGATGCGCCGAGCACGGTTGATGATCGGATACGTCAATGTCATTCGCCGCCTTCCTTGATAGATGCCGGTCACAGCCACATCAAGGTCGGTGACATTGAGTACCGGGTCCCCAGGCACCAAGGACGCTGTATGTCCGTCTGGACCAAGACCCAGGTGGACGAGATCCAGAATTCGCGACGAGCCAGCGATATCGCCCAACTGCGAGGCATACTGCCTGGCGGCGCCTTCGAGATCGGGAGATTCCACAGGCATGGCATGGATCTGCTCGGGACGAATTGGCGAGTGATCAAGCAGACTTTCTCGAAGATGCATCAGATTTCTATCTGGGTTTGCTGCTGGGGCGATGCGTTCGTCCACCTGCACTATATGGATGCGTTCCCACTGGACTTTTTCATTGCCCAAAGCACGTAGCATGATCCAAGGGGTTCTACCGCCACTAACGGCCATCACGAACAGACCGCGGGCAGCGACTGCGGCGGCGGCTTCCGCGGCAACAAACTTCGCAGCCGCTCGCGCCGCGCTTTCGTCATCGGAAAAAACTTCAATCTTCATCCTGGCGTCTCCGCTCCAAAATTCACGCAGCCTGGCCAGTCACGGCTGAATTCTCGTGTGCAACAACCGGATTCTGCCACCCTCCCGGCGGCGTGACTCGCTCCATCTCATTCGGTCCCCAGCTGTTTGGCTCGTAAGGGTAGACAGGCGTGGCTTTTTGGAGCACTGGATCAACGATTCGCCATGCTTCTTCAACATAATCTTCTCGTGCAAACAGCGTAGCGTCTCCGGCCATGGCGTCTCCCAGCACCCGCTCGTAGGCGTCCATCTCCCCCGCATTGGGTTGCCGGCTGGCAATCATCTCCGCCGACTGGCCGGCCAATCTGTCACCCGCGGCCAAGACCGTCATGCCCATGGCGATTGCAACGTCCGGGCTGATCCGGAACCGGAGATAATTCGAATTGAGCAGCTCTGCAGGGATAAAAGTGGGGGGCTTTCGCAGACGGCAAACGATTTCCGTGCACGTGACCGGCAGGCATTTCCCTGCCCGGATGTAGAACGGAACGCCCTGCCAACGCCAGGAATCGACTTCCAATCTGAGGGCGGCGAACGTCTCCATCTTCGATTCCTGTGCCACTCCTTTCTCTTGCAGATAACCGCGAAACTGCCCGCGAACAAGATTTGTCTCTTCCAGCGCCTGAATCGCCTTCAGGACTTTAACTTTCTCGTCACGAATGGATTCACTGTCCAATCTGACAGGAGCTTCCATGGCCAGATTGCAAAGAATCTGCAAGAGATGGTTCTGGATCACGTCGCGAATCGTGCCAGTTTGATCGTAGAAGGCTCCCCGGCCTTGGACGCCGAAGTCTTCTGCCATCGTTATTTGTACGCTCTCGACATAGTTGCGATTCCAGAACGCCTCCATAAACGTATTTGCAAAGCGGAAAGCGACCACGTTGTTCACCGGCCGCTTGCCCAAATAGTGGTCGATCCGGAAAATTGCACTTTCATCGAACTTTCGGAGAATGACTCTGTTGAGGTGCTGCGCCGACGGCAGGTCATGCCCGAATGGTTTCTCGATGATGATCCGCGCCCCTGTCGTGCAGTCGCAATGCTCTAATTGATCGAGTACCGGCTCGAACATAGTGGGCGGGATCGCCAGATAGTGCGCTGGCCGCTGTGCTCCTCTCAGTTCCTTACCAAGCGAGCGAAAGGTGGCAGGGTCGCTGTAGTCTCCATCAACATAGCGAAGTAGAGAAGAGAGCTTCTCAAAGGCTGCAGCATCGACTCCGCCGTGTTTCTCGAGGCTGTCGTGTGCACGGGCGCGGAATTGTTCAAGCGTCCAGCCAGCTTTTGCAACGCCGATAACCGGCACATTCAGATGACCCCGTTTCAACATTGCCTGCAACGCAGGAAAGATCTTCTTGTACGCCAGGTCGCCGGTTGCGCCGAAGAAAACCAAAGCATCGGAATGGGGATTCATCACAGTTGTCTCCTTAAGCCACTTTGGACTTGGTGTCGGACTTTTCGATGTGTCCCCCGAATTGATATCGCATCGCGGACAACAGTTTGTTGGCGAAATCGGCTTCTCCCCGGGAGCTGAATCGCTCGTAAAGGGCGCTGGTGAGAACCGGCACAGGTACCGCTTCGTCGATCGCAGCTTTAATTGTCCAACGTCCTTCGCCCGAATCAGAGACATGGCCGGCAAACTTCGACAGACTTGGGTCCTGCAGCAGCGCGTTCGCCGTTAGGTCCAGCAACCAGGACGCGATCACGCTTCCGCGACGCCAGACTTCCGTGATGTCCCGCAGATTCAGGTCGTACTGATATTGCTCGGGCTCACGGAGCGGCGTGGTTTCAGCATCTACTGCTCCGTTCGCTTGCTTGCCGACGTTGGCGGAGCGCAGTATGGCCAGACCCTCCGCATATGCCGCCATAATTCCGTACTCCATGCCATTGTGGACCATCTTGACGAAGTGGCCGGCGCCATTTGGGCCGCAGTGCAGGTAGCCTTGTTCGGCGGTACCGTCGATCTTCTCCCGGCCAACAGAGCGGGGAATGTCGCCCATTCCGGGGGCGAGTGTGGCAAAGATTGGATCGAGCCGCTTGATGATCTCAGTCTCGCCGCCAATCATCATGCAATAACCTCGCTCCAGGCCCCAGACGCCTCCGCTGGTGCCCACATCCACATAGTGGATCTTTTGGGAAGTGAGTTCCTTTGCCCGCCGGATGTCGTCCACGTAATAAGAGTTTCCGCCGTCGATGAGGATGTCTCCTGCATCGAGGTAAGGCAGCAGATCAGCGATCGTGCTGTCAACAACCGCTGCTGGAACCATGAGCCAGATAGCTCGCGGTTTTGCCAGTTTCTCTACCAGCTCTTTGAGCGAAGCGGCGCCCGCCGCCTTCTCCTTGGCCAATTCGTCCACAGTTTTTGGCGACCTGTCGAAGACTACGCAGTTATGACCTTTCTTGATGAGCCGCCGCACCATGTTGGCACCCATCCGTCCCAGACCAATCATGCCAAGTTGCATATCTATCTCCTGAGTGAAAAGAGTTTTTCAAGTGAGCGAGGCGCTCTTGTGATACGCGATGCTGGCTCGCAGACGGCTCATGGCTGTGGCCACTCCGCCGTTGTCGGTAAAAATCGACGAGCCAGCGACCAGCACGCTGGCGCCCGCTGTGCTGACCAAAGGTGCTGTCTTCTCATCAATGCCTCCGTCAACTTCTACTTCACAGCGACCGTCAAGGCGTTCGACCATCTGACGAACCCGTTCGATCTTTGGCAGCATGCTGTGGAGGAAGTGCTGATGTCCGAAACCTGGATTGACGGTCATGACCAACACCTGATCCAGTTCCGGCAGAATCTCTTCTAGAACCGCGGCTGGGGTGGCCGGATTAATGACCACTCCAGTGCGTTTGCCGAGTTCTTTGATCCTCCGAACTGTGCGATGCAAGTTATTGTTACCTTCCCAGTGGACAAGAAACGAATCAGAGCCGGCCTCGACAAATTCTTCAAGAAAAAAGTCCGGGTTCGAAATCATCATGTGTATTTCGAGAGGAAGACGGGTGACGCGTCTGAGTGACTTCACGATCGGAGCGCCCATCGAGAGGTTGGGCACAAAATGCCCGTCCATTACGTCAACGTGTATCCGGTCGGCTCCAGCCTGCTCTGCTTCGGCTACCTGTTCACCCAACCGGGAGAAGTCTGCCGCAAGGATCGACGGGGCTAGTTTCACGGAGTCTCGTGCCATCTCCTGATCTCTTCCTTCTTATTACGCAACAGCGTTACGCGACAGCGACTTTCTCCGAGGTTTCGAAAATCTCAACAAACTCCCGATATCGGCCCGCGATTTCCGCAACTGCGGCATCCCGCGTTATCTTTCCCGCGCGCCAGTCAACGAGTGGGCCCCAGAAGCTAGTGCGGCCGACTGCAAAGCCAATGAAGCCCGGAACGGCGGCAGCTGTCGCGAGCCATTGGCGGACTTTCCTGTCGTCCTCGCCGCGACCGAGAATGATGCAACCGACCAGGTCCCTGCCTCCGTGGCGGGCAGCAGCCACGAGCCGTTCGCAATCTTCGTGGTGGTCGAGCCCTTCGACCTTCCATACATCCGGCTCGACCCCGGCATCCTGGAGTTCCTGAATGGTCTGAGCCATCAGCCGGGGGCGGAGCTCCAAGTCGTAGGCCTTCCTGTCTCCCTTCAAGCGATCGAGCTGAACCTTTTCCGCCGGAACCAGCAGTTCGAACATGAACCGGCTGCAACTTCTGTTGCTGTGTAAATAGTCCGACAACCGCTTCAGCCGGGCTGATTGCCGCTGGTTAAGAACCGGATCGCCTTCCGGGTTGTAACGGACCAAGACTTTACAGAATGCAGGGTGAAACAGTTCAATATGCTTCTCGAAATCCTCGCCGTATTCGAAGTCAAACTCATCCTGTCCACTCTTCTCCGCCGGGCAGCAGGTTGCGTATCCCTCGGCGGCCGCATCACCGAGAATCGCGCCGCCGAACTGCTCGTCGACCAGAATTCCGGCCTTGTCTTTAGGTACGCCCGCATGAATGGCAGCAACAAAAGCGTCGTAGATTACCCGCTTGGTAGCAGCGATCTCTGCCGTCTGTTGCGCGCTCAACGCGCCGTACCATCCGAAGAGCTTCTTCTGGAACGATCCGCGATGGTCAAACGGCAGAATGTAGAGGGGCTTATCGAAGCCGAGAATCGTCATACGATCTCCCTGGATTTCCGGTAGTAAGTGATCAGGTTATTGGTTGAACTATCATGCGCGAGCTTGGGTTCGCCTTTGCTCTCAATCTCGGGGATGATACGTTGCGCAAGCGCTTTGCCTAGTTCAACCCCCCACTGGTCGAAGGAATCGATGTTCCAGATCACGCCTTGCGTAAAGACAGAGTGTTCGTACAAGGCCACCAGCTTGCCAAGAGCTTCCGGAGTCAATCGTTCGGCGAAGATCGTGTTCGATGGACGATTGCCTTCGAATACCCGGTGGGGAACGAGCCACTCGGGACTACCTTCTGCTGTTACCTGTTCAGAAGTCTTGCCGAATGCCAGTGCCTCGGTTTGCGCGCAAACGTTGGCGATTAACATGTCGTGGTGTCGGCCAAGTGGATTGAGCGGCTTCGAAAAAGCGATGAAGTCGCACGGGATGAGCCTGGTTCCTTGATGAATCAACTGGTAGAACGAGTGTTGGCCGTTGGTTCCCGGTTCGCCCCAGTAAATTGGACCAGTGTCGTGCGCGACTCTCTTCCCGTCGAGTGTCATGTGCTTGCCGTTGCTCTCCATCGTCAGTTGCTGCAGGTAAGCTGGGAACCTTTTCAAATATTGCTCGTAGGGCAATACCGCCACGGTCTGCGCTTCAAAGAAATCGCTGTACCAGACCACCAAAAGACCCATAAGCACCGGGAGATTCTTTTCGAAGGGGGTAGTGCGGAAGTGCTCGTCCATGCGGTGGAGACCACTCAGCATGGAGTGAAAATTGTCCGGGCCAATCGCAACCATCGTAGAGAGGCCGATGGCGGAGGACATTGAATAGCGGCCCCCGACCCAGTCCCAGAATTCGAACATGTTCGCAGTATCGATACCAAACCTTGCAACTTCTGACTTATTGGTCGAAACCGCCACAAAATGCTTCGCAACTGACTTCTCGTCGCCCTGCAAGCTGGCGAGCGACCAGGCACGAGCGGTTTGCGCATTGGTCATCGTCTCCAAGGTTGTGAATGTTTTCGAAGAGATGATGAAGAGCGTTTCGGAAGGATCGAGATCACGGACCGCCTCCGCAAAATCGGTGCCATCGATGTTCGACACGAAGCGAAATGTCATTGTTCCATCGGCGTAGTGTCTCAGAGCTTCGTAAGCCATGACCGGGCCCAAGTCCGAGCCACCGATGCCGACATTCACTACATTACGAATACGCTTGCCAGTGTGCCCTTTCCACTCGCCACTCCGGACGCGGTTGGCAAAATCGGCCATGCGATCGAGCACCGCATGCACCTTGGGCACCACGTTCTCGCCGTCCACCACGATGGATGCGCCTCGCGGCGCACGCAGTGCGGTGTGCAAAACCGCTCGTTTTTCGGTGATGTTGATTTTCTCCCCGCTAAACATGGCATCAATTCGTTCCCGCAAGCGAGATTCCTCGGCGAGTTTCAGTAGCAGGTTGACGGTTTCCGTCGTGATGCGATTCTTCGAATAGTCGAGAAAAAGACCCAGAGCCTCGGCAGTCATGCGCACGCCCCGCTTTGGATCATCTGCGAAGAGCTGGCGTAGGTGTACTTCCTTGACCTTTTTATAGTGATTTCCAAGGTCCTTCCACGCATGTCGTGTGACTTTGGGTCCCTTGCTGATCGTCTCTACGGTTGCTGCCATATATTTATCCTTTT
>Ga0137419_10001285_pt1 | contig 10587 bp, 6 predicted proteins | sample CZODoug3_1_2_16f_FD_108279 | JGI IMG/M metagenome (GOLD analysis project Ga0137419, IMG submission 108279) | Vadose zone soil fungal communities from Angelo Coast Range Reserve, California, USA - CZODoug3_1_2_16fungal (Illumina Assembly) | ecosystem: Environmental > Terrestrial > Soil > Vadose... | reverse complement strand
GTGTTCGAGATCGCCGACCGGATCCACATCGCGCGGCTGGGAAAGCGGGCTTGCGTGGTGAACCCCAAGCACATCAGCATGTCCGATACGGTCGCGGTGATGACGGGCGCGAAGCGGCCGGAGGAACTGCCGCCGCAAGCGCTCGCGTAGCGAGGTAGAAGCCATGGCGAGCGCAGCCAGTTACGTCGTCTTCGGAGAGGCGCTCACCGATTTCATCCAGGAGACTCCCGGACGCTGGCGGAGCATGCCCGGTGGTTCTCCCTGGAACGTGGCGCGCGTGGGCGCGCGGCTCGGGCTTCCCACCGCCTTTGCCGGTGCGGTGGGCAAGGACGTGTTCGGCGAAGAGCTCCTGCGTCTCACGCGCGAGGCCGGGCTGGACCCGCGCTTCGTCCAGCAGGTCGACCGGCTTCCCTTCCTCGCCATGGTGGTCTCGAAGCACCCGCCGCAGTACTTCTTCATCGGGGAGAACAGCGCCGATCTCCACTTCGACACCGCCTCGCTGCCGGAGGGCTGGGTGGACGCCGCCGAGGTGGTGCACTTCGGCTCGCTCAGCCTGGTGCGCGAACCGCTCGCGTCGCGTCTGCTCGCCGTGGCCGAGAGGGTGCGCGCCGCCGGCCGGCGCATCGCGTTCGACCCGAACTACCGGAACCTCATGACCGAAGCCTACCGTCCCACATTGCGCCGGATGGTCGAGCTCGCCGACTACATCAAGGTCTCGGACGAAGACCTGGTGGGCCTCTTCCCGGCTATCGACCCGAAAGTGGCTCTGGAGCAGCTCCAGACCTGGTCGCCGCGGGCGAGCTTCCTCTTCACTCACGGCGCGGCCGGGCTGGACCTGATCACCCCGGAGCGGCAGGTGGCGCAGCCAGCCTTCCCCGTGGCGCTCGCGGACACGGTGGGAGCGGGAGACGCGAGCATGGCGGGCTGGATGTTCAGCGTGATCACCCGTCCCAAGGCTTCCCTCGAGGCGCACGCGGCATTCGCAGTGGCGTCCGCGGCCGTCGCTTGCGAGCACCACGGCGCGTACGCGCCGACACTCGACGAAGTGACCTCGTTCCTCGCGACGATCGGGCAGCGGGCGGTCGCTCCCGGGACCTGAACCTGAGGAGCTCCATCGACGACCTTTACCAGCGCCTTCACCACTTCCGGATAGCCCGTGTCGGGAGGATGTCCGAACGGCCTTTTATTCGCCCGCCGGGCGGCGTCGCTGAAGGAAGCCCCTGATCCTGGCCTCCAGGTCATCAGGCAAGCAAGGCTTGTCGAGAGAAAGGTCGCCTCCTGCTGCCCGTACCGCCTGATGCGCGTTCTGACCAACGGAGGCCGAGAGTGTAATGATCGGAACCTGCCGGGTGGCGGGCCGGCTCCGCAGCGACCGGATGACGGCGATGCCGTCGACCTTGGGAAGCGCGAGGTCGAGGACGATGAGATCGAAGTGCTCTTTGTCGGCTCGCTCGAGCGCCTCTTCTCCATCCTTCGCGGTGACGACCAGGTACCCGGCGAAAGAAAGCATCTCCGCGTACATCTCGCGCGAATCAGCGTAGTCGTCGACGATCAAGATGTGGGCAGGCGGCCGCTGCTCGCGATCGACCATGCGCATCCTCTTAGTCCGCCATAGCGGTCCTGGCACCCCGCTTACGTTCACGGTTCAACTCGAAAAGCGACATCCTCGTTCGCTGGCGGACAGCCGGGGTACCGGATTTCACGGCTGGTGCGTGGTGCTCATGTGCATTCGTACGCAGCCTCAGGCAATGGCTCGCGTCGTCGCCAGCCTGGATGCAATGACCGAAATGGGGCGCCGCCTCGGGCTGCGCGCCCAGGTACAGGAGCGCCTCCTGGCGGTGCTCGACGCGGCGCTGGAGATCCGGAAGTTGCCCGGCGGCAGCGTAGACGAAGCCGCTCCGCTGATCCTGCGCGTCGCCGACGTCGAGGTCGCATATGCGCTGGATCTCGACAGCGAGTCCGTCCACATCCTCTCGGTGGACGCCTTCAGGGACGGAAAGGCCGAAGACCACTGGCCTTTCAGCTGGCGTTCACCTGGGGAACCGAGCTCACGTTCCTAGAATTGAATGCGAGAGATCGCCCGATGCGCATGCAGCTTTCCGTAGTGACCAAGACCTGGATCTGGATCGTGCTCGCCCTGACGGCGGGGGCCGCCACCGGCATCGTCAGCGCCGATCGCACTCGGGCCGCGGACGGTTCCGCAGTGGTCAGCGCCGAGGTTCCCTGACCCTCAGTGCATGCCCAGGCGGTACCGGGCATCTTCGATGAGCGGGTCGGTTTTCGCTTCGGCCGTCTGTTTGATGGCGAGAAAGGTGCGATAGGACTCCGCGGCCGCCGGGCTCTTCAGGCTTTCCTGCGCCCGACCGAGGTAGTAGTGCAGCGGGGGAAGGTACCGGTACGAAGGGACCTCGTCCACGAACAACGCGGCCGCCTCGCCGCGGCGCTTCAGGCTCAACTCGAATTCCTCGTGGGCCTCGGGGAAAGCCCCGAGCTCGAGGTACGCGCGTCCGAGCGCAAACCGTCCGATCCAGGTGTCGAGGATCTGATGCGCGTCGCGCAGCGTCTGCGCCGCCGCCCGCGCGTCACCGCGCCTGAGCAGCGCCTCCCCCTCGATGATCCGGGCGTACGCCTGCGGCTCGCGGACACGCCGCTCCGCGAGATCCGCCTGCAGCGCACGCGCCTTCCGCTCATGACCGGATTGGAGGTAGAGCATCGCAGCCATGAACGAGGTCGAGTCTCCCTTGCTCAGCGCCATCGCGCGGTCCACCGAGCTCACGGCGGAAGGGACGCGGCCGAGCGCAAGCTGCGCCGAAGCGAGGGTCAAGAGCTCGGTGGCCGCTGCCGAGGGGTTGTCATTCGTATCGATCGCGATGCGGCGCTCCAGGATTGCCGCGGCGTCCGAGACGCGTCCCTCGTAGAGCGCGAGGTCAGCGAGACCCTCGGCGGAGAGCGTGGCGCCGGCTTTCCCGAGGGAGTCCAATGCCTGGTAGGTCGCGATGGCCCGAGCCGGCAGCCCGCTGCCCAGCTCCGAAAGGGCGATGACTACGCGCGGAGTGATGTAGGACGGGCTCGCTTCCTGGACCGTTCGCGCCTCGCGGGCCGCCACCTCGAAATCGCCTGAGTACAGGGCATAGACGGCCAGGTTGCTTCGATTGAGGAGATGCCCGGGCATGATTTGCAGCGCGCGGCCACCTGCCTCCAGCGCCGCCGCCATGTCGCGCCTGTAGCAGTGGGCCACGGCCAGATTGACGAAACCGACGACGTCCGCCGGAAAGTGCTTCACCAGGGTCCGGTACTCGTCCGCCGCCTTCTCGTGATCGCGCAGGAACAGGTAGTAAAGGCCGCGGGTCCGGTATCGCTCCCGCTCCGTCATCCGATCGATGCGCGCCATCGCCAGCTGAAAGTACTTCTCCGCCTGCTCGCGTTTACGCAGGTTCATGTTCACTGCCGCAAGGCCTGCGTACGCCCGGCCCAGGTCGGGATCGAGCTCGAGCGCCTTGGTGTAGTGCGAGACCGCTCCCTCCCAGTCTCCCCGGTGCTGCAATTCCTGGCCGGCGGCGTATTCGTGCGCCGCCTCCAGGGAAGCGGCGCTGAACGTCTCGAGCGCGCCCGGCTGGACCGGTGTGGTGTCGCCGAGCGCGCCGCGAATGATCCCGGCGAGCTCTCCCACGGCGGGCAAGACGTCCGCCTTGCTGTTCGCATCGGCGACCTTCTCGACGATCAGCTTCCCATGCAACGGTTCCATGGCGCTGACCGAAATGGAGTAGATCTCGCGCTTGCGACGGATCGAACCGGAGACGACCACCCCAACGCCTTCGCGCATGGCTACCAGTCGCGCCGCGGCTTCGTCGAGGCCGGTCGCATCGGGTTTGAGCTGGGCCGCGATCTTGCGCGCATCGTGCCGTTTGTACGCGTTCAGGAACGCGGAGCTTTCCAGCGCCAGGGTGAGGATTGGCTCCAGCGTCCCGTCGAAAACGGCCTCGCCGGTAGAGTTCTTGAAGTCCGCAATGAGCAGGGTGACCGGCTTGTGTTCCGCCGCGGGCGCTGGAGGAGGTCTGGGAGGAAACATTCCGCCCTTCACTGCGACGAGCGCCGCGGCGGCGAGCAATACCAATGCGGCAAGGGCTACCCGGTTGCGCACCCGCATCTCGGGGCGCGCAGGCATGAGCTGGCGTGAGACGCTTTCCAACTCGGCCGCGAGCTCGGGCGTGGATTGGTAGCGCCTCTCCGGATCCTTTTCCAGGCAGCGACGTACGATCCGACCCAACTCCTGCGGCACATCGCCGGCAAGCGCCGGGGGTTCTGAGTTGAGGATGGAGTAACCGGTTTCGACCAGCGACGCGCCCTTGAACGCTCGCCTGCCGGCGAGCATCTCGTAGAGGATGGAACCGAAGCTGAAGATGTCGGAACGCACATCCACGGTCCGGCCGCGCACCTGCTCCGGCGCCATGTAGTCCGCGGTTCCGACCACCGCTCCGGTGTCGGTGCGGAGCGCGGGGTTCCCGTCGGAACAGCCGGCGGCGAGGAGCTTCGCGATTCCGAAGTCGAGGATCTTGAGGCGGCCCTCGTCGGTGATGAACAGGTTCTCCGGCTTGAGGTCGCGGTGGATGACGCTTTTCGCGTGTGCCGCGGCGAGACCGCGGGAAAGCTGAACGGCGAAGTCGACCGCCGCGCCAGGCGGCAGAGACCCGCCCTCCAGGCGCTGCCGCAGCGTCTCACCCTGCAACAACTCGGAGACGATATAGGGCGTCCCCTGGTGCGTCCCGACGTCGTGAATGTCGAGCACGTTGGGGTGGTTCAGCGCCGCGGCGGCGCGCCCCTCCTGCTCGAATCGGAGCAGGTCGCGCTCGTCATGCTCGCCCGGACCGAGGACCTTGATGGCCACGTCGCGGTCGAGCTTGAGATCGTGCGCCGCGAACACGCGGCCCATGCCGCCACGACCCAGCTCCCTCACCGCGAGATATCGGCCTCCCAGGGTAGGAACGCCCTCCGGTACCTGCGTGCCGGGGTCAGGGGACCCGGAGGGCGGCGCACCGGAAGACGGCGCGGACTTTCCCTTCTGCTCCGGGCCATACGACACATGAACCCCCGTTCACCGTGCCCCGGGTCCGCAAGACGTGTCAAGCGGACGCCGACCTCGCCGCACCTCGAATAGACGAGGTTGCAGGTGATGGGTTCCTACGACCGCGAGCCCGTCACGGCGACGGGGTCGGGCAGAACTTCCACAGCTCGCCCAGAACGAAGTCGTCGACGTACAGACATCCCGAGGGGTCGAAGTCGAGATCGTACGTCTCCATGAAGCCCCTGGCGAACGTGGTGACCGTGTTCGGCGCCGATATCCTGACGACGCGCTGGCTGCTGGAGGCAAACATGTCGCCGGACAGAGGATCGAATGCAACGTTGAGCGGCCGCTCGAGCCCGCTTGCCCACTGGGGGTGTGCGTCCAGGGTCATTCCGCCGGGCGTGACCTGGAAGATGCGTCCGTTCTGGAAGTCCGTGACGAACAACTCGCCGTGTGGACTGAATCCCATTCCCTCCAGGCTTGGGAATCCACTCGCGAAGATCAGCGGGGAAGAAATCGTACCGCTCGCGTACTCGTAGATGGTCCCCGTATCGTTGCACGCGAGATAGAAGTTGTCGGCGGCGTCGAAGGCGGTTCCCGTCGGCTCCCTGCAGGGCGCACTGAAGTTCGGCGGCTCGAGCGGCGTCCCCAGTGCGGTGAATCGCCAGACCGGTCCGCCCTGCTCATGCTTGACGTACACGTTGCCTGCCGAGTCCATCGTCATCTCGTCCGGGCTCTCCACTGCGGCAAAGGGCAACCTGGCGCCAGACGCGGCATCCAGCTTCGTTACCGTATTGCCGCCATATTCCGTAACCAGCACATCGTTGGTCTTGGTCCGGTAAACGACTCCATTGGCCGGCCCATTGAGGTCGCTGGCCAGCACCGTCCCTGTATAGGGGACCGGTGCGGGCGCGGAGGACGCCCCAAGGATGGCCATCCACACCCCGTTCCGGCGGAATGTGCTGAGCGGCGGGGCGGTGCCGTTCGTCTCGATCGCCGGACCGCCGCAGGGCCCCCCGCCGCACTGGACCGCGTAGAACACCTGGTCGGCAGCGCCCGGCCCTTCGACCAGCTGGATTGAGAACGTCACCAGGCTGTTGCGCTCGACCGCTTCGCTGAGGAAGGCAAACGGGGTCTCCACGAACGTGAAGCCGCCGGGCAGGATCGCGCTCCCGTTGGCGCTGGCAATGAGCGTTCCATCGTACGCGCCGCTCCGGACGTCGAGCCTGAAGACGTAAGTGCCCGGCGTGAGCGCCGCGAACGCCAGACGCACCTGCCCGATCGCGATCCCCGGATACCTCGGAATGTAGAAACCGCGGCTGATCAAATCGCCGCCCATGGGTGCGCCAGGACCGGAGTTGGCGAGCGAATCCACGGTAGAGAGCTCGATTGCCGTCGATTGCCGCTGGGGAGGACGGGAGGCATCGACCAGCGTGAGCGTAACCGGCGAAACACCGGCGGCGCTGGACGCTCCAGTGATGATTTGCTTCGCGGGATCGAGGTCCAATCCCGCCGGCAGCCCCGACGCGGTCCAGGAATATGGAGGCGTTCCGCCCGCCGCCAACAACGGCGGCGTCGAATAGAAGAATCCCGTGATGGCCGTCGGGAACGACGCGGTCACGATTTCCAGCGGCGCGAGGACGTTGATGGAAAGGTTGGCCCTCTCCGTCCTCCGTCGTGCGTCGGTGACCTGGACCGTGAAGGTGTAGCCGCCGCCAGGAGGCTGCGGCGTTCCCGAGATGATTCCGTCGGTGCTGAGGTCGAGGCCGGGCGGCAGCGGACCTTCGAACGGCAGGCTCCAGGAGTACGGCGGGGTCCCGCCGAAGCCTTCCAGGGTAGCGGTGTACGGTCTACGGAAGATCGCATCTGGCAGGGCGGTGGTGCGAATCGTCAGTGGCGCGGAGAATGCGGGCTCGGTCGTTCCGGTGTTCGCGGCATGCGCGACGGCCACCGGCGTGACCTTCGATACGATCTCCTTCATCGCCGCGACATCCACGTTCCCTCGCAGCGTGATCAGCGCCGTCTCGCCCGGCAGCAGGGAGAGCGTGGCGTTGTCGATGCTGCCGTTCGCGACGTCGGGGTTGGGCGCCTCCGCTGGGTCCTTGATGACCGGCTTGCGCACGTTGGTCTGGAGCGTGTTCTGCGCCTCCTCGACCAGGTTGCAGTTGCGGTTCACCGGGGTGAGATACCGCTTGTTGATGATGAGCTGCAGCCGGACGGGCCCGCCGGGCGAGGTGCCCACCAGCTTCACCGTGTAGGACGCAGCGGTGTTGCCGTCGTTCGTCATGATGTATGTCGCGTCCGAGACCAGCGGATTCGCTACATCGGGATTGGCGACGTCGGGATTGGCGACGTCGGGATTCATGAAGTTCACGTTCGCCACGTCGGGGTTGGCCACGTCCGGGTTCGCGACGTCCGGGTTGGCGACGTCCGGATTCGCAACGTCGGGATTGGCCACGTCGGGATTGGCAAGGGCGGACTTGAGCGCGTTCGGGTTGGCGACGTCCGGGTTGGCGACGTCGGGGTTGTAGATCTCTGCGCTAGCGATGTCGGCCGGAGTCCCTTCGGGGTTGATCAACGGCGGCGTCGTTCCGTCCGGATTGAGCACGACGAAGCTGCTCAGGCCGCTCCCGGAGAGCTCTTCCGCGGTCACCGTGATGCTCGCGGTGGCGACGGAGGACAGCGCGAAGACGGATCGCGCGATTCCCGAGTGGGCAGCGACCCTCAACTCTAGCGCAATCGTGGGCGCCGGCAGCGCGCTGGTGTTCCTTGCCTGCAGGAAGGAAGCCCAGCCGCCGCCCGGCTGGTTGGCGATGCTGAGCCGGAAGGTCCTGTCCTGGTTGGTCAGGTTCTGCAGGACCACGACGAAGGCCCTTTGCAGGGTCAGGCTGAGCGGCTTCGTGTTCTGGGGCGCCGACAAGGCCATCCCCTCAGTGATCCGGCTGAAATAGATGTTCTGGTTCCGCATCCCCTCCTGTCCGATGGAGCAGCCCAGGCGGTTCTGTTTCGGGTCAAAGATGCTGGGGCCGGCCGGGCCGATGGCCGAATAGTTCCGCCAGTTGCCATCCTTTGGCGGACGGACATCCTGATTGCTCGTCCAGGTGGCGACGTGCACGGGTGCAGAGAGTGGAGCGGTGTTGAAGACCCACGAACCGTCCTTCGACACGAACATCTGCCCTGCGATGTCGAGGTAATCGCCGAAGAAGGGCACGGTGCCGCCCTTGAACAGCGGCAGACCGGGGGGATTGAACTGAAGCTGCTCGATCGCGCTGCTCCCCGGCCGCGCGCCGGTCTTGTATCGCGACACGCGCGCGACCGTGAACACGGGTGCGAACCCAGGTTTCGCCTCCGCGACCACCACGTCGATCGTGTGTCGGCGCTTCTTCACGCTGGCGTCGTCCACGAACGGAGTGAAGATGTCCGTGAGCACGTCTCCATCCGGGTCGGGAACGTACTTGCGGTTTTCCAGGAACCTGCCCAGGAATTCCGGGGCGGGTGGCAACGACGGAGGCGGTGGGGACTCCCACTTGAACGTGCCGCGGGTGTGGTCGAGCCGCATGTCGTAATAGAGGGCCAGCAGCTTGCCGCCAGTGAACGTCATCTGGGGCATGAAATGATGGCCGCGACCAAAGCGGTCCGGGGTGTCGTCGACCAGATCGCCGTTGTCGATGGGAAACGGGTTCAGCGAGAGGCCGGCGGGGGTGAGAAGGAGGCTTCCCGGAAGATTGACCATCATGATGCGGGCATCGCCGCGCGGGGGGACGCGCTGCGACCAGGCCAGATAGACTCGGCCTGGCCAGCCGGGGAATCCACTGTCGTCGACAGCCAGGGTCGGAAAGGCATTGGTGCGGATTGCGGTCTGCGTCGTAGCCCGCATGTTGTCGAAGAAGGACGGCGCCAACGGGTTTGCGGGATCGTAAGGAGGAAGCGACCAGAGCGGGATCCCGGGCGTGAAGGTCCTGCCGCGGTCGATGGAAACGGCCGCTACGATCGAGTCCGGGTGGTGGGGCCCCCTGAACCTGCGCCAGGCCACGTAAACGAAGCCTGCCTGTGGATCCACCTGGATGGTGGCTCCCTGGCTGAGGCTGGTGCTGGGATGTTCCCGCTCGTCAATCGCGGTCAGCGCGATCGGCGCGCTCCAGGTCGCGCCGCAGTCGCGGGATCGGGTGAAGAGCAGTTGGCTCGAAGCCGGTAGGCCAGTAGCTGGGTCGAGCGTGAATTTGGTGTAGGCCAGATAGACGTTTCCCCCGGCGAACCTCTGCGACACGACCGGGCGCGCAGCATCTGCCTGCGCGACTTCCAGGCTGCAGGTCACTGCGCCCGCCCGAGGGACATCTACCGCGATCCACGGCTTGTCGACGAATTGCGACGCACCCGATCGATCGACGACGACCGTGCCGTTGTAGCGAATGGGATCCGTGTTGGAGGCAGCCGGATCGCTCGGAGCGGCATTGCCATTCTCGCGGTTGTTCAGATCGATGAAGCGGGAGACGAACACGACTCCGTTGTTGGTCGCGCGATTGAACGCGATCCCTGCGTAGTAGAAGAGACCGTTGGTCCCCGAACGGACCACTGGGTCGGAGGCGGTGGTGAATCCGGGGCGCGGAGGGACCGCGAGGAGGTTCTCGTGCAAGGGGGAGTTCAGTCCCTCCGGCGTCCGGTCCTGCGGGTATCCAGGAATCAACGTGCTTTGCCAGGTCTGGCCGCCGTTGAACGACTTGAACAGCCCGAGCCACGCATCGCCAGTCAAGGTCACGCTGGGAAGCTCGTCGGGCAGGGGCAGATCGACGGTGCGGTAGTCGTTCGCGCCGGCCAGCAGATGAAGTGGATTCCGGCTGGAGACCGCCATCGAAGACTCGTTCTGCCGCTGCAGGAACGGATCCCCGCCAGGCCAGTGGCGGCCGGCCACCATGTTCACGTTTTGCCCCGGCGTGGGCGTCTGTCCCCGCGCTTCCAACGCAACGGCGAACACTGCTGCGGCGGACAGGCAGCAGAGCAGATCCGGCTTCGCGCGCATGGGGGCCCCCCCTCGATGGCTCGCGTCTGAACCTGCTACTCCTCGGGCCTGCCTCCGGTCAAGTGAGGTGGCAGGCGAGAAGCATCAGGGCTTCCGCTCGATGGCCTCTGTCTTCTGCCGCTCGGGACCGGAAGAACGCCAGCGGGTTTGCCACCAGATCGCGCCAATCGCTGCAGTGAGCGCCAAAGCGCATCCGGCGAGCGCGAGCCTCCGCCTCCTCCGCCGCCTTCCCTGGGCGAGGATCGCTCGTTGATCCGCGGAGATGGGCGCCGTTCGGACGATGCCTTGGCGGGTCCAGTCGAAAATCCAGGCGAGGACGCCGGCGACCGGGAGACCCGCGAGACAGACGGCGACGATCCAGGTCATCCACTGCGGCGGCAGCGAAAGCCGCGTCACGATCACGTCAGCCCCCTGCAGCGCGCCGAAGACAGCGACGGCATAGGCGACCAGGACGCGCGCAACGTGCCGCCGCGAGAGCTCGTCGATGAAGTGCTGGAGCCTGACCGCG
>Ga0137419_10001278_pt1 | contig 10604 bp, 11 predicted proteins | sample CZODoug3_1_2_16f_FD_108279 | JGI IMG/M metagenome (GOLD analysis project Ga0137419, IMG submission 108279) | Vadose zone soil fungal communities from Angelo Coast Range Reserve, California, USA - CZODoug3_1_2_16fungal (Illumina Assembly) | ecosystem: Environmental > Terrestrial > Soil > Vadose... | reverse complement strand
TCGGCCCGTACGACGACATCGTGTGGGATCGCAGCGTCACGCAGCAGGTCGACTGGGAGGCGGAGCTCGGCGTGATCATCGGCGCCGGCGGCAAGAACATTCCGCGCGCCGAGGCGATGTCGCACGTCTTCGGCTACACGGTGATCAACGACGTGACCGCGCGCGACCTGCAGAACGCGCACATGCAGTTCTTCAAGGGCAAGACCCTCGATACCTTCTGCCCGATGGGCCCGGTCATCGTCACCCCGGACGAATTCGGCGACCCGCACCGAAAGAGGGTCAAGCTTCGCGTCAACGGCGTCGAGAAGCAGAACGGCACCACGGCGGACATGATTTTCCCGATCGATCAGACCATCGAGTCTCTCTCGCGCGGATGCACGCTGGAGCCGGGCGACATCATTTCCACCGGCACGCCGGAGGGCGTCGGGATGGGGCGAACGCCGCAGGAATGGCTCCAGGTCGGCGACGTGATGGAGACCGAGGTCGAAGGCGTCGGCATCCTCCGCAACCGGGTCGTTTCGGCATAGCTTTCGCTAGGCCAACGGCTGAGGAGTTGGCCCATGCTGATGTTTCTCGTGATTCTGCTCGTCGTCTTCTGGCTGCTGGGAATGGTTACGGCCACCACGCTCGGCGGATGGCTCCACGTTCTCCTTGTTGTGGCAATTGTTTTCCTGCTCATCCGGGTGATCAGGGGGTTGCCGGTATAGACTTCCCGGATGGCCACGACATTCAAGGCGACCATCGAGCACGTCAACCACACGACGTCGCGCGCGGTCGTCCGCTCGCACACGGTCCTGGTCGATCGCGGCGTCGCCAAGGGCGGTTTCGACCTCGGCCCTGCCGGCGGCGAATATCAGCTGGTCGCGCTGGGAGGCTGTTTCACGAGCCACCTGCTGGCGGCCATCCGCGCGCGCGACGCGGCGATCACCGGCGTCAAGGTGACCGTGACGGGAACGCTCGACGGCACCCCGGAGCGCTTCACGGGGTTCACGGTTGACGTGACGGCCGAGGCGGCCGACGCGGATCTCGCGCGCAAGCTGATCACGATCGCCAGCCGCGCCTGCCAGGTGATGAACACCCTCCGGCAGTCGACGCCGATCGAGATCTCGTATCAGGGCGCGCCGATCGAGTCGGCGGAAGCCGTGGCGTAGAACGGCAGCCCCTCGCGGGAGAGCGCGACACCGATGGCCGCCAGCCCGGCGGCCACCCACGCCCATTCCTTCAGCATCTGGCGCTGGATGAGCACGCCGGCGACGATCGGCGCCACGATCGACGCCATCGACATCAGCGACTGCGTGATGCCGAGCACCACGCCCTGCTCCTGCCGCCCCGCCTGCTGCGTGATGAGGCTCGTCAGCGCCGGGCGGATCACGCCGTTGCCGAACGCCGCCAGCGTCCCGGCGATCATCAGCACCACGAACGAGGTCGCGATGCCGAGGCCGAAGTAGCCGACCGCGAGCGCGACGAAGCCGGCTGCGACGAGTGCGTTTTCCCCGAATCGCTTCACCAGCCGGCCAATCAACCCGCCCTGCAGGATGATGCCGAGGAAGCCGACGTAGCCGAACACGTAGCCGATCTCGCGCGGGCCGAACGGATGGCCCTGGTAGGTGAACCGCCGCTCGGCGAACAGCGCGAAGCCGGAAATGAACAGCGAGAACGACGTGATGTAGACCAGGAACTGAAACAGCCGCTCGCGCAGGCCCGGCCGCGTGAAGTACTTCGCGTACGTCTTCCAGTGCAGCGCCGCCTCCCGATCGTCGAACGCGTGCTCCGACTGCCTGCCGCCCTGGAGCAGCGTCGCCGTGCAGAGGATGCTGGTCGCCGACATCACGGCGGCGAGATAGATCGGGGTCGTCATCCCGTACTTCGCCGAGAGATACCCGGTGAGCGACGGGCCGATGAAGAAGCCGATGCCGAACGCGATGCCGATCAGCCCGAACGACTTCGCGCGCTGGCTCGGCTCAGTGTGATCCGAGATGTAGGCCTGCGCGAGCGAGAGGTTCCCCGCCGTCGACCCGTCGAGAATCCGCGCGACGTACAGCATCCACAGCGCCCGCGCGCGCGCCATGACGATGAAGCCGATGAAGGTGCCGACCTGGCTGATGAGCAGCATCGGCTTGCGGCCGACGCGGTCCGAGACGTGCCCGATGATCGGCCCGGCGAACAGCTGGCACGCCGCGTACACCGACACGAGCATCGTCGCCTGCAGCGGAGTCGCATGGAACGTCTCCGCGTAGATGGCCAGCAGCGGGATCACGAGCGTCATGCCGAACACGTCGACCAGCACGATGAGGAAGACGGGAAGCAATGAAACCGGGCGCGGCGGCTCTGGCGCCGATGCAGTCATGGCTTCCATTATCATCCACCGATGCAGCTCGTCTTCGAGCAGATTCGCGCCGGCGGCGACCGGAATTTCGGCTATCTCCTCGGCGATCGCGATGCCCACCAGGCGGTGCTGATCGATCCGTCCTATTCGCCCGAGCTCTTCGTCACGCGCGCCGAGGAGCAGGGACTGGCCGTGACGCACGTCATCAACACGCACGGCCACGAGGATCACGTCAACGGCAACGCGACCGCGACCGCGCTGACCGGGGCGGCGATCGCCGCGCATCCCGCCTGCCCCTCGTGCCCGGGCGTCGCGATTGCCGACGGCGGCGGGTTGAGCATCGGCTCGCTGCGCGTGCAGTTCATGTACGTGCCCGGTCACGCCGCGGATCACGTCACCGTCTACGAGACGCGTCACAAGATCCTGATAAGCGGTGACCTGATCTTCGTCGGGAAGGTGGGCGGAACCCGCACGGACGAGGACGCGCGCGTCGAGTGGGACAGCCTGCAGCGCGTGCTCGCGACAATCCCCGACGCGGCGACCGTCTGGCCGGGCCACGACTACGGCGCGCGGCCAAGCTCGACGATCGCGCTCGAACGGGAGACGAACCCGTTTCTACGCTGCGGGGGCGTCGATGCGTTCCTGCAGTTGAAGCGCGACTGGCCCGATTACAAGAAACGGCTTGGGCTCAAGTAGGGGCCGACCTTAAGGTCGGCCCCTACAATCGATCCTTAGGCTCGCAACCCGAACCAGCGCCGCTTCGGCTCGCCATCATGGATGTGGTTGGCCATCTCCTTGATGGTGTCCATCGGGATCATCGTCATGTTGTGATCGGCCCGCGCGTGTGCTTCTTCCTTTGCGAGGACTTCATCCTCGTCTTTCCCGTAGATGACCGTGTCGCAACCGGGGAACATTTCGCCGCATTTGAGCACTTTCGCCATGCTGCACCTCCCGGTGCGCCCGCCTTCGCGGCGAAGCCGCCTCGGCGGGAGAGGTCCTGCCACCGTTGGCCGCATGCAAGATCGAACGCGTCCGCGATTGTCCCTCGACTTCGCTCGGGTCAAGCCCCTCGACTCCGCTCGGGGCAGGCCGGAGCCGCCTGGAGCAAGCCGAGCTAGCGCGTGCTCGTGGTTGCTCCCTTGGTGTACCGGAACACCCCTCCGCTGCCGGTTTTCGCCACGTAGATGACGCCGTCGCGATCCACCGCCACGCCCTCGCGGCCGCCGCCGCCCGGAAGGTCCGTCGCCTCCGGATCGGGCACGAAGTACCGCACCTTGCCGTCGCGTTCGCCGCCGATGCGGATGCCGCGCTTCACTGTCGGATTGGCGTTCGGCACGCCGGACTGCGAGTCGGCGCTATAGAGCATCCCCGCGCGATCGAGGAAGATGCCGCTCGGCCGCCCGAACTGCCTCCACTCCGCGAGGAACTTCCCCTCCTGGTCGAACACCTGGACGCGCGAGTTGCCGCGATCGGCCACGAGCAGCCGTCCCTGCGGATCGAGCACGAGGCCGTGAGGCGTGTCGAACTCGCCCTGACCCGATCCCTTCCTGCCCCACTCCTTCATGTACTTGCCGTTGCGGTCGAACTTGACGACGCGCGCGTTGCTGTCGCCGCCGTGGCCGTCGGCGACGAAGATCGCGTTGGAGGTGACGAGCACGTCGGACGGCTGGTTGAAGGTGTCGGGGCCGTTGCCCGCGACGCCCGCCGTGCCGAGCGTCATCATCACGCGGCCCGTCGGGCTGAATTCGAAGACCTGCTGCCCCTTGCCGTTCTTCGCCTGGCCGTCGGTGACCCAGAGGTTGTCATCGGCGTCCACGAACAGGCCGTGCGGGTAGACGAACATGCCGGAGCCGAACATCGCGACGACCCGGCCCGACGAATCGAACTTCAGGAGCGGCGCAAGCGGGGAGCCGTCGCAGGTTGCGGCGCCGCACCGCTCGAACACCCACACCGACTTGCCGTCCCTGTCGATGTCGATGCCGTAGGTCTGACCCACCTTGCGGCCGGCCGGCAGCTGGCCGAAGTTCTCGATCTTGTAAGGGTTGGGATAGTCGTTCGACGCGGCCTGCTGGCCGTGCGTGCGAACCTCGTCGACGGCCACTGCGGAGACCAGGGCGACACCGAACACGAGGAGATTTCGATGAATCGATCGCATGATGCCTCCTGGCGCGGATTATAGGTCCGACTCCTTCACAGATCTCCCAGGTTCTTCTCTCTGACCAGCTTCCAGAGGCGCGGCCTCGCACCGGGGTCGATCTCCACGAGGTAGACCTCGTCGTTGTCCTGCGTGATTTTCACTGTTTGTTCCGGCGTCAGATCGAGCAGCGCGCGGAGCGCCATCTGGTTGGTGATGCGGTGGGCGACGATCAGCACGTTGCCGGCAGGATGCTCGCGCCGTATCTGCTGCAGGCTTTCGCGCGTCCGCGCCAGCAACTGATCGAGCGACTCTCCGTCGTCCAGGCGATCGTCCCAGGCGTTGGCGCGGCGCAGGTATACCGGATCCATGTCAGAGCCGCCCTGGAAGTGCCCGTAGTTCCGCTCGCGGAGGCCGTCGAGGCTCTTGACGGTCATGGTGCTGCCGGCCACGGTCCGCGCCGTTTCGCGGCTGCGCGAGAGCGTGCTGGAGTAGATGGCGTCGAGGCGCACGCCCTTCAGCGACTCCCCCAGCGCCGCGGCCTGCTTCTTCCCGGTTTCGTCGAGCGGGATGTCGGTCCATCCCTGCAGCCGGTGCTCGACGTTCCAGCTCGTCTCGCCGTGCCGCGCGATGTAGAGACGAAGGCTTCCGCCCGCCTGCGCGTGCGGTGCCACCGGCGCGCGCGGCGCGACGAGAAGCGTGAGGAGGACGAGAAAAACGGTCCGCCGCGTTCGCATGCGGATAACCATACACCCGGGGGTGCCGGGTGACTGTGGGGCGGGTCCCGCGGAGCACCGCGTTACAATGCGCACGCGGACCCGCCATAGAATTTACCGCCGGTCAGGAGATGAACCGATGATGCATTCGATCCGGATAGCTGTCGTACTCGCCGTCGCCGCGACGCTCGCGGTGGTTTCCGCGCAGGCGCAGGCGCCCACCGTGAAGCGCACCGTGCTGCTGCAGCACGACACGTCCATGCCGGGCTTTGAGGCGGTCCTCGTGCAGGTCGAGATTCCGGCCGGCGGGCGCGAGGGGCGCCACACCCACCCCGGCCTCGCGATGATTCACGTCGAGGAAGGCACGCTCACGCTCGACTACGAAGGAAAGCCGACCGTCGGCTACAAGCCGGGCGAGTCGTTCTTCGTCGAAGCCGGTAAGGTGCACGAAGGGATGAACAAGGGAACGACGCCGGTCAAGGCAATCGCGACGTTCGTCGTGCCGAAGGGACAGCCCATTACCACGCAGGTGGCCGCCGCCACTAAATAGCAGGCAGCGGGCAGCCGGCAGCGGGCAGCCGCCCGCAATGGGCAGCTGGCAGCGTGAGCTGCCTGCTGCCTGCTGCGAGCCGCCAGCTGACTATCTTCCCGTCGTCGGCACGGCGCCGCTGCGGAATTCGTCGCGGGTAAGCACGCCGTCCTTGTTCGTATCCATCTCGTCGAAGCTGCGATGCGACCAGGCCCACTCACCCAGCGTGATGCGGTTGTCACCATTGGCGTCGAGCGCCGCGAAGTTGGCGCGGCGGCCCTGGTTCAGTTCGGCCCGCGTAATCCGGTTGTCGTTGTTGCTGTCGAGGTCGTAGAAGGTCTCGAGGCTGCCGTCCCACTCGTTGCGGTCGACGTAGCCGTTGTTGTTCGTATCCAGGTACGAGAAACGGTCGTTCGCGGACATGTTGTAGTCATCGGCTTCGAGCGAGCCGGGAGGCGGGACCGCGCCGGTCCTCACTTCGTCACCCGACAGCACCCCGTCGGCGTTCCAGTCGTGGATCGCGAACGAACGGGGGCTGCCGCGCCATTCCCCCTTCTCGATCTGCCCGTTGTGATTACGGTCGAGATCGGCAAAGCGCATCTCCGAGCTGTTCACGCTGCTGGTCGAGGCGGTCGTGTTGCTGCCGTTGCCGCAGAACACCAGGCCGCCGGAACCGGGAACGCCCCAGTCGCCGTAGGTCCGCGTGTACTCAGGCGAATTGACGATCGCGTCGACGACCGCGGGACGCCCCTGCCGGCTGGCGATGTCGGTCATCGCCCGCAGGCCGCCCGCGTCGGGCTGCCGGCCGAGGATGTGGCGGTAGAGCGTGCCCACCGCGTTCTCATTCGCGGTCGAGCCCTCGCTCGAGTTGAAGAAGCGCTGCATGTGCTCGGGCGACTGCGCGATCTGACGGACGATCTCGCGCACGGTCGTGCCGCTGTTCAGCCTGTCGACCCAGCCCTGGCTGCCGGCGTCGGCCGTCCGCTCGAGCATGTGACGGTACAACTCGTCAACGACGTGGCGTGAATCGGTCGTGCACGGCTGCTGCGCCATGGCCAGGCTGGGCGCCATGGCAAGCAGCCCGACGAAAACAAGTCCACGGAACATAGATCCCTCCTGTGGACTTATCCGTCGCAGTACTTATGCCGGGTCCAGTCTCTTATCTCACCATTGCAGGTTGATCGTGACGCTCTTCCGTTGCGTATAGCTGTCGAGCATCCCCTCGAGTGAGTACTCGCGGCCCATCCCGCTCTGCTTGAAGCCGCCGTATGCCTGACCTGGGAACTGGCCGAGCCCCTGGTTGACCTGAACCCAGCCGGACTCGATCGCATGAGCGGTGTTGATCGCCTTGCTGATGTCGCGCGTCCACACGTACGCCGCGAGGCCGTAATGGCTGTCGTTGGCCATCGCAATCGCGTCGCGTTCCTCCTCCCACGGGATGGCGACCATCACGGGACCGAAGATTTCCTCTCGCGCGATGCGCCAGTCGTTGCTTACGCCGGCGAAGACGGTCGGCTGAACGAAGTAGCCCCTGGCGAGGGGCCCTTCCCCGGGCGGCAGCCCGCCGAGCACGAGCCGCGCCCCCTGCTGCTGCAGGCCGTCGGTGATGTAGCCGCACACGCGATCGAACTGCTTGCGGTTGATGATGGCGCCCATGTCGGTGGCTTCATCGCTCGGGTCGCCGATCGTCAGCTTCTGCAGCGTCGCGCCCAGCTTCGACACGAACGAGTCGAAGATCGACCGGTGGAGGAAGACGCGCGAGCCCGCGGTGCACGACTGCCCCTGCCGCGTCACGCGCATCCCCGCGATCACGCCGTCCACGGTGCGCTGCTCGTCGGCGTCGGGGAACACGATCGCCGGGCTCTTGCCGCCAAGCTCCAGCGACACGGGGACGATACGATCGGCGGCGGCGTGCATGATCAGCTTGCCGACCTCGGTCGATCCGGTGAACGACAGCTTGCGGACGAGCGGATGGCGCGCGAGCGCGGCGCCCGCTTCCTCGCCGTAGCCGGTGAGCAGGTTCAGCACGCCCGGCGGCAGATGCTCGTTGCAGATCTCCGCGACGCGCAGCAGCCCGAGCGGGGCATCCTCCGCGGCCTTCAGCACGAGCGTGTTGCCCGCGGCGATCGCCATCGCAATCTTGAGCGCGCCGAGGATGACGGGCGCGTTCCACGGCACGATGCCGCCGACCACGCCGATCGGCTCGCGGCGCGTGTAGCTGAGGACGTGCTCGCCGAGCGGGACGGTTTCCCCCTTGGTCTCGCCCGTCAGCCCGCCGTAATACCTGATCACGTCGGCGGCACTCTTGATCTCCGGGCGCGCCTGCGTGCGGATAGCGTTGCCGGTCTCGAGCGCGACGATGCGCGCCAGCGACTCGGTCTCCGCCTCCACGGCGTCGGCGATGCGCAGCAGCATCCGGCCGCGGTCCTTCGGCGTCACGCGCCTCCACGTGTCGAACGCGGCAGCGGCGGCGCGGACCGCCGCGTCGACGTCCGCGTCGCCCGCGCGTGGCACCTGCGCGATGATGGTGCGGTTCGCCGGGTTCTCGATGTCGAGGTACCGGCCGTCGGCGCTCTCGATCGGCTTGCCGTCAATGAGCATCAGCGACCGGGAGACGTTCACACTGTTGGTGGATTGCGGTGGCGTCGCGGTAGTCATGGTCGATCCGGCAGTATACTAGGCGGCTATTCAGGCGGATCCGCAGGTCCGCCGCTACGATCGACCGCCATCAGGCGGACCTGAAGGTCCGCTTCTACGATCGGACGTGGAGGCCGACCTTCAGGTCGGCCTATTCGTATTTGGAGAACCACCATGCATAGGTACATCGCTTTGGCCGTGTTCGGCTTCGTCGTGATGACGTCCAGCCTGTCGGCCCAGCAGGGCGCGCTGCAGACCGCGGCGGACAAGATGGGTGTGGCCAGGGTCAAGACCCTGCAGATCACCGGCTCCGGCGCGAACTTCTCGGTCGGTCAGAACTACTCCCCCTCCGATCCCTGGCCGCGGGTCGAGGTGAAGAACTTCACCGCGCTCGTCAACTACGACACGGCCAGCATGCGCGTCGAGCTGCTGCGCACGATGGGCGCGGTCATGCCGAGAGGCGGCGGCGCGCCATTCTTCGGCGACCAGCGCCAGATCGCGGTGGTCAGCGGCAACTACGCGTGGAACCAGCCGGTGCCTCCGCCCAACGCGCCGGCCGGCGCGGCGCCGATGGCCGCTCCCAACCCCGACGCCGCGCCCGAGCGGATGCTCATGCTCTGGGCCACGCCGATCGGCTTCGTGAAGGCCGCGATGGCCAACAACGCCACCGTGAAAGGGAATAGCGTCTCGTTCACCATCGGCGGCAAGTACAAGATGGAAGGGACCGTCAACGCGCAGGGGCAGGTCGAGAAGGTCCGCACGTGGATCGACCAGCCGATCGTCGGCGACATGCTCATCGAGACGACGTACTCGGGCTACAAGGATTTCAGCGGCCTTCAGCTCCCGTCGCGCCTCGTCCAGACGCAGGACGGCTATCCCGCATACGACATCACGGTGTCAGCGGTCACGGTGAACCCCGCCGCCGACATCCAGGTGCCGCAGAACGTCCGCAACTTCCAGCCTCCGCCGGTGCGCGTCGAGTCGCAGAAGCTGGCCGAGGGTGTCTACTACCTGACCGGCACGTCACATCACAGCCTCGCCATCGAGATGGCCGACCACATCGTCGTCGTCGACACGCCGCTCAACCAGGCGCGGGCGGAAGCGGTCCTCGCAAAGGCGAAGGAGCTGATTCCGAACAAGCCGATCCGTTATGTGGTGACGTCGCATCATCACTGGGATCATCTGGGCGGCATTCGGGCGGCGATTGACGAAGGCGCGACGATCGTCACGTATCAGTCCAACAAGGCGTTCCTCGAGCGCGTCGCCAAGACGCCGCACACGATTGCGCCCGACCGGCTCGCCTCGTCGAAGAAGGCCGTGAAGATTCAGACCGTGGGCGACAACGGCAGGCTGACCGACGGCAAGCGGGTCATCGAGCTCCATCGGCTGCAGGGGTACGAGCACACCGGCGACATGCTCGTCGTCTATCTGCCGGCGGAGAAGATTCTCGGCGAGCCGGACGCGTTCACGCCGCCCGCGCAGGCCGGCACGGCGCTGATTCCGCCCGCGGTGCCGAGCGCGAAGGCGCTCAACGACAACATCAAGCGGCTGAAGCTCGACGTGCAGACGATCGCCCCGTTCCACGGCAACCGCATGACGAACGTGGCGGAGTTGGACAAGGCGGCGGCGGGACCGGCGACGAATTAGTCAGCTGGCAGCTGGCAGTGGGCAGTGGGCAGTGTAGGGGCGGGTCTTTAGACCCGCCCCCGCCCCGCCCCCGCCCTAGGGATTTTTGATCAGCGCTCCGCTCGCGGTCACGACCCTTCCGTTGTCAGCACTCAGCCAGAAGGACACGGTGCGGTAGCCGGGCGCGCGGAACTCGACATGCTGCCGGCCAACGCCGATGCGCAGAGGACGGAACGGCTTGGTGAACTGCTCCGCCGTGCCGACGTATCTCCCGTTGACATAGACCAGCGCGAACGCGGGCTTGAGGCTCACGTCGAGCCAGCTGGCTGCGAAGGGGCGTGACTCGGCGATTGACGCCCAGCACCCGTAGGTGTCGTCCGGTGTCGTCCGCTGAACGCCGAGCAGCGGATCGGGACAATCGACGGAACGGTTGGCGCGTTCGTATCCCGTCGTAAAGAGGCTTCCCTGAGCGGCGAGCGGTAACGCGGCCAGAACAACAAGGCCGGCGATCGTTGCGGCGCGAACGGACCTATACATGGCGCTACCCCCGGCTCGGTCACTGGCGTCGCCGATCTTAATCCACGAATACTTGCTATCGGCCCACGGCCCACGGCCCACGGCCCACTGCCCACTGCC
>Ga0137419_10001275_pt1 | contig 10618 bp, 10 predicted proteins | sample CZODoug3_1_2_16f_FD_108279 | JGI IMG/M metagenome (GOLD analysis project Ga0137419, IMG submission 108279) | Vadose zone soil fungal communities from Angelo Coast Range Reserve, California, USA - CZODoug3_1_2_16fungal (Illumina Assembly) | ecosystem: Environmental > Terrestrial > Soil > Vadose... | reverse complement strand
CGCGAGGGCAGCGCGACCGTCGAGGTGTGGGCGCGCGACACCTTCTGGCGTCCGATCCGGCGTGACGACCGCGCGATCGCCGGCTATCCCGTCACGGTCGACCTCACGCCGCCGAAGGTCGAGCTGCTCGCCTCCACGCGCTACCTCTCGCCGGGCGGGAGCGGGCTCGTCGCGTTCCGGGTCACCGGCGCGGCGCGGACCGACGTCCTGGCCGGCGCGACGACGTTCCCGTCGTTCGCGTTCGGCCCGACCGACAAGGGCGCCCGCATCGCGCTGATCGCCCTGCCCTGGGACTACGATCCGGCCACTCCGATCCAGATCCGAGCCAGCGACGAGGCGGGCAACACCGCCTCGCGCGGGATCCCGGCGGAGATCCGCCCGCGCAAGTTCCCGAAGGACACCATCGACATCAAGGACGCCTTTCTCCAGGCCAAGGTCGCCGAGCTCTTACCGCAGCGGCCCGCCACCGAGTCGCTGGTCGACGGATTCCTCGTGATCAACCGCGACATGCGCAAACAGGCCGAGGAGATCAAGCGCAAGATCGGCGCCACCACCGCCGACAAGCCGCTCTGGCACGGGCCGTTCGTGCAGGCGCGCAACACGAAGGTGTTCGCCAACTTCGCCGAGACGCGCACGTACGTGCACGCCGGCCGCGAGATCGACCGTCAGATCCACTTCGGATACGACCTCGCGTCGACGCGTCAGTCACCGGTGCCCGCCTCCAACAAAGGCGTCGTCGTCTTCGCCGAGCCTCTCACGATCTACGGCAACGCGGTGGTCATCGACCACGGCCTCGGTCTGCAGACACTCTACGCCCACCTCTCCAGCACGACCGTGAAGGTGGGCGACGCCGTCGAGAAGGGCCAGGAAATCGCCCGGACCGGCTCGACCGGCCTGGCGATCGGCGACCACCTCCACTACGAGGTGCTGGTCAACGGCATCTCGGTCACACCGCTCGAGTGGTGGGACGCGAAGTGGATCCGCGATCACGTCGGCAAGCCGCTCAAGGAAGCCGGGCTACCCGAGATCGCCGGCGCCGAGGCACGCGACGAGCCCGACGATTCGGCGCGTCCGGCGGCCCCCCGCTCCGCGCGCCGCCGCCGCTAGCCTCACGTCCGTGGACGAGTGCTGCGAAGTTCGAGCGATCCCGCGCGAGCAGCGGCGGGTGCTCCACGTCGTTCTGTGGATCAACGCCGCCATGTTCCTCACGGAGTCCGCGGCGGGCATCCTGGCTCACTCGACCGCGCTGTTCGCCGACTCCATCGACATGCTTGGCGACGCCATCGTGTACGGGTTCAGCCTCTACGTCATCGGCCGGGGCCTCGCCTGGCAGGCACGCGCCGCCCTGCTCAAAGGGATCATCATGGCGGCGTTCGGCGTCGGCGTGGTCGTCCAGGTGGTCCTGAAGATCGCGCAAGGGCTCACGCCTACCGTCGAGGTGATGGGCGGCGTCGGCGCCCTGGCGTTCGTCGCGAACCTCGCGTGCCTGGCGCTCCTCTGGCGGCGGCGCGGCGACGACATCAACATGCGGTCGGCCTGGATCTGCTCGCGGAACGATGTGCTCGGCAACGCGGCGGTGCTCGTCGCCGCCGGCGCGGTCGCGGCGACGGCCTCGCCGTGGCCGGACGTCGTCATCGGCCTGCTCGTGGCCTCGGTGTTCGGCCGTTCGGCGGTGCAGGTCATCCGCGACGGGTCGCGCGCCGTGGCGGCTTCCGGCTGAGAGCGCGTCAGAAACTGCCGAACTTTTGATAGGCCGCCAGCGGCGTCATCCCGCGCCGCACCGCTGAGCGAACCCGGTTCTCCGTCCCCACGAGCTTCTCGCAGCGCCGGAGCACCTCGTGGGCGGCCCGCCGCGGGATGATCACCACGCCGTCGAGGTCGCCCACGACGAGATCTCCGAGGCTCACTCGCACGCTGCCGATCGTCACCGGCTGGCCCCAGTCGGAGACCCGCCACCGCGGCACGGAATCTTGCGGCGTCCGGTAGCGCACGAACGTCGGAAACGCCATGCGTATGATCGCCGCCGCGTCGCGGGTCGCGCCGTCGATCACGGCGCCGCGCACCTTGCGGGCGCGGAACCACGCCGCGCTGAGCTCGCCGAAATGCGCCGCGACGTTGTCGTGCGCGGCGAGCACCAGCACGGACTCCGCGGGCACCGCGCCCAGCATCGCGAGGAAGCGCCGCAGCGTTTGATCGCGCTCGCGCGGTGATCCGGCGTGTGCGCGCCCGCGCACGGTGAACGCGTAGCCGGCCGTCCGCATCCCCCCGGACAGCGGCTGAATCGTCGCCGGCAGCGTCTGGCGGCGCAACCCCATCTCGTCCATGACGTCGGTGATCGCCGCCGTGTAGATACGCGCGAAGCGGCGCGGCAGATTGTCGCTCGGGCTCATCGAAGGTCTCCTTGGTCTAGAAGCGCGCCCCGGCTGGACAGCGGATGCTCAGAACCGTGAGCGCGCGACGATGCCGGTCACGAGCGCGCGGGGCGGCACGAAGTCGCCGAGGACACCGAGCAGGAGGTCGAGCAGGCGCGGGCGGCGCGCGAGAAATCGCGCCGCCAGGTTGGCGAGACGACGGTGGCTGACGACGATCTGGAGCGCGTGCGTGACGCGCTCCTTGTCGCGAGTCGCCAGCCGGCGGGCCCGGTCGTAGCCGGCCAGCGCGCGCGCCGACAGGTCGCCGCGGCCGAGCGCCTGGACGGCGGTGTCGACGGCCATCTCGGCGCTCCGGAGGCCGTTGAAGATCCCCTCGCCCGAGAACGGATCGAAGAAGCCCGTGGCGTCGCCCACCATGAGCACGCCGCCGGTACGCGGCGGATCGACCCTATACGCGAGGGGGCCCATGGCCCGAACCGGCGCGACGCGCCGGCCGTCGGCGATCCGGCGGGCGAGATGCGGCAAATGCTTCAGGCGGGCGTCGAAGAACGTATCCAGGCGCCCGCTCCACGGCGCCCCGTGGGCCATGGGCACCACCAGGCTGAGGTTCGCGCGACCGGGCGCGACGGGATTGAGGATGGCGTAGTCCGGCGGATCGACGAAGATCTCGCCGACGCGCCCGAGCCCGCTCACATCCTCGACGTACGTGACCATGGCCATCCGCTGGAGACGATGCGGCCGGCGCAGCCCGAGCCGCTGGGCGACGACCGACGCCCGGCCGTCGGCCGCGATCGTGAGCGGGGCCCGCAGAACCTGGCGCCGCCCGTCGCCGTCGATCGCCTCGACGCCGAGCACCCGATCGCCCGAGACGACGAGGTCCGTGACGCGCGTCTGTTCACGCAAGTCGACCGGCAGCGAGCGGACGCGGTCGACGAGGATCGCGTCGAGCGCCTCGCGGGTGATCGCCATCGCGTGCTCGCGATAGGGACGCCACGCACCGATCGAACGAAAGGTCCCGACGAGCGCGGTGCCGTTGGGTGCGGTGATCCGCATGCCCTTCAACGTGCTCGCGACCGCGTCGACGGCCTTGAGCGCGCCGAGCCGATCCAGAAGCCGCGGCGCCTCGGGGCTCAGGTACTCGCCGCAGATCTTCGGCCGCGGAAACCGCGCGCGATCGAGCAGACGCACCGAGACGCCGCGCTCGGCCAGCAGGATGGCGGTCGCCGCGCCCGCGGGACCCGCGCCGACGATGATGACGTCGCTTGTCACGACATGACCGCCAGGAAGCGTCCCAGCACCGGGTACTCGCGAATCGTCAGCCGACGAGCGCCCGCCTTGGCCGCAAGCGCGCGCAACTCGTCCCGCGAGTACGAGCGCCGTACCGAGAGCGGCCCGTCGTGGCGCGAGATCGGATGGCATCCCAGAAGACGCGTCGCGAGCCAGACGAGCGCGAGCGAGAGACGGCGGCGAAGCAGATCGTTGACGACGACGGCGATTCGCGCCGCCGCCGCCATCTCGCGGAGGCCCTCGGCCGCCTGCTCCGGCTCGAGATGATGGAGCGTGAGGGCGGTGGTAACGATGTCGACCGCCCGCTCGCGGCAGGGCAATGCCGCCGCGTCGCCGCGGACCAGCAGGATCTCCGGATATCTCGCGACGGCTCCGCGCGCGAGCTCGAGGGTCGTCGGATCGCGCTCCACGACCATCACGCGGACGTCACGACCGTTGCGGCGGGCCCACTCGACGACGCGCACCGCGAACGCGGCCGTGCCGCCTCCGACGTCGATGACACGGAGCGGGCGATCGCGCGGCACCTCCGTCGCCAGGCGACGGATCGCGCGCAGCGAGAGCGCGTAGCCGCCGAACCAACTGTTGAGGCGGTCGATATCGGCCAGCGACGCCGCGAGCTCGGGCGCCGCGACCGACCCGTCGAGCACTTCTCGCGCGCCGTCCGCCCGTTTCATTGGACCGGGGGCCATGAGATCGGCTTGGACCGAGGGTGGCCTGAGATAGGAGCGTGTGGCTCCGACACGCCCGGTCCACCATCACGCGGTCGACCGCCGTTGGACGGTCGCCCGTTGCGCGCTCGACCGTCGGTGCTCGTTCGCGCGTTTGTGCTCGGTCGACTGTCAGCGCTGGTTACCACCGAAGTAACGCTCCCTCGGCGGCGAAGCCGGGACCCAGGCCGATCATCAGGCCCCAATCGCCGGGAACCGGAGACTCCTCTCGGAGAGTTTCATCCAGTACGAAGAGGATCGTGGCGGATGACATGTTGCCGAAGCGACGGAGCACCGAGCGTGAATGACCCACCTGCTCCTCGCCCAGCTCGAGCAAGGTGCGGGCGCGATCGATCACGCGTCGCCCCGCGGAGTGGAGGACCCAGTACCGGATGTCCTCGCGCTTGAGCCCCTGCGCCGACATCAGGATCGCCGCCATCTCGCCCATCATGGCCGCGCCGATACGGCGCACGTCCTTGGAAAGCACGACGCGCGGCCGCCCGCCCGGATACTCGAACCCCATCGCGTCGAGATGCTCGGAACGGAACAGCGTGCGCTGGGCGACGATCGACGGCCCGGGCCCGTCCGTCGTGATGGCGAGGGCCCCGGCGCCGTCGGCGAAGATCGCGTGGGCCACCGCGCTCTCGAGACGATCGTCCAGGAAGTAGGCGGCCGAGCAGATCTCGACCGCGATCACGAGCGCCCGGCGTCCGGGAAACGCGGTGATGTAGTTCGACGCTTGCTGGAGCGCCACCATCGCGGAGGCGCATCCCGTGTCGCCGACGTGCACCCGCTGGATGTCGGAGCGACAGCCGAGCCGGCCGATCAGGCGCGCGTCGAGACTGGGCGTCAGGCGTCCGGTGCACGTCGTCGTCGCGATGAAGTCCAGATCGTCCGGGCCCCATCCGGCTCCCGCGAGCGCGCGGCGCGCCGCCGACTCGCCGAGCTCGAGCGCGCCCTCGCGAAAGCGATCGCTCAGCTCGTCGACCGACTCGTTGGGCCGGAAGGTCGCCGGATCGATCCACAGATAGCGACCGTCGATGTCGCTGCGACGAAAGAACCCGCTCCGCTCCGCGTCTCCGTAGCCCGCGAGAGTCAGAATCTGCGACTGCGTGAAGCGGTGGGGCGGCGTCGCCGTGGCGACGGCCGCGATCTTCGGGAACGGCATTCCCTCCTCCTGTCGCGGCGTGTGGGAGTAAGATGTGGGCACTCCGAGCATACTGCGAGGGTCCAGCCCATGCCACTGTTCAGCTTCGAGGGCAAGAGCCCGAGGATTCATCCCACCGCATTCATCGCGCCGACCGCCGTGATCATCGGCGACGTGACGATCGAGGAGCGCGCCTCCGTCTGGTACAACGCCGTGCTCCGCGGCGACTTCAATCCGATCGTCGTGCGTCGCGGCGCCAACGTGCAGGACTGCGCGGTCGTGCATGTCACGCCGCGCGCCGGAACCGAGATCGGCGCGGGCTCCACGGTCGGCCACAACTGCACGATCCACGCCGCGTCGCTCGGCGAGGAATGCTTGATCGGCAACGGCGCGACGGTGCTCGACGGGGCGCGCATCGGTGCCCGAGCGATGGTGGCGGCGGGCGCGCTCGTGACGCCCGAGACCGAGATCCCCGAGGGCACACTGGCGCTGGGAGCGCCGGCGAAGGTGCGCGGCCCGCTCGCCGGCACGCCGGCCGAGCGCTGGGTGCGCGCCAACCCCGAGGGCTATCAGGCGCTCGCGCAGCGCCACAAAGCCTCGGTCCAGCCCTGCTGACGTCATGGCGCCGAAGCGGCTTGCGTTTCTCGTCTTCCCTCGCCTGACGCTTCTGGATCTGATCGGCGCCTACGACGCCCTCCGTCGAATCGCGTCGATGTCCATCGACTCGAGTGTGACTCATCCGATCATCGGCACCGATGCCGAGATCGTCGACGAGTCCGGCCTGACCCTCAAGCCCGACAGGCGTGTACCAGGATCTCTCGGGCTTCGATTTCCTCTACGTGTCCGGCGGGCTCGGAACCGTCGCGCTGATGGACGACAAGCGCGCCATCGACTACTTGCAGACGTGGGGCGACGAGCGGCCGCTGGCCTCGGTCTGCTCGGGAGCCCTGCGGCTGGGCCGCGCCGGCTATCTGCGTGACAAGCGCGCGACGACCCACTACCTGGCGATGGATCTGCTGCGGCCGCTCTGCCGCGAAGTGGTGACCAATCGGCGCGTGGTGGACGAAGGCCGCGTGGTGACGGCCGGCGGCGTCTCGTCGTCGCTCGACCTCGGGCTCTATCTCGTCGAGAAATACTGGGGCGCCGACGCGCGGGTCAAGATCGCAGCGCAGATGGAGTACCGCGGCTACTCGCCGGCCTGAGCTCGCGCGATCGGCGAGCCGGGGCAGCGCGGGCACGCTCCAAGGAGACCCGTCGTGACGATCGATCTTGACGCGCTGATGGACCTACAACGGGCGTACCTGCCCGGGCTGATCGGGATGCGCTACACCGAAGCCTCGAAGGACCGCCTGGTGGCGGAGCTGACGATCCGCGACGACCTGAGGACGGTCGGCGGCGCGCTCCACGGCGGCACGATCATGGCGCTCGCGGACACCGTCGGCGCGACCGCGACCTTTCTCAACCTGCCGCCGGGCGCGTCCACCACGACGCTGGAATCGAAAACCAACTTCTTCGCCGCGGGGCGCGACGGCGTCGTGCGCGCGGAAGCCACGCCGCTGCACCGGGGCCGGACCACGATGGTGTGGCAGACGCGCGTGACGGACGCGTCGGGCCGGCTGCTGGCGCAGACGATCCAGACCCAGATGGTGCTCGCGGCCCGCTGATCCGCGCGCGCCGCGCATCGGTTGACAGGCGCGCCCGTCCCCTGTTAGCGTCCGGCGCGTCGGGCCGTTTCCGGCGGCATGCACGTCCGTCAGGCGAACTCGACGTCCCGTCCTTTCCCTGTTCGGTTAGTCCCGGCGAACGCCCAAAGTCTCGGGAGGTGCCAGATGGCGACAGGGATCCGGCGTCACCAAACGTTCGTCATCGTCGTCGCGCTCGCGGCGACGGTCGGCGGTCTGGCCATCCTCGCCGCCGCGCAGTCGCCCGACACCCCGCGCCGTGGCGGCGTACTCCTGGCGGCCATCGGCGCTGACGCGCCGAGCCTCGACCCGCACCAGGAACAAACCTTCGCCACCGTCCAGCCGGTCGCGCCGCTCTACAGCACGCTGCTCCAGATCGACCCCTACAGCTACCCGAACGTCATCGGCGACGTGGCGAGCGAATGGAAGATCTCGCCGGACGGGCTCACTTACACGTTCAAGATCCGTCAGGACATCCGGTTCCACGACGGCTCGCCGCTGACGGCCGCCGACGTCAAGGCGAGCCACGACAAGATCCTCTTTCCTCCCGAAGGGGTGCGCAGCATCCGCAAGCACCACTACTCGGCGGTGGCGAGCGTGGAAGCCCCGGATCCAAGCACCGTCGTCTTCAGGCTGAAGTTCCCGTCAGCGTCCCTTCTGGCAAACCTCGCCTCGCCGTCGAACGTCATCTTTCCGAAGAAGTACCTCGATAAGGATCCGAACTACTTCAAGAACAACGTCATGGGCTCCGGCCCCTTCCGGTTCAAGAGCTACACGCGCGGATCGACGTTCGAAGCCGAGCGGAACCCGGACTATTTCGTCAAGGACCGGCCCTACCTCAACGGCTACAAGTTCTTCATCAGCACGGAGACGTCGGTGCGCGCGGCGGCGATCCGGTCCGGCCGCGCCCACATCGAGTTCCGCGACCTGCCCGTGGCCGAGGTGGAAGCGATCCGCAAGCAGCTCGGCGATAAGGTCGTCGTCCAGCAGACCCCGTTCGTCATCCACTTCGACATCGTGATCAACAACACCGTGAAGCCGTTCACCGATGCGCGCGTACGCCGTGCCCTCACGCTGGGTCTCGATCGTTACACGGGGGGCAAGGTCCTCCATGCGCTCACGGGTCTCCGGGACGTCGGGGCGCTGACCCGTCCGGGCACCGAGTGGGCGATGACGCAGTCCGAGCTCGAAAAGTTTCCGGGCTTCGGCCGGGACGCCGAGAAGAACCGGGCCGAGGCCAGGCGGCTCCTGGCCGAAGCGGGCTACCCGAACGGGTTCAGGGTGGTGCTGAAAAACCGCAACGTCAAGCTCCCCTACCAGGACTTCGCCGTGTACGTGATTCAGGAATGGCGCAAGATCGGCATCGAGGCCGAGCATCGCCCGCTCGAGACGGCGGCCTGGTACGCTGACGGACGAGATCAGGGGAACTTCGAGGTGATGGTCTCCCCGATCGGGGCCTTCATCGACGATCCCGACCAGCTACTCGCGCCGTACATCACAGGGTCCTCGCAGAACTGGGCCCGCTTCTCCAACCCCGCGATCGACGACCTGTACTCGCGGCAGGCGCGGACGCTCGACCCCGCCGAGCGCAAGAGGCTCGTCATCGAGCTCCAGAAGATCGTGCTGGAGAACGCGTACCACATGCCGGGTCTCTGGTGGTCGCGCAACGTCGTGCACTGGGCCAAAGTGAAGAACTGGGTGGCTCCGCCCAGTCACTTCACCAACCAGAAGCTTCAGGACGTCTGGTTAGCGGAGGATTGATATGCGACGCCTTCGGACGCTCGTCACCGGCCTCGCGCTCGCGGTCCTGATCGGTTCCCTGGTCGTGGCGGTGCCGGCCGCGGTCCAGGCGGCGGAGACGCCGCGCCGCGGCGGCGTCCTGCTCGCGGCCATCGCGGCCGACGCGCCGAGTCTGGATCCGCACCAGGAGCAGACCTTCGCCACCATCGAGATGGTGGCGCCACTCTACAGTACGCTGATCCAGATCGACCCGCTCAGCTACCCGAAGATCATCGGCGACGCGGCCAGCGAGTGGAAGATCGCGTCCGACGGGCTCACCTATACGTTCAAGCTCCGGCAGGGGATCCGGTTCCATGACGGCTCGACGCTGACGGCCACCGACGTCAAGGCCACCTACGACAAGATCGTCTTCCCGCCAGAGGGGGTCCGCAGCATCCGGAGGAACGCCTACAGCGCGATCGCGAGCATTGAGGCCCCGGACCCGGCCACCGTGGCGTTCAAGCTCAAGTTCCCGTCCGCCTCGCTGCTCAGCAACCTGGCCTCGCCGTGGAACGTCATCTATCCGAAGAAGTACCTGGACCGCGACCCCAACTATTTCAAGGCGAACGTCGTCGGGTCGGGGCCGTTCAAGTTCAAGAGCTACACGCGCGGCTCGACGTTCGAGGGCGAGCGGAACCCCGACTACTTCGTCAAGGACCGGCCGTACCTCGACGGCTACAAGTTCTTCATCAGTACGGAAACGTCCGTTCGGGCGGCGGCGCTTCGCTCCGGGCGCGCCTGGATCGAGTTTCGCACCATGCCCCTGGCGGAGGTGGAAGCGATCCGGAAGACGCTCGGGGACAAGGTCGTCGTACAGGACACACCCGCGACCGGTCTGTTCGGGATCGCGATGAACCAGACCGCGAAGCCGTTCACCGATATCCGCGTCCGCAAGGCCCTCACCTTGGGCCTCGATCGATACACGGCGAGCCGGGTGCTCTACCCGCTCGCGAGTCTGAAGGACGTCGGGGCACTGATGCGTCCGGCCACGGAATTTGCGATGTCGGAGTCAGAGCTTCAGAAGCTCCCGGGGTTCGGAAGGGATATGGAGAAGAACCGTGCCGAGGCCAGGCGCCTCCTCGCCGAGGCGGGCTACCCCAACGGCTTCAAGGTCGTCCTGAAGAACCGCAACGTCAGGATTCCGTACATCGACTTCGGAGTCTTCGTGATCCAGGAGTGGCGCAAGATCGGGGTGGAGGCCGAGCATCGGCCGCTCGAGACCGCCGCCTGGTTCGCGGACGGGCGCGATACGGGGAGCTTCGAGGTCATCGTCAACGGCGTGTTCAACTATATGGACGACCCCGATCTGTTTCTCGAGCGCTACACCACGGGGGACACCAACAACTGGGGTCGCTTCTCCGATCCCCGGATCGACGACCTCTTCGCGCGCCAGACGCGAGCCCTCGACCCGGCCGAGCGCAAGCGGCTCGTCAACGAGCTCGAGAAAATCGTTCTCGAGAACGCGTACCACATCCCGGGCCTCTGGTGGGCGCGGAGCGTGGTGCATTGGGCCAAGGTGAAGAACTACATCGCGCCGCCAAATCACTACTCGAATCAGAAGCTGCAGGACGTCTGGCTCGGGGAGGACTGAGAGCGGGAGCTCCCCGCGGCGGCGACTCGACACCTGACAGCCTCCCTGACAGG
>Ga0137419_10001273_pt1 | contig 10622 bp, 10 predicted proteins | sample CZODoug3_1_2_16f_FD_108279 | JGI IMG/M metagenome (GOLD analysis project Ga0137419, IMG submission 108279) | Vadose zone soil fungal communities from Angelo Coast Range Reserve, California, USA - CZODoug3_1_2_16fungal (Illumina Assembly) | ecosystem: Environmental > Terrestrial > Soil > Vadose... | reverse complement strand
GTCGAACACCTCGATGACCGGGCCGACATCGACGACGAGCGCGGTCTCCTCCTGCATCTCCCGCGTCAGCGCCGTTTCGAGCGGCTCGCCGATTTCCACCATGCCGCCCGGCAGGCTCCAGTGCCCCTTCAAGGGCTCGTACTTGCGACGGATGAGGACGACCTTCCCGTCATCCACGATCACGGCGCCCACGCCGACGATCGGCCGCTCCGGGTATTGCCTGCTGTCGCTCACTCGCCCATGACCTTGACGATCACGCGCTTCCGGCGCTGGCCGTCGAACTCCGCGTAGAAGACCTGTTCCCATGGCCCGAGGTCAAGCTTGCCGGCGGTGATCGGCAGCATCACCTGGTGGCCCATGATGGTCCGCTTGAGGTGCGCGTCGGCGTTGTCTTCACCTGTCTGATGATGACGATAATCCAGGCCCGACGGCGCCAGCTTCTCGAGCCAGGCCTGGAAATCGTGAATCAGCCCGTTCTCCCAGTCGTTCACGTAGACGCCGGCGGTGATGTGCATCGCCGACACGAGCACCAGGCCTTCCTTGAAGCCGCTCTTCTCGACAATCTTCGCCACCTCGTCCGTGATGCGAACGAACTCCTGCCGCTTCTTGGTGTTGAACCACAGGTACTCGGTGACGAAATGCATGATCGTAGGGCGGCCCTTTACGGGCCGCCAAATCATTCATAACACCAGGCTGGCTTCCGCGTTGATCTCTTCGTACGGGTCGAGAGGCCCGCCGCGCAACCGCCGCAGCCCGGCGGCCGCGATCATGGCCGCATTGTCGGTCGAGAGCGCGAGGTCGGGCAGCAATACCGGAATGCCCTTCGCGCGGCCACGATCCTCCGCGTCGGCGCGCAGCCTGCTGTTGGCCGACACGCCGCCGGCAATGCCGACGCTGGCAGCCTGATACCAGCGCGCCGCGTCGAACAGCCGATCGAGCAGTGTCTCGACGACCACGCGCTGAAAGCTGGCGCAGATGTCGATCGTCTCGCGCTCCGGCAACGGGTCCGCCGGCGCAAGGCCGAGCGCGCTTCGGCGCGCCGTGACGTGGCGCATCACCGCCGTCTTCAGGCCGCTGAAGCTGAAGTCGCGCGTCCCCGGACGATCCGGCGCGTTCCGATCCGCGTGCGTGAGCCGCATGCGCGGAAACGCGATCGCCCGATCGTCGCCCGAAGGCGCGAGGCGGTCGATGACCGGCCCGCCGGGATAGCCGAGACGCAGCAGCTTCGCCACCTTGTCGTACGCCTCGCCGGCCGCGTCGTCGCGTGTGCGTCCGAGGAGCTCGTACGAACCCGGCGAGGCGACGCGATAGAGGCTGGTGTGGCCGCCAGAGACGACGAGGACGACGGCCGGCATCGGCATCTCGCCGCCCTGCAGCACGAGCGACTCGATGTGCCCCGCGAGGTGATGTACGGGAACGACCGGGACGCCGCGGGTCCACGCGAACGCCTTCGCGAACTGGAGTCCCACGAGCAGCGATCCAACCAGTCCCGGGCCCTGCGTCACCGCAACGGCGCCCAGCGCGGGCGAGCCCGCGTCTTCGAGCGCGCGCTCGACGACGCCGCAGATATCGCGGACGTGCTGCCGCGCCGACAGCTCGGGCACGACGCCTCCCCATTCGCGGTGAATCGCGACCTGCGAGGCGACGACGTTCGATCGAATGCGCCAGGGGCGATCGCGGTTGCCGGTCTCCTCGACAGCCGCCGCCGACGTTTCGTCGCAGGAGGTTTCGATGCCGAGCACGATCATGGTAGTCGGCAGTAGGCAGTGGGCAGTGGGCAGTGCATGGCCGGCATTGGGCAGCGCGGAGTGAAGCGCGGAAGGTAGCTGGTTGTCACTGCCGACTGCCCACTGCCGACTGCCCACTGACCAGCGCGGCCAGCGATTCGTGGAACGGCGCCCGCACCACGCCGCGCTCGGTGATGATCGCGGTGATGTACCTGGCCGGCGTCACGTCGAATGCCGGGTTCCTGACGCGCACCCCCTCGGGCGTCAGGCGGCTGGGCCCGACGTGCGTCACCTCGCGGCTGTCGCGTTCCTCGATCGGGATCGTCGACCCGTCGGCGGTGTCGAGATCGATGGTCGACAGCGGCGCCGCCACGTAGAACGGGATGCCGTGCTCCCTGGCGAGCACCGCCACGCCGTAGGTGCCGATCTTGTTGGCGACGTCGCCGTTGGCGGCAATCCGATCGGCGCCGACCACCACGAGATCGACCTGCCCGAGGCGCATCATCGACCCGGCCATGTTGTCGGTGATCACGGTGGTGTCGATGCCGTCCTTGACCAGCTCCCACGCGGTGAGCCGCGCACCCTGGAGGAACGGCCGCGTCTCGTCCGCCAGCACCGTCACCTTCTTGCCACGCTCCGCGGCGGCACGAACGACACCGAGCGCGGTGCCGTAGCCCGCCGTTGCCAGCGCGCCGGCGTTGCAGTGCGTCAGGATGCGTGCCTCCTGCGGCACCAGCTCCGCGCCGAATGCGCCCATCGTCCGGCAGCTCTCGACGTCCTCGTCGTGGATGCGCCGCGCGTCCGATTCGAGCCGCTGCTTGATCTCGTCGACCGAGCAGCCGCCCTGCGCCGCGTCGGCGAACACCCGCTTCATGCGCTCGATCGCCCAGAACAGATTGACAGCAGTCGGCCGCGTCGCCGCCATCAGGTCGCAGAGCTTCTGAAACTCGGTCGCGAACTGCTTCGTGCCGGTGGCCTTGCTCCTCCGCATCCCGATCGCGATGCCCATCGCCGCCGCGACGCCAATCGCCGGCGCACCCCGAATGACCATCGTCTTGATCGCGCGGGCGACTTCCTGCGCGGTCTTGCAGGAGACATAGATCTCCGACGCAGGCAGCTTGCGCTGGTCGATCATGACGATGACGTCGTCTTTCCACTCGATGGTGGGGAGCATCGGTGGGTCGATGATAGCAGGCAGTGGGCAGTGGGCAGTGGGCAGTGGGCAGGAGGTGGCATGTTCCTCGCGATCAGGTCCGCACCCGCACACCCGAGACATCCAAGGAGCCCGAACATGCCAAATCGAAACTACGCGGATCTGATCGCGTGGCAGAAAGCCATGAATCTGGCGGAATCCGTCTACAAGGCAACGAAAACACTGCCGCGCGAGGAGCAGTACGGTCTCACCTCGCAAATGCGACGTGCTGCGGTCTCAGTCCCGTCGAATATTGCCGAGGGCGAGGGGCGCCGAACCGGCGGGCAGTTTCTACACATGCTGGGAATCGCGTACGGGTCGCTAAGGGAACTTGAAACCCAGGTCATACTGGCTAACCGACTTCGGTACATTCCTGACACCGAGTCCCGCGCTCTCACTACCCAATGCGGCGAGGTCGGTCGGCTGTTGAACGGGTTGATGAACTCGTTGGGTCGCCGATCGACCACTTAATCTCAGGAATGTGCGGCCGGGAACCTACTACTCATCCCCGTTTCTACTGCCTACTGCCTACTGCCCACTGCCCACTGCCTGCTGCCAGCTACTTCAGCAGCCTCGCATCGAACGGCTGCGGCAGCAGCTCGCCGATTCGGTGTCTCCCCGTCTCACCCTTCAGGTTCGCGAGAATCACCTCGATATCGCCCGCAAACTCCCAGAGCAGCTGCCGGCACGGACCGCACGGCGGCGTCGCCGCGTCCGGCGGCGCGACAACGACGATGCGGCGGAACGTGCGATGCCCCTCCGACAGCGCCTTGAAGAGCGCGACGCGCTCGGCGCAGACGGTCAGCCCGTAGGTCGCGTTCTCGATGTTGCAGCCGCTGATGATGGTGCCGTCGCTCGCCTCGAGCGCCGCGCCGACCTTGAAGTGCGAGAAGTCCGCGCACGCGTGCTCGCGCGCCCGACGCGCGGCGGCGATCAGATCGTCGAGCTTCGGATCCCCGATCCCCGATCCCTGATCCGTCGGATCCCGAATCCCGGATCCCGCATCCCGGCCTGATTCCACCCTAGAGTCGCTCAATGATCCCCTCGAGCAGCGAGACGAACGAGTTGCGCACGCGTTGCATCGTGGCCAGAACCTCCCGGTGGTCGATGGGCTGCGGGAGCACCCCCGCCGCAGCGTTCGAGATGCACGAGATGCCCAGCACCTCGAGGCCCATGTGGCGCGCCGCGATCGCTTCGGGCACCGTCGACATCCCGATCGCGTCCGCGCCCATGGTTCGGTAGAAGCGAATCTCCGCCGGCGTTTCGTAGCTGGGCCCGTGGACCGCGACGTAGATCCCGTGCGACACGGGGACGCCGCGCGCGCGCGCCGCGTCATCGGCGACCGTCCGGAGGCGCGCGGAGTAGACCTCGCTCATGTCCGGGAATCGCGGGCCGAAGCGATCGTCATTCGGGCCGATGAGCGGGTTGCTGCCGAGCATGTTGATGTGGTCGTCGATGATCATCAGCGCGCCCTGCGCGAACGCGGTGTTGATGCCGCCGGCCGCGTTCGTCAGGATGAGGCGGCGGACGCCGAGCCGCGCCATCACGCGCGTGGCGAACACGACCGTCGCGAGGTCGTGCCCCTCGTAATAGTGGACGCGCCCGGACAGCGCCGCAATCCTTTTGCCGGCGACGGTGCCAACCACCAGGCGGCCCGCATGGCCGACGACGGTCGAAGGTGGCCAGTGCGGCAGATCCGTGTAGGGCGTGGCAATCGCGTCGAGCAGCGTCTCCGAAAAATCGCCGAGGCCGGAACCGAGGACGATCGCCGTTTCCGGAAGCGCCTTGCAGCGGCCGCGGATGTGGGTGGCCGCCTCGTCGACGCGCTCCCACAGTGATGGCGGGCTCACGACTCCTTATCGTATGGCACGCCGAGCGCGCCCGGCGCGCGCGAGTGGCCGATGAAGCCGGCCAGCACGACGATGGTGACGATGTAGGGAATCATCTGGATGAACTGGACGGGCACGTCCTCGCCGGACGGCAACTTCACCACCCCCTGCATCTGGATCGTCAGCGCGTCCGCGAACCCGAAGAGCACGCACGCGAGCATCGTCTGCACGGGTCGCCACTTGCCGAAGATCAGCGCCGCCAGCGCGATGTAGCCGCGCCCCGCGGTCATGTTGCGCGTGAACAGCGACGACTGGCCGATCGACAGGTACGCGCCGCCCACGCCGGCCAGCACGCCCGACAGGACGACGCCGGCGTAGCGGACCCGGTTGACGCGAATGCCTGCCGCGTCCGCGGCCTCGGGGTTTTCGCCGACGGCTCTCAGGCGCAGGCCGAACGGCGTGCGGTACAAGACATACGAGGTAAGGCCGACCACAAAGAGCGCGAGGAAGGAGACGATCGACACGTCGGTCAGCACTCGCCATTGCGGCGCGATTGGCAGGAGCCGCGACAGTGTCGGCAGCAGCTCGTCCTGCGGGATCTGCGGCGTCGAGCCGGACGAGAGAAACAGCGCCCCGCTCAGCACGGCCGGCAGCCCGAGGAAGAGCATGTTGATGCCGGTTCCGGCGACCACTTCGTTCGCCTTGAAGCGAATACAGACCACCGCGAGCAGCAGCGCAAAGAACGCCGCCGCGATCATCGCCGCGCCGACGCCGGCCCACGGGCTGCGGGTGTAGAACGTGACCGCCGCCGCCGTGAAGGCGCCCGCGAGCATCAGCCCTTCGAGCGCGATGTTGATGACGCCGGATCTCTCGGAGTACAAACCGCCAATCGCCGCCCACACGAGCGGCGTTGACAGTCGGATCGTGGAGAAGACGAGCGAGAGCGTCAGGATCGATCGCATCAGCCCCTGCCCCCTCTCCTGAACGCCGCCTCCGCCGCCACGAACAGAATGACGAGCGCCTGGAGGATGAGGACGATGTCCTTGGACACCAGCTGCGTGAACGCGTCAACGGGCACGCCGCCGCGCTGCAGCACCGCGAAGAGCAGCGCCGCCACGACCACGCCGAAGGGGTGATTGCGTCCCAGCAGCGCGACCGCAATGCCGGTGAAGCCGTAGTTGTCCGAGAAACCGTCGTAGTAGCGGTACCGGTACCCGAGCACCTCGTTGATGCCGACCATCCCCGCCAGTGCGCCGGAGATCGCCATCGTCAGCACGACTTCCTTCCGGATGGACACGCCCCCATATTCGGCGGCCGCGGGGTTCTGCCCCGTCGCGCGAATCTCGTAGCCCCACTTCGTCTTCCACAGCAACACGTATACGAGCCAGCACGAGAGCAGCGCGAGGAGAAACGCGATGTTCAGCGGGATGCGCGCCGGCAGTCCCGGGATGAAGGCGCCCAGCCGTGGAATGTGCGCGCCGCTGCCGATGGGCGTGGTCTCCATGATCGGATCGCCGGGCATGCGGTAGTGGTATTGCGTCAGGTAGCCGACCAGCGCGACCGCCACGAAGTTCAGCATGATCGTGTTGATCACTTCGTGCGAGCCGAACCGGGCTTTCAGGAGGCCGGGTATCGCCCCCCACGCCGCGCCGGCGGCGATGGCGGCGACGCAGCACAGCGGCACCAGCACGACTGCCGGGAGGTTCGCGAACGTGATCCCGATCCAGGCCGTCGCGAACGCCGCGACGTAGAGCTGCCCTTCCGCGCCGATGTTCAGCAGGCCGCCGCGGAGCGCGACCGCGACGGCCAGGCCGGTGAAGATCAACGGCGTCGCGAAGAACAGCGTGTAGCCGATGCCGTCGGGCCACGAGAAGGCGCTGCCAAGCAGGAGGCGATACGTCTCGACGGGGCTGTCGCCGACGAGCGCGACGATCAGCGCGCCGGCGAGAAACGCGCACAGGACGGCCATCGACGGAAAGAGCAGGTCGCGAAGAACCTTCACGCCCGACCGCCCGTCATCAGCAGGCCGATCTCCTCATGGGTCGCGCGCGACGGATCGACTTCGCCGGCGACTCGCCCGTTGTGCAGGACGAGGAGGCGGTCGGCAAGGGCGGTGACCTCCTCGAGCTCGGCCGACACGAGCAGCACGGCGCAGCCGGAATCGCGCAGCGCCACGATCTTCCGGTGGATGAATTCGATCGCGCCGATGTCGACGCCGCGTGTCGGCTGCGAGATGAGCAGCAGGGCCGGCGGCAGCTCGAACTCGCGCCCGATGATCAGCTTCTGCTGATTGCCGCCCGAGAGCGCGCGTGCCGGCAGCGACGCGTTCGGCGGCCGGACGTCGAACTCGCGGATGACGAGATCCGCGCGGCGCTGAATCGCCGCCTGGTCGAGCAGCACGCCGCCGACGCCCGAGACCGCCGGCGCGCGGTAGTGCACGCCGAGAATCGCGTTCTCCCACAGGCTGAAGTCGAGCAGCAGGCCGCGGCGGTGGCGATCTTCGGGGACGTGCGCGATGCCCGCCTCGCGCCGCCGCCGCGCATCCAGTTCACGGATGTCGCGGCCGCCAAGGGACATCGACCCCGACACCTGAGACCCGGGCAGCAGGCCGGCCAGCGCTTCGATCAGCTCCGTCTGGCCGTTGCCCTCCACGCCGGCGACGCCGACGATTTCTCCCGCTCGAACCTCGAACGACACCTTGTCGAGCCGCCTGGCGCCGTCGCGTGCGGTAATCGTCACATCGCGCACAGCCAGCACCGTCGCGCCGGGCTGTGCGGCCGGCTTGTCGACGCGCAGCAGCACGTCGCGTCCGACCATCAGCCGCGCCAGCGCCGCCGCGTCCGTCTCGCTCGTCTTCACCTGGCCGACGACGCGCCCGTCGCGCATCACGGTGACGTTGTCCGAGATCGCGAGCACCTCCGAGAGCTTGTGCGTGATGATGATGACGGTCTTCCCCTGGCCGCGCATCCGGCGCAGGATGGCGAAGAACTCGTCTACTTCCTGCGGCGTGAGCACCGCCGTCGGCTCGTCGAGGATCAGCAGCCCGGCGCGCCGGTAGAGTGCCTTCAGCAGCTCGACGCGCTGCTGCTGGCCGACCGAGAGGTCCTCCACGACCGCATCGGGATCGACGGCCAGCCTGAACTCCTCCGACAGGGCGCGGATGCCGGCAGCGGCTTTCCTGAGGTCGAGCGACATCGCGGAGCCCGGCTCGGCGCCGAGCACGATGTTCTCCGTCACCGTCATGGGACGCACCAGCATGAAGTGCTGGTGCACCATGCCGATGCCGAGCGCGATGGCGTCGCGCGGCGCGCGGATGTCGCGCGCCTGGTCGTTGACGAGGATCTCGCCGCTGTCGGCGGTGTAAAAGCCATACGCGATGCGCATGGCCGTCGACTTGCCAGCGCCGTTCTCGCCGACAATCGCATGAATCGTGCCCGGGGGAATCGTGATGTCGAGGTGATCGTTGGCCAGCACGGCGCCGAAGCGCTTGGTGATGCCGCGCAGCTCGAGTTTCATTGCGCCATCGCGTCGGTCACCTTGATCTGGCCGGAGATGATCTTCTTCCGCGCCTCTTCCGCCGCGGCAATCGCGTCGGGCGAGACGAGGTCGCGGTTGTACTGATCCATCACGTAGCCGACGCCCTCGCTCTCGAGCCCGAACACGTGGAACCCGCCGGTGAACTTCCCGTCGACGACCTCCTTGACGATGTCGTACACGGCGTTGTCGACGCGCTTGATCATGCTGGTCAGGACGTATCCCGGCTTCACGGCGTTCTGGTTCGAATCGACGCCGATGACGTAGTGCGTCGCGCGGCCGTTCTGCATGCCGGCCTGCTCGACCGCATCGAACGCGCCGAGCCCCGAGTTGCCGGCCGCCGCGAAGATGACGTCGGCGCCCTTGTCCATCTGCGCCAGCGAGAGCTCCTTGCCCTTGCCGGGATTGTTCCAGGCGGCATCGGTGACGCCGACGTAGTTCTGGATGACCTGCACGCGCGGGTTCACCGCCTTCGCGCCCTCTTCGTAACCCTTCTCGAAGCGGCGGATCAGCGGGATGTCCATGCCGCCGACGAATCCGACGGTGCCGGTGCGCGACGTCTTCGCGGCGATCATCCCGACCAGGTACGACCCCTCGTGCTCCTTGAAGAGCAGGCCGGCCACGTTCGGCATCGGCGTCTTCCCGTCGTCCTGGAGGACCACGCCGTCGATGATCGCGAAACGGATGCCGGGGTAGTCGCGCGCGACGACCTGCATGATGGGCGCCTGGGTGAAGCCGACGCCGATGACGAGGTCGTAGCCGCGCTCGGCGAACGCGCGCATGGCGGGCTCGATCGAGTTCGGCGTGCCCGGCTCGACGTCGCGCAGCACGATGCCGAGCGCCGGCTTGCCGCACGTCGTCTTCCCGTCGGGCAGCGTCCCCGTTTCCGCGCACTTGACGCCCGCCCACGCCGCGGCGTTGAACGAGCGGTCGTCCTTGCCGCCGATGTCGAACACGATGCCGACGTGCACCTTCGACGTGTCGTCCCCGGCGTATTGCGCGCGGCGGCACGCGGCGGCAAGCACGCACGCGATCAGCAGGCAGAGTGTCCTGGGAGCCTGGCTGGTGTGTCGCGTCATCGCACGTCTCCCAGGATGACCGGCCGTGCCTGCGGGGCTTCGTCGCCAATGACGATCGCGTCGCTGCACAGGGCGAGCGCCGCGTTGACCCCGCGTCCGTTCCGGTGATGGATGTCGATGAGCGGCTGTCCCCGTTCGACGCGCTCGCCCGGCTTGGCGAGCAGCCAGACGCCGACGGCGTGGTCGATCGGTTCACCCACCTTCGTTCGTCCCGCGCCGAGCAGGTTCGTCGCGAGCCCGATCGCTTCGGCCTGCATGCGCGTGATGTACCCGTCGCGCGGCGCGACGCACTGTTCCCGCCCCTTGACCGACGGCAGCAGCGACGGGTCGTCGACGACGGCGCGCGCGCCGCCCTGCCGCTCGATCATGCGTCCGAAGGTCTCGAGCGCCTTGCCCGAGGAGAGCGCGCCTTCGACGCGGCACAGCGCGTCGCCTTCGTTCGAATCGCGGCCGGCGAGCATGAGCGCGCGCGCGGCGAAGCGCTTCACGACGGCCGTGAGATCCTCCGGCCCCTGTCCCTTGAGCGTCTCGATGCACTCGCGCACTTCGATGGCGTTGCCGACGGCGCGCCCGAGCGGCGTCTCCATGCCGGTGATGAACGCCTCGGTGCGCACGCCCGCGCGCTTGCCGATGGCGACCATCGAGGCCGCAAGCTCCCGCGCGTCCGACTCGTGCTTCATGAACGCGCCGTCGCCGCACTTGACGTCGAGCACCACGACGTCGCTCCCTTCCGCGAGCTTCTTGCTCATCACGGAGGCCGAGATGAGCGGGATGCTGCCGATGGTCGCGGTGACGTCGCGGAGCGCGTACAGCTTCTTGTCGGCGGGCGCCAGCGACGCCGTCTGCCCGATGATGCTGGTGCCGACGTCCCTGAGCACGGCCTTGAATTCGTCGATCCCGAGATCGACACGGTAGCCCGGGATCGACTCGAGCTTGTCGAGCGTGCCGCCGGTGTGCCCCAGCCCGCGTCCCGACATCTTCGGCATGATGACGCCGCACGCCGCCGCGAGCGGCGCGAGCACGATCGAGACCTTGTCGCCGACGCCGCCCGTGCTGTGCTTGCCGACCTTCACGCCGGGGATGTCCGACAGGTCCACCCGGTTGCCCGAGTTGACCATCGAGTCGGTCAGCCACGACGTCTCGTCGATCGTCATGCCGCGGAGCACGATGGCCATCAGCAGCGCCGAGGCCTGGTAGTCGGGCAGCGTCCCGCGGCTCACCCCGTTGACGAAGAAATCGATCTCCTCCCGCGACAGCGTGC
>Ga0137419_10001270_pt1 | contig 10632 bp, 7 predicted proteins | sample CZODoug3_1_2_16f_FD_108279 | JGI IMG/M metagenome (GOLD analysis project Ga0137419, IMG submission 108279) | Vadose zone soil fungal communities from Angelo Coast Range Reserve, California, USA - CZODoug3_1_2_16fungal (Illumina Assembly) | ecosystem: Environmental > Terrestrial > Soil > Vadose... | reverse complement strand
TACAAATGATTTGCAAAAAATTCCGCGCGTGGCCTCTGCACGGAAGCCGCTCTCGTAAGCTAGAATCAATCCAACAAAGATCGTCACTCCGCGAACGATCTGCTCCGAGGTGCACTCATGCAATTGAAACCCTTTCTGCTGGACGCTTGGCTCGACAATTACGAACACGGCATCGAATTCAACCTGGCTGCGAGCACGGGGCCGGTCTGGACCGCGAATCAGTTACTCAATCTCGGCGCTGACAAAGCACGCCAGCAGTATCTGAATCACAAAGTCGTCTACGGACGTCCCGCCGGCGCCGACAGCTTGCGCGCCGCCATCGCGGAAATGCAGAACGTGGACGTGGATTGTGTGCAAGTCGTCACGGGCGCATCGGAAGCATTGACGATCCTGATGTGGCTGGCCGCGGAGCCAGGTGCAAATGTGATCCTTCCGATGCCGGGCTTCACGACATTCTCAGCGCTGCCCGAGTCGCTGGGTCTCGAGCTGCGTTTTTACCGCGTTGGTCGCGAGAATGGCTTTCAAATTGACGTCGACGAGATCAAGCAACTCGCCGACGCAAAGACGAAGCTGATCCTGATCAACAGCCCGCATAACCCGACGGGCGCGACCATCGGCGACGCCGACATGGAAACTCTGCACGATTTCACCGCGCAGCGTGGAATCCAACTGGTGAGCGATGAGGTCTATCATCCGATCTATCACGGGCGCGACACGAAATCAGCCGCGCGCCTGCCCCACGCCACGGTCATCAGCGACCTGTCAAAGGCCTTTTCCCTGGCTGGATTGCGCACCGGCTGGATGATCGAGCACGACCCGGTCCGTCAGCAAAAGTACTGGAATGCACGCGCTTACTTCTCGATCTGCAACACCAACGCGGGAGAAATTCTGACGGAGATCGCCATCCGCAATCGCGCCGTTATCCTCGGGAAATCTCAGCAGACCGCCAGCCGCAACCTCCAGCGTCTGGACCACTTCATGACCGAGCATCGGGACCTGCTGGGCTGGACTCGCCCGCAAGGCGGCATGACGGCCTTTCCGTGGCTGGTGAGCGGCGAGAACGCGCGCCCATTCTGCCAAGCTGCGACCGAGCGCGGAATCCTGTTCGCTCCGGGAGATTGCTTCGACGTACCCAGCCATTTCCGGCTAGGCTTCGCCGCGAGTGGGGAAAACTTTGTCGTCGCGCTGGAGCGCTTTGAGGAATTTATCAAGAGTTGGGCGGCAAAAATGGTGACCGCGTAACTGGAGCGGCGGCGTCCTCGCCCGCCTGGCGCGCAGCGCCGAATGAATGCGCGGGTGAGAAGGCAACCGAACTCAACTTTCCCGCACGATCTTGACTTGTCGTTCCGACGCCGAGCGCAGCGGAGGCGGAGGAATCCGCTGTTCCTGACACCGGACGCCTAAGTCCCAGCCATGAACACCGCATTCGAAACAGTCGCCGCCCGACGTAGATGTTTGAGATCGCGATACTCCTCCGAGTCGTACCACCGGCGAGCCTCGTCCGTAGTGGGGAACTGGATGAGCACAGGAAAGAGAGGCTGGTACGAGCCTTCGACTACCTCAAAGGGCCCGCCAATCACAAGGTAGCGGTCACCGAACTTCTCCACTACGGGCGTGACGCGCGCTTTATATTCTTCCATCTTTGCGGCATCCTTGATTTCGCGAATATCGACTAGGGAATAGGCAGACATTGGTATCACCTCAACCGGGTGAGAAATTCTAGCAGTCCCATGCACGACCGTATCGCCCAATCCCTCAGCGCGAAGTTCGTAGGGCGCTTATCACAGTGTGCCGTCAACTATCAACCTCCGTAGTTCTGGCACAGAGCACTGGCCTCCCATTCACCATCACGCCTGCGATCTTCCCCTTGGGCCGACACTGCATTTACACTAATCCGTCGAGCAGTCCCCCGGGATTAGCAATTGTCCAGAACACTTTTGGTTATTTTCCTCATTGCAGGTTCCACTCGGGTCTTCGCCCAGACCGTGATCGAAGGCACGGTGCGCGCCGGTGCGGGCAATCCTGTGTCGGGAGCCTCAGTTCGCTTGCTCCCCCAAGACGGCGGTTCGCTGCAAACAACATCCACCGCGAGCGACGGCAGCTTTCACTTCGCGGGCGTGGAAGCCGGACCTTACACGCTCAAAGTCGACGCCACCAATTTCTACCCGGCCGAACACAGCTTCGTGCTGCGTCCCCGCCAGCCGTTCTCACTTTCCCTCGAATTGCTACCAAAACAAACCGTGCAGGAACAGGTCGAAGTCCGCTCCACCAGCCAGACCATCGATTCGCACCAAACCGGCAGCTCGTACACCTTCACGCACCAGGATCTGGAACACCTCCCCGACCCGTTGGTCGACAACACCAACAGCTTGGTCAAGAACTTGATGCCGGGAGCCAGTGACAGTCACGATGACCTCCTCGCCGTCCGCGGCACGGAGTTCTCACTGCATGAGTTCATCAACGGCATCTCATTCCTCGACAACACGCAGCCGCAGTTCTCTCCCGGCATCAGTCCGCAGATTTTCGAAACAGTGGACCTCATGACGGGAGGCTTCCCCGCCGAATACGGTAATCGCTTCGGCGGAGTGCTCGACATCACCACCCGCTCGGGCGCAAGCCTGAACGGGCACGGCGACGTGAATTTCCGCGGAGCGACCTTCGAGAATTACGACCTGAACGCCGACTACGGGGGCCAAGCGGGCTGGCTAGGCTACTACTTCTTCGGGGATGGCTTCACCTCGGGGCGCTATCTCGATCCGCCTGAACCGAAAGAACTCTATGACTTCGGTAAAGGTTCACGCGCCACAGCGCAGTTCGACTTTCATTCGGGCACCAAGGATGCATGCAAGCTTCTCCTGATGGGTGGCGGCACGAATTTCCAGCAGCCCAACCTCTCCAACGACCAGGGGGTGGGGCGCGACGCGCAGCGCCGTCTCCGACAGCAGACCGGAATCCTCAGCTGGTATCACACCTTTTCGCCCGAGACGCTATTGTCTACGTCCCTCTATGAACGTGTGGGCTCCGATCGCGTTTTGCCCACCGCCGATCCCATCACGCCGTATTCCGTCGCCTCGCGCGCACCGCTGACCATCGGCGTCAAAAGTGATATCTCGCATCTTTGGCATGGGCAAGTGATCAAAGCGGGCGTCGATCTTGTTCGCCTGCGCGAACTGGAGAGTTTTTTCTTTGACAGCCGCGGCGACCCCGACGCGTTTCCATCCTTCAACGGTGGCCTAAAAGGGGGACAAGCCAGCCTCTACCTGCAGGATCACTTCTCGCCCTTCCGCAACCTCCGGGTCGACCTGGGCGTGCGCTACGACTACTTCGATCTGGTAACGACAGCGGCGCACACCAGCCCGCGCATCGGCTTTGCGTATCATTTCAATCGCACCAAGTCGGTGCTGCACGCGGCCTACAACCGCTACTTCTCGCCGCCGCCCATCGAGTATTCGTTGCTCGCCAGCTTCATCGGCCACAGCGCTGTCGACCCCGATCAGCGCGTGGGCAACGTGCGAGCTTATCGCCAGAATTACATGGAAGCTGGATGGTCGCAGGAACTGCATCCCCGCGTGAGCCTCGAACTGAACGCCTATCTCCACACCGGACGCGACTCGTTCGAGAACCACGAAATTTCCATCAGCCGCATCTTTGTTCCCATCAACTTCCATGCGGCCCGCTCCAGCGGCGCCGAACTGGTGCTGAACCTCAAACCGCTGGAACGCCTCGGCATCACTGGACGCTTTCAGTACGCACTCTCGCGCACGTATTTCTACGGACCCATCACCGGAGGGTTTGCCGGCGACGAACCCCTGGTCGCCGGCGAGCGCATTGTCCCCGCCTTCGACCAGACTCACACGGGCACAGCGCAGATTTTCTATCGCAACCGCTGGCGCGGTTTCTGGGCGGGAAGTGCGTTGCGCTACGGCAGCGGGACGATCGTCGAGCGTGGTCCGCGCCTGCCCCAACATTTCACCAGCGATCTCGCGACCGGCGTGACTTTGTGGAGCGCCGAGCCGCGCCGCCTCGATTTCGAGTTCGACGTGACCAACGTTTCCAACAGCATCTACCAAATCGCGAAAGAGAGCGAAGAGATCCCCATTCAGTACGCTCCCGCGCGTACGGTAGGCGGCAGCCTGAAATTCCACTTCTGACGGCCTTTGTGGCGCGGACACTCCTGTCGGCGTCCGTTTCAATCAGCACCGCCGGAGTAAGGAAGGCACGGGAGTCCGGGCGAAATCCTACATACCTGTGGCAGGTGCCTCAGCGCTCACTTGCGAGCGAGCACCACGATGTTTTCGGAGGAAGCCCTGTAGGCACGATTAACTGCTCGGCGTAGGAACACCTACCCTCGGGAATTTGCCCCGGAGCGAAGTCGAAGAGTCCAGCCCAGCGAAGCTCAGCAGTGCTCCGCCCTAAATATTTCAGTACCTCACTGCGAAATGGCGACCAAGGGGCTATCCTGATGAGCACACTTGGAGCCCCACCAGTGCCCCTATTGGACACCATCGGCCTCATTGTCGTCGCAGTAGCGCTAGTTTTCATCTGGGTTCGGCGAAACCAAGAAGCCCCTGCAGTCAGATCCCGTCGCCGGCTCGGCCTGATCGTCGCGTCGATGGGAGCAGTTTTGCTGTTGGCGACGCTAGTCTTCGCCCGAATCTATGTCCTCAGGCCGGCAGCGATCCTGATTCTGCTCTTTGGCCTGCTCTACTGGCTTCTAAACCGGATCGACAAGATCTGAAGCGGACAATTTGAACTCATGTCCACAGGTGAGCGATTGAGGAAGGAAAAAGCAGGGAAATACCGCACTGCCCAAGCCAGCACCCAAGACCTAGCACCCAAGACTAAGAGCTAAGAGCTGACGAAGACTCTAAGACCTGGGCTCTGCCACCGCTGCCGGCTGAATCTCCTCCACATCCACCCATTTCGTCGGATACTTCCCCGTGTAGCAGGCCGTGCAGTAGTCGGTCTTCTCGCCTTCGCCGCAGGCCTTCTTCAATCCCTCGAGCGAGAGATAGGCCAGTGAATCCGCGCCGACGTATTCGCGGATTTCTTCGACCGACTTGTTGGCTGCGATCAGCTGGCTCTTCGAAGGGGTGTCCACGCCGTAAAAACAAGGCGAAATTGTCGGCGGACACGAAATTCGCATGTGCACTTCCTTCGCCCCCGCGTTGCGCACCATGCGCACGATCTTCCTGCTGGTCGTGCCGCGTACGATGGAATCGTCGATCAGAACGACCCGTTTGCCTTCGAGCAGCGAACGCACCGGGTTCAGCTTCAGCCGGACCCCGAAGTCCCGCACACTCTGTTTCGGCTCGATGAAGGTTCGGCCCACGTAGTGGTTACGAATCAACGCGAAGCGGAACGGGATCCCGCTTTCGGCCGCGTACCCGAGCGCAGCCGTCACGCCCGAGTCGGGCACCGGCACAACGATGTCGGCATCCACCCCGGCTTCGCGCGCCAGTTGCCTGCCCAAGCCTTCGCGACTCACCTGCACCGAGCGCCCAAACACCAGGCTGTCGGGACGCGAAAAGTACACGTGCTCGAAAATGCAACTCGACTGCGGAGCCGCCGGCGAATAAAAGCGCGAGGTGATGCCCTCGGGCCCCACGATGACGAGTTCTCCCGGTTTTACGTCGCGCTCGTAAGTCGCGCCAATCAAATCAAATGCGCAAGTTTCCGAAGCGAAGACGATCGTATCCTGCTTCAATCCCGGCAGCGCCGGGATCCGTCCCATGGCCAGCGGCCGGAAGCCGCGCGGATCACGCGCCGCAAATATGCGGTCCGACGACACCATGACCAGCGAAAATGCCCCTTCCACTCGCCGCAGAGCATCGGCCATCGCCTCCGGCAGAGTATGCTCGCGCGAAAGCGCGATCAGGTGCACGATAACTTCGGTATCGCTGGTGGTCTGGAAAATTGATCCCTGCGCCTCGAGCCGCGAGCGAATCTCCATCCCATTCACCAGGTTGCCGTTATGCGCAACCGCAATCGATCCCTTATTCGACTGCACCAGGATTGGCTGCGCATTGAGCAACGCCGAATCGCCGGTAGTCGAATAGCGCGTGTGCCCAATCGCCAATGTTCCCCGCAACTTGGCCAGCACTTCTTCCACGAAAATGTCGGCCACAAGCCCCATCGCCCGATGCGGACGCAAAGTCATCCCGTCGGAACTGACAATGCCCGCCGACTCCTGTCCGCGATGCTGCAAGGCATGTAGTCCGAGGTAAGCGAGCTTCTCCGCTTCAGGGTGCGCGTAAATCGCGACCACCCCACACTCTTCGCGAAATTTGTCGGAAATCAGCACTTAGTAATTAGCCTTTAGCATTTAGCTCTCAGTCGTCAGTCTTCAGCAAAAGCTCGGCTCATCTCCCAAATAAAGCGCGGCGCAAACCTATGCAGCAACGGCTCCTTTTCACGGTAGGGTTTGGATTCGCCCTTCAGTTCTTGCGAACAGCTGCTCCGATAGCCCCGTATCCGCCCGGCTAACGCGCAACCATGCCGCCTTCGGAGTCGCAATCGTCAGCCGAACCGCATACCCACACGCGTCCCAGGCGGCATACGCATCAGACTCGATCTCGACGGCTTCCATATAGCCCTGCATTGTCGTCAACCATGGAAACTCCGTCACTTCTCCCCGGCCCAGAGCAAACACCGGAAAGGAGGCTTCGTCCGACATCCGCTGCGCCCGCTCTTCGCGATCTCTGGTTTCAATTCTTGCTCTTCAATCGCCAATCGGCAATCGAAAATTGGCAATGCGATCAGTCCGCCGCTACCGCTTCCGGCTCCGTCCTCAAAGCTCGTTCCAGCGCCGATTCATACCCAGCGCGCAGCTCTGCAACCGAAGCCAACACCACCACCCGTCCATCCAGCTTGATTTCCACTTGTGCCGGAACAGTTTCTCCGAGCACATCCACGAAGAGCCCGTTCTTTCTCGCTATCTCTTTGATTCTCGGGAGCTGGCTCAGGTCGCACGAGATTACGACCCGACTCGCATCCTCGCCGAACAAGGCGAATTCCGGCGGCAGTCCATTCGACGCAATGTCTACCCGCAAACCCATCCCCGTCGCGAAGGTAGGCTCGGCCAGCGCGACCGCCAGTCCGCCCGAAGAACAGTCATGCGCGGACTCCATCAGCCCCGCCTGGATCATCTCGATTAACCCCTTCTGCAGCGCGGCTTCCTGTTCGAGTTCCAACTCCGGCGGATAGCCCCACACCGCGCCCAGAATCTCTTTCGCGTACTCGGACGAGCCAAATTCGGATTCTACGTCCGTGATATCGCCCGCTTCGGTCCCACGCAATAGCACAATCGTGCACCCCGCTTCGCGGAAGTCCATCTTCGCAGTTTTGTGAACATCTTCGAGCGCGCCCACAATACCCAGCACCGGCGTTGGATAAATGCCTTCGCCCAGAGTCTCGTTGTAAAAGCTAACGTTGCCGCCCGTGATGGGGACTTCGAGTTCCTCGCAAGCTTTGGTAATGCCATCGACCGTCTGCGAAAACTGCCACATGATATGGGGCTTTTCAGGATTGCCGAAGTTCAAACAATTGGTTGCGCCGATCGGAGTTGCGCCCGCACAGGCCACGTTTCGACAAGCTTCCGCCACCGCGTGCATCGCGCCCAGCCGCGGATCGAGATAACACCAACGCCCGTTGCCATCGAGCGCCATGGCCAGCCCGCGCTGGGTGCCTTTGATGCGAATCACCCCCGCATCGCCCGCCCCGGGTGCTGCCACGGTGTTGGTCTGCACCATGTGATCGTACTGCTGCCATACCCAGCGCTTGCCGCAAATGTCCGGGCTGGCGAGGAGCTGCTTGAAGTTGTTCGTAAGATCGCCCGCCTCAGTGAGTTGAATGGTCGACGGCATCTCGCGCTCGACCGGAGGCTCCCACCGTTCCAAGGGGCGCTTGTAGAGTGGGGCATCGTCGGTAAGGGCTTCGTTCGGAATCTCTGCTACCAATTCGCCGTGCTGGCGCACGCGCATGACATTGTCTGGCGTAACGTGGCCCACTTCGACCGCATCGAGCCCCCACTTCTCGAAGACCCGAAATACTTCCTGCTCCCGGCCTTTCTGGGCGACCAGCAACATGCGCTCCTGCGACTCCGAGAGCATGATCTCGTACGCGGACATGCCGGTTTCACGCTGAGGCACGCGATCGAGCTCGATTTCCAGTCCCACCTTGCCGCGCGCGCCCATCTCGCAGGTGGAACACGTCAGCCCAGCCGCGCCCATGTCCTGAATACCAACGATTGCGCCCGTCTGCATGGCTTCCAGACAGGCTTCGAGTAGCAGCTTCTCAAGGAACGGATCGCCCACCTGCACATTGGGCCGCTTGGCTTCCGACGCTTCGCTGAATTCTTCCGAGGCCATGGTGGCGCCGTGGATGCCGTCACGCCCGGTCTTCGCACCGACATAAATAACCGGATTTCCCTCCCCGGCGGCCTTCGCGTAGAAAATCTGGTCGCGCCTCACCAGGCCCAGCGCAAACGCGTTCACCAGCGGATTGCCCGAATAGCATGGCTCAAACTTCGTTTCGCCGCCAAGGTTTGGTACGCCAAAGCAATTCCCGTAAGAAGCGACCCCGCTGACGACCCCTTCCATGATGGAATGATTTTTGTGAATCTCGCTTTGTGTGGCGCGGACACTCTTGTCCGCGACATTTGACTTTGACTCCTCAATCGGCCCGAACCGCAGCGAATCCATCACCGCGACCGGCCGCGCACCCATGGTGAAAATGTCACGCAAGATTCCGCCCACTCCGGTTGTGGCTCCCTGAAACGGCTCAATGAACGAAGGATGATTGTGCGACTCGATCTTGAACGCGCATGCCCAGCCGTCGCCGATGTCGATGATGCCTGCGTTCTCGCCTGGCCCTTGCACGACGAGCTTGCTGCGCGTGGGCAAGCGCTTCAGGTGCACGCGCGAAGACTTGTAGGAGCAATGCTCGCTCCACATCACGCTGAAGATGCCGAGTTCAGTGAGCGTCGGCTCGCGTCCGCCTAGGAGTTGCTGGATGTTTGCGTATTCGTCCGGCGTAATGCCGTGCTCCCGGATGAGCTCCGGAGTGAGGGTAGGATTCAGAGAATGGCTCATGGCTGGAAGGTTTCATTGTCGCAGAAAAACCAGCCGTCTGTCGCCAGCCTTCGGTCGTCAGGAAAGTCGTTGGCTGTTGGCTGGCTTTTTCCCAAGACGGGGCGATGGGACGCCACCCTGGAAAATCCCACCGAGAGCGCAAGATTGCACTTTGAATAGGGCAAGATCGAGGGGAGAGGGAGCCAAGTAATTGACCGAGCGAATGTTAGCTAAATGATATGGTTTTAGAAAGCGATGTACGGGGTTGGCTCCCGGCAGGATCCAGGTCCATGGCCTCGCAGGATGCCCGTTGATTGCGGCTAGAAGGCCGAGACGCGTCTTTTGGGGTTGGGTGATGTTTGGGGTCGCCCATCTGTTCGTTCGCTTCCTAGGGACCGGTTCAATCCCGCATAAGCTAATAGATAACATAAACGCACGCGCGGTGGGACGTTCGGCCTCCTGATCTCGAACTGACGTGCTTTTGGCGAAAGACTAGCGACCGACGACTGGCGACTATACTGGGCTCGATGAAATCCGTCATCGTCGGCACGGCCGGGCACATCGATCACGGAAAAACCGCACTGCTGAAGGCCCTTACCGGAATTGATGCCGATCGTCTGGAGGAAGAGAAACGGCGCGGGATCACGATCGATATCGGCTTTGCACACCTGGAGTTAGCTGGTCCCGACGGCGACAAATTGCGTCTTGGCTTCGTAGACGTTCCGGGCCACGAACGTTTTGTGCGCAACATGCTGGCGGGAATCGGGGGGATTGACCTTGTGCTGCTGGTCATCGCCGCCGACGAGTCCATCAAACCGCAGACCCGTGAACACTTCGACATTTGCCGCCTGCTGGCAGTGCGGCGCGGCATCACGGTGTTGACGAAGTCCGATGCGGTCGATCGCGAGACGCTCGACGTCGTGCGACTGGAAGTGTCGGAGTTTCTGCGCGGGTCGTTTCTCGATCCAGCCCGATCACCCATCATCGCGGTAAGTTCTCGCACCGGTGCGGGCTTGCCGGAACTGAAACAGGAACTCGCCAAGATGGCCGTAGAAATTCCAGCGAAAGATTCGTCGGCATTGGTGCGTCTACCGATCGATCGCGTGTTCACGATGAAAGGCTTCGGCACTGTGGTCACAGGGACGCTGGTAGCAGGCAGGATTCGTAAGGAGGACGAATTGGAAGTCTTTCCCAGCGGCAAGCGCGTTCGGGTTCGCGGCGTGCAAGTGCATGGGGAAGCTGCCGAGCAGGCGGTCGCCGGACAGCGCACCGCGCTGAATCTGGCGGGCGTTGCGGTGGAGGACCTGGCACGCGGGATGATGCTCGCGCCGCCGGAGACGTTTCGGGGCACCGTACGCGTCGACACACGCCTGTCCCTGCTTCCATCCACCAAGCCCCTCAAGGACGGTGCTCGTGTGCACTTTCACGCCTATACGACGGAGACCATCGCGGAAGCGCGATTCTATGGACCGAAGCAGATACGGCCGGGCGACGAGCAGTGGGTGCGCCTCAAATTAACTGATGAGAGGCTGTTATTGCCGGGAGATCGCTTTATTGTGCG
>Ga0137419_10001267_pt1 | contig 10644 bp, 7 predicted proteins | sample CZODoug3_1_2_16f_FD_108279 | JGI IMG/M metagenome (GOLD analysis project Ga0137419, IMG submission 108279) | Vadose zone soil fungal communities from Angelo Coast Range Reserve, California, USA - CZODoug3_1_2_16fungal (Illumina Assembly) | ecosystem: Environmental > Terrestrial > Soil > Vadose... | reverse complement strand
GGCGCGCATCGCTTCGCTGTTGCGGTACTCGAGTTCCGGTTGGAGGCGATCGAACGCCAGTACGCGATAGCCGCCCGGGGGGACTTGTTGCAGACCGAACTTGCCATCCGACGAAACCAACGCCTGCCGGAACTGGCCGGTGCTGTCGGCAAGCGGGATGCAATACACAAAAACGGGTGTCTGGCCTAGGGAAGATCCACCGATGAAACTGCCCGGGCGGGGCGTGGGAAAGTCGTCGGTTCCGGCGGAGGCGCTACCGACGCCCTCGATCGAGCCGTCGATCTGCGCGCCATCATCGCGCATAGTCAAATCGATCGTGAGAGTGGAACCCAAGCCGACGCTGAGCGGCCGACGAAGCAGGTCGAGATCGCCGGACGTGATCGATGCGGCAAACCCGCGGGAGGAATCGATTCGCACCCAATAGCGACCGGGCGCAACTCCGTCAAATACGAGCGAGTCGTCGTGAGGACCAGTGGGCGGACGCAGCTGGGGAACATTCGCTTGAGAGAACTCATCCGCAGGTTCCAGCCTTACGCTGAGATTCTGCCTTCGCCATTGAGCCTGGCGGAAATCGCCTTGGCTCATGGTCTCCGGCTTCGGGCTTGGGTCCGGATCGGTTTTGAAATCCAGTCTGGCATTTATGCGAACCGAACTGTGGGGAGCCAGGGTCAGGGCAGGCCCTTCCAGGGCGGCGCCCTTGACGGTGAGGCTTGCCGATCCGGTGGCGGGATTCGGTCCCACACTCGTAGCTTCGATGACGTAGGTGCCGTTGGGCAGCGAGCCCTCAATCTTCTGCTCGCGATCGTTGTAGCCGAGAGCGAATCCCGGTCCCTTGCGGCCCTGGACGGAGACGTTGACCGTGATCTGGGCGTCGGGAGGCGCCTTGGTGACGGGCACCTTGACCGCGTAGTAGGGTTGCCGCTGAGGAGAAAGCTCGGCCTGGAAGATCACGCCGGGCGTGAGCTGGATCGCCCCGGCGGTCACGAAATCTGTCGCATTGGGAAAATAGGCGGGCGGGTATCCGTACATCGGGCCGCGGGGATCGAAGATGAGCGGGTCACGATCCATCTGTTCACGGGTGAGTAACTTGTAGGTGCCGGGCTCGAGTTCGGCGAAGCGAAATTCGCCGCTCGATCGGGTGATGACGGATCCGGAATGGATCCAGTGCGCACGACCTTCCTGCACTTGACGCCGGTAAAGTTCGACCTGAATCCTGTCGGCGACGTTGGAGCTGGGGAGAATGACGCGGCCGACGATGAGGGCTTCGGGCACCAGCGGGATGGTGAGATCGTTTCCCGTGAGAGCCAGGGACTGATAGGTCGTCCACGAACGGCTTTCTGAACTGAGAAAGCCTGGTTTGCGAGCCGTCAGAACGTAATTGAGAGAGAACCCGGTGGAGATTTGTGCGATGCCCGAAGCCGTGGTGAGCTCCTCAGTGGAACGGGCGGCTGGGTCGGTTGCGGGTTGTGGAAACGTGAACTCAAAACGCCCTTGATCGTCGGCCAGGGCGGCGAGGCGGTTGTCGGGAGAAAGCACGAGAGCGCGCCCGACGGGTTCGCGGGTGACGCTGTTGATCACCACGCCCCGGATCGTGATCCTTTGCGGGCTGGCGGCGGACGCTTCCTGGGCGTGGGCAGGCTCGCAGAGGAAAATGGCGAGAAACAGGGCGGAGGTGAGCAGCGCGAGGCCTCGAATCGGGAGGGGGTGTAAATTCATCCGAGTTCGAGGAGGCCCGGCACAGCGATCGTGGGCATTCTTCACAGCGACTCCTCCGAGCGTTTGACTGGTGGCTGAAGCTTAGAACAGAAGAACGAGCGATTCAACTGGGGGGAAGATGGTGAGTTCGCGGGGTGATCGGCGGGTTGGGAGTGGCTTCCCCTGCGTTCCTTGATCTGTTCCCAGGCCGCGTTGATCTCAGACGCCGTGGGCAAACTCTTGGCCGGCGATTCGCTTCACCACGTTCTTGTACTGTTCCGCCATCGTCTGCGCCAGAATACGCGGGGAGCCGATCGCAAGGCGGACCAGCGGGATGATCCTGCAGCAAGAAGTGCGGACATATTCCAGACTCTTGGTGGTGACGAAGGGGCAGGAAGTCACCTATCTGCTGCTGATCAAGCTGGCGAACCTCGCACGGCTGCACCCGATTGAGGATAAGGTGACGGCGCGGTCCGGGGTAGAGACGCAAGCGTCTCGAGGGGTCGGAAGAGGCGCATTCCGCATAGAATCCGGGGACCGGTTCTTTCGCCGCTTCGCGGCTGGCTCATCGGCTGCATTGGCTCGCACGGCTTACGCCGTAGGCTGCATTCTTGCGCCGGCTGCGGCTTAACCGGCGAGAGCCGGGCTCTTAAAGCCACGTGAATCTGGCTGAACACACTGTTGGACTAAATCGCTAGCTGCCCCGGTCGTTGAGGAATTGTTCGAGAAGAGCTTCGCGGTCGGGGGAGTCGAGGCTGCGCTTCAATTCTTCCAATGCTAGCGCGACGATGTGGTAGTGGTGGAGGCCTGCGTAGCGCGGGTCGGAGGTGATTTCCAGCCAGATTTTGTGTAGCAGTGCTACGTCGCTGGGACGTAGGCGGGGTTCGTGGGGGCCGAGGGGATATTCGTGGCGGCGGCCGTCGGCGCCGATGATTTCCATGATCAGGCGGGGCTTGGGTTCTGGAAGCCTTTCCCAAGCGTCCCCGGTTAGCTTTGCCTGTTCGTCAGCGGTCAGTTTCGTGGACAGGCCGGACACCACCCGGGAAGACTCCAGGCGCTGGGCGGTCAGCAGGATGGCGTCGAAGACGTCGGTGCCGGGCACCACTAATAAGGAGACGCGTTTGCCTTGTTTCTCGGCCAAGGCGACTACCTTTGAGAACAGCTCCTGCTCGTAGATGTCGAAAACGTCGCGGGCCTCGTAGGTGGTGGTTCCGCTGAATGAATGACGACCCGGAGAGAGCCGGGCGCTGAGGACGACAACGTCCTGATGAGCAGTATTGGTCCGGCTCAGGACGTCGCGAAGGTGATGGAGACGGTTTGGGTCGCGCACGGTTACGAGGACGTTTCCGGGACGGGTCCCAACGAGTGCGTAATCGAGTTCCGGGTTGTCGAAAACGCGAAACTGTTCAAGCGATTCCGACTGGCCGGCCTGCTCGCGCTTGGCGTAACGCTCCGACACGGTAAGAATGCAATAGAAAGCCCCGCTGAAGATCACGCCCGCGATGGTCGCCTCCTGCTTGGTCAGGAGGTTGGCGATGGCGATCAAGAATAGCAGGGTGGTGATGAGGCCGAGTCCGACGGGTATTTCACGCTGCCCAATCTTCAGGTTTCCGGGCACCTTCCAATCCCGGTGTTCGGGGTACTTGTAGCGCAAGATGAGGACCGCAAGGCCATTGAACGAGAAACTCCATACGACGCCGAACGCGTACAGGGCGGCCAGGACGTAGAAGTTGCCGCGGCTGAGAACAATCGTCAGCACCTGGAGCAGGGCGATGAGATTGATGGTCCTGTAAGTTGTACCGTATCGCTTGTGAGGGCGCTGAAACCAGGAAGTGAGGACGCGCGTTTCGCAGAGGCGATTGAGCACGCCGTTGGCGCCCAAGATAGCCGTGTTTGCGGCACCGGAAAGAATCAGAACGCCCACAAGCACGACGAAGGCGTGGAACAGCAACTTCGCCAGGGTCGGCCCGACCAGATACATGGACAGTCCGCCGATGAGGTTTGCGAAGAAGGTGGGCCGAACGGAGTCCGGGATGATCATCACGGCCAGGAATGAAACGAAAGAGGTGAAGACCAGGCTGTAGACAAAAATCACCAGGCCGGCACGCTGGAGATTCAGGAGTTTTGGGCTTTCAATCTCACGGTTGACCTGGGCAAGAGTTTCTTCCCCGCTCATGGCGAGGACCGAATGGCCCATGCCGACCAAGGCCACGACCCACATGATGTGGCTAAGGCGAGTGCCGGTGAGCCAGCCGAGAAACTCGTGATCGAGTTTCATATTTTCGAGGCTGGGCAAAGGCGGCAACTGGGCATGGGTCTTGAGGACCGTGACCGCACACCAGGCGAGCAGAATGATGACCATGACGGTCGTGACTTTCATGATCCAGAGAGCTTTGTCGCTGGACTCATGAATGCCCTCGAGGTTCTTCCACCAGAAGTAGAGGATGGCGAGAATGCCGAACCCGGCCGCGAAATAGTTCTGATTGAAATGGACGGGGTGCTTCAGATAGCGCGCTACCTCTTCAATGAAGCCGGCGAGGTACTGTCCGGCTGTGACCGCACTGATGGGACCGGTCAGAATGTAGTCGAACAACAAGGCCGACACGGACAGTTTCGCAAGCGTGTCGCCCATGGCCTGGCGGACCACACGGTATACGCCACCGCGTACGAACATGCTGCTGGCTTCGATGTAGACGGCGCGGACGGCATAACTGAACAGCATGACCGCGAGGATGAACCAGGGGGCGCTCTTGCCGATGACCTTCTCGGCGTCTCCACCCGCGTAGTAGGCGGAGGAAGCGAGATCGGAAAGGACAATGGCGGCGGCACGCCAGAAGGAGATGAAGCTGAGCATCACCGTCGTGGCGATGAACACCGGGACGGGAGGACGCTTGATTTGCGGTTCGGCCACTAGATCCTCAGGGTTGGTTTTGTCTAAGAATCATACCAGCAGCAGTCTCACAAACCGTTTTTGGGCAAGGTGCGCCGGGGGTGGGGTGCCATCGCACCGGCCCCGCCCTCGAGCGACGCACAGACTCGTCCGGGGCTGAAGGGGTTGTGTCACGACCGTTCTTTCGCCCCTGCGGGGCTCGATCGCATTCCACTGCTATCCATGGCTCCGGCCGTGGGTTTCATTCTATGTGCGCTTAGCGGCTGTTTTTCAGCGCGGGCTGCACCTTCTCGATCGCGCCCGATTTGCGACCCAGCCCCGCAGGGGTCCGAAGGCGTCGAACTACGAAGCCTATAATAATGATCGCCTTAGGGTTTTCTCTGAGAACGCCTCTAGAGCACGGCAGCTGCCAAGGAGCGGAAGCTTTCATCGCTGTCCGCGGACCCGGAAATAAGGGCGGAACTCCAGCCTCCCTGGAGCCATTTCGTGCGGAGGCTGGACGTCCACGAGTTCCTGGAGCCCAACAGTTAGAGGGCGGCTGCGCCGCGTTCCTGGCTGCGGATACGGATGGCCTCCTCCACCTTGTACAGGAAGATCTTCCCGTCGCCGATCTTCCCGGTAGCGGCGTTTTTGATGATCGCGTCGATCACGGAATCAACGAGCTTGTCTTCGAGCACCAGTTCCAGCTTCACCTTGGGCAGGAGATCGATGCCGTATTCGCGGCCGCGATAGGTTTCGGTGTGGCCCTTTTGCCGGCCGTGACCGCGAACTTCCGAGACGGTCATACCTTCAATGCCGAGCCCGATGAGAGCATCTTTAATCTGCTCAAACCGGTTGGGCTGAACAATTGCTTCGAGTTTGGTCATCTTTGTCCTCGCATCGCCAAAAAGTTAGTAGGCAGGAGGCAGAGCATGCTCCGCCTCCTGAAGACGGAAGGCCGGCCGACAGTTCGTCAACTGGCAATGTGCGACAGCGGCTTCGTGGTTGCCAAGCTGGCTTTAGCATGAGTCAGTGGGAGTTCCTGCGCCATGCCGCCGGGCGCGCCCAAGGCGGAGATGACGTATTCAGGATAGGCCGAAATCCCGTGCTCGTGAAGATCGAGTCCGTAGAGTTCGCCTTCCTCGGAGACCCGCAGCAGGCCGGTTGCATTCACCACAAGCATGACCGCCATGGCAACTGCGAAGGTCGCGATCGTGACGACGGCGCTCCCGATAATCTGCGCCACCAGAACCTGGGTTCCACCGCCGTAAAAGAGTCCCTTGAGTGCTACGGAGTTGTCGGGACCGGTTGGACCGGTGGCTCCGTACTTGCCGCAGGCGAACAGGCCGAGCGAAATCGTGCCCCAGATTCCGCAGATACCATGCACGGGGACGGCACCGATGGGATCATCGATGCGTAGATATTCCAGGAGTTCAACACCAAGGACGACGACCACGCCCGCGACTCCCCCCAGGAGGATCGCGCCGGTGGGCGTGACCCAGTAGCAGGGGCAAGTGACGGCGACCAGCCCGGCGAGGAATCCGTTGGTGGTGAAGCCCGCGTCCCACTTCTTGCTCGACATGTATGCCCAGAACATGGCGGTCAAACCTGCTGCACAAGCCGCCAGCGTGGTGTTGGTGGCGACGCGCCCGATGCCCTCGAAGTCCATGGCGGAGAGCGTGCTACCCGGATTGAATCCGTACCAGCCGAACCACAGGATCAGACCGCCGCTTACGGCGATGGTCAAATCGTGTGGCAACATCGGAGCACCACCGTCGCGTTTGAACTTGCGACCCAGGCGCGGGCCGAGAACGATGGCGCCCGCGAGCGCGATAAAGCCACCGATGGTGTGCACGACCGTGGAACCGGCGAAGTCATGGAAGCCCATTCCTAACGAGGGAAAGAAATGACCATCGCTGCCCATGGTGGCCAGCCAGCCGTCCGGTCCCCAAGCCCAGTGACCGATGATGGGATAGATGAACCCAGAAACCGCGACGCTGTAAAGAAGATCGCCAACGAATCCAGTGCGGCCGATCATCGCGCCCGACGTGATGGTGGAGCAGGTGTCGGCGAAGGCGAACTGGAAGATCCAGACCGCCAGGAAAGCGACCCCGGTCGTTTCATAGGTGGCCGGTGCATTCTGCAGGAAGAACCAGTGGTATCCGATGAAACCATTGCCGTGACTGAACATGAACGCGAAGCCGAACGCGTAGAACAGAAGGCCGCACAGGCATGTGTCGACGACGCATTCCATGAGGACGTTGACGGTTTCACGCGAACGGCAGAAGCCGGCCTCCAACATGGTGAAGCCCACCTGCATACCGAACACCAGGAAGGCGGCGATCAACGTCCAGGCAGTGTTGACGGGATTGACGACGTCCGCGGCCTTGACCTCGGGAGCGCCGGTCTGGGCGTAGACGTGACCAAAGAGGAGACCCGAGACGACGGTGATGATCAGCAAGACCAGGCCGACGCCCATTGCTTTTCCGCCGAGGAGAAGTCCTCCGTAGCGGCGCCATTCAGGGTCGCGCAGGCGCGAGGCCAAGCGGGATAACTTCGCGGACAGAGTCAGTTTCTTTCCTTCTTTGGCAATGACGGACATGTCACAGCTCCTTGTCGTGAGTTTTTAGATTTGCGTTCGGCACTCAGCTACTCGGCTTCACGGCCGTTCCAAACAAGATCCACTTCAAATTCGTAATCCGTTTCTTTCATGAGCTTCCGGTGCATCTCTCCGATTGGTACGTCCCCAAGATTCCGTCGGCCAGCCAAAACCTCAGGCCGCAGAGTTTCGCGCGCATGGCGAGGGAGCATACGTTGGCGGCCTCCTGGTCCTCGCGTGTCACGGTGCCGGTGATGATCAGCTCGGCGTGCTCCGGTTCGACTTGCCGGTAGACCCGGAACACGGCGCTGGACACGGTGGGCATCGCCGAGAACAAAAGGTTCCGCACCGCGAGCGAATCTTCCAGGGCCTGCAAGGAAGCGTTGCGTTCGCCCACACTGGGCGGGAGATCGGCGTCCCAGGGATCGGCCGGGCGCGCGATCCACTCGCACTCGGCCTGGTTGCCGCGCAACTCCAGCCGCAAAAGCTTGAGGGGCGCGCGCGACAGTTCCCCGAAGCGCAAGCGCCGGCGCAGGTTCCGGACGAAATCGGCGGCTTCCCATAACTGCTTCATTCCCTCCGAGCTCCCTCTCTCGCTATGACGAAACTTGATCGGTGGCGCACATCTCCGCGCGATCAACGAGGCCGCGAGGAGGTAGCCTGCCGTGGGAGTGTCCGCAAAATTGCAGACGCGCCCGTGATCACAAGTTGTCTATGAGGCTGGCACGGCATCGTGCCCGGAATGGCTCTCTTTTCGGCGTCGAAAAGAGGGAGCAACTTAGACTACACACTTACAAAGTTGATGTGGCATTCTGCTTACTGCCAGTTAGAAAGTCAAATTCAAAGTTTCTATCAGAGACATTGTGATTTGGTGTCGCCCCTTCGGGGGCTAGCTCGTCTTCCGCGCTCTTGACGAGCCATGTTGATGAGAGCAAGGTCCGGCAGCCTGGCCGTGTTTCCGCGGGTCCCTGCGAGACTGGATTCCTTGATCGGGTCTGACCCCGCGGTTGAAGCGGCGGGCTTTCTCCGGCGCCCTCCGGGGCGCCCCACCTAGTCCGCAGAGTATATCGGCGGCAGCGTAGGCCTGGGAGTCCCTCAGACCTCAAAGGCGGTTCACAAAACATGGCGGCTCGCGCCGACGGGCGGGTACGCCGTTGCTCCCCTGCAGCGTCGTCCCACGCTGACTTCGCTCACTTCAGTTATGAACCACGGGTGACTGCGTGGCTGAGCACGACCGCTTCGGCGATCTGCCTCATGGAGAGGCGTCTTTGCTGGCTTTGACGCTGCAGCATGGTGTAGGCGGCTTCCTCGCCGATCTCCAGGTTTTGCTGAAGAATGCCTTTGGCCCGCTCCACCAGTTTGCGTATCTCCAGGCGATGGGTGAGTTCCGAGTTTTCTTTCTCCAAACGCGCCATCTCGACTTCGGCGCCCACCAGCAACCCGATGGTCGAAAGCAATGTGATTTCGTGGGTGCTGTAGCGATGGGGAGCGCGGCTCTGTAGGTTGATCACACCTATGACCCTTCCGCGCCTTAACAGGGGGACGGAGAGGAACGCTTCAAAACGATCTTCGGGGAGTTTGTTGAAGAGTTGGAAACGAGGGTCACCGCCGGCATTTTGCGACACCACCACGGGCTGGCGATGCTGGGCGACCCAGCCGGTTATGCCTTGACCCAGCTTCAACTTCACCTGGCCTACCGATTCCGGATGGGAGTTGCGGGAAGCCCGCAATACCAGCTCGTCGCCCTCGAGGATATAGATGAAGCATGAATCGCATTTGACCACGGAGGTGGCAAACTCAACGACTTCCTTGAGGACTTCGGCAAACGGGACCTCTCGGGTCATCCGGCTGACAATGCCGTGCAGATAGGCTACGTCCGCGCTTTCGCGTGGAATCCGAGCCGAGGGTTCCGCGCCGACCAACGGAGGCGATGCGCTGTGCAGATGCCATTCCCCGGAAGCGCTCATGGGCTCAACGCTAGCCAGTCCGGGTGGGGAAGACAATCATCCTTTGGTATGCAAGGTCATTGAAAAAAATTATCGAGGCAATCAGAAAAGTCTATCTGCGGAGTTGCGGTTTGAGTTTGTCGGACATTCGTACTAACTGGGCGAGGGAAGATGCCTGCATTTTCTGCATCATACGACCGCGATGGATTTTTACCGTGACTTCGCTCAATCCGAGTTGGGCACCGATCTGCTTGTTGATCAGGCCGGTGACCACCAGGTCCATCACTTCCCGTTCGCGGGAGGTGAGTTGCCGAAACCGTTCGCGGAGAGAAGAAATTTGCGCGTCTTCTTCACGCCAGACACGATCGCGTTCCAGACCTTGATCAATCGCGGCCAGGAGGTCTTCCTTCTGGAAGGGCTTCATCAGAAACTCGATCGCGCCTGCCTTCATCGCGCGCGAGGTCATGGGTACATCGCCGTGGGCGGTGATGAAGATAATGGGAATGAAGATGCCAGCCTTTTCGAGCGCTTCCTGGAAATCGAGGCCGTTGACGCCGGGAAGCCGGACATCGAGTACAAGGCAGCTGGGGGCGTCCGGCCGGGGAGCATTCCGGAATTCTTCGGTGGAGCCGAAGAGCTGCGCCTGAAGGCCGACTGACTCGAGGAGATTGCTGATCGCGTCGCGGACGGATGCGTCATCATCGACTACGAAAATCGTGGGGCGCGGTTCAGGCATCGGACTCTTTCGGACGAATCGGCAGAGTGAACTGGAAGACAGCGCCGCCCGTGGGGCGCGGAACCGCCCACAGGTGTCCCTCGTGGGATTCGATGATCGAACGACTGATGGAGAGGCCCATGCCAATACCATGGGGCTTGGTGGTGAAGAAGGGTTGGAAGATCTTCTCGGCGGTCTCGGCGTTGAGGCCGATGCCGGAGTCTTCTACGCGGACGAGCAGCTCGGAGTCTTCTTCGCGCGCACTGATGAGCAGTTCCCTGGGGCGTCCGGTGGTCTCCGCCACGGCATCCATGCCATTCATCATGAGGTTCAGCACGACCTGTTGCAACTGCACCCGGTCGGCTTTGACCTTGGTCAGACCGGGGACCAGGTCGGTTCGGATAGAGATGCGTCGGCGGACGGCTTCGTCGCGCAGGAACACGGTGAGTTCGTGGATGACCTCGTTCATGTCGAACCAGTCCTTGGCAGGGGCCTCCTTCTTGAACAGCGCGCGAATACGGCTGAGCACGGCCCCGGCCCGGGTACCGTCCTGAATCATCCGTTCGATGGTTTGGCGAGTCTTCTCGAGGTTGGGAGGACTGGCCGAGAGCCACTCGACGCAGGCGTGCCCGTGGGTGACCACTGCGGTGAGCGGCTGATTGATTTCATGGGCGATGGAGGCGGTGAGTTCCGCCATGCTCAGGACCTGGGAAAGGTGGGCAACCTCGGCTTGCGTCTTCATGAGCTCCGCAGTGCGCTCGGACACCCGGATTTCCAATCGGTCGAGGCCGTGCTTGAGGGCCACTTCACTCTTCTTCTT
>Ga0137419_10001266_pt1 | contig 10656 bp, 6 predicted proteins | sample CZODoug3_1_2_16f_FD_108279 | JGI IMG/M metagenome (GOLD analysis project Ga0137419, IMG submission 108279) | Vadose zone soil fungal communities from Angelo Coast Range Reserve, California, USA - CZODoug3_1_2_16fungal (Illumina Assembly) | ecosystem: Environmental > Terrestrial > Soil > Vadose... | reverse complement strand
TGCCACACGAACGCGGCATCGCCCCGGGCATGAAACGAGAGATGTTGCGAGAGGGCCAGCACGGTAACGGCGGCGCAGGATGCGCCGCGACGCCCGGCAGCGGCAAGCGGGCGCATGGACGACTCCGCAGGATTGACGCGCCGGGAGCTTCCTGTTACTTCCTCGCGCCCCTTCGCGGGGAACACATTTCGGGGAGTGGCTCAGCCTGGTAGAGCACCTGGTTCGGGACCAGGGGGTCGCAGGTTCAAATCCTGTCTCCCCGACCAAATATCCCGGCGGAAGTACGTAAGAATTCCGGAGCGCGAAAGTCGTTCGGCCTGCGCACTGCCGATTTTGGACCTCAGGTGTACCACGACCTCGCGCGTTTCCGCGGACAACATTGCTTTCTTCACGGTCTCGGTGGCGATCACCCGCCTGGTATCCTCCGTGAGGAGCAGTTGTCGCCGGTGTTCGACGAGATGTAGAGCGCGCTCGGTCGAAGCACGACATGGCGAGCCTGTTTTTCGGCAAAGTGGTGGATCAGGTGATGATGCGCGACGGGACCTGATACTTGCCGGTGCACAACAGAGGCGAGGGAAGCTGGCCGAAATCCAGGCCCGCAGCATAGAAAGCGCCCCCGCCGAAAACCCACCATGCGCCGGCGAGCCCGCGAGAGGGCGAACAGAAGGCTGAACGAACCTCGCGGGAGCCATGACCCGCCTCCTTACGTCACCTCGTGGAACCTCCTCCCCATCGAGTCGGGACCTGAGCCCTTCGTAACGACGCTAAGGCAGGAAGTTAGCGGTGACCGACTTCGCCGCACTGATGTTTACGGTACAGGTCGTGCCCGAGGCTGTATCGCAGCCGCCGCTCCAGCCGTTGAAAACGGAGAGTAAGTCCGGCCTGGCCGTGAGAGTCACCACCGTGCCGTAATTGTAGGAGACCGAGCAGGTGGGCCCGCAGTTGACCTGGTTGGGACTGGCGGGACTGGAGGTGGAGGTCACGGTGCCGTTACCGATCAAGACGTGCGCCTTGTTGACCGTGAGGATGAACGTCTGCAGGGTAAAGGTGGCGGTGACCGACTTGTTTGCATTCATGGTCACGGTACAGGTCGGGCCGGAGACCGTATCGCATCCGCTCCAGCTGGTGAAGTTGGACCCGATGGCAGGCGTTGCCGTGAGCGTCATCACCGTGCCGTAATCGTAGGTGACCAAGCAGGTGGCGCCGCAGTTGATCTGGGAGGGACTGGCGGGATTGGAGCTGGAGGTCACGGTGCCGCTGCCGTTACCCGCGTTCGCCGCGGTCAAAATCACTCTCACCGTGAAGTTGTTCGTACTTGTCGCCGTCCCGGTGGGCGTGGTCACGCTCAGCGGTCCCGTCGCGGCTCCCGCCGGCACCGTCGCCTGAATCGCGCTGTCCGAGGTCACCGCGAAGATCGCGCTCACCGTGTTGAAGCTCACCGCCGTGGCCCCGGTGAAATTCGCGCCGTTGATCGTCACGCTGGCCCCCACCAGCCCGCTCGCGGGCGTGAAGCTCGTGATCGTCGGAGGGTTCCGCTGGATGGTCACCGATGTACTGGCGGCTGCCGCCGAAACGGTTGCCCCACTGTTCGCGTCGATGCCGGTGGCTCCGGCCGAGAATGTGGCGGTCCCGACGTTGCCGGCGGTGCAAGCCCAGGTGAAGAGTTGGGTCGCGCCGCCGGCGATGTTCGCCGACGCGGGAGTCGAAGAGGCCGAGCAGGTCGCTCCTGCGCCGCCGACGGTGAACCCCGAGGGCGCGACGCCGTCCGCCGTCCCCTGGCCCGAGTTCGTCACCGAGAGCGTTACTGTGAGCGGGTTGCCTTGGAATACCGGGTTGGGCGCCGCCGTCATTGCCGCCGTCAGGCTGGGCGGGGTCTGGTTCGCGGTTAGCGTCGCGCGCCAGAGCAGGATGTCCACCGGGTAACCCGAGTCGCGAAGCAGATAGACGTTCACCGAGGTGCATCCGGCCGGCGTTGTGAAGGTAACGCTCACCTGCGTCCACGTCGAGTTATTGATGGTGGAGATGTAAGGCGTGCTCGGGACGATGTCGGCGCCGTGCGTGACGTCGTATACGCTATACGAGGCGGCTGAACCGCCGTTGTTACGGGCATAGAAGGAGAAGGTGTAGCTCGTGTTCGCAGCGACCGTGGCCTGCTGCACCAGCGCATGGCCACCCGGCTGCGTCACCACCGCGCGGGTCGCGTGCTGGGTACCATCGGGCGCGGTCGCGTAGTTGAGCGTGGTGGTCATGGTCCCCCAGTTTCCCCAGTTTGCGTCTCCGATGCTGTCCGAGGAGAGCAACAGGTTCGGGTTCGACGGAGCGTTCACGACCACCAGCGCGGCCGTCTGCGATGTGCCGTTGATGTTCGCGGAGAGCGTCACCCTGGTCGCTGTAGTGACGGTCGCAGTGGTCACCGTGAAGTTCGCGCTGAAGTTACCGGCGGGCACGGTTACGCTCGCGGGGACGGAAGCGCTGGGATCGCTGCTCGACAAGGGCACCGTCAACCCACCGGATGGAGCGGCATTGGCGAGCGAGACCGTGCCTTGCGCGGAATCGCCCCCGATGACGGACGTGGGGGCCACCGACAATGCGTCGGCCGCCGGCATCACCGTGACGAAGCCGACATTGCTGTTGCTTGCTCCTCGGGCATCAACGATTCTCGAGGTGATGGTGAAAACAGTGCTCGCGGATACCGCGGGCGGCCTGAAGACGGCGGTCGTGCCGCTCGCCTGCATCGCCCCGCCGTCGGCCGACCACTGGTATTGCACGGCATCGCCATTCAAGTCATTGGCGGCGACGAGGAAGGTCGCGGTCTCCGTGTTGTGGATCCTGTCAGCGCTCGGCGCGGGGCCCTGGATGAAATAGGGCGCGACGTTCGCAGTCGCCGTCGCAGGAAGACCGAGCACTTGGATTTCCGAGAGGCCTGTCGCCGTCCCCTCAGCCTGGTTGACGGTGAAGCGGACCCACGTCACCGTCTTCGGGGGAAACGTCACCGGCAGGACATTGCCGTTCGGCGGCAGTGCACCGACACTGATGCTGGTCCCATCGCTGAAGGACAGCGTGCCGGCGAGAACGTTCTCGGACCAATGCGGCCGGTCATACAGGTTGACCTGCGCGATCGAGACCGAAGAGGGCCAGCTGAGCTGGATCCATGCTCCTGAGAGCTGGTTCAAGGTCACCCACTCTCGAGCCGGATCGTGCGGCGCGCCGTCGATGACGCCGTCGACCGCGTTCAGGCCCCCTTGATTGTTCGCGGTGTTCTCCGACGAAACCGTCACCTGTGCGGTGATGGCGAGGTTGGCCCCGAAGTCGGACAACCAGAAGAACTCGTCCTTGCGCGCAAAGGAGAGGAGCCAGGGGGTGAGCTGCGATTGGTACTGCGTGATCACCCGGCACTTCAGGTTGACCGTGGGGTCGGTCGACTGCATCTCCGCCGGCACGACGAACCGCAGCAGCCGGTTCCAGTCGAGCTGTATGTTCATCGGCGGCGGCGGGAAGGGAACTGACGGGGCACACCCGCCCACGTCGGGCCAGTTGCCCTGGGCGGGCGGCCAGACGATGCTCTCATAGAGTTGGGTGGAGAGCGCGCTGCCCGATCGCTTCATCGAGACCAGAGCTTCTTTGAGGAAGAGCGCCGTCGCCTGGTGATCAGTGTGGGTGTCGAAGTTGCTGGTGGTATAGATCTCGTCTGGCGGATAGGTCGTCAGCAGCGCTTGGATGTCTCCCGCCACCGTGACGTGGTTGTACGGCCCGGGGCTGCCGTACCGATAGCTGTGGTAATCCATGCTGCCCAGGCCGCGGTTGCCGTACGTGGAAGTCTGGCCCGCGGCGGAGGTGAAGACCTGGGTCGGCGAAGAGGCGTTATAGATGTTTAGCATCGAGCCATCGGGATAGCCGAGAAAGATGACGTCGTTCTCGGTGAGGCCGAGGACCTGGGCCGCTGCCACCGACTCGCCCTCGCGCCGCAAACCCGTAGCGACGCCGCTAACGTCACCGTTGGTGACGACCACTATTTTGACGGAGTCGCTCCTGTTCAAGCCGGCGCGGACGCGGCCAGCCGCGATGATTGCCTCATCGTCCGGATGCGGAGCGAAGACTAGGATGGTCTTTCCGGCCGCGGCCGACGGTAACCCTGCGAGCGCCAGGAACAGGATCAGCGCGCCGCCCGAAAACGCGCGAACCCCTCGCCGCCGGAGCGCGCGGCGGATATCTGGGCACGCCGCGCGCAGCGTTCCATGCTCGCTGTCAGTAGGACTCGTGCCGTCAAGAGCGTCAACCGGCTCGCGCAACATCGGCGTCCTGAGCAGGTCTTTCTTGTCCATTGCGGTATCTCCTACGTTCGCGCGAGAAACGGGCTGCTCCACCTGCTGTCAGGGGACCGGCTGCCCGCAACCACTTCGTCGGAAATTTGACTGCCGCGATCACGGGCACCTGCAGGTCGTCGATCGAGTAGACGAGCCACCGGTCCGCCACCTGGGGGCGCATACGACGGCTCGGCGTTTTCGGCGAGGTCCTTCCAGACCTGCAGCGGCACGTCGGAGCTGGGTCTGGCGAGTTGCCGGTCCGTCCTGGTCGTTCTCCACTGCGACATCGGCAACTCGGGTTCAGGCGGGGTAGCCGTGGTTTACGAATCCGTTGCCAGCAAAACGCTTGCCAGGCGGAGCACCTTCATCGGTTCCTCGCACAGCCGAGGTGCATCCATTAGTGAATTCCGGGGGTTTTCAATTTTTGCATGGGCTGACTCTGCCAACGGGAAACAGTAAGAAGTACCGGCTCACGTCTGGCTTGGGACCTGATTTCTTGCCAGAACCAATTTTTGCGTGGGCTGACTCTGCCAAACGGGAAACAGTAAGAAGTACCGGCTCACGTCTGGCTCGGGACCTGATTTCTTGCCAGAACCACCGGGGGGCTTCGTTAGAATTGACAGGTTGCAGTCAGTGCACAACGAGGGAGGCGCGCTGCGGCCCTCGCAGCGCACGCGCCCTTGCTACCGCCGTTAACATCCATTGCAGCCGTGCTAGGAGACGGAGGGCTGATAGTGGGCTTGCCCCGACCGACTCATGAGCGAGCCACGGCAACGGCGGCGCCGCTACCTCATCCACCAGCCGCCGGTGCTCTATCTCCTTGCCCTCAGCGCCTGGGGCCCTACCGAAATCCGTTCGCGGCTGATTGAGGCTCACCATGTCTTCGAAGAGGCTTCCGCTCAACGTCTCATGCGCCATTTGCGGTTCGGATTCGTTCACGGTGCTGTACGGTCCCGGGATAGCGCAGATCAACCAGATCGTGTCGTGCAATCAATGCGGCCTCATGTATGCCAACCCGAGGAAAGAGGCCGACCATGTCGAGCTGGAGACGCGGCGCGAGGAGTGGGACTTCGCGGACGAGAATCCGCAGCGGTTCGAGAAGGAGCGGCTCCAGGTCCGAGACTACCGCAGCACCCGATCGCTGCTGAACCGGCTCCATCCAAATCGAGGCAAGCTGATCGAGGTAGGCAGCAGCTGCGGGTTCCAACTCGACGCCTTTCGGGCCGAAGGCTGGGAGGTCCTCGGCGTGGACCCCGATTGCAACGCTGGCCGGCAGGCAATCGAGAAGCTGGGAATCGCGACGATCCCGTCCATCCTCGAATCCGCCCGCCTCGATGCGGAATCAGCGGATGCCGTCCTCATGCTGCACGTGATCGAGCATGTCCCGGACCCGGTCAGGACGCTTCGGGAGATCTTCCGCATCCTGAAGCCGGACGGTCACCTGGCCTTGGAGACTCCTCGATACGACACCCTGATGTACAAGCTTCTCGGCCGAAGGGAGCGGAGCCTGAGCTGCGACGGACATATCTTCTTCTTCACCACCGAGAGCCTGCGGAAGGCCTACACGCTCGCTGGATTCGAGTTGGAGAAGCTGGAGTACGTCGGCAGGACCCTGACGATGGACCGCCTCGCCTATAACGTCGGCGTCATGTCGAAGAGCCCGGCCGTGCAGCGTATGGTGAGCTCGTTATCGCGCCGTCTGTTCCTCCACAAGCTCAGCATCACCATCAACGTGCGGGACATGCAGCGACTCTGCTTGAGGAAGCCGAGAGTTCCGGCCGGAGCGCCCTCGGTCGTTCAAGCACGCTAGGCGCCGCAAGAAAGAGGCCCCATGGTGTGGACAAACGATCGCGGCTGCCTGGGTCTGTGCCTGTCCTTGTGCGCGCTCGCGGTGCGAGGCGATGCCTCGCAGGACGCCGAGCTGGTGCGGCTCTCCCAGCGCCGGATCTTCCTCGGCCGCCAGTCAGTCGGCGTGAACCTGCTCGAGGGCGTGCGCGAGATCGCTGCGCGACTCGGCAGGATGAGCGCGTTGGACGATGCGAGTCGAGTCGACCATCTCTGAGCTCGGCCCTCCGCCGTCAGGCTCCGCAGCCTGAAAGCGCGCTGCACTTGCGCGCGACGAACGCCCCGATGCGCGCAATCGTCTCGAGATTGTCGGGGACCATCTCCGTGTCCTTGATCCTGATCCCGTACTCCGACTCGAGGAACTGGATCAGCTCGAGTACGCCGGTCGACTCGATGATGCCCTCGCTGATGAGCGATGTCTCGTCGCCGAGGCGGCTGACCTCGACGTAGAAGTTCTCGGCGATGAACGCTCGGACTTGCTGTTCGACCGTCATGTTCACGCCACTTGCTCCTCGATCAGAATGGGAGAGTGATGGAGATACGCCGCCGCCCGGCGCTTCGCCTGGATGTCTCGATACACGCGTTCCACCTGAGCTGCTTCGAGCCCCAGGGCGGCGGCAACGTCCGCCGCCGGCTGCTTGTGATTCATGCCCCAGAGGCAGATGTCCATCTTTTCGTAGGGGAGCGCGAAGAAGAACTCCTCCTGCGTCTGCGAGAGCGAGTAGGTGTCGGTCGTCGGCGGTCGTCGCCGGATTTCTTCGGGCACCCCAAGATACTCGGCAAGCGCGTATACTTGGGTTTTGTAGAGATGGGCGATGGGCTTGAAGTCTGCGGACCCGTCGCCGAGCTTGACGAAGAACCCCTGATCGTACTCCAGAAGGTTGGGCGTTCCGGCAACGGCGTACATCAGCCGGTCGGCGTGGTAGTACTCCATCGTTTTCCGAATGCGCTGCTTGAAGTTCGTGGCTGCAACGATCTGCAGATACGCGGCGGCCGGCATTCGCGCCCTGCGCTGACGACCCGCCGGGTCGGCGACGGTGAGCGAGAACACGCTCAGCCGGTCTCCCTCCAGGATCGAAGGGAGACTGATCTTGCATTTCCACCCGTCTCCGTACTCGGGGAACACCGTGCGAATCGCCTCATTCTGGCGATCGTAACAGCCGATCGCAGCCAGCGTCGGAGCGATGTTCTCGACTTTCGTGGGAATTCCCAGCTGCTCGGCCACCATTCGTCCGAGCCGGAGCGCGTCGTCTGACGAATCGCGCTCGGGCATGAAGAGCGCTTGCACGCGGTCGCGCCCGAGAGCGCGCGCGCAGAGCGCCGCGACAACGGAGCTGTCGACGCCGCCAGACATCCCGACGACGGCTCCACGACGGCGCAGCCTTTCCCTGACTTGCTCGCGGATCGCCTGCTCGATGCGCGTGCAGGTCGCTGCGGCGTCAAGCTTGAGAACGTCTCTTGAGAACACGCGACCCCCGGAGATGTCCGTCGAAGCTCACATCACCAATCCCCGCAGCGTGATGCCCAAACACCATCGGTTGGAATATTCTCAGAGTCAAGCGGACCCTCGCCACCCAAGAGCGCCGCCGCCTGAGGCTTCTGCCGTCTCCTGTTGAGGCACGAGCCTATCGGTACACCCCGTGGCGGTGGCACCAGCGGACGAGCACGTAGACGGCCCAGACTCGCGACCAGTAGAGCCCTGGCGCGCCGTCACGATAGGCTCGCCACAGGCGAGCCACCGCTTCCGGATCGAGCCCCACCGGCCGCAGAGCGAGCGGGTCCCGCATCGTGCGATCGATCGCGTCGCTGAGGCCGGAACGGATCCAGCGATCGTACGGCAGCACGAACCCCGACTTCGGCCGATCGAACAGCGCGGGGTCGAGGCCGCGCAAACCGATGCGCCGAAGCAACGACTTCCTGCCCAGAGGCTCGTACCGCACGTTGTCCGGGAGCCGATCCACGCTCTCGAAGAGCGTCTGATCGACCAGGGGCAAGCGCTGCTCGATCGACGCCGCCATGCTGGCAGCGTCGTTGTCGCGGAGCAGCCGCTCGCCCAGAAAGAGCCGCTGCTCCATCCAGCTGATCGCCGAGAGTGGCGACCGGCCCTGGATCTCCCGCAGGATCCTCGCCCGCATCGTTCCCGACAGCCCATCCACGAGCTCGCGCGCCGACTCGTCGGCGATCAACTGGCGCTGGAAGTCCGGTATGAAGAGCGCGTACGCGAGCTGGTACAACGAGAGGAGATCGTCCCCGTGTCGCATCATGTCGGGGAGCTTGGCCCACCGGGTCTGTGGCGGGATGGCCCCGCCTGACCGTTGCAGAATGGCAGCCGTGAGCTTCGCCCCGCCAGTCAGCAGACATTCCGGTAGCCGGCGCAGCCGTTCGGACCACCGGCAGACCACAGGCAGAGCGCGGAACGAAGCATAGCCCCCGAAGAGCTCATCGCCGCCCGTCCCTACCAAGGCCACGGTGAAGCCTGCCTGACGGATGGCCCGCGACATGTAGTACGAGTTCAGGCCGTCGAACGTGGGCTGGTCGAGGCTATCCAGAGCCAGCTCCAGTTCGCCCACGAACTGTTCCTCCGACAGCACCACGTCGGTGTGCTGCGTGCCGATGGCCTCGGCGATCCGGCGCGCGATGGGGCCTTCATTGAACTCGTCTTCCTGGAATGTGAGCGTGAAAGTGCGGACCGGCGCGCGGGCAGCCCTCTGCGCCAGGTTGGCGACGGCCGAGGAGTCGACGCCTCCGGACAGGAATACCGCAAGGGGCACGTCGCTCTCCAAGTGCCGCCGGACGTCGTCCTCGAGTACTTCCGCCAGGAGCGTCTCGTCCATTCCGTTGACGACCGGCTGCGGTGGCGTCCAGAAGTTCTCCGCCAGCTTCTCGCGCCCTTCCGCGTCGAACACTCGCAGTTCGCCCGGCCAGAGCGATTCGATGCCCGACACGGCCGTGTGGGGTCCCGCGACGAAGCCGTTCCAAACCACCGATGCAGCCGCCTGCGGGTCCAACCGGGGCCTGCCCAGCAGCCCGGACGCAAGCAGCGCGCGGACCTCTGAGGCGAACGCGACCGACCATCCGGCTCCTGGATCGGCGGCGCGTGCGAGGTAGAGCGGCTTGATGCCGAGTGGATCGCGCGCGAGCAGGAGCGTGCGGGCCTTCGCATCCCAAAAGGCGAAGGCGAACATTCCGCGAAGCCAGCTCACGGCGGCGCGCCCGTGCACCGCAAGCGCGCGCAGCATGACCGCGGTATCGCCGCTCGACTGGAACGTCTGCCCGTCGGCTGCGAGCCGCTTGCGCAAGTCGCGGAAGTTGTAGATCTCGCCGTTGTACACGACGACGTCGCCCGTGACGGCGTCGACCATCGGTTGCGCCCCAGCAGTGGAAAGGTCGAGGATCGAGAGTCGCCGGTGCGCCAGCAGAGCTGCGAAGCCGCGGGAATCCGGGACGGACTCCCACCGTCCGACGGCGTCGGGCCCCCGGTGGACCATAGCGTCGCTCATTCGCTGAAGGGCGGCGCGATTCCGATCGCTAGCGATCCCGACGATGCCGGCGATGCCGCACATGGCTCAGCCACGGCCCCACGGGTCTGAATCGGGAATCATCGGGCGGCAGCGCGCACCCCACGCCATGCGCAATGCATTCATGCTGCGCCATCTTAGCAACGGAAGAGCCACGGCGCACGGAAGATACGCTGAGCGGGCCAGTGCCCGAACGCGACGAAGTGATCACCTACAGGGCGCCGACATCGGCCCAGCGAAGTCCAATGAACGGTTCGCCCTGCCAGCCTTTAAAGGGAACCTGGTTTGTCCAGGCGGCGCGTAGCCCACCCTCGAGGATCCAGGCACGGGTGAGGCCCCAGAGGGCGCGAACTCCCAGACGGTAGTCCCCCGCGCCGCGGTCGGCGCCACGCACGGCGTACCCGCCCGTTCCGTCTAGAGCGATGCGCAGCCTGCCCTCGGACAGCTCGGAGCTGGCCTCGCCCCGAAGCGCTTCAGTCGCCTGCTCGGTGAAGGGGTTGATGCCCGGCGAGAGGCGGATCCGGAGCGACGCGCGCAAGGCGCGACTGACGCGCGGCGGGGACTCCCACGCGAGCCCGAGCGACCCTGCAGGGTACGAGACGATCTGCGCGTCCGACGTTCGGAAATGCGCGCCGCCAGCTGCGGCATCGAACACTACTTGCCGCGAGGCGCGGAGCCTCCACTCGGCGAGGAAGTTCGAGAGCACGATGAAGCGTTGGGCGGCGAAACGGCTTTCCGCGAGATTCGCGACCACCCTCAGGGCATTGGCGCGATCCACGTTCCATTCGAGCGCGGCGGTGGCCTGCGGGCCCACCTGATAGGGGAGGATCTGGATGGCATCGTGCCCGACTCCACCGCTGCGACGGAAACCCGCGCCGACCGACATTCGCAGCCGGCGCGAGAACGCGTGCGCCAGGTCGAGCATCGTGTCGACGCCGAGGGTGTGCACGATGCCATCCAGATCCTCCCCTATCAGGTGGGCCCGCAGG
>Ga0137419_10001264_pt1 | contig 10663 bp, 11 predicted proteins | sample CZODoug3_1_2_16f_FD_108279 | JGI IMG/M metagenome (GOLD analysis project Ga0137419, IMG submission 108279) | Vadose zone soil fungal communities from Angelo Coast Range Reserve, California, USA - CZODoug3_1_2_16fungal (Illumina Assembly) | ecosystem: Environmental > Terrestrial > Soil > Vadose... | reverse complement strand
CATCAGCAAAACCTGTGCGACCTAGGGTATTCTGTCTAGACCTCCATAGACGCCATAGAGCCATAGGAGCTCCTAGATAGATTTTCTGTTTATAGAACTAGCTACATGGGGGTGTATTCTATATAGTTGTCCATAGATGTCCATAGAACAGTGTGAGAGATCCATAGAACAACATAGCATATCTACAGGGATCCATAGAATAGCCATAGAATAACCATAGAATCACCATAGATGTCCATAGAGTAGCCTGACATCTGTATAGATCTCCACAGATGGCCTAGAGTCTCTACTGATATCCATAGAATCCCATAGATTGGTCATATGGGTGGCGGCTTGGTTGGCGCTCTATTTCATAAATATACCTATGGATATTGCTTATCACTTTGCTTAATCAGTTGCTCGTCATTGCTAATGGTGGAAAACAGGTATATATTGAGAGCCAAGGCTTTGCATTACTAATACGTCTTCCAGTGTCAATCGAGCCTCACTTGGTATCCAACATGATCTTCGAAGTCATCATCCTCTGATTGCTGGTGGCTGTTTGGCAACGATCAGTGTGCGAAACTTGGAGAGCAGATATGAACACATACCTGCCCCTCTGTGCCCATTCCTCACGACACACTTGAAATTTGTGCTCGTGATAAGCATTAGTTTTGAGCTTCTTGATAAGATTGATGATAGTTTTGTATGTGCGAGAGTAGAGGGCGGCAGAGAATGGCCTTGCTTTCATGTAGCCCTCCTTCCACTCGTGTAGGCAACACTCCAGCTGCAAAGCAGGGGTGAGATCTTGTGATTTAAGAACAATGCCATCACATACCGCTGTAGCCACCAGCACAATGGCTCTTTCAGGGACTTCGCCCTTGAACTCTTCGGGGAATTGAGAAGCTAAGCCGTTCTTGCCGTAAAAGAACGACATGCATAGTACTTCAAGTGCTGGATGGGAGAGGTTGTTTGTGCGGCCCTTGTTGGGCTGTCAGCTTGACAGCGTAGTACACTATTAAAAAATTCACCTGTTCGTCGACACCGTTCATCAGGAACGTCCCTTCGAAAAGAAGATCTTCTATCGCCTGTCTGATGTGGGCATTGTATTGTTGTCGTGTGAGCTTTGCATCGTTTGATGGAAGGAAATTATATTGCTGCCGAACGACAGCACGAGCCGCCGTCTTGAGCTCTCCTCGGAAAGTTGAGATGTCTTCGAAGATCTACAGCCGCATGTGACAAATGTACTTTATACAGAATGGCTGCACGCCTACCAGCACTTTCATATCCTCTTGGTGTTCGGGATAATACCCTGAAAGTTTGTACAGTCAGCCTGTGATCGACGTGCGAACAGCCTGCATACCTTTTTCAACGACACCATCGCCAGCCTCGTGAGCCGCCATTGCTTCAGCCAGACAATCTTCTGCTTGCTTCAGACCTGCTCGACGATTCGGAAAGCCAGCCCCGAGGGCCGTGGAAGAGTGATTACGTTTCTTGGCATCCTCAAGCACACTCCGCCATTGCCCTGGGTAAGCTTGGAGCTGCGTGAATCTTACTTGTCTCCTGCCTTTCGAGTTGCGAGGAGCACGTGTGCAATGGCCTGGCCTGTTCTTGGTTTTCCCCCCACGAGATTTGGACTTGTGTCGAGTGACAACATCCTCCGCATTTGAACCACTTTCCGAACTATCGTCAGTATCAGTTGTATCAGCATCACTCGCAGCTTCTGTCTCCGCTGCAGATTCTAGAGTGGTATCGCCCTCTGAAGCGTCATCCCTTGGGCCTGGTTCATTAACATATGACTTGCGGATCACATTCAATTGGTCCGAGTCTGGAGCGGCTGGATAACGATTTCGTTTATGGTGAGCATCGACAACATTATAAGCCCCGTCCTGTTGAATAAAACATTAAGATTGGTCGCCAAGGGGTTATGACACTAACCTTTGCGTGATGGCTTTCCTTCCCCCCTAAACGTATAACAATTGATTAGATGCGGGCACAACATGGGCATACACTTACTATCTTTCAGCCAATCAACATCACATTGCCTCAGCAATTCCAACAGTCGAATGCGGGGTTCGCCCTCAGTGCCTTGATCCGCCAGCATGTCGACAACCCTTGAGTCCTCGTATTTCTGACCGTTTTCCCCATACAGATCTACGAGTCCCAAAGTATCAAGACCTTCGTCGATCCACGATTGTTCGATACCCATGGCTTTGCATATATGGCGCTGTATCGTATCCCACAACGAGTCATCATGACGGGCTTTGGACAAACTGCATATATGAAAACCCTGCTTACTTTTAAAATAGTATGACCGTTATCCAGCTTGCTTCCAGCCAGCTCACGAATGATGCGATGTATTGTCCTGTACTTTTTCATCACGTCCGGGATCCGGATGGGTGCTCCTGGAGCTTTGAGCAATATTTGCCACATGCGGTCCCTTTGCAGGTGATTCTTGATGTGCGCCTGTATGACCTGGTGGCCGCTCACATTATCTGTTACAAATGAGTCTCAGGTGTAGCAAGGTTAAACAAAAGGCACGCACCATGTGAGGCTCCAACTCCACCATGTGGGATATCCATATCTTCGCTAGCAGTGTCCGAAGAATTTCTATCTTCATTGGCAGAATCCGAGGGCCGTTCATCCCAATGCCTGCTCTCGTGTTTTGAGGTTTGCACGGACTCGTCTGCACCACCACTGGTGCCATCCCCATTTAGATGGTATACGGTCGACGGTCCCCAATGTACAGTAGAATGGTCTACTGGCAGTCGAGGCCGTGATGGACCGGGCTGAGGCTGTGGCTGTGGTGGAGCGGGCTGAGGCCGCAGCGGACCAGGTAGAGGCTGTGGTGGATGAGAATGCGCCAAAGCTGGATCAACATATGGAGGCCACAATGCATTTTTCGAAATGTTATCATTTTCCATGCGTGGAGGTGCTGCATTGCCATTTTGATGATCTGTGGAATGGCGCTTAAATGGCAGGTCATGTGGTGGATTTGATGGAAAAAATTGCTTCGAGTTTAAGCGTTCCAGAGTGGGTGACATGCCCACATGAAGTCCGAACCTTGAGCTATCGGCCATACCTAATCGAGGCTCTGTGCCGGGAGGTACCAAAAACTGAGGAACCGCAGGGGCGGCTTGTGGTGTATCGACAGAGGGTACAGTGGCGCTCTCGTCATCAGGCTAAACATAGTTATCAGCAACTACAGAGCGCTTAGTAACATATAAAATACCTTTTTGCGACGACGCCGGGTTTTTTCTTTGGATGGAGCAAATGGGTTTATGGGTGTTGCCTCAGGAATAGGTTCGACACTGCCCTTTTTCATCGCATCCTCTTTCGCTTGCCGGACCTCATTTCTGGTTTCGAATATCTGGAGAGCCCCTCCAGTATCAGGGTGTATTAGTCTCCCAGACCGTCGTGGTGTACCTAAGAATGGTTCAACTATATATAGAAATCAGCTGAGGTCGAGCAGAAATGCACGCAATAATGCCAGCTCATCACCTTTTTTCTCTCGAGGAATCTTCGGTTTTGTTTCTGTTGCCTTTGTTTCTGTTGCCTTCTTTGAGCCTGATTTTTTGGTGGGAGAATTCCCTGCATGCAAGAAAATAGCTACGTCAGGATGGGTTTACAAACAAGGGTCATCGCGGACCTTTCGCCGAAGATTTGGCTTTCCTTCCTGGCTTCTTTTCTACCTTGCTTTTTTTTGCAGGGGGATCTGTGCCATTGTTCGAGCCTTTGCGTTTAGGAGGCATACCAGTACTTTTGCTTCCCCCCCCCAGTTAGGGTAGAGCAAGGAAGAACGTCACAAAGAAAAGGGAAATTGAAGCTCCGATGTTTTCAAACCCTACGGCACACTTGGTATTTGGATCGCGGACTTGCAAATACCACTGTTTTGGACGAAGCAAAAGTACAAGGGCTTTTACAACATTGTATAATAAAATAATCAAACAGGTTGCACTTCAAGCTTCGAGCCCGGGCACCCTCAATCCAAACGCACCTTCAGCCCACATACAATAGATTTGGATTTATGATTACCTGAGAAGAAATATCAATAAAGTTCTTTGTATTTGCGATCCCGGCTTACCGCGATTGCGTCTCACTCTGTGGGGTGATGGGCTAGCAGACATGAATGGCAAAAAGCCCCCTTTCCTAACCATCAAACGAGTTCTCCCTACATCCATCTCAGCAACCCTTAGTTGCTGCTCTGCCTTTGTGGCATGAAGTCAATAGAGTTCTGCACGCAGCAAGGTCTCTTTCACTCGATAATCAGCTAGACGTTTTGTAGCACGACAGACATCTCGTGTGGCATGAGCAACTCCCAGGAGGCAATTTGCTTCCTCCATGTTGTCCGGCTCAACCTACCAAGCAAACTTAGCAAAATATGCATTAGTGACATTCAACATGACTCACCAGTGACAAATCACTGATTGGAGATTGTGCAGAAGTGTTCAAAAGGCTGGTGAGGAATGTTGGACGATGAGCAGAAGACCCAGTTGGCATGGGAATCGACATTGGTGATTCAAGAGGCGGGGCAGAGCCGAGATCTCTGTTTTGAAGAGCTGGCTGCGTACTTTGGCCATCAGAGTGCGCGGACATGAGAGGAGTTGCCAGAGTGGATGGAGTAAACTAGTAACAAGTGAGGTGAGGTAGGAAGAAGTGACAATCGGGTTCAACACTGCCTCATCGGAGTCTTTATACAGGGGTATTGTCAGAGAACTATCTCGCAGAGATAATTGTAACGAGTTCCGTACAATGCAAAATCATACAACTATGTTAATTATTTTGATGCTTGCTCGTCCACACCGAGACCCTCCTGCACTTCCTACACCAGGGAAACTGCTTGGTGTGCCACCTGCGCAGGGGCCATCAGGCGCGCCATAGAGTTTCCGCATGATGGGGTTATCCCCTCAATGGTGAACAGGGAAGGTTCCTCCACTGAGATCGAAAATGATGACATTGCCCTCGCCGCTTCTTATCGAGACCATAGTGGCTTCCGGTTCCGATCTCGACGCCCAAATTTTTGGTAGGGTATCATCACATTGTAAAGTCATTGTAAACTACTCTGCAACACAAAAATATATTTATGGAACTGTAACACAACAAGCACAGAAGTTACATGTGGCAATAAGTCAAGAGAGAAACAGATCACGAAAGTCATAGTAATGATGCATAGTACGGTGGCAGAGCCCTAATCAAATCGATAATCGGTCTAATCTTTCCTGTCCCGAGAGCTATGGTCACTGCGGTGACGCTTTGGGGAAGGGGTGACAGCATCATGCACTGTGCTCGAGATGTCCCTACACTTGTTTTGTAAGCGGATGCTACGACGCTCTCCATCAGCAGCTTTTCCAGCAGGAAAGACAGACCCGCCCTTTCTGCTCCCTCCAGAGCCTGATTGAAACGATGTAGAAGTCGAAGCTTCTTCCCTGCCATAACCAGAGTCAGAGGCGGCCCAAGAATTCATATTAGCTGGTTGGCGATGGGGTATTCCTGCGACATAGGTCCTGACTTGAGTCTCGTTTCTTGCAGGCTCTTCCTCTACCAGTGCGGGAACGTCATCTTGACATGGGAGGGCATCGTATGCCCTCCGAAGAGCCGTCAGGACAGCTGTGTGGGTGCCACAGGGAAGGGTTGGAGCCCTCATCCTTTCATCCCCCTTCAAGTAGATGCCGAAAATGATGTTACAAAACTCCTCCAGCAGTGGGATGAGAGGAGCGAAGTAAGCATTGACAAATTGGAATACATCATTCTGTGTAGCTTCTGGATTGATAAATTGGGAAATTCGATAGGCGGCAATCCCATGCCAATCGGTTGTGGTGTCAAGCCATGTACCAAATGGATGATTGGGATTTTCGCGGTCTGTGTTGTTGTGTTTCCATCTACCAGGACCCTCGTACATGGTGCAAACATAGAGGAGCACGTAGAAAAATGACTCCAGGTCATGCTTCGCCGAGTGCTCTACTGGTTTAGTGCGTGACTGCAGAAGTTCAATGGATATGAATGGTAGTGTTCCCTGTAAGTTGTTCATTGTTAACGCGAATGTTACACTCAGCGCACAAGAAAACTGACAGTGCGATGGAGCAATATTTCTTCGTCGAGATTCTCATCACCACTCTCACCACCATCATCACCACTCTCGTCAACACTCTCGTCAGCACCCCCGTCAACACCCTCGTCAGCACCCTCGTCAGCACCCTCATCAGCACCCACGTCAATACCCTCATCAGCACCCTCGTCAACACCCTCGTCAACACCCTCATCTTCGGTGCCCTGGTGTTCGGAATCCTGTCCTTTGGAATCCTCGTTTCCGGCACCATCAACGTCATCCAAGCCCAGAAGTTGCCGAAAGACGAAGGCGTAGTCGAAATCGATCAGAAAGCCTTGCCTACGTCTTCCCTCACTTGCAGGCGGACTTAACATGACGTTGTTTATACTAACATCCCTATGCAAAATTCCACCAACACAGAGATCTTCGTGCACTGAAAAAAAAATTAATAAAATTTGTAAGCAATAATAGAAGGATGCAACCAACCTTCAACCAAGTCAACGAAAGCGCCGATTAATTCCTTGAGTGACGTGAAAGTGCTGATGTGCTTCCCCACTGGTCCCATCAATAGCCGACGGTGAACTCTTTCATCTACATGTTTAACAGTAGGATCACGGCGACGCGCAGTAGTATCCTTGATGTAAATCGGCTTGGAGTCAGTGCCCGTGTGCACACAGACATCTTCCCCAAGAACCAGCCTAGGAACGACTCTGTCCTTGCATAAGCCCCTCTCCTCGATGAGCGTGAGGGTCAGGATTTCGCTGTGCATCCGCCTCACATCAGCCCAAGAATCCTTCAGAACATACTCTTCTTGATTAATATCTTCCCCTCGTGCTACACGCCAGCATCGGGTTGCACGGCCCCTCATAGAGTCCGACATGAATAAATCTTCGATAACTCTCAACGTCTCCCCTTTCAACCGGATGTTGATTGCTTTGCCGTTCTCGTCACAATCGATTGACTCGTCGTAGCCTATGTCTGATGGACGCGCGAACATAAGACCGGCAATGATGCGCAGTAGAACGAGTGAATGTTTCTTGACCTTTAGGGTCTTGCTTTCAACCACACCAGAGCGGTCGCATATCGTGAATGTGAAGGAATCGCGGCTAAAAGATAGACATGGAAAAAAGTTCCGATTGGACTGCGAGGTGATCGTGATGAGCGACTTTTGTAAGATAGTATCCTTGATCGTTCTGTTCTTTTTTAACTCGCTGCGTGTGATTTCGCAAAGGGCATGAACTCGTGGCCAGGTTGGATTGGATATAGAAGAGGTATCGAGTAGTATCACATCTGGCTTGCGTTTGATCGGCGAGCCTTCAAGGGCATTCGTTGAATGCCTGGGACACCATATCTTCTTTGGTGGGAGTATGCGCTTGCCATCTGCAGCGGTATAGGCTCCAATCGGTAGATTTATATTCGCGTAAGTATTCTCTAATGCAGTCCCAATGTCGTTCAGCCATCCAGCAAGGTTTGATTCGGACCAGTCCTTTGGAGGATTCAATATAAGACTCTCGGCGGCCCCGGGAATACTACTAGGTAAGTGGATGGTATTCCTCCGTTTCTGGGGTCCCAACGCGTGGGCGGTCCTGGTACGGGTGGAGGCCCTTCGCATCGGGCGCTTCGGCGGGGCAAGGTTTGCAACGAGGGGTATATCAATCCAAAAGGAGAATGAAGTGTCTGGAAAGACACTTGTTGCAAGGTTTGCGTTTCGTTCCAAACCCCCAGCCAGCTCCCTGGTCAAAACAGCATTGAGCTGCATCACGGTGTCTGCCGTGCCCTTCTTGCCAGAGAGAAATCGCTTACTCGATACTCTCTCTACTAGAGGCTCAGAGGATGCAACGGTCTGAGACCGTGGGGGGAATGGCAATGACCCTGATTGTGTGGACATGAGATAAGTTTGGAACTCCGGAACTCCGCATTGACCGATGTTGCCACAACAAAATATGAATTAAAATAAAATGATGTGTGCGGCAATTCAAAACCTCAAAATTCAAAATTTGCGCATAGTATAGGATGAAAACACCACTGAGTAACTTTTTACCCTACCCTACTCATCAGCCAAAACTTCATCTCGGCCACCCATATGCGCAACGTCCAAGCCCGGTTTCTCTACAACGAAAACAGTACCGTCTGAATGTCCAAGAAGAGGTGGCATTGCGACAACGAAAGTAATCGCCTTAACATCAACGACTCTGAGAGCTTGATCACCTTGATAGGTGCATATCCAAAGCGTATTGTGCGATTCCTTGAAAATGTCCGGACGTGTAGGAGAATAAACAGATACGAGCGCGATGGCGTAGTCGAGGTGGAGAAGGTTTCTTCCATGTTGGAATGGGCGGGGGAGACGATTGCTATGATGCAGGTTTTGGTGTGGCCTCCGAGGGAGCCTTGGAGAAGATGCGTGAGTTTTGACTCGCTGTAAATATAATTAGCATCCGCATAATCTGGAATGAATGTCTGCGCTCACCGATAAGAGACATGGGAAGACTGATCAACAAGCATGTTAATAATGCGTCCAAGGGTTAATAAACTCTGATTAATCATCCCCGCCTCCCTAGCTCTCTTATTCTCCGCCCCAGACCTCCCAAATCCACCAGATTATTTGCCCACTTTAAGCAAATCATCTCCCATCGTACTTGTCTCTTTAATATGAACGGTGATACTGAAAACGGAATGCGATCGACTAGAATGATCACTGAACCTCATCGCGGCAATTTGCCGACGATGGCTGCCTTTAGTTAGGAGCGCCAGAGGTGTCTTTCACGAGGGTCTCTTCCAAGTTCTGTATGAAGACATATTTCTTGCTCGTGTATTGAATATCTTCACGCCCCCCTGATTTGAGTCTGCTGTATTGGCATAGGCTGAGCGGACCCAGCGGGGGCTGAGAGTTCAGAGGCGATATGATCGCGTAGTTCTTCGTTGTAGAGTTCTACAAAGGATAATTTGATGCCATAATCCATTGCGGTGGTTTCGAGTTGGTGGAATAGGCGGAAGAGGAGTTGGGGGATCATCCCAGCTTGGCGGAGGGGTTGCCCATGGGTGTGGGTGTCAAGTCACCTTGCATGGTATACCTATTCATGAGGTTAGCGAGTTGATGTCAGAGAGCTGGTCGGAGAGGGCGCATAGGCAGTTGCCGTTGCTGAGGGTGGGGGCAGCATAGAGGCTGAGAAAGCAAAGCTGGAAGGTGAGGAGGGTGTTGGAGAGGGCTGGGCTGAGAGGGCGAGATGCAAGGCAGCTGGAATGAATGGCAGACCACTCTACTGAGTAGTGGCGTCCGCAAAATCATTGTCATTGCCGTCTTTGCTTATTGTTGGAGAAAGACACATAGGACGGTCTCATGCAATAACCCCGTTTTGTTTGCGATGATCTCTACACGATCATTTCCCCTGACATTGACACATCTGGAGAGTGCACAAAACAGAAGAAGTCAGCGCCCGATACATAAAGCATGAATGCAAAACATACGAGTAAGTGGTATTGGTGGAAGTTTTCCGAGTCGTGAGCTGGTTCACAGGGTGTGCACTGGCCATTGTGCAGAGGAGGTTATGGTTAACAAACGTCTGGACATCGAAGGTGATGGTACCGAAAAAGCTGGAAAAATAAATTTAAGTTATTAATAATACAGAACATTGCATGTGTAACTCACATGGGGTGAGGTACATAGACCTAGTTCTTGGCAGTATCACTAACCAACCACTTGCGGTCGGTCGTCGTTTGTGATAAGAGTCACGCACCAAAAAGTTCCATGATCGACCAGTTTAGGGCCAGCTCTTTTGTCCTTTGTACTTCGATCTTGAATTCTTTATGCCACCAAAAGTCCGTTGTATATCTTGCGAAAAGCGATTCCCAAGTCACCAAGCACTTGAGCACCACTTGAATCACCCTTCAACATCATGTCGACCATGGATGGATGACGTTGTGAGGATATCTGAGCTTATCGGACACAATCATCAATCGCCAGTCCAACATTTACCCCCACTTCAGGATGCTCCTATGCAAGATGTGGAAGAGCTCCCAAATTACGATTGGGAACCAAATGATGGAGGAGAGCTTGATGAGCCTGATCCTCCTAGTAATTGCCGTGTCCCTCCCACAGATTCTGATATCCATTGGCACCGAGATGATTACCCATCAGCCGCTCATGTCTATGGCAAAGGCCATACTTTTATGGATGTCTTTGATGCTGATCCGCATGCCGATAAGCGAGTGGAAAACCTCTATTACCCGTTTGCTTCGAAACAAGACTGGGAAATGGCTTCCTGGCTGCTGCGGTCGGGCTTGAGCATGGCTGCGGTTGACCGATTTTTACGTTTGGAGTTGGTAAGTTGCATTCTGTATAGACCACCATCATCTGTATTCTGATGAGTGATGGTAGATCACGCATTTGCCCTTGTCATTTCGCACCGCATCTCAGCTGCGAGCGCGAGCAGAACTCCTTCCACAGGGTCCGCAATGGTTCGCAAAGCCTTGGAAAACTCACCATCCGACCAAAATACCAATTAGCCTGTACTGGCGAGATCCTGTGGCTTGTCTTGAATCAATCCTCCATAATCCTTTGATTGCCGATCACATCGACATGGTTCCCTTCCAACTCTTCAAAACAGCAGAAAAGACGATGCGCATATATACGGAATGGCT
>Ga0137419_10001263_pt1 | contig 10664 bp, 12 predicted proteins | sample CZODoug3_1_2_16f_FD_108279 | JGI IMG/M metagenome (GOLD analysis project Ga0137419, IMG submission 108279) | Vadose zone soil fungal communities from Angelo Coast Range Reserve, California, USA - CZODoug3_1_2_16fungal (Illumina Assembly) | ecosystem: Environmental > Terrestrial > Soil > Vadose... | reverse complement strand
TGCCGGGCTCATTTTCGTGGAGCGGGCAGTTCACGTGTTGACCGGCGCACGTGGCGTGCACCTTGCACGGCGCTCGCCCGGCCGTTCGCTCTGCGCAGCGCAGGATGTCACGGCCAGGCCCGCCCGGGATCAACTGGGGGGCTCACCGGAGACGGAGGATCGAAAATGCGTCGCAGAATCCTTCCCGTGGTCATCATCCTCGTTGTTGCGCTGGGGCCGGTGGTACTCGCCGACCCACCCACTCTGACCATTCAGCAGCAGGCGACGCTGGATCCGAGTAATTTCGCCGTTTTGGTGACGGTTGCTGTGAACTGCGGCCCGAGCGCTCCGACCTCGTTTGAGCTGGTCATGGCTGTCAGACAGGGCGATGTGGGGGGGCTCGGTGACGAAGTGTTCCCCGCGACTGGCGGCAGGCAAGTGGTTTCCATCCTCGTCTTTGGCCCGTTCAATCCCGGCGACGCGAGCGCCAGCGGCGGTGTCGTATGTGGTGGAGTCCTTACCGAAGGGCTCACCTTCGGGACCCAAATCAAGATCTCGCAATAAACGTGCTTCACCAGACGCTGAGGTTCAAGCCCTGCCGAAGCGCAGATCCTGGATGAGGTTCTCCACGACGTTCGCTGTGACAGCGGCGCTCGACGACCGTGATTACTCCTGCCTGAGGACCTTCATCGGATCGACCATCGTCGCCCGCCGCGCGGGCAGGAAGCACGCGACGGTCGCGACGCAGGCGATGAACGCGGCGACCGAGACGAGCGTCACGGGATCGGTCGGCCGGACGTTGAAGAGCAGCGTCCGCATCGGACGCGTGAGGGGCGAGCGCGCCCGCGACTCCGATCGCCGGTCCTGCGAGCGTCAGCTTCAGGCCCTGCCCTGTGAGGGGCTGAGAACGGGCGTTATGCTTACTCCCGGACGGCCCTGATATTTCCTATCGTCCGCGGCCTCCGGCGTGACAGTCATTAGGTCAGACAATGTAAATTACTAGAGCTGCATGCCTTACATGGATGAGAAGAAGCCAAGGTGGCAAGCTGCGCCCCGCGACAATCATCCGGTCTTACGCGCCCGCCGCCCGGCGGAGGCCCGCGTCCGGGTCGGTGCGCTGCCCCAGTGTGCCAGGAACTGGGTGATGAATGCGTGCTCGTCGCGCGCTTCGACGGCGAGCGGCGCCAGTGCGAGCGCCACAGCAAGTGCAGTGTGATAGCCGAGCGATCGTGATGCAACAGCACGCGCGTACGCCGGATGGGCATCGTTGATCCAAATGGTGCTGTCGACGAGCCGCGCGAGCTCCGAATCGGCAGCTCTTGATTCGAATTGCACCAGCAGGCCGTACCGCGCTGGGCGCCGTCGGCCGGCCACAGTGTCGAGAGGCTGCGCGGACACTGGCGTGTGTGCGTGCGGCTGCCCATCTGTGGGCGCGACAGCTTCATTTTCGGGCGTGGGCAGATCTCCCGAGGGTGGCGCCGCCTGTGGCGGCGGGAGCTGCTGCTCCATGGTCGGCGTGGACAATCTCTCTGGGTGCTTTGTTGCGCCACCTATCCCGGGCGACGATGCGCCTTGTTCACCTGCGGGGTCGTCAGCATCGGGTAGATTCGTGAACAGTGGCGCCGGCACGCGTTCAGTCCCTCTTCCCGCTATCGGCAGGCGCTTCTGACCTCCGGCGCGCCGATCAACGAGCGACCGCAACAGCGGAAAATCATCCGCGAGGTCCTCCAGCACTCGCTCGAGGTCGCGCTCCAGCCGCGCAATGCGCGGTTGTGCCTCTGCATCGCGCCGATCGCCCCAGTCGGCGAGCTGGCGCGAGACCACTTCCTGAATCGCTTTGCGGTAGGCGAGGTACGACGCACCTCGCGCGCCGCTCCGGATGAAGTCGTTCTTGCTGAGCGTGAGGCACGCGGCCAGATCCGGCGCTTCGATTAATCCGCTGATGTGCGCGTGCGCAGCGGGCGCCAGGCCGAGCCAATCCCATCCGCGTTTGATGACCTTCCCGAAGGTGCTGATCGCAAGGCCTTCACGATCGGCCGATGTGAGCGGGTTTCGTTCGATGAAACCAATCACCGAGGGCGAGCGTCGCCGACCCAGTCTGATTGCGACTGGCACGCGCTCGGACGCGGATGCGTCCACGTGTGTCACCTCCCGTCCGTCAATTTCGAACGCGATTCCCTTCGGGTAATGACGCCGGAGCAGATCGTCGAACGCGGGATCAATCAGCGGCTCGAAATGTCGCCGGGTGGTCTCCTCGAGATAGCCCGCGTCGAGCAACGGCGACAACTGGTTGATCAGGATCAATCGCACGCCCGTGCCGCGACCCGTCGTCAGGCCCGGTGGCGGCATCCACTTCCACGGCGCCCGATGGCGCGATGCCAGGTGCCAACGAGTCGCAACGTGCGTGGCGCCGCGCCTGGTCTCGGTAATCACTTCCCGGGACACGAGAAGCCCCAGCTTGATTCCGACGCCGGCAAATCCAATGCCCTCCCCGCGTCTCTTTGTGCTCGCCGCGACATCGTGATATCGGGCCAACTCGCGCCGCTGCATCCCGCGTCCATCGTCCACGATCGTCAGCGTTGCGTCAGCCGCATTGGTGAGCAGGCCGATGCGCGTCGCCCCCGAGTCGAGCGCGTTCGCAACGACCTCGGTGAGAATCGTCTCCTCGAGGGAGCCGGTGTACGCGTCCCGCAGGTCTTCGAGCAGGTGTTGGAGGTCGACTCGGGTTTCACCCATGTCGGGATCCGATGGCCTGTCTCGTACGGACGTTCACTTTGCTCCTGCCCCGGCGAGGCCAAGAAACACAAGGACGGCGCGATTGACGCGCACGATGTCTTCATCCGAAAGACGTCCGATACGGCTCTCGAACTTCACCTTGGAGACCGTCGTGACCTTGTCGATCATCAACAGACTGACGGCTCGCAGCCCGTTCTGCTTCGAGGGCTCGATCGGCGGCCGCAGCAGTGGCGCATCGACGACGTGAGTCGTGAGCGGGCAGATCGTGATCGACGCGTCGCGTCGAAAGCGTCGTCCTGAAGGATCATTGCAGGCCGCGGCTTGCCCGCGTAGTCGGGTCCACCGGCGACCGTCCAAATCTCGCCGCGCTTCACTCAGGCGGCCGCGCCGATACCGCGTCGACGAACGCCTGATCTTCGCGTTCACGCGCGTCGGCGGCGACGAGCAGAGACTGGCGATGGGCCGCGCGAGCGAACGTCAGGAACCCAAATCTGGATCGGTCTCAAGCCACGACGATGTAAGCGCTCGCGATGAGCCCGAACCTTCTCGCGCACCTTCAATGTTCTTGATGTGGGCACACACTCGCTCCGGGTGGTTACATGTAACCTACCACAACATGGAGAGTGACCGATGCTGGCGTGCGGGACCGCGTCACGAGTGGCAAGCTGAGTCAGCGACTTCAAACGAAACACGTCGGAGCTCCTCGACCGCCTCAAGAAAACCGGCAACCCGTTGGTCCTGACGATCAATGGGAAAGCCGAGGTCGTCGTCCAGGATGCGGAGGCCTACCAGGAGCTTCTGGAGCGCGTGGAGACCATTGAGGGCATCCAGCGAGGCCTGGCTGATGTGAAGGCTGGGCGCACGAAGCCAGCGCGGAAGTGTTCAACCGGCTTCGACGCAAACATGCCATACCGCGTTGAGCTCGCCAAAAACGCCGATGCTGAGCTCGAAGCTGGTCGAATGAAACCCGCGAGGGGGGTCTTCAAGCGACTCCGGCGCAAGCATGCCGTTCCGCGGTGAGCTTGTCGAAAACGCCGAAGCCGCGAGGTCGACACCGAGAATCCCGCGCGCAAATTGGTGGCGCGGACTCGCTACCTGTGAGTCTCCTCGGCCTCAAGTCGAAAGCATCGGCGGCCGGTACCGTGAGACCAGAAACGGCTAGAAGCGTCGGAGTTTATGTCGCTCGATTCTCGTTGGAAGTCAGCGCACAACTCGTACGTTTTCATGCCCAGGACCCCGAAGCTATAGGGCTGTCCCGTCAGCGGATCGCGGCTCTCGACGGCTGTTCCTGGGCTTTCGAGCAGCTCGTCGAGAGAGGACGGCAACCTCGCGTGCTTCGTCCAATACCCGTTCACTGCACGGGTGATGTCGACCAGATCTCGAACACGACGGTCATCAACACGGCGCATGCGTTCGTTGCCAGGCGATCCCACGATCATGAGCCCCGCAACGATCGCACCGGCCACGGTCGCGATAGCGAAGCCAAGAATGATGTGTCGGCCGGAGAGCGCCACTAGGTTTCCGGCTCCTTCTCGTCGCCTCGAAGATCCCACAAGTAGTAACCAAACGCCGTTCCGGCAATAAGGCCGACGGTGAGGACCTTGAGAGCGAAACGCACGGTCAATTCACCACCGAGAAAGTTGTAGACGACGCTGATGAAGTCGCCGATCAACACGCAGGATGCGATAAAAAGCGTGACGTAGGTCAGCTGCCGCCGCACTTTCGATGTTCGCTTTGTGGGCTCTCGTCGAATGGCCCGACCGACGAGCCACGCGACGTACAAGAACACCGGAAACGCAACGATTAGGGATGATAGCGACCAACGAATTGCCTGAAGCGTCGATCGAGAAAAGGCGCGCGCGCCAGGATCTGGAAGGGCGCGGTCAATTAGTTCGAACAGCAAATCACCAAGGTTATAGCCGCTCAAGATCAGGGTCGCAAACATGACCACGTACATGAACGCCTCGCGCGCCGACACCGACGATACGGGCCTCGGGACCGGAATCGCGAATTCGACATCGGAGAAACTGTTGAGCGCTCGCCTCACCTGCTCGGCGGGCCAGCCGGCGTGCAGGAGGACCTGTTCCACGTCAGCTCTCGGCAGTCCTCGATGCAGGCTCTCCTTGACGAAGCCAACCAGATCCGGACTTAGGGCCATATACCCTCAGAAAGAAGCGTGCCGTTCGCCCTCGATCGGCTTGGCAACGTCCTGATGACCAAGCCGTGATTCTGACGCTCGAGGGTGTATCGGTCGATCTTACGAACCGGCTCAGATGATGCACGCAGTCTGCCGGGATAGCGACATCGCGATGCTCGCCGGGGCCGTCCGCCTCGAGCAGGCTTTGGCAAAGCGATCTCGCCGACGATCTAAAACGTTGTGTGCTTGCTCCCACCATCCCCTTGAAGAGCTCCGAGGGGGACAAAAGGGGGGACAGAACCCCGATACCCAATTGTCCCCCTCCAACGTCCTCCCGCTGGTTGCTAGAATTTCCGTTCGTGAACGAATCAGTCGTCCCATCTGCCGGCTCGAAAATGTTCTCTCACAGCGGCTTGCCGCACATTCCACGACGCGGCGAGACGGCGCTCTGTGCCGTCCTGTCGTTCGCCGCTTGAGGAGCGTCGGAGGCAGCCGGGGCGTGAGCGACCTCCCTGTTCGGCGCGATGCCCGACCCTGCGCCCTGTTACCCGCGCGTCCTGGAGTACTTCGGTGAGAAACGCGCTCGGGACATCACCCCGGACATCGTCGATGCATTCCTGGACGGCCTGAGCGCGGAGAAGAAGCTCTCGGCATCGAGCGTGAATCATCACCGCACGATCGTGAACGGCATCTTCAACTTCGCCGTGAAGCGTGGACAATTCGACAGGAATCCCGTTGCAGCGGTAAGGCAACGGCCGGAACCACCTGGCCGCGATCGGATCGTCCCGCCGGCGGAGTTCCGTACGCTCTGGGACCAGGCCGAACGTGATCGAGAGATGCGTGCGTTCCTGGCGCTCGCCGGCACGACGACGATGCGGAAGGGCGAGAGCCTCTCGCTGCGGTGGGATCGAGTCCACCTGGAGGATGCGCCCTACGCGACGCTTGTCCGCACGAAATCCGGCCATCAGCGACACGTGCCGATCCCGCAGTCCATCGTCAAGACGCTGAAGGCGCTGCCCTCGCACGGCAAGCACGAGTACCTCTTCCCTTCGCGACCGACCGCGACGATGCCCAGAACCGAGTCGGCCTTGCCGCTGGGACTTCGGCAAGCAGTTCCGCGCGCTCGCCAAAGCGGCCGGCGTCCAGGACGTCCACATTCACGATCTGCGGCACGCAGGAGCAACAATTCTGATGACGCTCGGCATCCCTGATCCGATCGTTCGGAAGGTCACCGGGCATCGCTCGCGCGAGCTCGAGCGATATCAGCACCTGACGCCGGAGCTGCGCGCGGTGACCGTGAACCTGATTGCGACCGAGTTATTTCGAGGGAAGCGAGCCAAAAAAGAACGAGAAAGGTGGCACACTACCGGCACAGTGCGCGGCAGGCATGTCACTGAGAAACTCGAGGGGCGCCAACGTGTTGGAACTACGCGAGATGTTGGCGGGGTCGACGGGACTCGAACCCGCGGCCTCCGGCGTGACAGGCCGGCGTTCTAACCAACTGAACTACGACCCCATTCCTGCGATCAGGAGAGCTCGCGACATCGTAACTCGGTGAATTGGTGACTTGAATTCTCCAAATCACTCACTCACCAATTCGCGAACTTGATTTGGGCGGTACAGGATTCGAACCTGTGACAGCCGGCGTGTAAAGCCGGTGCTCTACCACTGAGCTAACCGCCCTTGCGGGATTGCGGATTTCGGATTGCGCATTGCGGATTGACGCTGTCACGTCGCCACTCTGCAATCTGACGTCTGCAATCTGCGCTACGGCCGGCCGGCTGTTGCCCGCCAAAACGACCCATTATACGTTGCCTTCAAGACGAGCAGCAATATCGCCACGAGCAGACCGATGACCGCGCGGTATTCGCGGTTCGCGAGCGCCTGGTCGACCTGGAACCGGCGGCGCGCCGCGCCGGGGCTCGCGCGCTGCGCGGCAATGCCGGTGCGATACAGATCGTATTGCTCCCCGAATGCCCGCCGAAGATACGCCTCTTCGCCCTTGATCGCGGCCGTCAGCGTCGTTACCAGGTACACGACAATGATCACGGCGACCGTCACGTTCGCGCACGCGATCGCGAGGCCGATGCCCATCACCGAGGATCCGAGATACAGCGGGTGCGCGAACCAGCGGTAAGGGCCGGACGCCGTCACTTCCCGCGCCTTGTTGAGATGACCTGAAGCCCAGATCCGGAACGCCTCGCCGCACACGGCGATCGACATGCCGATCGTCAACGACCGCCCCGTCGGTCGCGCGAGGATCAGGACGAGCACGCCGAAGACGAACCCGAGCGAAACGCGCATGCGCGCCAGCCCAACGATGACCGCGTAGCGCACGCCCCCTGTGTAGCGCGGGCCGTCAGCCCGCCCGATCTCAGACACGACTCGACTCCGCGGCGAGTCGGCGCTCCACGGCGCCGAGCACTTCGGCGACCTCGATGTCGAGCAGGCACATGCGCTCGAGCCGGCAGCGCCGCAGATGATGGCACTGACAGACTGCATCCCGCGAGACGGTGATGTCCAGCGGCGACATCGGTCCATTCCGCGCCGGACGCGTCGGCCCATAGATGCCTACAATCGGCGTGCCGAGGGCGGCGGCAATGTGCGTCGGGCCGGTGTCACCCGACACCATCAGCGCCGCGCGCCGCGCCAGCGCGACGAGATCGGCGATGGCCGTCTTCGGCGACAGCACGGCGGCGCCCGCTGCGCCGGCGACGACCTGAGCGGCGAGAGTCTCTTCGCCGGGACCCCACAGGACGACAGACATCAGGCCGTGGCGCTCGCGGAGCTCGACCGCGATCGCAGCCAGCCGCGCGGGCGGCCAGCGTTTGTTCGGCCATGCCGCGCCGGGATTCAGCACGGCGTACCGGCCGCCGGTCTGCTCGCGTATCGCGCAGGCAGCGGCGGAGTCGACGTCCTCGATCGGGAACTCCGCTTTTCCCGCCGTGACGCCGATCACGCCGAGCAGTCCGAGGTTGATGTCGACGACATGCCGGGTTTCACGTGGATCATAAAGCCCGCCGCGGCCAGGATCGTAGGCGTCGGTGTAGAAGAGCCGTGCAGTACGCTCGCGCGCGTAGCGCGACGCGAAGCCGATGACGCGCGGCGCGCCGGAGCTCCGCGCCAGAACTGCCGATTTGATCAGACCCTGCAGATCGATCGCGATATCGTAGCGCGCAAGCCGCAGCTCGCGGATCGCGGCGAGAAGCGACCGTGTGGGCGACAGGTGTCCTTGCGCCTGTGTTTCCGCGGTACGGACACCCGTCCCCCAGGCCCGATCGCTGATGACGAGACGGCGATCGATGATCGGCACGAGATCGAGAATCTCACGGTGCCTCGCGCTGACGAGCCAGTCGATGCGCGCCGTGGGATACGCGCGCCGCAGCGCCGCGGCCACCGGAATGGCGTGCACGACGTCGCCCAATGCGCCCAGGCGCACGATCAGGAAACGGCTCACCGCGACGCCTGAATGCGCGCGAGGAGATCGCGCGTTGCATGGGTCTTCACGTCGCCGACGATGGCGATGCGGCCGCCGTAGCCTGCAACGACGGCGCGCTCGGGCACCGAATCGACCGTGTAGTCCGTGCCCTTGCAGTGCACGTCAGGCTTCACCAGCTTCAGCAGGCGTTCGACATTCGAATCCTCGAAGAGGACGACGTAGTGGACGCCGCGGAGCGAGGCGACGAGCTCCGCGCGGTCGGCCGCTGGCAGGATCGGACGTCCCTCGCCCTTCAACGCCGCCACCGACCGATCGTCGTTGACGGCAACGATCAGTCGATCGCCTTCAGCTGCCGCGGCCTGCAGATATCGCACATGACCGACGTGCAGGAGATCGAAGCAGCCGTTCGCGAACGCGATCGTCTTCCCGGCCGCACGATCGCGCGCGACAACCTCAACGAGCTCCGCTTCCGACACCACCACGGTTGCCCTCTACTCCATCCCTAATCCCCAATCCCTAATCCCTAATCCCTAATCCCTAAACTAATCCCCAATCCCGAATCCCAAATCCCGAATCCCTAGCTCTGCGCCCGCCGTCCCTGCGCCGGTCCCTCCTGAGCCCAGCTCTCGAGCGCCGTGTCGTGATCGCTCGTCACCGCGTCGATGAGCTCCTGCGGCGACACCGTGGCCGTGCCGCGCTTCATGACGACGAGGCCGCCCGCATAGTTGGCCAGGCGGGCCGCTTCATAAAACGAGGCGCCCGCGGCGAGCGCGAGGCCGAATGTGGCGATGACGGTGTCTCCCGCGCCCGTGACGTCGGTCACTTCATCGGATCCGAAGATCGGCACGTGGACCGTCGGCTGCCTCGGCTGGAACAGCGCCATGCCGCGGCTGCCGCGGGTGATGAGCACCGCCTGCATGAGGGTGCGCCGCAGCAGCAACCGCCCCGCGCGCTCCAGCGCCTCGCCATCGTCGCCGATGTGGATGGCGAGCACGGCCTCCACCTCGGACTCGTTCGGCGTGCACGTCGTGAGGCCGCGGTAGTCGAGGAGACGGTAGCGCGAATCGAGCAGTACGGGAATGGGCCGCCGCCGCGCGCGGCGCGCCACCGCGCGCCGAATCGCCTCCGCGAGGACCGGCGTGACGAGCCCGGATCCGTAGTCGGACAGCAGGACGGCATCGCACGCCTCGAGCGCCGGCTCGATCCGCTTCGCGAGCGCGGCGCTGATCGCTTTCTCGAGCGGCCAATCGGCGTCGCGATCGATGCGGACGACCTGCTGGCGGGCCGCGTGTACGCCGCCCGCGAGAATGCGGGTTTTGACGGGCGTGCGGTACTGACGCGCACGAACGACATGTGCGCGATCGACCCCGCGGTGAAAGCTCGAGAGGAGACGGCGGCCTTCGGGATCGGCGCCGACCAGACCCACGAGCCGCGCGCGGGCGCCGAGCGCGGCCACGTTGCTCGCGGCGTTGCCCGCACCGCCCGCCACCATCTCGGTCGCGTCGTACTTCAGGATGAGGACCGGGGCCTCGCGTGACACGCGCGCGATCTCTCCGTAGATGAACTCGTCGGCGATCAGATCGCCGACCACGAGCACGCGGCGGCTCGAGAAGCCGTCGACGAGGGCGAGCAGGCGCTCCCTGCGCTCGGCCTCGCCCGGCAGCGGATGAATGGAACGGGCTATCAACATTGCGGATCTCGGATTGCGGATTGCGGACTCAATTGCCGATTCAACAGAATCCAGCTGACCGCGGCCGCGAGGTTGTCCACGACCGCGTCCGCGCTGAGGTCCGGCTTCGGCCTTGCCTCTTCGATCGCGCCCGCGCCGGTGCGCACCAGCACGCCGCGCGCGCCGGACGCCCGCGCCAGCCCGATGTCGAGCCACGTGTCGCCGACGACGAACGAGCGCTGGGGATCGAGGCCGAGATCCTGCGCCGCCCGATCGACGAGCGCGCGCCCGGGCTTCCGGCACTCGCAGTGCCGGCGGTACTCGGGCGCCGTGCCGTCCGGGTGGTGCGGACAATAGTAATACGCGTCGATGTGCGCGCCGCCTGCGGCCAGCCGCCGATCGAGCTCCTGGTGCGCCTCCTCGACGAAGCGCTCGCTGAAATACCGCCGGGCGACGCCCGACTGGTTCGTCACGACCACGACCGGCAGGCCGGCGCGATTGAGGGCGCGGATCGCGTCCACGCTCCACGGCATCAGCGCGATACGATCGATTCTGTCGATATAGCCGACGTCCTCGATGATCGTGCCGTCGCGATCGAGGAACACCGCGGACGCCTGCTCCTTGCTGTTTCGACGTGTCACAGGGTTCTTCGCGCGGCCTCGAGCACCGACGCCACGCGGATGCCGCGCATGCAGCGGTGATCG
>Ga0137419_10001257_pt1 | contig 10679 bp, 9 predicted proteins | sample CZODoug3_1_2_16f_FD_108279 | JGI IMG/M metagenome (GOLD analysis project Ga0137419, IMG submission 108279) | Vadose zone soil fungal communities from Angelo Coast Range Reserve, California, USA - CZODoug3_1_2_16fungal (Illumina Assembly) | ecosystem: Environmental > Terrestrial > Soil > Vadose... | reverse complement strand
TTGTTGTTACATCGATCTCTCCGTCCGAGTGACCGTTTGATAAGAATTGTGAAGGGCCAATGCGTCGAGTCAATTATCAGAAGGGAGTACTTCTTTGGTGGAAGCTGGCGTCACTCCCGAATGTTACAGTCGTAGGCGCGGATTGGCCCAACTCACTTGTTCCGCGATTCTGCCGCCAATCAAAACTTCAATTGCCGTCCGGCTACGCTCGACTAACGCCCGTGACGGTGCGAGCTCGCCTCGCTGCGGCACCAGCCACCAGACGGGAGCGACCATTGCCAGAAACGCAACAGCGGTAGCCGCAGCGAGTCGAGGGCGATCTCGCACGAATCCAACAACATCGGCTATCCACGCCGCAAATGCCATTCTCCAGCTCGCCGACGGTTGAAGTCCGGACCGGTCGACATGCTCCCATTTTACAATGCGATGCGACAGCCGCCATAACACGGGATCACTGCCCCGCAGACTACGAAACGGGGCCCAGGACTGAAGAGAGAAGGGCCTGCACAATTTTTGAAGGCCCTTGCTTTAACGGCGACCTTCGGGCAAAACTCGGCTCTCCAAAAACACGGGCCTGCATATTTGCAGGCCCCGGTTGGGGCAGGATTTGAACCTTCGACCTTCGGGTTATGAGGCCGCTTTTTTTGGCCTAAGATCGCGCAACACCGGCAATACGAATATAGACGGTAAGTTCCTCGGGGCCTTCGGCGTGGGACAGATCGACGGCACAGTGCGCGGGATATGCGGCACAGCCTGCTCAGCTGCATCTACGGCTGCTTGTGCAGTGACCGCGCTGTATCAGTATCTGCCTGCTTATTGCCGGCATTAGCAGAGGCACGCCATTGTTGCCGTCGACAGTCTCGTGGGGTAGGTTTCTTCATGCCGTGGAACGACGAATCCTGGCGGCTGTGTTTGTATTCGCTGGAAGCGTCTCCCTCGCAAGCGCCCGGACTTACGCCGAAAAGATTGAGGGGATCCCTTATCCGACTGATCAGGCCGATTGGCGGAAGAAATGCGGATGGCTTCGCCGGGAGATCGCGCGGCAGCAAAACATCGCATCGTCCGGGACGACGCAGCCGGGGACGTTCTCCTACGAGACCCAGGCAATCGCTCGAAACAACGTTGCCACGCTCGACTCACGCATGAGTGACTTTCACTGCAATACCGGGTACATCACCTCGGCGCCACCTCCGCCAGCCAAGTCCAACATCGAGAGGTGCATCGAAGCATGCAAGGCAAACACGCATCGAACGCCCGAAGAGTGCCTTGACGCATGCAATCATCGTTAAGGACGCGAGGAGATACCTGATCGCTTGATTCTGGCCAAAGAAGCGCCACACACCATGCCACAAACTCGAGCGCCTATGACGGCGGAATGCGGGTTCCCAAGGGGTTATCTGGCCGGGAGTTTGTGGCAAAAATCTGGACTTCTCCTATGAAAACAGCGCTTCGGGTAGCTGATTCGTAAGCAGTAGGTCCCCCGTTCGAGTCGGGGCAGCAGCACCAGATATTCCACGCGCAGCGGCGATAGCCGAAGACCAGATCTACCGCATCTCTGCCGAAGAATGACGCACTCCTGAAACCGGCATCCGCGATGGCTGAGGTACGCGGTATCGGGCGCGCCCGGGTCATCTGTTCCCACCCACGGGAGTTTTCGCACCGCAGCAACCAGGGAGCGCGGATACTTCCCGAAAAACGCGGTCCAAGTAACAAACCTCCATTGAGAGCGGATCCGTCCAATGCCCGCTGGCGACCGTCCAGGGTCTGAACGTAGCCTGGCAGCTGAGTCATTTCGCGCGCTGGTCTACCGACATTTCCTTTGCGACTGGTTGTTTCGAGACGCCTCGCGCGGGTCGCGGTTGGAAGGGAAAGCGCAATGCGGTTCAACCGTCAAATGCGCCACTACCTACTTGTCTATCTGCGCCGATGGATCGCGGTGGTTGTCTACAGTTGCACCGTGGGCGCTTCGTTCGAGAAAGGCGCTATCCCTGAACTACGCAGCGAGCGGCTTTTATTTCCTGACCTGCGCTTCACTTGTAGTGGCAACGATGATCGTGCGCTTGTGGCTCGGCTTGAAGTACGAGTATGCCCGTCCGCGATCACCTCGACAGGGGAAGCACCTCGGCGGCCGTCACAACGCCTTGTCCACCACGACCGTGTATGCGGATTTGAAACATCGTTTTCCTTTCTTGCTATTCGGCGAGTCCCGGCACAGCCGCAGATGACGAACGCGGACCCTGGATGCCGGGCCTCACCTGAATCAGGGAATTATCATCGGTAACAGGTAGCTCTGTCATTTCAGCGGAACTTTGCTTTGTCATTCGCATCCTCGTATTTCCAAATCGGCGATGTTGGAAGCTCACGCGCTGCTCGCACGCACGGCCTGACCAACTCAATAAGTTGAAATTGACTCCCAGAAAGCACAATTGTGCCGTTCCGAAATCTCTGCGTCCGTAAACGTGGACAGCTTAGGGATCCTTTCCGACAGAACGCCTGCTTCGTTTGGATTGGCCGGCAAGCGCGGCCACGGGCTGTTTCCTTCCCCATTGGGGTTACCGGTTCTGGCGAAATTGGCCCAAGCTCTCACAAGCTCGTCCGAGAGTCGTTCCTGTAACCCGTCCAGCGGATGTGCAATACCGTCGGGTCCGCCGTGCCAGCCCGGAAACAGATACTGGATATCGCTGGTGTGATAGGCGAGCGGTTCGAACCCGGGCATTACCGGGAAGTACGAGGGCGCGGTGCGGTCGTCGAATTCATAGGCGTACAGCGGCACCTGCGAAGCGAGCAATCGGTTGGTATGCCGCTGCGCGCAGGCTGTCGAGTCCGTCCCGATCGCATCGAGCGCCAATTGCGGGCTGGCGTAATTGGCGAGCGGATAAAGCGCCTGTGCCTGCGCTTCGGTTCCCGGCGGATAGGACGGGTTGGTGCCGAAGGCGGCGATCCTGGCGTTGTAGGTCGCCTCCGACGCAGGCACGCGCGGCGGTCCGGAAAAATATTCCGTAATGCCAAGGCCGAAGTTTTGTTCGTCCTCGGTCCATCCACTCATGATGGGCACGTGATTGAAGTGGCCCTTTGCGATCGCATCGGTGAACCTCTCCGGCAAGACCGTGCCATCCTGAGTAATTTGGGTCTCGTAGCGGGACGCAGTGCTGGCCGTTCCCGACAGAGCAAAGATCTGTTGAGCGCTGATGCCGCGCAGACAGGCGGCGGTGGCGGCATCGGTGCCGGAGCCACAACCGGCCGCAACGGCGAGGGCTACGCCACGTGCTTCGGCCGTAGCGAAAGGCACCGGCTCGAGAACAACGCTTTGCAGAATCGCGCGGTGGAAAAGTCCTTTGGCAAGCGGCGAAATCACGTTCGACTCCGTGTCGACACAGCCCGCAGACTGGCCTCCGAGCGTGACGTTGCTCTTATCACCCCCGAAGTGGCGGATATTCTTTCTCACCCATCGCAGCGCCGCCTGCTGGTCCAAGATGCCGTAGTTGGAGAAGAGATGGCCTTCGGCATCGATCGCAGGATGCGACATGAAGCCTAGAAGACCCAGCCGGTAGTTGATGGTGACCACGACCGTGTGACCTTGTCTCGCGAGCTTGGAGCCGTCGTAGTCGTTGCTTCCACCGTCGACATTTCCTCCACCATGGATCCAGACCAGCACCGGAAGCGATTCATCCTCCCGAGGATCGAGGTCTGGGCTGTAGACGTTGAGATAAAGGCAGTCCTCATTGGCATTCGCCGGACCTGCAAACGGACCCAGCGTGGTGACCTGCAAACAGATGTTCCCGAACTGGGTTCCGTCCCGCACTCCCTCCCACTTGGCGGCCGGCTGCGGCGGCATCCAGCGCAGAGGTCCGATCGGCGGAGCTGCGAACGGGATGCCCCGGAATTCGAATACGCCATCTCTTTCGAATCCCCGGACGGCACCGTTGCCGGTCACGACGACCGGGCCATCTTCGTCTTCCGCCGCGGTTGCGACGCTCGTCGGCGCGCTACCCGCGAGCAGGAAGACCGCAGCAAGAGCCGGTGTCGCCAGTTGTCGTAGCGTCGCTTGCGCGCACCGATCGCGTGCTTTCCTCATCATGGTGGTCCTCCTTCGGGTTGTATCTTGCCGTTGCCGTTCGCGTCTTGCCGCGGCAGGCCGTGCCGAGTGGCTCGGGGTGGTCGCCCAGAGTTGCTTTTGTTCGGAACCGTTCAGTGTTGGGATTTCGCCAGCTCGAGTCTAGGAAAATAGTCCGAAATCTAGTGGAATGCTCCGCTTGTATGAATTTCGCGCAGGTGGTGGGAGAGGTTCCGGTGCATTTGCGGGCGTCGGGTAGGATTTCAGCTCCAGTGAGGGCGCGCACTCATTGCGCCGAATGACCGCCGATGCACTGGAACGCTTTGGCTACGAACCAAGGGGTCGAAAAGGTCGTCCGAGCTCACGGTCGAAGACTTGGCAGCAAGGCTCTGCCGTGCCGTCAGACGGTCCAGAGCGGCCGTGATGACGCGTTGGTCCGGTGGAGGGCTCGCCATCGAGGCCCCATCGCTCCCGGATCTGGCGAGAGCGATCGACTACGCGAAAAAGTGCGGGCGACTTCCAGGGGGCAAGTTTGTCGACAGGGTGCTGAAGGAAGGGCGGTGCAAGGGGTTCATAAGGGGACCGCTAGGCGGGCGGGCTGACAAGGAATTCGACGAGATCGCGGACCAGTTTGCCTGGGTCGTCGGAATTGTCGCCAAGGAGGCGGGGGAAAGCAGGGCAGAGGTCGCGGAAGTGCTGATCGCGAAGTTGAGAAAGGCCTCGGTATAGTCAATAGCAGGTCCGCATCCAACGTGTAGGCGCCATGGTCGAGCAGGCAGCAATTGTAAAGATTCTCGAGCAGTCTTCGGAGTCTGCGACCCTCGATTTCAAGTCTGGGTTCGGCGTTGGCGAGCAGGGGGAGTGGTTGGACATCATAAAGGACGTTGTCGCCTTCGCGAACTCCGGAGGCGGAACGATTCTCATCGGTGTCGATGGCGGGGGAAATCCGACGGGCAGTGATGTCAGGTCCGCCCTTTCGATAGACCCAGCGGACCTGACGAATCAGATCCACAAGTACACCGGAACTCATTTTCACGCCTTCGAAATCGTCGAATGCCGGAAGGGTGACCGGGAAGTCTGCGCGATCTGCATCGGCGCAGCGCGTATTCCGCTCGTGTTCTCACGTGTCGGAACGTACGAAATTGCAGGTGGGGGTGGAAAGCAGAAGAACGTGTTCTCCGTCGGAACCGTGTATTTCAGGCATGGCGCCAAGAGCGAGCCTGGGACTTCGGACGATCTGCGGCAATTCCTCGAGCGTGAGATCGAGGCGACGAGGCGCACCTGGCTCGATGGAATCGCCAAAGTAGTTGAGGCACCAGCCGGGGCTCGAATTGCCGTCATCGCTCCTGAGGCGCAGCCAGCAAACCCATCCGGTGCGGTTTCTCTGCGCCTTACCAACGATCCGACCGCTCCAGCGTATTACGCGGTTCCAATCGATACGACGCACCCCTTTCGCCAGAAAGAGGTTGTCCGGGAAGTGAACAAGGCCCTGGCGGGCCGGAAGGTAATCCATCAGGGCCACATCTTGTGGATTCGCCGAGCACACGCAATTCAAAAGGACATCAGCCTCTGCTTCACGCAGAACTTCGCGTCGCCGCGCTATAGCCAGGCGTTCGTTGATTGGGTCGTTCGGAAATTTGACGAAGACGCGCAGTTTTTCGAGAAGACAAAAGCGCAGTACGACGCGATGAAGATTAGCAAAGCGAAGATAACTGAAGGCGCTGACGTCGTCGTAGGCGTGGGCCATGTTGGCCCGGTGGGTTGATGCTGCATCAAGTTTCCGGCGGAAACTGATGGGCTTCGAGCGACAGTTATAGCTAGTGCCGCCGGAGACTGCGTGTGAAGGGTCTTCTACGGGGTGAAAATGAACCGCAACGACTCGGTTGCCGTGAAAAGATCGAGGAGGAATTGCACGTCCATCTCGCGCGTCGCTAGCAAATGGACGTCCGATTCCCAGTCACGAAGAATGACGAAGTGAACCTTCGATCCGTCGAGAGCGGCGAACGCCTTGTCGAGCTCGACCTTGTTTTGTTTGATGCGCGTCGAGACCCAGGTTCCTTGTAGCGTTGCTGCCGGGCTTCCGCGCCGGCCCCTCGCGCGCAGCCAATTGAATCAGGAGTTCCTTGACCGTGGACTTGGCGCCAACAAATTCAGGATGAATGACGTCGATGAGCATGTCCGAATGCTAGCCGTGGGGTCACGAATCCCCTGGCCTTTCTGCCAGCCTTTGGCTTCAGGGTATCGGTCGCTTACTGTTGGTTCGGCAACCATGTCCCATTCGCGTAGGGGCTTCAGCGCTTGCCGCATTTGCAGTCTCCTGGCTGCAATTTGCGTGGCAGATGCAAAGCCAGGCAAGAGGCGCTTCCGCGCTTCCGACAATTCGTTTCGATCTGGCACACGCAGAGGTGAGGGCGCACTGTTCAAGGAGGGGCGGACAACGCGCTTGTACTCGGTGGTGTCCATGCGGCCGCGGAGCGCGTCGTCCGTCTGCCAGAGCAGCGCCTCGTAGCCGAGGTCTCGATCACACAGCAGAAGCCGCGATCGTCCCCGCTCTGGCGGAATTACTGGCGGAACTGCGCTTGAATCCCTCAGGGATCCAGCACCGGCGCGGGGCTTGCCAGAGTCCGTCTCCGTCGGCGGACAACGACGCGTTCAAATGTGCGCTCGGCAGTCCGCTACGAATTGATCCGATGTCGCCGCTCGGTTCCTTTGTGCCGTTCGTCGTCGCCGACATGCAGGTACTTACTGGTCGTCTTTAAAGGACGTGCCCGAGGTTGTCGCGAACGTGTCGCAAGTCGACGGCTTGATCGGCCATGTGGGACCCAGCAGTGTGGCGCGCTGTCGATGCCCGTCGTAGTCGTAGCTGCGTCGATGTATGGGTCTTTTTTTAACAGTCGGATAAAATAAGCACGTACCTTGCGGCCGTTGACGGGCGGTCAGGCAGCATCCTTTTCCAGGTCAGCGAAGTTGCCGATCTTGACGGCACCGTCCGGAAAGCGCGCAATGATCTCCAGTTGCCCGCCCGACTTCTTCAGCAACTGGATTTTGCAATCATGAGCAGGACAAAGGCCAAGCCGAAGCTGCTGCCATTCGATGCCGCACGCTACCTAACCGACGACGCGGCAATTGCCGAGTACGTCACGGCCGTGCTCGAGACCGGTGATCCCGATCTGTTGCTGCTTGCACTGGGCGACATCGCGCGAGCACGCGGCATGGCGCAGGTGGCGAAAGACGCGGGCCTCGGTCGGGAAAGCCTGTACAAGGCGCTTGCCCCAGGGGCGAAGCCGCGATTCGACACGGTCATGAAGGTGGCGCAGGCATTGGGAGTCCATTTCACTGCGCGCGTTCCGTGAATTTCGCACTTGGCCGTGGACCATCCGTCAGAGCCAGCGCGTTGGCGCATGCCACAAACCAATGCCACAAACTCGAGCACCTCTCACGGCGGAATGAGGGTTTCCGAGGGGTTACCTAGCCGGGAGGTTTGTGGCGAAAATCTGGGCTTCCCCTCTGGAAACAGCGCTTCGACTAGCTGATTCGTAATCAGTAGGTCCCCCGGTCGGGTCGGGGCAGCAGCACCAGTTTCAAAGGCTGTGCGCGATAGCAGACACCAACTGAGAGTACAAGACGCAGCAGGCACCTGGCAGGCAACCGCAGCAAACGATGGCGAAACCGAAGTGGAACGAGCGGCCGCAATTCGACGAAGCGTGAGAGGCGGCTGAGGGCACATCGACGCCGCCACTTTTGGTGACCCACGGTGAATTACCTGCCGTGGTCTTCGAAGCGCTCGTCAGGAAGATCCTCGCCGCTGGTGGTGATCTGCCCACGGCGACTCGGCGCGACTAAAGGAAGCCATATAGTCGCGTTCGGGGATCAAAAATGATTGCGCCCGCTTGCCCCGTCCGAGCGATCCCCCGGTCGTTCCGCCTGAACGTAAACTGACGGCCCGTAGTCGCCAGATCTCTGGCTACGGCGGGGGGTCCTCATGGCTGTCGTCCTGGACCTTGTGATACTGGCGGGCCTCGTGTTCGCGGCCGGCCTCTGCGGAGGCTGGCTCGCGGGGCGCAAGACTCCGGAGATGCGGAACGTTGGGTTCCTGTGCGGTACCGTCGGCGGTGCTGCCGTCCTCTTCGCCGTTTGGGTGTTGGGCTGGCTGCGCTTCCCGTGACAGTTGAGCTGCCACCCTTTGCACACCCTCTACTGGGTTGCGCGCATTGGGAACTTGAGCCAGGGGAGGATGATGGGTAGGATCGTGAGGGGCATCCTCGCTGCTGTGCTCGTGATGCTGCTGTTCGCGATTCCAACCTTCGCCCTCCTTCTGAAAGCTTTCGCAGAAGAGGCCGGTGTGAATCACTCGGTCTTCACCGTGTTGGTCTTATCCGGCATCGTCGGCGTTGTAGCCCTCCTGCGGCGTCTCTGGCAGCAGGGATCCTCGGGCGGATGATGGATGGGGAGGACGACCAAATGTGGAAGCGAATCCACGCCGCTCTGCGGAGGTTATCCGACTTTTTCTATAGACACTGCGGCGGAAAGCATTTCCCGTCGGATTGGACGTAAGAAGTCGCGAGGCGCTCCCGGGAGCCAATCGTTCGTACCCGATTTCCCCTGAATTTCCCCGCTGCGGCGTCCTTCGCCGTGTTCGAAGCTTCTGGTGCATCACTACCGCTTGGAAACGGGATGAACGGATGAACCGGAGCGCTGCCAAGATTTCTGGAGGCGACGCACTGATACGACGCCAACTGAATGTGGCCTCCCCGACCACGATAAGACAAGCCAGCCAAGTCAAGCGCGCAGGCGCTCGCCACGCTCAGGCTAAGGCGAACGGGCGCGTGCGTTGCGGCTATCCTCCAGCTGTCTAATCCTTGTCCTTATGCTGAGGTGACGGGGCCTCCACAAGCGTGCCGAACAGGCCGTGCTTCTCGCCACCAGGGCCGGCGGTAAAGAAGAGCGTATTCCTCGGCCCGCTGGCGGGGGAGCCGCTGCCAAAGGCGAGCCCCCAGAGGCCGTCGATGATGAGCGGCGGCCCGTCGGCGGAGTGGAGCTGGCCACGCTCCTTATACTCGCCGTTGCCGTGCTGATCACCGGGGTCGAAGGCATTGATCTTGCCGTCGCCGAAATTTCCGACGAGCAGGTCGCCGCTAAAGAATCCGAAGTCAGGAGGAGCGAGCGCGAGCCCCCACGGAGAGTTGAGCTTTTCCTGCGAGGCAACGCGTCGGAGCAGCTTACCGGCGGTGTCGAAGACGTTGACGAACCCGTGCCCCTTGCCGCCCACGTCGTCGTGCTTGAGCGCGTCCTGCAGCGCGTAAGTAACATAGATGACACCGTTCAGGTTCTGGATCCCGAAGGGCGCGTAGCCTGAGGGGAGATCTGGGTCAGTAAACGCGCCGGGGGGGAGGGTGCCGTTGACCTGAGCGAAAGTGCTGTTGAACACGTCAACCGTGCCCGCGTGGAAGTTGGTCGCGTAGAGAAAGTCGCCGGTGGCGGTGCCGGTGGCGATGGCCAGCCCCTTGTACACTGCCCCGCTCGCCGAGTTGTCCACGGCGATGACCAAGGGATTCCCCCTAAATCCGGAGATTGTGCCGTCCTCGCTTGAGAAGATGAAACGGGCCGGGCTCGTGCCTGCACTGTTGGTCACGACAAAGCCGGTGCCGCCGTTGAACACGAGGCCGGTCGGCGTGCCCTGGCTGCCCATCGCGCCTGGAACCGTGACAATCAGAGGGATGGCGCCGGTATTGACCCTGTAGAGCGTGGACGTTCCCGTCCCATTGTTGGAGATCCACCACGGCGACGTGGGAGTGATTGCCAGCCCCCAGGCGTTGATCATGTTGGAATCGAGGTGGTCCGCCGGAACGGCTCCGTCGGATACCAGGTTATGCTGCGTGTAGAACTGGGCGGTGGCGGGGCGCACACCCGTCAGCATCAGCGCCGCCACGACCCATACCGCGAATACCAGAGTACCTCTTTTCATGACGTTCTCCCTCCTCCGGGTAGGTTGTGCGAGCAGGCGACGGCGAGGTAGAGCGGCTGCGCGGAAAAGCGGTGACGGCGGCCAGCGCTCAACCGCTGCTCACCTTTTGGCCTCGTGCTCGACATTGTCCTCGAGCCAGCTCGCGATGAAAGCCGCGATCTCCAAGTGGTTCTTCTCCAGCATCATCATGTGCCCGTTCTCTATCGTTGCAACTGTCTGCTCCTCGGCCCGCGTCTCACTCGTCGCCTGTCTCGATGTTCTCCTCGAGCCAGTGGCCAAGGAATGCCGCGATTTCGAGGTTATTCTTCTCCCACATCATCATGTGCCCGTTGCCATGGATTCCGGCATCTCTGCCGAGATTGATCCAGGTGTTCTTCACCCCGGCCTGAGTGAGATATTTTGAAACGCAATAATTGGTGTTGGCGGCCGAAGACGCTTCGGCCGTGATGAGCAGATGGACCGTTTTCTGCAAGTTGGGCAGTTGCCGCGCGGGATTCGCCTGCAACCAGCATCGAACCTGCGTGATCGCGGAATTCGGATTGTTCGGGTCCGGCGCCGCATCCTGCACAAAGAACAGCTGGGATGGATCAGTGACCGCCGGTGCGTAGGTGATGGGAATCGAGACGATCCCCCAAATCGCGCTCCGCGCTGGAAAACTGG
>Ga0137419_10001254_pt1 | contig 10697 bp, 10 predicted proteins | sample CZODoug3_1_2_16f_FD_108279 | JGI IMG/M metagenome (GOLD analysis project Ga0137419, IMG submission 108279) | Vadose zone soil fungal communities from Angelo Coast Range Reserve, California, USA - CZODoug3_1_2_16fungal (Illumina Assembly) | ecosystem: Environmental > Terrestrial > Soil > Vadose... | reverse complement strand
TGCCGCGCAAATGCTTTGGCGATCGAGGCTTCCGCAAGCGCATAGCGGAAGATTCCCATCGCGGTCTCGCGCATTAGGCGGAATTTGTTTTCGTGCTCGGCGTCAGGCATGCAGAGGATTATAAGGAAGAGCTGTCAGCCCTCAGCCATCAGCGAAACCACCGCCAACAGGGGGTCGATAGAATGAACGGCCACGTTCTCCATGCCACACGGAATTGTCGGAAGCGCTGCCAGATTTAGCTGATCGCTCACGGCGGAGAGCCGACAACTTCCTTCACCCACGCCTCGATCGCTTCCCGCAACTCGCGCAAGCGTCCTTCGAAAAAGTGATCTGCGCCTTCGATCACCACCAATTTCTTCGGCTCAGGCAGCGATCGAACCAGCGCTTCCAATTTTGCCCGCGGGCCGAACTGATCACGCGCTCCACTCACAAACAACTTCGGCTTGGCGCAACCGCGCAAGCAGTCAAACGTGTAGGTGCGGGGCAACTCAGTATCAGCAACCACCGGAACTACCGGCGTTCCTACGCTGATCGCCGCTTTCACTCTCGAATCTGCGCACGCGGCTTTCAAGCCGACCGCGGCTCCGAAAGAAAATCCAGCGAATATAAGCGGCAAATGAAGTTGGTTATCGAGCCAGTCGAGCGCCGCCCGTACGTCATCCACTTCCCCGATTCCATGATCGTGTTCACCCTGGCTCAAACCCGTGCCGCGAAAATTGAAGCGCAACACGGGAAAACCAAAACTGTTTAGCGCCTTCATGGTGTGAAAGACGACCTTGTTGTGCAACGTACCACCAAACAGCGGATGCGGATGGCAAACGACCGCCGCATGAGAGGCGTTTTCCGAGCCTGCGTTGAGCAGCGCCTCCAGCCGGCCAGCGCGCCCGTCGATAGCAAACGACTTGATGGTCGAATTATGAGGCAACACAATGTTCAGACTACAGGATGAATACCCGGCTTTGCTCGTATGTGCAGCGGACGGCTTTCGGACTCCGTCTCAGCGGCGGCTTGTGGTTTATCCTTCTTCCATGGACGCAGTCGCGTTTACGCGCCAACTCGTTGACATTGAATCCATCACCGGCAATGAAGCTGCTGTCGGAGATTTTCTCTATCGCGAACTCTGTCGACTCGGCTATCAGGCAAAAAAGATCGAGGTCGAAGACAATCGATTCAATGTCTATGCGACCTCGCCCGAGAATTTGCATCCAGTTGTAAGTTTTTCCACGCACATGGACACCGTGCCTCCATTCATTCCTTCTTCCGAGGATGTGGAGCGCATCTATGGCCGCGGCTCGTGCGACGCGAAGGGCATTATCGCGGTACAAATTGCCGCCGCTGAACGGCTGCGGCAGCAGAGCCTTCATGTCGGCATGTTGTTCGTTGTGGGCGAGGAGCGCGATAGCCTGGGCGCCAAAGTGGCGAACGAGCAAGCGGCTGGCTGCAAGTATTTGGTCAATGGCGAACCAACCGAGAATCGCATTGCTCTGGCCTCCAAGGGTACACTGCGCGTCGAGTTGACGGCTTCGGGCCGTATGGCGCACTCGGCGTATCCTGAGCTGGGCGAATCCGCGATTAACAAGCTGCTCGACGCACTCGGTCGTCTTCGCGTCATGCCGTTGCCTTCTGATCCGGAGATTGGTCCGTGCACTTTGAATATCGGACTGATTGAAGGTGGGCGCGCACCTAATGTGATTCCTGACTATGCTCATGCGGATTTGCTTTATCGTCTTATCGGACCGTCGCAGGACTTGCGCGGCCAGATTGAGGCGACTGCGGGCCATCAGGTGAAGACAACGTTCCCTCTGGAGATTCCTTTCCTGCGCCTGCGCACTGTTGACGGCTTGCCTACGATGACTGCTGCATTCACTACCGATATTCCCTTTCTCAGCAACTGGGGTGAGCCGTTGCTGATCGGTCCAGGATCGATTCACGTCGCGCATACTGAGGGTGAGTACATCGAGAAGCAGCAACTTGCTGACGCAATTGATTTGTACTGCAAGATTGCGATGCAACTCGCTGAATTTGAAAACGGGTAACGACGACCTCACCACGGCCACAGAGACACCGAGAACGACTTGACCGATCCTCGTTTCACACCGGATATGCCGCCTCCGCCTTGACCATGATGGGCTTATCGCAATGCGAGGGCAAAGTTAGATGTCACACGCCTCGGTGGAAATCGTTTTTCGCCACCGAGACACAGAGTGGCACACGCGATGTGAAAGACTTCGCCGTTTCCTATCGACCGATCCTCACACGGGGCTAAAAGCCCTCGCATTTCACAAGTCAGGACGCACGGCTGAAGCCGTGCCCTTCCCCTGTCGTCCGCTGACGCTAGTGCACCTTAACCCAATACGGTGACGGGGGGATTCCGTTTGCCACTACGAACAGCCGGCTAAGGCCGGTCTCTGTCCCCGCTGGCACATCGAACTGGGTCGATACTCTCTTGCTACCGGTCGCGATGGCCATGCTGCGGTTGTGCGTGCGGCAATAGAAGACGTGTCCCGTCGCCGCGTTCACGATGCGGACGAGCGGATAATTCGTGGCGTTCTGAAAATCATCGCCGTAGGCGGTCAGGCGACCTGCGTCCAGGTGCCATGGACGTAGCTGCCGCTGCTATCGGGCATGAGCTTGTACCAGGAGTTGTAGTCCGTGCTCGTACAGTTGAGGCAGTTTGGCTCGGAGTGCGCGAAGACTGTGCCATCAGTCAGCAGAAGCACTGCGCCCGGACTGAAACTGGGTTGATTGGTGAGAGGCTGCCAGGTTTGGCAGGTGGCTGAGCTTGTCCCGAGGGTGAGTACTGCCAACGCGACTGCTAGCATTCGCAACCTGTTCATAGATTTCCTCAGCACGGAGTTTGTGCACGCGCGAGCATGCATGCGGGTTGCGCATCCCGCCCTGGTTAACCTGATGTCGGCAGGCCAGCGATTGGACGGGGTGGCGTACGGCGATGACAGTAGGTGCAGAATCGGGTTGCTTATATCCGGGAACGCTCTCTGCGCTAGGAAAAGATTTACACTTGATGGGATGACCACCCAAACCCTGAACTCGCTCGCGCGCGCTTCCTCCTCCTACCTGCGCTCTGCCATGCACCAGCCGATTCAATGGCATGAGTGGGGCGGGGAGGCTTTTTCGGCTGCGCAGCGGGAGAATAAGCCGGTGCTGCTCGATATTGGCGCGGTTTGGTGCCATTGGTGCCATGTGATGGACCGCGAGTCCTACGACGATCCTGAAGTGGCCGCCATTGTGAATGAGCATTTCATTGCGGTGAAAGTGGATCGGGATGAGCGTCCTGATATCGACAGCCGCTACCAGGCTGCGGTCAGTGCGGTCAGTGGGCAGGGGGGGTGGCCGCTCACGGCTTTTCTGACTCCCGAGGGCAAGCCGTTTTATGGTGGGACATATTTTCCGCCTACCGACGGCTATGGGCGTCCGAGCTTTAAACGCGTGCTGACCAGCATCGCTAACGCCTACAAGGAGAAACATGGAGAGATCGTCGAGCAGGCGAAGATGGTCGAGAGCGCCATCGCGCAGTCGGAATCGTTTGCAGGACGCAGCGGCCACGTTTCCGCGGGCGTCATTGACGCGATTGAGAAATCGGCCCTCGCTATGTTCGACGCGCGCAATGGCGGCTTTGGGCAAGCTCCCAAGTTTCCGCATTCGCCGGCGATTGATCTTTTGATCGAGCAGTACGTGCGGACCACAAGCGGAGCTTCGCTCCGCCCGACGGCCGAGGGCGGCGGTCGCCACAGGGAGCGTGCCGACAACGAACGTGTCCACGACGATCAGCAGCTACGAAATCTCTTCGTCACCACGCTCGAGCACATGGCGAACGGCGGCGTTTATGATCAACTGGCGGGCGGGTTCCATCGCTACTCGGTCGATGAGCGGTGGGTTGTGCCTCACTTCGAGAAGATGTGCTACGACAACTCGGAGCTGCTAAAAAACTATGTGCACGCCTACCAGGCTACGGGATCAGAATTTTTCGCCGAGGTGGCGCGCGACATCATTCGCTGGATGGACGAGTGGCTGAGTGACCGGGGGCGAGGCGGCTTTTATGCTTCGCAGGATGCCGACATTTCCATGGATGATGATGGCGACTACTTCACCTGGACGGTCGACGAGGCACGTGCCGTGCTCTCCGAGGACGAACTGAAGGTCGCTGCTGTTCGCTACGACATCAATGAAGTCGGCGAGATGCATCACAATCCGGCCAAGAATGTGTTGTATGTGCGAGCGCCGATTGAAGAAATCGGCCGCAGGCTGAATGTGGGGCCAGAACGGGTTAGTGAACTCCTGGAATCAGCCAAAAAGAAGATGTACGCAGCACGGCTGAAGCGTCCGACACCTTATGTCGATAAAACAGTTTATGTCGGCTGGAACAGCATGTGCGTATCGGCTTACCTGGAAGCCGCAAAAGTTCTGAATCTTGATGAAGCGCGCCGATTTGCTTTGCGCTCGCTGGATCGCATTCTGTCGAAGGCGTGTCGACCCGGTCTGGAGAACGCAGACGACGGCGGCCGCGCCCCACAGCTGCTGCATGTGGTCGGTTACTCCGATCCGAAGGCCGAGCACCGCAAAGTGTCGGGGCTACTCGACGACTATGCGGCAACCGCGCTGGCTTGCCTCGATGCTTACGAAGCCACGGCTGACATCAGCTATTTCAAGTTCGCTCACGCTATTGCCGACGCCATGATCGCGAAGTTTTTCGACCCCACTTCGGGAGGCTTCTTCGACACTGCGCATCTAGCGGATGGCAAGACTTTCGGCGTTCTCTCCACACGGCGTAAGCCGTTGCAAGACTCGCCCACTCCGGCGGGGAATCCAATGGCCGCTATCGCACTATTGCGACTGCATCGCTACACAGGGGATGCGGCCTATCGAGACCAGGCCGAGCAGACGCTCGAGACTTTCGCAGGCGTAGCGGAACAGTTTGGCATCTTTGCCGGAACGTACGGCATTGCCGTGGCTCACTTCTTCCAGCCGCACCTGCAAGTGGTCGTGATCGCAGGGGATAACGTTGATCGTAGAGCAGCCGAATTGTATTCAACGGCAGCCGCTTCATTCGCTTTCGGCAAAAGTGTGATTCGTTTGGCAGCGAACCAGGCGGTTGCGAGCAACCTGCCTCCGGCGCTGGCCGCGACGATTCCTAACTTGCCGGACTTGACGTCGGGGAAATCCTTCGCCGTGGTCTGCTCAGGCTTCTCCTGCCAGCCGCCAGTTTCGGACCCAGGGAAGCTCCAGGAAGTGTTGGCCGCGGCGGCGTGAAATCTGGAACTGATAGATCTCTCCCACAATGGGCTCTTCAAATCATTCCGAACATCTCTCAGCGTGCCCTACGGTCATTCCCTACAGTAACGGCTGTATTGATCTCCAAAATCTGAGCGTGCAGACTGAGAGACACGAAAAAAGGGCTGATGGGTTATGAAGTTCCCGTCAGCCCAAAGAGTGCGAGCCCAAGTTTTCGGCCCAAGTTACTGTTTAGGTTACTTTGGTGACCTTGCGTTACATGGTGCCTCCGATAACAATACTCACCAACGTTGTGATCGGCGGCTGGTTAGTGGTTTATCGGCACTGGCCAAGCATCCTAGGTGGGCACAATGGTATCGAGCCTCCGTCCAAGGCGGGAACCTGAGGAACGGCGGCGATTACATATGTGCCCACTAGTCCGATCATGAGGAGCGAAGTCCTCATTGCACGTTTCATGGGTTTTCTCCTTAACCGCGATAGGCTTCCTAACTGAGAAAAGCCGATCGCGGGCCGAATTATAAGGCACAGGTCAAGTCTTCTGTGCAAAAACTTTCAACCTCGTGTGCCTCCGTGGTATTCCGCCGACCGCAATTCACACACTCTACAGTGATTCCAGCCTTAAATACTTACAACAACTGCTAATCAATGAAGTTTTACTTTAGGTATTAAGGTGAGTGGTGCGATTCCCCACGAACGAGTTACGAAAGCCGAACGGAGCTCTGCAATTGGACGGAAGGGATCCTCTGCGGGGCGCGCCGCGAGGTTAGGTTTTTGAAGTTACTCGAGGTGGAAGTGAAAAATCAAAACCAGCGACTCGGACTACTTCGCCCGCAACAGCAGAATTTGCTCGTGTTTCGCTCCCGCTTGAGGGCAGGGGTGCATTGACCGGGGTACGAGAGAGAGCGCGATCCACCATTCCTTCGAACATCGGGATCAAAGAATCCGCAGGAAGGGGGTGATGAATGTCGGTTAGGCTTTGCTCCCAGCGTTGCGGTTGCAGTAGGGTCGCTGCAGCGTCCCGGGCCGGGCTTTTGACCAGCACGTAGACAAACCAAGTCAGCAGTGCGGAGTTGTAGGCGGCCATGTTGACCAAGTCTGTTGACGTATTTCCAAGATGTTGCCCCACCCACGACGCAATCAGCGTGAGTTCCATCATGGCGTAGCCGCCCAAGCCCAAGGCAATGCCGAAGCTGTGCTGCTTGCAGTTTACTCCCAGGTAATGGGCAAAGAACAAAAGGAACAACACCATGCCCACCTGAATAATGCGGACGCAGCGCTGCGTGGTGAGAATGGCCAACATCCAGGGCGCCATCTCGTGCGAGTTACTGGAGACCGAAACCACTCCCGCCACCAGCAGCATGACCAAACCAGCCCACTTGAACAGAACCGAGCCCAGATCCCGCAAGGTGTGGAACGGCTTGAAAACATCGAGAAAGATCTCATGAATGACCTTGAAGCCGAGAAATACGTTGATTGCGTTGCTGATCCAGTACAAGTAGAAGTAAGCCGAATAGTTATGCCTCAGGTAAGCGGGAAAGATGATGGCGAAGGACAGAATTTGTGTGACCACGTAAGCGAAGAAGTACATGAACTTGCGATGGAGGTTGCTCCGAAGCATGGCTATCGCGATCCCCGCTTCCACAAGGGGATGAGCAATCCAAAGAACGTAGTACAGAATCTTGATCTTCTCGCCCATTTGGGGGTAATCGCAACCGGCGCGACACACAGCCGGTGAAAGCAGCGGCTAGCGCTGCTTTCCGAGTCATCACTCTTCTCCTTATAGAAGAAAACTAATCCTGTGGCGTCAGATGTTCAATGTACTGAGGTAACCATGGTAACGTTACCTTCTTGTCAACCCAGATTGAGATGGCAGACGGAAATGTCAAAGCTAGCGACCCCACCCGAGTCGTCGGGTAAAGCCCATATCCCAGTCCGAATCGTAGGCGGCCGACCCGCACTCCGACTCGATTCAATCTTGCTGTGGGACGATCGAGCAAATGTCGACTTCAGTCGTATCCACGGCGCAGAAACCTTCGCTAACGGCTATAGAGAACCAACTTGCATGAACATATTGCGTTCATGCCGAGATCGACGCCGGGCATGACTGTCTTCGACCAGGCGGGCATGTACACTCGCCTCCGATTCAATGCTTGCTGCAACTTCGCCGAATTTACTAAGGGCGGAGATTGATTCGCCTCCCGCCCGTTTAGGTTCTTAGGCCTCGGGTACGGAGTGGATATAAGCGCGCATCATGCGCACCTCATCATCTTTGTCGGTCAAATCCTGGAGCAGGATGTCGCGTAAAGAGACCATGGCAACCAGCTTCCCTTCGTGACAAACAGGCAAGTGGCGAAAGTTGTTCCGCCGCATCACAGACATGCAATTGCCCAGTTCCTCGTTCAGGCTGATGGTGACAGGATCATCCGTCATTGCTTCGGCGAGAGATGTAGTGCGAGGATCGCGGCCCTCGGCCACCACTCGTTTCATCAAGTCTCGTTCCGAAAAAATTCCCACCAGTTGGCCGTTATGCAGCACTGGCACGGCACCGATGTTGCGTTCGACCATGGCGCGGACGGTTTCGAGCACAGTCTGGCCGATGTCCGCCTGATAGGTTTCCTGATTCTTGATCAGATCGCAGATACGCATATCGATATCCCACTTGCTTACACGCTGGCCGTCGAAAGGTACCACCGGAGGGCGAGTATATGCCGAAAGCAGATGCCAGGGAAGAGCCAAAAGGTTGGGTAAAGAACGAAAAACCCAAACTGCGAGGCGCGGGTGCGCCGCTTTTCCAGGGGAAACAGCGGGCTCTAAGCTCTATTTCGCTGGCCGTAGGCGGTTTGCGGATTGCTCCTGGATGAAGATGAAGTAGGAGGAGTTCCACAACGCCGTGAGCAGGCTTCCCTTGGGGCGGGCCGTAAGGACGATATTGTATTCGTCCGACTCACCCAGGATCGAGATGTCAAGAACATCGAGCGACCGCTGTACGGGCGCGGCCGCGTCGGTGGTTTGGGCCTTAGCTTCGGGCTCAATCACCGCCAATCGGGCAAGAAACTCGTGCACATCGCTGCCGCGGGGATAGCCGGGGATCACGTAAGAAACGTCAGCGTCCTGCGTGGAGAAGTGCCAGGCCAGCGAGGCTGCCAGGTTTATGGCCCGCTCGTAGGCCTGCGACGAAATCGTTCCACTGGCGGGGTTGTCGAAAATCAGACGCAGCCTGCGCTCATCCTCGCGGCTGAACTCGCGCACTTTCAGAGAGCCCGATTTCGCACTGGACTTCCAATCCACGTGGCGCGCCGAGTCCTCTGGCATGTATTCGCGAATTCGATAGAGATCGGAACCACGACCGCGCACATAGCTCTCCAGTTCACCATTGATGAGTGGGAGGATTTCGTAGAACTCGTCGGTGGGGTCAACCGGCGGGTAGACAACAATCTCCCGCCGCAGCGCAATGTGCCGGGTCTTGGTGAGAAACGCAAAGGGAAAACGTGTGGCCAGGCCGAAGCTGTCTTCACTGTAGCAGCCGCGACGATCGAAGTGCAATTCCAGATCGGCCGATAGTTCCGAGCGCGTGGGCAGGTATGGAAAGTAAGCCATGCCCTGGAAGATGCCGGGCGGCAGCGGGGCGACCGTCACGCGGCGCAGACGCCGGTCGGGCAGACGCACCCATGGCTGCTCCGTGGGCCGTTTTGATGGGAAAACGAATGTCGTCGGCTCCCATTTCCACTTCAAGAGCTGCTTCTTTTTTTCTCTGCGTGCGGGCACAACCCGAATGGAGAACGAGGGTAAAAAGCGTCGCGAATTTCGCAGCACGATCCGGCCCTGTACCGCGCGGCCTGCAAAAAGATGCCGGGGAAGGCGCACATCCAGTTCTAATCCCCGCAACACCAGGGCGGAAACGAAGCCCGAAACCAAGATGCCAGCCAGCATGGCGGCGACTACGATGTAGAGGAGGTTATTGCCCGTGTTCAGGGCGGCGACGCCAATCACCAGAGTGACTAGAACATACACCACGCCGGCGCGCGTCACCTCGAAATCAAAACTTTCGCGCAGACGCTCCACGGCCACTCGCCGGGCCAAGTAAGGCACGGTGATCAGCCCGATCAAAGTGGCCAAGAGCAGGGAGATCGAAGCCAAAATGACTGTCGCCCAGAGGTTTCCTGCATCGCGCGATACGGTGGAAAACAGCGCCGCGGCGAACGCCAGCCCTAATCCCACCAGAGCAAGGAGAAACTTCGCCCACACTTCAGCGGCTGGGGAATGCAGCCATTGCCATACCGAGCCAGAACCGAAAGCATTGGACTTCAACGAATCTGCGTATGGAGAGTGCACTGATCGCAGCCTAGCATCGTCGGGGACCAGGATCAATCAGCATTGAAGTGCAAAAAACGCCTTCGTAACTCTGATGGGGGGACCGGTCTGTGAATCCAGTGGTCGCGTTAGCCTGACGCAGCGGTAATCATGGACACCCCTTAAACAGCAAGTAGCTCACGCTCAAGCTTCATTGTCGTCAGTATTCCGCCAGTTCCTTCATGGCGCGGAACAGATCGTTTGTCTGCGGCAGGATGGCGTCTTCGAGAATCGGTTGATAGGCCACAAACGTGTCCTGGGCGGCTATTCGGCGAACTGGTGCATCGAGATGCTGAAACAATTGATCAGCGATGCGCGCGGCGATCTCTGCACCGTAGCCCCAGCTTAGGGTGTCTTCGTAGGCCACCAGCACGCGGTTGGTCTTCGAAACAGAAGCCGCGATAGTTTCCCAGTCAAACGGATTCAAGCTGCGCAAGTCAATCAGCTCGACGCGCACGCCGTGTTCGCGCTCGATCTTCTGCGCCGCCTGCAGCGCTCGGGGCACGACCGCGCCGTAAGTGATGACGCTGAGATCGGTGCCCGGATTCACGATCTTGGCCTTGCCGAAGGGGATCGTGTAATCCGGCCCAGGATATGAGGCACGACCGTAGGTCTCACGATACAAGCGCTTATGCTCGAGGAACAGCACGGGATCGTCGCAACGGATCGCGGTTCTGAGTAGTCCTGCGGCATCGAGAGCGTTCGATGGGAAGACAACTCTCAGTCCTGGGATGTGCGCGAAGATACTCTCGCCGCACTGCGAGTGATATATTGCGCCGCCAGTAAGGTATCCGCCGATGGCCACGCGAATCACGCAGGGAGCAGAGAATCCGTTATTCGAGCGCCAGCGGATTACCGGCAACTCGTCGCGCAACTGCATCATCGCCGGCCAAATGTAATCGAAGAATTGGATTTCTACCACGGGCTTGAGTCCGCGCGTGGCCAACCCCGTCGCTCGGCCCACAATGGCGGCCTCGGCCAGGGGCGAATTGAACACGCGGTCGGCCCCGAACTCATACTGCAAGCCGAAGGTGAGCTTGAAGACTCCGCCCTTCCCTTTCACCAGCTTGCGCTTCAAATATTCCTCACGGCTGCAG
>Ga0137419_10001252_pt1 | contig 10707 bp, 6 predicted proteins | sample CZODoug3_1_2_16f_FD_108279 | JGI IMG/M metagenome (GOLD analysis project Ga0137419, IMG submission 108279) | Vadose zone soil fungal communities from Angelo Coast Range Reserve, California, USA - CZODoug3_1_2_16fungal (Illumina Assembly) | ecosystem: Environmental > Terrestrial > Soil > Vadose... | reverse complement strand
TCTCCGCAGGATCTGCGGTGGCAAACCTGTTTATCAGCTACCTGAGCGAATTTCTGCCCGTCGTCAATAATCCGATCGCAAGAACAGGAGTCCTGGCGCTGCTGATCGCGTCTCTCGCAGCGGTGAACTACCGGGGAGTGAACGGCGGCAATCGGCTCAGCAATTTCTTTACGGCCACGAAGCTTCTGCTCCTCGCGCTTTTCATAGGTGGAGGGCTCATGGCGCTGGCGTTGCAGCCCGGCGTCCGTGTTGCTCCCGCCACAGTTCCCGTAACGGCTGCGCATTGGTTCGAAGCGATCATTCTGATGGTCTACGCGTTTGCAGGATTTGAGGCTGCATTGCTGATCTCCGGTGAGGCACGCAATCCGCGCCGAGACATTCCAATCGCGCTGCTTGGCGCCTTGATCACAACGACGTTACTGTATATCGCCATGCAGTACGTCGTGATTTACACACTTCCCGACGCAGCAGCAAGCGCAAAGCCGGCCGTGGACTCAGCGCGCCGGTTCCTGGGACCCCTTGGTATATCGCTCGTCGGCGCCGGCGCTCTGGTTTGCATTTACGGCTATATGAGCGCCAGCATGCTGCACACGCCGCGTCTTACATTCGCGATGGGTGAACGGCGCGATTTCCCCAGGTTTTTCGCGGCTATTCATCCGCGGTTTCGCACTCCGTACTTGTCCATTGTGACCTTTTCTGTGCTCCTGCTTCTGTTTTCGGCCGGAGGGACTTTTCGCTGGAACGCAACACTCGCGGCGGCTTCCCGGCTGTTCATTTACGGCTCCGTTGCCGGAGCTCTCATTGTAATGCGCAGAAAGAGGCCTCGTGCGGATGCGTTTCGTCTCCCCGCCGGAATGCTGTTCGGTGTATTTGGCCTCATATTCACGGGTGTTTTGATCACACGGATGCACATCCCGGAGCTGGTGGTTTTTGCATGCACTTTTGCCATCGCGCTTGCCAATTGGCTCGCGGTCCGCAGGCAATCGGAATAAACTGCTCGCAACTGGAGAAGAAAATGAAACGGTCAGTGCTTTTGGGATTGCTTTTCGTGGCGATTGCGGTGGTTCCGATTGCCGCGCAAATGCAGCAGGAGAAGGTCGACCTGGACGCGATCTTCAGGATCAAAGACGAAGGGCTCAATCGCTCGCAGGTCATGACCATCATGAGTTACCTCACGGACGTTCACGGGCCGAGGCTCACCAACTCTCCCCAGATGAAGTCCGCGGCCGAATGGGCACGGAAGAAACTTCTGGAATGGGAGCTGGTCAACGCGAAGTTCGAGTCGTATCCATTTGGCCGCGGCTGGTCGAATGAGAAGATGTTTGCGTCGATGACGATCGACGGACACGCCTATCCATTGATCGCCTACCCGAAAGCCTGGACGCCCGGAACCACCGGTTTGAAATCCGGCGAGGCCATTCTGGCTGTAATTCAAAACGACGCGGACATCGACAAGTTCCGCGGCAAGCTGGCCGGCAAATACGTCCTGACCATGGCAGCTCGCAACGTTCCCGCTCTCTTCGAGCCCCAGGCCGCGCGCCTCACCGACGAGCAACTTCTCGCCCGCGGGCGCCTGAACGTCAACCCGCCGGGGCAGCGCGGTGGGGGTGGTGCCGGTAACAACGCGGCGTTCAATAAGAAGCGTACCGAGTTCTACGTCAGCGAAGGCATCGCGGGAACGGTGGAGGCCGGCACGGGTAGCGGAGGGACGGTATTCGTCCAGTGTTGCGGCGCTCTTCGCGATCCGAAGAGCCCGCCCGAACCAGCGCAGATCGTCATGGCCGTCGAGCAATACAACCGCATCGTTCGCAATCTCGAGAAGAGTGTTCCGGTTACCCTCGATTTCGACATTCAAAACAAATTCTACGAGGACGATCTGAACAGCTTCAACATCATTGCTGAGATTCCCGGCAGCGACAAAGCGGACGAGATCGTCATGCTTGGCGCTCACTTTGATTCATGGCACACGGGAACGGGAGCCACCGATAACGCTGCCGGATCCGCAGTGATGATGGAAGCCGTTCGCATTCTCAAGGCTACCGGACTGCGCATGCGGCGCACCGTGCGTATCGCGCTGTGGACCGGCGAGGAAGAAGGTCTGCTGGGATCGGATGCGTACGTGAAGGAACATTTCGGCGACCGAAACACGATGAAGCTCAAGCCGGACCATTCGAAGCTGGACGCGTACTTTAACGTCGACACCGGCACAGGAGCCATCCGCGGAATCAACCTCAATGGGAACGAGCTGGCGGCTCCAGTCTTTGAAGCCTGGACAAAACCGTTCAACAACATCGGAATGACGCTGGTTTCCGTGGGCGCTCCACGCCAGCCACCGACGAGCATCGGCGGCACGGATCACACGTCATTCGATGCGGTCGGCCTGCCCGGCTTCAGCTTCGCCCAGGACCCGATCGAGTACAATACGCGCACGCACCACTCGAATATGGATGTCTATGACCGGATCCAGGCGCCCGATATGATGAAGAACGCGGTGATCGTCGCGTCGTTTGTGTACCACGCGGCGAATCGCGATCAGATGATTCCGCGCAAACCATTGCACAGGGCTCCCGCGGAGAATAAATGACTGTAGCGGCGGTCTAATGACCGCCGCTACAGTGCAAAGCCAAGGAGTAACCCTTATGAGATTCCTTCTGATCCTGCTTATGGCATTGCCGCTTTACGCGCAAGACAACGGCCCGGCGCGCGCCGACTGGCTGCACTACGGGGGCACGCAGCTCTCGTGGCGCTACAGTGCTCTCGATCAGATCAATACCACCAACGTCAGGAATCTCCTCCCGGCCTGGATCTTTCAAACCGGCGACTACGCGGAGAATCTCCACTCCACGCCCATCGTTGTTGATGGTGTGATGTACCTCATCTCGGCGCGCGCTCAGGTCAACGCGCTCGATGCGGCCACCGGCCGCGTGATCTGGCAATACCGGTACCCCACACCCAGGCCCGGCATTCCCGGCAGTCATTCCGATTTCATCCAGAATCGCGGCGTCGCCGTCGGCGATGGCAAGGTCTTCTTTGGCACGAAGGACAACTTCGTGGTCGCGCTCGATCAGAAGAGCGGCCGCGAGGTCTGGAAAGTCAGCGTCGATGATCCTAAACAATGCGGCTGCAACATCACTGCCGCGCCGCTCGTCGTGAAGGACAAGGTCATCATCGGCGGCAATGGCGGCGATCAGGCGCATCGCGGCTACCTGACCGCCTTCTACGCCAAAACCGGCCGGCTGGCGTGGCGCTGGTATGTGGTTCCCGGTCCGGGCGAAAAGGGAAATGAAACCTGGAAAGGTGACAGCTGGCGGTTCGGCGGCGGATCACCCTGGCTCACCGGTTCCTTCGATGCGGACCTGAATCTGGTCTACTGGGGCACTGGTAACGCGGCGGCCGATTTCTACGATGGCGATCGTGTTGCTCCCGGAACCAACAAGACTCGGGACGTAAATCTCTATACCGCCAGCGTCGTTGCGCTCGACGCCGACACGGGAAAGCTGCGATGGTATTACCAGGAGGTCCCGGACGATGTCTGGGACTTCGATTCTTCTTACGAAGTCCTTTTGATGGACCGGCAGATTCGCGGCCAGACGCGAAAGATCCTGGTTCACATGAACAAGAGCGGCCTGACCTTCGTCCTCGACCGCGCAACCGGGGAGTATCTTGGGTCCTTCAACGTCCCTGAAGTGTTCAATTGGATTAGCGGAGTCACCGACGACGGTAGACTCGCCGGCCGCTACGAACCCGAACTCGGTGAAACGAGATCTTTCTGCCCCAGTGCCGCCGGCGCCAAAAGCTGGAACTCCATGGCCTACTCGCCGCGCACGGGCTTCATCTACACGCCCACGAATGAAATCTGCACCGACGTCACGCCTAATGACAACAAGCCGGAAGAGGGACGCTTCTTCATGAACGGCGCTTTCCCTATGAAGCTGCCGCCGAATCGCACCGCTTACAGCCATGTGGACGCCTGGGACCCTGCCACGGGCAAGCGAATCTGGAGCATGCCTTACAAGTTCGTTCTGCTTTCATCGATGCTTGCGACCGCCGGCGACCTCGTGTTCACGGGTGATCCCGAGGGCAATTTTTTCGCGCTCGATGCGCGAACGGGCAACAAGCTTTGGAGTTTTCAGACCGGCGCCGGCCATCGCGGATCGGCGATTTCATATTCCGTGAATGGCAGGCAATACATTGCGGCAACCAGCGGCTGGCACCAGACCCTGGTCGGCGGGGCCGCCGCCGGGCTCTTCCCCAACGAAAACTTTCGCCTGGGATCCACGCTGGTCGTATTCGCTCTGCCCGAAGGATCGAAATAGTTCTTACTTGAGTTTGATAACCCGGGCGGGATCGATCCGCACCACGGTGTAGGTAATCGATTCCTGAATCTCTGAAAAGCCGTGTGAGGTCCCCGCGGGGATGATGACCATGTCACCCTTCGCGACCCGGCGGCTCACACCGCCTTTAATGCCGCTGCCACCGATACCAGGACCACTGAGCTGGGTGACGGTCTCAGAAGTGTTCTCGCGGCGCTGGGGATTCACTAACTCGCCGCCCGTTACAAACGTTCCCGACCCTTCGGTGATTTGATACACTTCCGAGACCTTGTCGTGTATCGCGGCGTTATTGGGACCGGCTCCCTTTTCCCGATGGACGACCGCAACACCAATGTGTTGTCCCCCGGCATCGACCGTGCGAATCGGAATATCGGTCGTCTTGGTTGCGATCTCCTGTTTCACGGTCGCCTGAATATCGGCTGCTTTTACATCAACCGCAGGAAGAGATCGCGTTGAGTTTGCCTGAACAAGCACCAGCATGACTGCAAGAATCCTGAACATTCCGCGCTCCTTTCTTCACATCCGATGACCGCAATTCTTGTGCTTTTTCACTGGAGCGTAAAGAAGTAAATGCAGGAGCGCGCCGAGCCGGGCGGGCCAGGCCGGTACTCGCGTCCGGTAGATTACTTCCGGCCGTTCGAATTCCCGTTCATTTTCGAATAGCAACTCGGATGGTAGGTCTTCCCCTTTTTCACTGTCCGGTGCTCGTAGGGCGCGATCCGAATCGAGCAGCGGTGGCACCAGACCGGGGCAATAGGTTCGGAAACGGTTGAGCGTGCTTTCAAACTCTTCACGGTTCTTGCTTCTCCTTGATTTCAAAGCTACATCCGATGAAACCCGCTCCCAGCGTGGATTGTAGCTCATTGGAGGGACGCCTATCTTAGAGCAATGGCACTCGGATTTGCACAAAAAAAGACGAATTTTTTGGTGTTGCAGAACCGTTTATTTTGTGTTGACGGCAGTCTTCCAACGTGCCTGCCACTTCGCCTTCAAGGCGGCGCGGCCGACCTCCTGTCCACAAAGGTAAACTTTGTTGATTTTGCGGGAGTTGGCGATGTTTTCGAGGAGTTGGCGTCCAGGACGATGAAGTCGGCATTTTTCCCGCTTTTTCAGGCGGCGCATGGAAGCCTCCTATCGGGAACGTTAGTCTACATCACGCCTTCAGTCTCACCACACCTGCATCACCATCGACTGTGATGGCTTGTTGATCGCGAATTCGCTCAGTAGCGACGCCAGTGCCAAGCACCGCGGGGATGTGATACTCGCGCGCTACAATGGAACCATGACTGAGCGGGCCGCCGACGTCAGTGACCACGGCGGCCGCCAACGCAAAGAGCGGAGTCCAGGCAGGCGTCGTGATTTTGGCGACGAGGATATCGCCGGGCCGCATCCGGCTGAACTCATCAGGGCCGTGAATCACGCGCGCTGCGCCGGAAGCAAAGCCAGGGCTTGCGGCCTGGCCTTTTATGGTGTCGCCCGCAGCCTGATCCGTCCGAGCCGCCTGCCAGGCGCTGAAATCAATTCCCATGAAGCGCGCGCCGCGTTTGATCGGCAACATCACGGGCGGCGTTGCCGTGCGTTCCCGCTCCCATTTCGCGCGCCGTTCCGCCACGAGAGGACGGCAATCCGACACGGATTGATTCGCATCGAGACTGCGCGCTGCAGCTTTCGCTTCTTCCAGCTTCAGCCAGAAGACGTCATCACGTTCGGCGACGATACCCGCCGCCACGAATCGCCGTCCAAGCTCGCGCAACATGCGGCGCAGCAGCGGCCAGCCCAGGCCCACATCCGCGAGCGCGTCTTCACGCAAGGGCGCATAGCGTTGCGCCCATTTCAAAAGCCGTGTGAACAATCGCAAGCGCAAGCCTTTCAGACGCGCAAGCAGTTCATGGGTAGCCTGCTCGCGTGCGGCCGCGGCCGACGCCTGCCGCTCGTATGGACTGCGTGCCTGCCCTGTCATGAAGTATTTGATTGTTTCCAGCAAGGGTGCCGGCTGATCGGCAGGGACGCTCCTGGCAAAATCCAGATCATAGACCGCATGGCCGAAGCGATTCAGGTGTTCCGCAAAGCGGCGGGAGAACTCCTGAGAACTCTCCAGGTGGATGACAGGTTCGGATTGCGCGCGCGCCCAGACTGCCAGATCGTACAGCGACTTTTCGGCCTGAATCGGCGCGCTGTCGAAACCGAGCATGAATGTAACGGCGGGCGGATCGCCCTGGCGTCTGGCGAGGAATTTGTATGCCGCCGTGAACAGCGCTTCGCTTATGAACGCAGAGGGCAGGATTCCGCTCTCGATGACGAGGTAATGGTCTGCCGCGGCGCGCACGATCTCGTTTGCGCCTTGAAGGAGTTCCGTCGAGGGCATGGCGTTCAGGTCGACCGCCGCCCATTTGCCGACAATCCCGGCGTAATGCGGGCGCGCTTCGTCCGCCCAGCGTGCCTCAGCGCGCCGCAGCAATTCCGGGCCGATGCGCCTGATCAATCCTGGCATGGCCGACATCAAGCGTGCCCACTGTAACGCCCTCAAACCAAAGTCATAGTACGCATAATCGTTGATGGTCGTTAACATCGCCATGTGTTCAGGAATCCGCATCGCGGCACCTATCCGCTTCATCAGATCGCGCATGGACTCATTCCAAAACGGCAGGGCCAGCGTTGCGAATAGCGGCGAAAGCGGGTCGGGCAGCAGTTCGGCGACGGCTTTGCGCACGTAACGGCCTTCGGCTCGCGGCAGTGTCCAATCGAGTTCCGCCCGCGGCTCGGGCAATGCCGTGATGGGGCGCGCCTGCAGGACGAATATGCGATCACCACCGAGCGCCCATTCGACGTCCATCGGTTGACCATAGAGTTGCTCGATTTGGACGCCGAGTTTGGCGAGTTCGGCGACGTGCCTCGGCTGGAGCGAGGGCTGGGCCCGCTGCCGGGCGGGTACAGGTTCTTCGTGCGTGCCAACAGGCAAACGCACCGTCATGACGTCCTTGTCGGCGATCGTGCTGGACTCCACGGCGCCCGTCTGCTTGTTGATGACGAAGGTATCTGGCGTGACCAAGCCTCCCACAATCGCCTCACCCAGACCCCATGCCGCATTGATCACGATCTGATTGCGTGCGCCCGTAACTGGATTAGCGGTGAAGAGGACACCCGCTGCGTCCGCCGGCACGAGCTGCTGCACAACGACAGCAAGCGCGACCTCGTCGGAGCGAACGCCCTGACGCAAGCGATATCCGAGGGCTCGCGCCGTCCACAGCGACGCCCAACAACGCTTCACAGCATCGAGCACCTCCGCCGCACCCCGAACGTTGAGGTATGTTTCCTGCTGGCCTGCGAACGACATCCCCGGCAAATCCTCCGCCGTGGCCGACGACCGTACGGCGACAGGCGGATTATCCTCGCCCAGGTTTTCATATGACTCGCGGATCAGCGCAGCGAGATCTGCCGGCACCGTACCTTGCGCAATGAGTGATTGAATTAACGCCGCGGCGTTGTCGAGCGTGGCGGGGTCGCCGGCGCTCGCTTTCCCGGCAGCCGAGAGAATGGACTCGCGGAGGTTGTTCTCGTCCACGTAGCGGCGATAACTACGCGTGGTCACGTGGAAACCTGGCGGGACCGGCAGACCCGCGGCCGCCATGCGCGCCAGCGACGCTCCTTTGCCCCCTACCCGTTCGAGTGTGGCCATGGGACTGTCCAACGGGAGAATCAATGAGTCATTCACTCGGGTTTCCAGCGCGCCGATTCTAGCACTATCGCTTTTCGGCTGCAGTCGTGTCCGGAGAATTCCCCTCCCTACGAAAGCAGAAGTGTCCAGAATACGCTCCGCGGCTGAATACAGGCGTGTTTCGGCACGAACTTAGGAGGGTGGCCGTCCCATCAAAAAAAGAATCCCTTCCGGTATGGCACACCACTTACTGCAGTGCCGGCGGTCATAGACCGCCGCTACAGTTGCCCGTTTGACTTTTCACGCCGAACAGTAGTAGCGTCGCGCCACTGAATCGACTTGAAGAATCAGATTCTTGCGTCACTTTTCAATGGGATGGAGGAGATGGATATGAAGGATGTCGTTAAATCTCTTGTTCTGGTTTTGGTCACGTGTGCTCTCGTCGTTTCGTCCGCGTGGGGACAGGGAGCAACCGCGCAAATCAGCGGCACCGTGAAGGATGGTACCGGCGCCGTCTTGCCCGGCGCGGAAGTCACTGCAACACAAACCGAGACGGCAATCGCCCGAATGACTGTCAGCAATGAAACCGGGACATACGTGCTGCCGAACCTGGCACTCGGTCCGTACAGATTGGAAGTCTCGTTGCCCGGATTCCGGACGTTTGTGCAAACCGGAATTGTGCTGCAGGTGAACAGCAGTCCGGTGATCAATGCCACGCTCGAAGTCGGACAACGTTCCGAACAGATCGAGGTTCAGGCGAACGCGGCCCTGGTCGAGACGCGTACCTCAGGCGTTGGCCAGGTCATGGAACAGCAGCGAATTCTCGAGCTGCCACTCAACGGCCGAAACGTCACGGACCTGATCACGCTGGGCGGCGGCGCCGTGGACGTTCCGTTGTACTCGTCTTCACCGCGAAGCATGCAGGGCCAGGCGGCAATTTCCGTCGCCGGCGGTTTGCCGAGCGGCGTCAATTATTCGCTCGACGGGGCGCAGCACAACAATCCGTACGACAACCTGAGCCTGCCGCTGCCGTTTCCTGATGCGCTGCAGGAGTTCAAGGTGGAAACCAGCGCGCTGTCGGCATCTCAGGGCCAGCACTCCGGTGCACAGGTGAATTCCGTGACAAAGTCCGGCACCAATGGCTTCCATGGGGATGCATTCGAGTTTGTACGCAACGATTTGTTTAACGCCACAGAATACTTTGCGGCAGTGGATCCCAGCACAGGGAACAAGAAGCGCAGTACGCTGAAACGGAATCAGTTTGGCGGAACGGTAGGCGGTCCGATCGTTCGCAACAAACTGTTTTTCTTCGGCGGCCTGCAGCGGACGACCGAGCGCTCGGATCCAGCGAACACCCAAAACTGGGTGCCCACGGCGGCCATGCTGCAGGGCGATTTCAGTACGGTGACGTCGCCGGCATGCGGCCGGAACGTTACGTTGAGTCCGGCTTTAGGTTTCGTGAACAACCGCATCAGTCCCTCGGCATTCGATCCCATAGCTCTAAATCTGGTGAAGAAGCTTCCGCAGTCCAATGACCCATGCGGTTTGGTCACTTTCGGCGTCCCATTCAGGGTCGATACGACACAGATCGTCGGAAAGGGAGATTGGCAGCTCAACGCGGCGCACTCCGTGATGGGACGCTTTTTGCGTACCATGGAAAGGCAACCGGTCCCGTTTTCTCTGGCACCCGACAACCTGCTGACGACCTTCGATCGCGGCCGCAGCAATACAGCGGACTCCTATGCGTTGGGGGACACATGGCTGGTGAGCCCTCAGACCGTTGTGTCGAGCCGCCTCGTTGCCAACTACACCAACATACAGCGGTTGGGCGCCGAGTTCTTCAACTACGGCGACCTTGGCGTAAAGAATTATTACAGCTACCAGCCGAAGTATTTGCAGCTCAGCGTCACTAACCCCGGCTTCAATCTCGGTGGCGGAACGGCGAACACATCGACGTACCGGACGTTCTCGAGCGGACTGAACATCGATGCGACCATGACCCGAGGAGCGCACCAGTGGGCCGCTGGCGGCGCCATGCTGTGGATCGATTCCAACTCGAATGCGAATGTGCAATCCTCCGGCTCGTTCACCTTCAGCGGATCAGTTTCACAACTCCCGCTGGCCGACTTGCTGCTGGGTAAACCCAGTCAGTTTTCGCAGTCCGGCCCCAATACGGACTATCAGCGGAAATGGTACATGGCGCTCTACCTCGCCGATAGCTGGAAGGTCAATCAGCGCTGGACCCTCAATTACGGAGTGCGCTGGGAACCGGATCTCGCCGAGACGCTCACTCTTGGCCGACTCACGTCCTACAACGAAGCACGCCGCGCGGCAGGCACCCGCAGCACCGCATTTCAGAAGGCGCCGGCAGGTTTCTACTTCCCCGGGGATCCGGGCTTTCAGGGCAAACGCGGCCGGGATCAGAACTGGTGGGAATTTGCGCCGCGGTTTGGAGTTGCCTGGGATGTGAGAGGAGATGGCAAGACGTCGGTCCGCGCCTCGACGGGAATCGGATATGACTATCCGAACGCGCAATATCACCTGTGGACCTCCATCGTGCCGCCGTGGGGCGCCGCCACCACGATCGTGAATCCCGTTTTCGGCGATCCCTGGTCGACGCCGGGAGCAGGATATAACGGCGTCAATCCGTTCCCCGCGCAATTCGGCCCGACGACGGCCTTCGTCCCATTCGGAAATTACACCTCAATGAACAATATT
>Ga0137419_10001251_pt1 | contig 10708 bp, 15 predicted proteins | sample CZODoug3_1_2_16f_FD_108279 | JGI IMG/M metagenome (GOLD analysis project Ga0137419, IMG submission 108279) | Vadose zone soil fungal communities from Angelo Coast Range Reserve, California, USA - CZODoug3_1_2_16fungal (Illumina Assembly) | ecosystem: Environmental > Terrestrial > Soil > Vadose... | reverse complement strand
GTTTATCGACTGGACTGAATCTGTTCGGCTACACAACCGAGTAGTGGTGTCCAGGTCTCGCATGGCGTTCGTAAAGTCCAGGACCAAGGTGCGGTCAGACTGCTCTAACTTCTCAAGATCAAGCATGTACTTCTCCCATAGGGTTCCCTTCCGAGGGACCCGTGAAATTATCGAGTACGGGTGCTGGAGTCCCACCCCGGTTCATTTGTTTTTGCTTCCGTAACTTTTCCTGATGAGTAGCGATCTTCTGGACATGAAACAGGAATGCTTGATCGTCCTCCGGTTGTCCGGGATGCCGACCACAACTGCGGAGTTGGTTACAACGCCAGCATGACGCTCTACAGTTCCAGATCAAGTATCCGCAACGCGAATCCTTCCGATCTACCCCGCGTGGCTCATAACTTTCTCCGCACAGGGCGCATGGCGCGGCCACTAGTTTTTCAAACTCGGCCAGGGTCAGAGAGAAAGACAGGTTGCGGAGTTTAGCTTTGTAAGCGTATTGACGGAACACCTGCTCCGGGGAGCACACAGAACAAGTTTGCCGCACCCTGTCGTGTTCACATTTCTTTGCCATTTGGTTATTCCTCTGCAAACAGTACTTGGGTACTACCCAGGGTCCTCCTGTGGGTCCCTTCTCATCCTGGCAAAGCCGGGAGTACGGGTGCCGGGGTGTCGAAAATCAATTCATAATTGTATGAAAACAAATGACATCCATCGTCACCGTCCGCTGGCGAAGGTAGCAAGGGGGCTTCCCGGCTCACTACACTACTGGGTATCCCGTTTAGTTTCAACAGCTTAAGGAACTCCTCGATCTCCGGTAACTCGCGATGCCTGACGATCTTCGCTCTACGGTTTCACGATTTCGATTCTCGCGTGCTAAGTCCATTCATTGCAATCTGTTGCAAGCATTTGTTGCAAGGAGGGCCCTCCGTTGCACACTCCGGCGCTCCTGGGTTCGAATCCGATATTCTCCGCCATGCGAAGTAATCGTTTGTTTTCATTGCGTTACAAGCTTGCTAAGAATCAAGCGACCTTAGCACGAATTCTCAACGGTCCAGGACGCAATACAAGGCGATTTGTGGGACCTGGTCATCCACCTGATATCACATGACTTCGTCGTTCCTGGTGGCTCTTATTGCGATTATCGCGTGTTTTACGCTGTTGTCTCGACAGTTCCGCGACGATCTCCAGACGTTTACGAATTTTCTGATGACAAAAATGTCGCTAACAATATGAAACTGTGGGACTTACATGTGTCTCAACGTGAGAATGGACAATTCTGCATCACATTTTCATCTACGAAGACCTTCGTTGACGTAAGTTTGGTGAAGATCGCGCCGGGACCTTTGACAGTACTTTAGTACTATCGCCATGTCCAGCCCTCGATTGTTACCCATCAGGAAACAATCGGACAAGACCAAAATAGTTATGGCATTCTGACCATGTGTCACATGGACAAAACCCAGGTGTGGGAGAGAGACCAAAACAGATTGCCAATATGTCTTTAGAGTAGAGGGATTTTTTTTAAATATATGATAAGACAGTACTTACCGCAAATGCACCGATTTTGTTTTGTCCATGTGATTCTCTTTCTTTCTCTCTCCCTAGGTGAGTTTTGTCCACCTGACAGGTGGTCAGAATGCCATAACTCCCCGCTGTTTTCGATCAGTTGGTCATCAACGGAGTTTTGTCCACCTGAACAGGACTTATGTTATTGAAAACAAACTGAAGAAATACGTTTCAGATGGACAAAACTCTTCGAACTACGTTTTCACATGGACAAAACCTGTTTTTGTCGCTCTGCGATCAAACGTGACAACTCACGGTCACGTTCCTTAGCACGATCAATCCAGGTATCCCACTTCCCCATCTCTAGGGTTAAATCTTCGCCGTCTTCAAATCCTGCCGGGCTTAGGTGCCCTTCTGCATCCTTGACAAACTTCAGCTTTCGGCTTCGTCCTTCTAGGTCTGCCCGATGATTGCGGACAAGGAGTAACATCTGCTCTAACTCTTCCTCATCAGCGGAGTCAAGTAACGCGAATGGGTTAGAAGATGTCACGACCTTTTGTACCACTTCGAAGCGTTCTTCCGCCCTTGTGATTCGCTCCAAGTGCGCCTGGACTTCAGGGTCCTTTATGTCAATTGCTCGCGATCTTCGTCCGAGAATTCCAATCGGCTTTTGCTCAACACCAGCGACAGGAACAGTAGCGACCGGAACGGCTGGCATTGCCAACCGCTTCGCTTCTTTGACCTCATGAATCAGAATGTCCAGCTTGTCATCAGACGCGGCCTTTGGTTGCACAACTGCCGGGTCGCGCCAATACCAGACTTCGCCGTCTTGTTCGCTCAGGATTCCTAGTGCTGTCTTCACACGACGAAGCGTGCGAGTTCCATCACCTGGATTGGTAGCGTATCCAGCAGCGACGGCTGCGGCGATCACGTCCTCTGCTTTGCGACGGCCAGCGGACAATAATCCCTTCAGCCAAATTCCAATTTCATTTTGTCTACTTGGGCGTGCCATTACACACCGCCCTGCGTCACGACACTTCGCAGTGCTCGGACCCGACATGCTTGCGGCGGTTTACCGAGAACAGATGAAGGCATCAGTTCGAAACCAACTTGTGCTCCTAGTTCGGGCACGTAGCCTGATGAGCAATTCCGAAGATGTACAAAAACGTGTCGGTGTTCATGGAGAATAAAGCCCCACGAACCGAACCACTTGATTAGTTGGCCTGTCTTGTAGTCGGCCTTTGTAAATTCCATACAACACCACCATTATAAATTTCTTTCGCGTCGTTCCCATTAACTGCTTGGATGTGCGAGAGATTTACAGCATTCATTGGACTACTTTTCAAAATCCACCCGGAGCGCCGGACAATGACTTGAAACCGACGCTCCGTCACCGGACCATGTGGTCCGATAAACTCATTCTGCAAATCCAACCTCTTCCAAACTCGTTGTGATAGTTGACTGTCTGCGTTCGCATGTAAGCTGTTCAGGTCGCGCCGGAATATCACGAGTCTTCAACCTCTTCACAACTTCATTCGCCAATTCAAAACTCGGAAACGCCACGGCGTCGGAGTCGTAATAGATCATGGTTTCAACGACTGAACCATCAGAACGAAGACCCTTGAAAAAATTATGCACGCTCAAACGCACGAACCAGCAACGACGATGCACCGGGTCTAATTCGTTTTTCTGTTCTTCGAATGTTCGGATAAGTGTGTCGCGAACTGCGAATACGTTGCTCCAATTTACGGGCAACTTCGGAGTCACACTGTTTTGAAGATTGGTCATCACGTTGACTACGCCAAGTAATTCCGCAGCTTCCTGTTCTGATAATTCTCGCGTGCCTGCAATAAATTGCGATATCACCTGCTGACCTAATTTTTTGGACGTAAGCGGTGGTGCCGCTAACGCGGAGAACGCCAACGCAGAACAGTCAATCTCCTTCAGTCCGGTGCGCAATTTGATGTTGTTCTCAAGTCCCATATTCAAACTCCGTAGCAATTGCTACCGCGATCACGCGGCAAAGAAAAATGGCCGGGAGCGAAGCACACCCGCGTGAGAACGCTCCGGCCTGTAGGTTGTAATGGAAGTGAGGAAGTGTTCTTCCTCTCTCATATATGTAACGGCATGTTTTTCGAAAGCGTTTGACGTTCTCCCGTAACATCCTATCAATTCATATAGTTACGGGCTATTCATCCCCACGTCGCTCATCCAAATCCCCTGAATCCATGCCGCTATAGAAATTGTCCGGTCGTTCGCCGCCGTGCCCCGGCTCACCAGGTCCACCGGATGGCCTGCTGTGTTTATCGAAGCTTTCCAGCGGTCGCTTATGTCCATTCCGATGCCCACCGGAATAGATACTGCCGCCGATCTGCGCACCGCCAGTTTTCAGAATCAATTTGTTCTCCGGGTCCTCCTGCACGGGGTCATCAATCGGAGCACCATGTACATACTTTCTTAGCTCTCGGTAGTCTATGAACGCTTGTTTGGTTGGCCGATACAGTCCGAAGCCGATGGCCTGGAGCACGATCTCGTTTTCGAAGTATCGCCACTCATCTAACTCACGAAACTGTCGGAGACGGCGCGAGACATCTTTTAACAAATCGTATTGGTCCAGAAATGTAATATAGCCGTCGATGGTATGAGTCGGTATCGAATCCTCTTCCTTGTTCGGTTCATGGAACATGAATTTATCTCTGAACTTGACGGGAGCATTCTCGGTTGTGCTTACCACTTCAAAATGTTCTGGACTCGAACCCCAATTTGCCACACGCTGTTTCAGTTGCTCGATATCTGTCTCACGAAGAAGTTTTTGCAGTTCGCGCTTCTCCCCCTCATACTGCTCAATGTTCTTTCTCTCTTCACGTTTGAACTTCTCACGAGTTGGTTTGTCTAAGATATCTTCAGGCTGCCGTTGACGCTTCATCGTGGCGGCAGACCAAGACTTAATCAATTTCTCTGACTCAGCAACGAGTTGCTTCAATTCAGTGATTCGTGCAGCCGCACGTTTCAACTCTGCGATTTGTGAATCGATAGCTGACCTGGGCTTCAAAACTTCTTTCTTGATCGCCTGCGGTTCGATTCCAGTAGTCAACTCCAGTAATCCAATCAACTGCCCACGCGTGATACCAAGAATCTCCGGCAAGTAATTGAATTTGATTCGTTCAGGCGCACCAACTAATAGAGGAATGGGTTTTCGATCTGCTTCGAACATTCTGCGAAGCTGATCTTCCAGGTCCACGGGTTCCGCAGGAGCGGTCTTGAAATTTGTCGTGCCGCATAGCAAGCAATATGTGGGATTCGATTTATGCGGACACGACCCGGCTTTGAGGAACGTCTTGTTCGACAAATCCGTGGCTAATTCCTGATCGCTACGTCCAGGCACAATCGGCCTGTTGTTTTCATCGCGGCCATACGGCGCTTCCGGGTCAGACGATAGGACGACGGGATGAGAAACAGATTTGAGATAGGCTGGTTGTTTCTTTACCGTTGTGGTGAGAAGAGCGTCAGCACTTTTCTTTGTTGTCGTGCGAACAACTTTTTCCGCAGCATCATCCACTGCGGCGTCAATATTGTCTGTTGTTTTTACCGTCTTTGTTCCTTCACTAGTGTCCGCAATGAGAACAGTCGTTCGCTGGTCAGATATTACGTTTGGTTTGGACGCCAACGATTCTTCAATCTTCTTGCGGATGTCTGGAGAAATTGCAGACCGGGGAACTGGTTTTGCATCTGCCTTGTGTGGTGGGAGAACCGTAATAGGAACCTTCACCGCAGGCGTCACCGGGGCAGGTTCCGCCTCCATGACAGCTACCGCAGGAGCCTGGGCAGGCTTCGCCGCAAGCGCACAGTGCGGACACGGCAGCGGCTTCCTGTGCTTCGGACAATGGCGGAGATGGCTGCTCATACTATTCTTTGCAGTTTATGGAAAAGTCTGCATCTCTTATTGACACAAGTTCCGTGCATCTCCACCTTTAAGTCGAGTCTCGGATGCCTGTACCACGTCACTGAAATCAATGCTTCTCCGCAGTAATCGCAGATATAACGACCATCCTTGTTATCAACTTCTTGAAATGCTATCCAACGTCCTCTCATAGGTTTCCTCTTTTCTGCGAATTGTCACCAGCTAGGGATTCAAGCCAGTCTGCGACCTGATTCATCCGCACCATTCGTTCCTGATCTCCACCAGCGCGGTCTGTGTGATACTTTCTCGCGGCTTCGCGTCGTCCCAAACTGGCGAATTCCTTGATGTCTGCGGCTGGAGGATTCTTCCGATGTAACAGTTGTCGCCAATCAATTTCAGGTTCATGTTCATGTGCTCGTGCTTGCCGTGCGTGTTTGGTTCGTTCGGCAAAGTCTTTTAGAAATCCTTCATCAAGATCGGAAACATCAAATCTAGACTTAGGGTCGTTCTTCAGAGGGGAAACTGTTTCCCCTCGCTTGTGGTTTCCTCCGTCAAGCATGTAACGAACGGCGCGTGGAGTTTTGCCCAAGTGTTTTTCACAGAACTGTTTCTTCGTGGAGCAACCGAGAATGTTTTCCTTCTTCGGAAGATTTGCGAATTCCACCCACAGTTGGCGAATGTCAGTTTCCAGGTCTTTCAACTCGACAAGAATGCTCTTCACGCCTTTGACGACACGTTTGGCAAGCGCGGTACGTTTTTGTCGGGCGGTCATGCGGCTCTCCGCGCTTCCGTAGCGGCCACGGGATGGCGCTCCGATAGCTTTCCAGTTTTCTTTTCGAGTGAATTCAGGTAGGCGTCCAGGTCTTCGATCAGCGCGACACGCACGCCGCCGACTAACCTGAACGGGAGAAGTCCATCGCGCCAGAGTTGTTCGACAAGTCCGCTGGTTCCGCCGATGTACAAAGCAGCGAGAGGCGGACGCATGGCGCGAGGCCAGACGCAAGGAAGTGATGCAGTCGGAGATGTACCACTAGTTTGGTTGGTTTGTTTCATAGGCGTTGAGGAACCACAGACGCCTATGTAAAGCAGGAAGGCGCTGTCAGCTTAAGCTGATGCGGCGATTACAGCCGCGTGAGAATCTAAGGTTCAGTTGTCCTTTCAGGTGGGCAGATGCCATTGAATCGGCTGGTGCTCACCTAGAATGACGCGATCATACTGCTAAAAAGGTGGTGTTGTCAAGAGAAATACTACCCTGACTAGTTTGAAATGTAATGTAAAATTTCAGCTAACTCGCATGGAATCCGACAGATAAGTGATTTTTCTCCGCGTTTTATACCTGTTTTGGCGCAGAAGTCTAGTGTAATGCGTCGTTATACCGCGAGCTATGGAACTCAGGCTTTCTGCCAGAGGACCCGGAGCAACGCAGCGCCGGGTCATGCCAGCCTAGAGGGTCGGAATAGTTTAGTCGGCGCGACTTCTGTCTGACTTGGTGAACAGCTTACAAACGATCTGGAAAATTTTTGGGATGCTCCCAACTGTGGAGCTAAGGAAGGATTGCAAAAGTTTGCGGTCGAGATAAGGCGTCCGGCCCTGAGCGTGAAGTATCACCAGAGCAACGCACTCGGTTACAACAAAGAGAAACACATTCATCATTTGTTGAAGAAGAGATTCGGTTGGGAGGCCGCGCAATTGGAAATACAGATTGAATGCACTGTGGCTGCAAAGCCATACTGCTCCGAGAATAAGGATTCCCACGGCAACGTAGTCGATAACCCCAAACGGTAGCTTGGGGTCAGCGGTCAGACACACCCGTGGTGTTCGAATTTTGGACATCTTTCCTATCCTGTAGATTCGCTGAGTCTTATGTCCCGCTGCTGCTGTATTACAGCGTGACAATCGCAGTCTAGTACTCAGATGCAGGCGCAATCTACTGGTATGCAGAACAGTTTTGGTGCAAGGTTGGCACCTGTACTCCGCTGTTCTAAAGTCACCAGGCCCAACACTGTAGTTTTGGGAATACGAGCTTGACATCTGGTGATATCACTGTATATTAGGACCATGAAGCAGCCACGAATCGTGGTGACATTCCCGAAAGCACAGATGGCAAGACTGAAAAAGTATTGCGACAAAACGGGAATGCGGATGGCAGAGGTTATAAGACGCGGGGTTGACCAGTACATCGGGAAAAGTAAGAAGGTGAAGTGATGGCGATAACCACTCCAGAAAAACGCACAAAGCACATACACGGATTGGCCGAGGCAGCGAAACAAATCGCTTATGAGGAGCAACAGCGCAAGTCTCTTGACCTTGATCTTGTTTTTCCGCTGCCGGAACCTGAAGTCGGTTCGACTGTAACAGTCCAGATGTACGATGGCCGGAAAATTCAAGGCGTCGTGAAGGGGATTCAGAACACAACCACGGGCAAGAAATTCTGGGTAGTGTCTGGAGATATCACAATCAAAGTAGACTCAGAACAAATTTTAGAGGCACGATGACAGTCAGTATTTCCAATCCGCGCAGACGTGGCGACGACATTCAGATTCGCAGCGCACTAGGTCTCATATCCGTAAAGCCTGTTTCCGCGAGAGGCAGAGAATGGTTCAGGAAATTTACGGGCTCAGAGCAGACACAGCTTCTCACTGGCGACGTAGAGACGACATTAGCTTATGCGTTTGAGCAATTGAGTTTGCAGGTTGTTTTCAATCCAATTTCGGATACGAGCGAAATTCGGAAGATCGTTTCCGAGCGTTTGTCACACTGGAGGAAAAGTCAGATTGTGACGTAAAGAAAAGCGGTAAACGTAGTATAATTCATCCTCGAATCACGGCCAGCGCAAGCTGGAAACGGGTCCAGAAAGATAGGACCCGTGAAAGACCCCAACAAGCAGTCCGGCAGTTCTCCTACTCTTGACTTAGTTTTCGAAAATCACTTCTCGCTCTTCCTGATTCGCCCTCTCTCCGAAAACGGTAAGCAATGGCTTGACGAAAACGTTGGCGATGAAAACACGCTGACATTCGGTGGGGCTGTTGTCTGCGAACCAAGGTCTGTCGAGGCGATCTTTCTCGGAGCGCAGTCCGATGGTCTGGCGGTGTCGGTATGAACTACCGGGAAGCTGACGCAAAGCTACAAGGCCGTTGCGGTCAGTCACGCAAAGTTGGCAACCACACGTACGTGAAGCGTCGTTGGTCCGGGACGATTGCGCTCTTGCTGCACGCCACAGACATCATCACGTGGTATCCCGATGGCCGGATTGAAGTGAATACCGGGGGTTGGGACACCGTGACAACTCGCGACCGTATCAACGGCTTTCTACCAGCACCGTGGAAAGTGTACGGCGAACGTAGTGCAACCATCCTCTCCAATTTCCGCTGGTACTCGGACCCTCATGGCAAGTGGACCCGCAAAGGCAGCATTGAAGTCTTGCTCGGCAACTCGGCACGGATTCTGCCAAACGGAAAAGTCGAAGGTGGCGACAGCGCCGAGGAATATCGGGACAGCGTTCGCCGTGAAGACAATCGCCGCAAGTCTCTTCGCAATCGACTGAGGTATTGGGTTGAGAAGGCCCGTGAGCATGAGCCAGGCAAGTTGACAATCGCGCATATCACCCAGGAAGAAAACAGCCAGGTTCGCTCCGCGAAAATTGCAGCATACGGGTTGGAACGATACTTCTTGGAAGCCGGAGCGGAAACTATCCAGACTGACGGCGAATACTCGCTACTCCGCATCAAGCTGGACCAATGGAATGACATGGTCTGTCTCAAGATGGTCTGCCCATCAACACAAACAGCGTATGTCTCTCCGGTGGAACCCCGCACGCAAACCATTGATGAAGCTTTGGATTTCATGTTCAACGTTGAGGGCTACCGTCAACAACTGGTAGCAGAAAGATAGAGGACAAGAAATGAAAATCTACAGGCACGGTGATGTTCTATTTGAGCAAGTAGAATTGATTCCAGAGATACACAATCCGCGCACGACTGACGACGAGAAGCGCGGAGTCGTTCAGCTTGGTGAAAGCACGGGCCATGCCCACGTCATTGAAGATATGTCCGGCGTCGAAATTTTCTCCGACTGGCGGGAGCGATTCTTGAAGGCGAAGCAGGCTTTCACGATTCGCCACGAGGAGCACAAGCCTTTGACCTTGCCAGCCGGGAACTACCGGATTCGAATCGCCCGTGAGTTTGATTACCTTCGGCATACGGCGAGAATGGTAGCCGACTGATGAATTTGTTTGGCGATATGGAAGAGGAAGCAACCATGATGGGCCGTCGAACAAGCACCGTTAAAATCGACGGCAAAGACATCGAGCTGCGTGAGTGCCCCGAATGTCACCGGGAAGTCATCGGCTTGATTCGCGAATTTAGAGACGGCAAGGTTATCAGAACTTTTTGTCATCGGTGTGACGAAGACCCGAATTCAACGGCAGCTACCGTGACACGCAAACTTCACGAGCATGCCATCGCCGGGACGCTCGACCAGTATCCGCTGGCGGAACGTATAGCCGACCTCAACGGGGAGAAAGTTTCCAAGTCAAACTAGCCAGGACGGTTGTTACTGGAAGGCGAATCGGGCGAGGACAAGCGCGAGTTCGAAGAACTTCTCAACCAGGATTGGCTACGACTAGAGCGGACTGCCAGCTAATCGGTGCTTTACCGACCAGCAGAACGCCACGGCGGACTATCATCGGACGGTCGGCGTCGGCCATCCTCAGCCACACTGCTTACGCAGGACATCGTCCAGCTTGCCCTGGCTCTGCTTCTTGAGCAGGTCCTCCAGAGGTTTCCACTTCGCGTCCGGCTTCTGCTGGAGGATGGCGCTATACACCTTGAGGACGCTTTCCACAGCGGCTACGTTCATCGCAGCCACGTCGCCAGCTTTAGCGGGATTCTCGATCAGGAACGCGCCGCTGGCGAGCATGTACTGCCGCGTGATCGCGTGCCTGTACTTGTACTTCGCGTCGTTAAATTCCCCCAGGAGAGCCGGGCACAACGGCACATGGATGTCGTGCGCGTCGCTGAGCCGGTTGAGCGCCCATTCGCCGTCTTTGTTCACGCTATCGTCGAGAGGATTGCTCTGCAGCTTGTGCGTGATCTCTGCCCATCGCGCTCGCTCTTCCGGTGTTGAAGTCCCTTGAGCCGCCGCTCTCAGCGGGATCGCCACGCAAAGACCCAACACCAGACTCCAAGTGCAAGCCAGCCATTTGTTCTTCATGTTTCCTCCGAAGCGAAGGTTTGACAGTTTGACGCACCAGGCCGGTTAGTTTGTCAACAAAGGAGCATCGTAAGCATAGGCGCGCGT
>Ga0137419_10001248_pt1 | contig 10713 bp, 8 predicted proteins | sample CZODoug3_1_2_16f_FD_108279 | JGI IMG/M metagenome (GOLD analysis project Ga0137419, IMG submission 108279) | Vadose zone soil fungal communities from Angelo Coast Range Reserve, California, USA - CZODoug3_1_2_16fungal (Illumina Assembly) | ecosystem: Environmental > Terrestrial > Soil > Vadose... | reverse complement strand
GCGATCTCCGGCGGCACGAAGATCCGAATCGGCACGCCCACGACGCCGATGCCGCGGCTCACGTAGAGCTGGCTGGCGCCCTGCCGGAAGTGTCCCATCACGTATTTCGTGATCAGCCGCCCCGCCGACCACCCGATGACCGGCAGGTAGATCTGGCCGCCGTGGATGTGGCCGGCGAGCGTCAGGGGGACGCCGTAAGGCGCCGCGCCGTCGAAGGCCCCCGGCCGGTGCGCGAGCAGAATCCTGAAGACGCCGGGGGGTGTGCGGCGCAGTGCTATTCCGACGTCGGCGTCCTGGGGGTCGTCGACGCGCCAGTTGCGCGGGTCGTCAATGCCGACGAGCGCCAGCGGTGTGCCGTTGCGCTCGACCACGTGCGAACCGTTCTGCACGAACGTTTGGCCCGCGTCGCGCACGCCGCGGATCACCGCGTCCTCGCCCGTGTAGCGGTCGTGATTGCCGAGCACGGTCACGACGCCGAGCGGCGCCCGAAGGTCGCGGAACGCGCGGACGTAGTCCGGGATGAAGGACGCCGCGATGTCGATCATGTCGCCGGTTTGGACGATGAGGTCGGGCTGGAGCGCGTTCGTTTGCGCGACGATCGCTTCCATCTTGCCGCGCTCCATGTGGATTCCGGCGTGCACGTCGGACAAGTGCGCCATCCGGATCCCATCGAGCCCCGGCGGGAGATCGGGGAAGAACAGGGTCCGGCGCGTGACGACCGGCAACCGCTCGGCACTCCAGATGCCATAGCCCGATAGCCCGAGCCCGGCGGCGGCGTAGACGTAGGTGGCGCGCGCCAGAAACTGGCGACGGGAGACTGGAGAGTGGTGCGCGGTGAGCGGTGCGCGGGAAGACGAACCCGTAGTCCCGCGCACTGCGTACCACGCACCGCGTACGCCTTTGCCGAGCAAGTAGAGACATACCAGTCCGCAGAACAGCCAGCCGAGCAGCTGCCACGCGATCCAGGGAGCGATGTAGGGAATGCGGCCGATCCCCCAGACGCTGCCGAAGAGCACGCGGCGCGCCACGAGGAGCCACGGGAGGTTGAATACCGCGAACACCGCGGCGAGACCCCAGCGCACGACACGCGCCTGGCGCGGCCGGGTGGAGTCCGGGAGTCGTTCGCGCAGGTACAGATAGATCAAGACCTGCGGCGCGATGAAGAGGAGCAGGTAGATTACCGCGATCATGCTATCCCGTACGCTCCGCTCGGTGTTGTGGTTCCCCGCGCTCGTCGTGCTGCGCGAACCGCTTCTCGCCCAACAGATCTCGCCCGTCGACCGCCAGCTCGTCGCCGCCGCCGTCTGGTCCGAGCCCCGCTACAACTACGCTTACTGGAGCGCCGTGCGCGCCGATTGGGACTCGGCCTTCGCCGCCGTGGTCACCGCCGCACGCGGGAGCCCCGCGCCGTCCGACGTGCACTTCTTCCGCCAGCTGCGCCGCTTCATCGCGCTGCTCGGCGACGGCCAGACCGAGCTGTTGCCGCCGGCGGCGATCGCGAGCCGCGTCGCGCGCCCGCCATTGGCCCTGCGCAGCATCGAGCGGCGGCCGTTCATCATCGACTACGCCGTGAACGACGAGATGCGGATCGCGCGGCCGGAACGGCTGGCGGAGATCGTCCTCGTACAGGGAATCCCCGCGGAGCAATGGATCCGCGATTCGGTGCTTCCCGAGGTCCCGGCGGGCACGGAGCCCAGCCGCTGGGAGCGCGCCGTGGCGCGGATGCTGGAGGGGGAGAAGGGTAGCGCACTCCACCTCCAGCTGCGGCTCCCCGGCGGAGAGCAGCGCGGCGCCAGCGTGACGCGCAGTGTGGCGTTGACCGCGCGCTGGCCGCTCGAGCGGCCGGCGCTCGAAGTGGACACGCTCCCGGGCGGCGCGGTTTGGGTGCGGGTGAATTCCCTCGCCGACCCTGATGTCGTTCAGGCGTTCGATCAGGCATTGGGAGATGCGCCGCACCTGACCGGCATCGTGCTCGATCTGCGCGAGACGGCGGGCACCGGTAGCGGCCGCGAGAACGGCTACGCGATCCTCGCCCGCCTCATTGAGCGGCCCTGCCTCACGTCGCGTTGGCGCACCCCACAGTACCGGCCCGCGTACCGGGGTGCCGATGCTCCCGACTCGATCGGCGCGTGGCTGGAGGCCCCCTCCGACACGATCCGCCCGCGCCAAGGCCGCGCCCGCTTCGCCGGGCCCGTCGCCATCCTCACGTCGCTCCGCACGGCCGGCGCGGCCGAGGACCTCCTGGTCGCGTTCCGGAACGGCTCGCGCGGTCCGGTTATCGGCGAGACGTCGGCGGGCAGCACCGGCCAGACCTTGCTCCTGTCCCTCGCGCGCGGCTGGCGCCTGCGGGTGACCGTGACGCGCGACGCGTTTCCCGACGGGACGGAGTTTGGGCGCACGGGCATCGCGCCGGAATTGCCGGTCGCTGTCCGGGTGGCCGACGTGCTGGCCGGGCGCGATGCGGTGCTCGACCGGGCGCGGGAGTACTTGAAGCTGAAGCGCTAGGCCCGGGGGCGGGGGGGGCTCTTACCGTCCCAGGTTTTTCTGGAAGAACCGGATCACCACGTTCCACGCGCTGTCGGCTACTTCAGGCTTCTCCCGGGAGCGCAGGAAGCCGTGTCCAACACCCGGATACACGGTGTACGGGTAGTCCTTGCCCGCCGCTCGCATGGCGGCCGCGGCGTCCGGCAGTCCCGCATCGATGCGCGCGTCGTTCTCCGCGTACACACCGAGGCCCTGCGCGCGGATCTTCGCCATGTCGGCCGGATTGGGGCTCGGGCCGTAACACACCACGAACGCCTTCAGCGCGGGCGAATTGGTCGCGTAACGGAAACTCTGTCCCCCGCCCCAGCAGAAGCCGATGACGCCGATCGCGTCGCGGCGCACGGCCTTGAGGGTCTTGAGATACGCTTGTGTCGCGTCGAGGTCCGCGGTGACGGAGTCCGGCGGCAGCGAGGAGATCACCCGCCGCGCGGAATCACCCAGGGCCGGCGTCCCGCCCCGGCGCGAGAGGAGATCGGGAGCGATCGCGACGAAGCCGTCTTTCGCGAGCTGTTCCGTCGTCTGTCGCACGAAGTCCGACATCCCGAAGATCTCGTGGATCACGATCACCGCGGCCGCCGGCGTCGGCCGCTCGGGGTAAGCGATGTACGCGGTGATCGTATCCTTGCCGGAGAGGTATTTCACGTACTCGGCATGAATGTCGGTGGGCCGATGGCCTGATGGGCTGATGGGCACGAACGTCAGCGCACCCAAGAGCGACACGCCAAACAGACCGACCGCCCATCCGCCCATCCGCCCCTCGTTCTTACCGTCCATAACTCACCCTCCAGATCTTCCCGCCCATGTCGTCGCTCACGAGCAGCGCACCGTCCGTCGCGACCACGAGGCCCACCGGCCTACCCCAGCGTGAGCCGTCGGGCCGCTGCCACCCGGTGATGAAATCCTCGATCGCCGTGGGGCGGCCGCTCGCTACGCGGACGCGCACGACTTTCGCGCCTGTCGGCACCGAGCGGTTCCAGGAGCCATGGAACGCCACGAACGCGGCGCCGCGATACTCCGCCGGAAACGCCGTGCCCGTGTAGAAGGTGATGCCGAGCGGCGCCGAGTGCGCCTGAAAGGTGATCGCCGGAGGCTCGACTGTCGAGCAATCGGCAGAAGGGTACTCGGGGTTCTTCTGGCCGGGGAGGTAGCACTGTGGCCAGCCGTAATACTTGCCGTCCTTGATGATGTTGATCCGCTCGGGCGGCAGATTGTCGCCGAGGTTGTCGCGGTCGTTGTTCGTCGCCCACAGCTCGCCCGTCGTGGGATGAATCGCCAGCCCCACGGAATTGCGCAGGCCGCGCGCGAAAATGCGACCGCCCGAGCCATCGCGATTGAACTGTACGACGGCCGCGCGCATCGAGTCCGACTCGTCGCAGATGTTGCACGAAGAACCAACGCTCACGTACATCTTTCCGTCCACGCCGAAGACGATCGTTCGGGTGGAGTGTCCGCGGCCACCGGGGATACTGGGCACGAGCACGATCCTATTTGCCGACCCGGGGTCGAACCGCACCACCGCTCTGTTCTCGGCTACGTACATCGTGTCACCGCGGAAGGCGATGCCGAAAGGCCCGTTGAGGCCCCGAGCGACCACCACCACCGAGTCGGCGACTCCGTCCGCATTGGCGTCGGGGAGCTTCACGATCTCTCCGGCGCTGGGGCGGGACGCGTACACGACGCCCCCCGGACCGAGGGTGAGGTAGCGCACCCCGCTGAGACCCTGGGCGAAGACGGCGACCTGGAAACCCGCGGGGACTTGCAGCGTCTGGTCCTGCCCGGCGACGGTGTTGCCGCGACAAGCGAGGGCGACAACGGCGACGACGACTTGTGTGAGCATGGCTCGAGAAATCATTTCGCGTATACCCCCTCCAAGGCGGTTTTTCCTTCTGGCATCCGTTCCCGGCTCGTGATCGCGTCCTCGGCGGCCTTCTCCACCTGCGCCGTCACGTCGGCCTCGACCGCGCCGAGCCGTTTGACCTTGACGCCCTCTTCCTTCAGGTACTCCTCGTACAGGCCGATCGGGTCGCGCTTCCCCCACGTGGCGAAGAGCGCCGCCGGGAATGTCTCTCGCGCCTCGCGTTCATCGTGGGTCGCGTGCCCGCCCATCCGGAACGTGTCGGCGACGAGCAGGGCCGGCCCGTCCCCCGCGCGACACCGCTCCGCTGCGATTCGGGTCGCGGCGTAGGCATCGAGCACGTTGTTGCCGTCGAACTGCGCCCCCCACACCCCGTAGCTCGCGGCCCATTCCTTGAATTCCCCGGGGAGATGGTGCTGCTCCAGGCGGGTGCCGAGCGCGACTTGGTTGTTTTCGACAATGAGTATCGCGGGGAGCTTCTGCACCGCCGCGAAGTTCGTTCCCTCGTGCGCCGCGGCCGTGTTGGTCGAGCCGTCACCCACCCAGGTCAGGGCGACCCGCCGCTCGCCTTTCATCTTGAAGGTCAACGCCACGCCCGCGATCACCGGCACCATGTCGCCCACATGCGAGATCGGCTGGAGCACGCCGTCCGGCAGAGAGCCCACGTGAAGGTCGCGGCCGCGGGAGGGAGAATCTTCGGTGGCGAGGTAGGCGCGCAGCATGTCGGCGAGGGACATGCCCATCTCGCAGCAGGCGGCCGCATTGCGGATCATCGGCGCGACCACGTCGTGCTCGCGGTCGAGCGCGTGCACCGGGCCGACCGTCGTCGCCTCCTCGCCGGTGCCCAACCACGCCTTCGAAATCACACCGGTGCGCACCCAGCGCTTCAGCTGGATGTCGTGCAGGCGCGCGCGGACGAGGCCGGCGTAGAGGTCGAGCTTGGCGTCGAGCGCGAGGCGGGAGACGAGGGCGGCGCGCTGGTCGTCACGCTCGACGGTCCTGCGGAAGGCCCGGACCAGGTCCGGCTCCGCCTTCCAGTCGACGTATTCCGGTGGATCGAAGGCGGGGAAACGCTTCACGGCACCCCGACGGCACTCCGTCCGACGACCTGTCCCTCGCGCTTGAAGACCACGCCGTCCTTCATCACGAAGTCCACCCGCTCGAGCAGCGCGATGTTCTGGATCGGATCGCCGCGCACCGCGACCACATCGGCGCGCTTGCCCGCGGCGATCGTGCCGACCTCGGCCTCGAGACCCAGCAGCGTGGCGCCGTTGGACGTGCCGGCGACGATCGCCTGCATCGGGGTCATCCCGTAGCGCACCATCAGGCCGAACTCCCGCGCGTTGGTGCCGTGGCGCATGACGCCGGCGTCGGTCCCCAGCGCGATCCGCACCCCGCCGTCGAGTGCGAGCTTGAACGACGTGTGCTGGCGCGGCGCGATGGCGAGCGCCTTGGCCGCGATCGGCGGCGGCAGGCGGCCGGCGGTGGCGAGCGACTCCACCGTGAACCCGGCCAGCAGCGTGGGCACGAGCCAGGTGCCCTTCTCCTTCATCATCCGTACCGCCTCCGCGTCGAGCATCGAGCCATGCTCGATCGACGTCACGCCCGCCCGCACGGCAGCCTTGATGCCGGCCGTGCCGTGGGCGTGGGCGGCGACGCGGCGGTCGAGCTGCGTGGCGGTCTCGACGATCGCCCGCATCTCCTCCTCGGTGTACTGCTGCACGCCGACCGAGTCGGTGAGTGACAGGACGCCGCCGGTCGCACAGATCTTGATGACGTCCGCGCCGTACTTCACCGCGTAGCGCACGGCATTGCGGACTTCCTCCACGCCGTCGGCCACGCCCTCGGCGACGCCCGCCTCGTAACCCAGCGCGCCCGGCTGCAATCCGTTGGTCTCGTCGCAGTGGCCGCCGCGGATACCGAAGGAGACTCCCGCGGCCACGATGCGCGGGCCCGGGATCCAGCCTGCATTGATCGCGTTGCGCAAGGCGACGTCGCCGTAGGCCGCGCTGCCTACCACTCGCACGGTGGTGAAGCCCGCCTCGAGCGTCTGCTGGGCATGCGCGGCGCCGAGCAGGGCGAGCTGGCTCGGCATCTCGGTGAGGCGGCTGTGCTGCCAGCCCCCGTCCCCGATGGTGCGGCCGGCGAGGTGCACGTGCGCGTCGATGAAGCCCGGCAGCACCGTGAAGCCCGACAGATCGATCACCGTGGCGCCGCCCGGCACCGCTACGCCGGCACCGACGGCGGTAATGCGGCCCCCCTGCACCAGGATCACCGCGTTCTTGATGGGCGCGCCGCCCGTGCCGTCGATGAGCGTGCCGGCGCGAATGGCGGTGACCTGTGGTTGCGGGGCTTGCTGGAGGGTGAGGAGGGCGGCGAGCAGCGCGATCATTTGAATTTTTCCTTGAGCTTTCCGAACAGGCTCCCTCCGGACGACTCCTCGGCGATCAATGCGTCGGCGAATTCGAGCGCCGTCGTATAGCGATCGTCGGGGTTTGTCTGCAGGGCCTTGGTGAGCGCCTTTTCGAGGGCGGGGGGCGTGTCGGCCCGCAGCTGCCGGATCGGCGTGGGCTGACCCCGGAGCCGCGCGATCATCATCTCCTGCGCGTTGCGGCCCTGGAAGGGCAGTTTCCCGGTGAACATCTCGAAGGCCACGATGCCGAGTGCGTAGATGTCGCTGCGCGCGTCGAGCGGCTTGCCGCGGATTTGTTCCGGGCTCATGAACTCGGGAGTGCCCAGGATGATGCCGGTCGCCGTGAGCTTGGCGATCGCGGGGTCGGCGCGGCGCTCCTTGGCGAGACCGAAGTCCATGACGACGGCGCGATCGCTGCCGCCGTCGTCGTCCGGCACGAGCATCACGTTCTCGGGCTTCAAGTCCCGATGGATGATCTGGAGCTCGTGGGCGTGGTGCAGCCCCGCGCACATCTGCTGGAGCAGCCTGACTCCCAGATCGAGATCCATGGGCCCACCACGCACCTCGCGGTCCGAGAGCAGCTCGCCCTTGAGGAACGGCATCACCAGGTAGATGAGGCCGTCTTCGGACTCTCCCAGGCGCAGGATGCGGCAGACGTTCGGATGATCGAGCCGCATCGCCAGGCCCGCTTCGCGCCGCAGCCGCTCCACGGAGCTCTTGTCGGACGCGAGCCGCGGCGACAGCACCTTGATCGCCACGGTCTCGTCGGAGGAGATCTCTTTCGCGAGGTAGACGTAGGACATGCCGCCCTCGCCCAGCTTTTTCAGAACCTGATAGCGGGCGTCGAGGATCTGGTTCGAGAGCGTGGAGGCGCGGTCGAGACCGGGGCCCTTGCCGGAGGTGGGCGGCTGGCGCACGCCCGTGCCGCTCCCCGAGGAGGCGGGCTTCGCCTGGACCTCGACGAGCATCGAGCCGTCCTTGGGGCAGAACCGGGCCGTATCGGTGTAGACCGACCCGCACTTGGGGCAGCGACGTTCATTCATTGCCGCACCAAGTTGCGGCCTTCGTTCTTCGCGCGGTAGAGGGCCTGGTCGGCGAGGGAGACGAAGCTGTCGGCGCTCTGCACCCGGTCGTCGGGGAACGATGCGAGGCCGATGCTGACCGTCATGTGGAGCGGGTCTTCACCGGGATCGGCGAAGTCGCGCGCCATCACCCGCCGCCGCAGCCGCTCGGCGAAGATCGCCGAGCCGTGGAGCGCCGTCTCGGGCATTACCACGACGAACTCCTCGCCTCCGTACCGTGCCACGATGTCCACCGAGCGCGCCTCCCGGCGCAGCAGATCTCCGACTTGGCGGAGCACCGAGTCTCCCGCGATGTGGCCGCGCGTGTCGTTGATCTGCTTGAAGCGATCGATGTCCGCGAGGAGAATGGTGAGCGCCAGGTTGTATCGCCGCGCCCGGTCGAGCTCCTGCCCCAGGGCCTCCGCCAGCGCGCGCCGGTTGAGGCACCCGGTCAGCGCGTCGGTCAGGGCGAGTTTCTCGAGGCGCTGCTTGTCCGATACCGCGGACTCGAAGTCGTACGCCTTCTCGATCGCCGACACGGCCGTTTTGATCACGGTCTCACCGAATTGGGCGTCGGCGCGGGTGAGGGGTGGATCGTCCCCGGTGGTGCGGAGGAAGAACACCCCCATCTGCTGGTCCTTCATCCAGAACGGCAGTGCCACCGCCGAGCGCGTGGGCACCTTGATGCCGTCGCGCTCCCAGCGCAGCCGTTCTTCCTTGTATAGGGGGTCGGTCGAGACGTCTTCGACCAGAACGAGCCGGCCCGTGGTGAGCGCCTGGCGGATCTCGGGGTAGCGTCCCAAGTCGATCTGGAGATTGCGCAGCATCGGGTTCTCGTACGCGGCCACGACCACGCCCTGCTGGTCCCCCGACTTGGCGAGCACCATCGAGCACTTGGAGATGTTGAGGACGCGCGCGACCCGCCGCGCCAGGATGTGGTAGATCTCATCCGGCTTGAGGGAGTCGGTGACCTCGTGCAGGATGTCGACCATCGCCGCCCGGCTGCGGGCCTCCTCACGCGCCTGGGCGAGCGCCTGGCCCACGCGGATGTGGGCTTCGACGCGGGCGAGCAGCTCGCGCACCCGAAACGGCTTGGAGATGAAGTCGGCGGCGCCGAGACCGAGGGCGCGCACCGTCGCGTCCTCGGGGGGCATCGACGAGACCATGAGGACAGGGAGGTCCTTGTAGCGCTCGTCCTGCTTCACGCGCTCGAGCAGCTGCAGGCCGTCCACCTTGGGCATCATGATGTCGAGCAGCAGCAGGGCGGGCTTGGTTTCCTCGAGCTTGGCGAGCAGCCCCTCACCCCCGGGGGCAACGACGACCTCGTAGCCGTGCTCCTTGAGGATCCAGGTCAGCGTCCGAACGAGCGATTCGTCGTCGTCAGCGACCAGGATCCGCGAGCCGGCGGTGGTGGCCATGGGTGCGTCAGTCCTCGAGCAACGAGCGGTCGATGTTGCCGCCGCTCACGACCAAAACCGTGACGCCGGACGGCCGGACGGCGCCGGAGAGCAGAGCGGCCGTCGTAGCGGCACCCGAGGGCTCGACCGCGAGCTGGCAGGTGCGCCACAAAAACTGCACCGCATCGCGGATGCTGTCATCCTCGACCAGGACCACCCCGCGCAGCCGGTCGCGGTGGGCCTCCAGCTCCGCGAAGGGAATGTCCCCCACGTTGAGCGTGATCAGGCCGTCGGCGATGCTGGCCGTGCGTTCGAGCCGTACCGGCGCCCCGGCCTCGAGCGAGCGCTTGAGCTTGGGAGCGCCGGCGGGCTCCACGCCCCAGACCTTCGCCCGGCTGCGCGCGGCGGCGAGCCCCGCTACGACGCCCGAGATCAATCCGCCGCCGCCCACCGGCACCAGCACCGTCTCGACTTCCGGCAGCTGCTCGACGATCTCCAGAGCGATCGTCGCCTGGCCCGCCACGATGTCGGGGTGATCGAAGGGGGGCACCACGGCGAGTCCTTCCCGGGCCGCGAGTTCCTCGGCCTTGGTGCGGCGGTCCTCGGAGGTGCGGCCCGCGAGCACGACCTCGCCTCCCCAACGCCTCACGCCCTCGACCTTTACCGCCGGCGCCGTTTCGGGCATCACGATCACGGCCCGCACGCCGAATTGCTTGGCGGCGTAGGCGACGGCCTGGCCGTGATTGCCGGAGGAGAAGGTGATAACCCCGCGCTTCCGTGCGGGGTCAGGGAGCTTCCGGATGGCGTTATAGGCACCGCGGATCTTGAAGGCGCCGACCGGCTGCTCGTTCTCGAGCTTCAGGTGCGCGCCGAGGGCCTCGACGTAGCGGAGCGTCGTCCGGACCGCGATGCCCTGCAGCCCGGCGGCGGCTTCCTGGATCTCCTCGGGGGTGACCACCCTACTTCTTCGGTCTGGGTTTGGGCTTCGGCTTGGGTTTGGCCTTCGGCTCCGGAGCCTCGTCGTCGTCCCCGTTTTCGTCCCCCTCTTCCTTCACCACGCGCGCCACGTCCACCACCAGGTCGCCGGCGGTGAGGTTCATGACCTTCACGCCCTGCGTGTTGCGGCCGGTGATGCGGATCCCCTCGACCGGGACGCGGATCATGATGCCCTTCTTGGTGATCATCATCAGCTCGTCGTCGGGCAGCACTTCCTTGAGCGCGACGATGTCGCCGGTCTTGGAACCGCGCTTCAGGGTGATGATGCCGCGGCCGCCGCGGTGCTGAATCCGGTACTCCTCCAGCTCGGAGCGCTTGCCCATGCCTTTCTCCGTCACCACGAGCAGCGTGGACTTGCGGCGCACCACGACCATGTCGATCACGTGATCCTTCTTGTCGAGCTCGATCCCCTTCACGCCCGTCGCGGTTCGCCCCATGTCCCGGACG